>ERZ780195.915-NODE-915-length-27212-cov-25.390691_pt1 | contig 27212 bp, 41 predicted proteins | sample MGYA00511017_ERZ780195 | MGnify/ENA primary metagenome ERZ780195 (study PRJEB29588, sample SAMEA2159974) | human gut metagenome | biome: human gut; feature: human-associated habitat; material: faeces | place: Denmark | collected 2008/2010 ...
CCAATCAATGTATCAATCTGTTTCTGCAGCGACTGCACATTGAGGACGAATTTCGGGAGAAACTCCTGTACATCCGCATAGTCCAGATACATTGCCTTGAAAACGATGGCGTAGAGCATGGACAATTCCTTAGGCGGGAGCAGCTTTTCCATCGTCTTGAGCGATGGACTCAGTCTGGAGATCGCCTTCTGCCATGCAAGAAACCATGCGGTGCTGTTCTGCAGATCGAATTCGCTCAGCCACTCTCGGACAGTATGCGTTTCATCCTTTGCGCCGCAGGTCGAGCCGTTGAGAAAATAAAATACCTCCGGTTTTCCATCCAGTTCAACTCGAACGGCTCTTCCCAGTGGATACAGCGCGCAGATTGTGGGCGTGGCGGCATGAACGGAGCAATGATTATCCCGAAGCATGGGGCAAATCTGTTCTTCGCCTACAGCCTTGAAAATCACCACCGGCAGACGGCTGTTCTGGCCGATGTACGTCGTACAGTAGCGATCCACAAATTCCGTGGGCTTCATGTTCAGGTATCGGGTAAGGCGGAACAGATCGAAAGGGGAAATCAGGATGTCTTCGCGATGCTTGCAGCATTCGCCGCACTGATTGCAGTGGAACTGGAACGTATCATCAATGGACAGGGTATGCTCCAAAAAGTTTTCAGGCAGATGGTTCATAATCTTTCTCCTTCATACATCTCAAACGCGGAAGTGGTAGTCTAAGGTATACTTCTGTGTTTAACTGGCCTCTTCCAGTTCTTCATCATCTTCCTCCGTGATTGGCAGCGGATCGGTTTCAAGCATGCTGTACCAATTCCAAAGGTTATCGGCGTTATCGTATGCGGGGAGATGATCGAAAAAGTGCGCGTCATCGTAGTCTGGAATTGTCGCCTGCATCTCCTGATCCAGATATTCGAGAAAACCGTCGAAAAAATCGCAGACAGGATGCTCGTCGATGCCGAAGCTGTTTCGATAATCCGAGTAGAAGAGCGATCCCAGTCGGATTTCCATGCGCAACGCCCAGAGTTCATCTTTCGTCATCATTGACCGCCTCCAATAGCAGCTCCACACAGGAGCAGTTTTCAACTTCCTGGCACCTTTCCTCGATCATTTCCATAAGGGTCTTTCGTTCCGTTTCGGTAGGCTCATAGGCAATCGGGTCAGAAACAGAAGTGTCCGTCTCAATGTAATACTCCATCTGGAGCGTATGGTAGACCGGGCTGTAGATAGCATAGAGGTTGATCCATGTGTCATCCCCGTCATGGGTATGGGTTCCAAATTTCTCATCGTCATCGAACCAGATCTCGATATAGGCGGAGATACAGGGCGGACTCCAGTCCGTGTCCACCTCCAGCACAGGATCAATGCGGATGTTATCGCGGTTCATCTCAATCATGTTCCACCTCCTTATGCTGCGGTGTGTTTACGCAAGTACACCTCTTCCGATTCGCAGGTATATTCCAGCTCATCAGCAAGCGGCTGCGCCTCTGCGGGCAGATAGGATTTCACATCTTCACGCCAGTCGTCAACGCCGCCGAGAAAGCCCCAGCAGGAATCGATTTCCTCACCGTCCTCATACAACTGAAAGCCGTAGCATTCGCCGCGCAGATACTGATCGTAAGACTCTACTTCAGCACAAAGCAGATTTTCCGCCTTTTCACGGGTTTCCGCGTTCACTGCGCCAAAGTCATCAAGAATTGCCTTGCGATCAGCGTAGATGTAGCCTACCTGCCCGGAATCCCATTCGGCGTGCTGGGCACGACCGATAAAGGAGGCAGTGGAAATGCTCTGCATGCTATGGTCGTACAGAAAAAGTGGAAGGATTGCTATGTCCTCCCGCTCCGCGATAAGCGTCTTCAGGTCGGTGATAGAAAGCGCCTCCAGCATACGATCAAAGAATTCGTCCGCATCATTCAGCTGGGATTCAGACACAGAGTAAAAGCAATCCCACGGAGAATCGGAATCAGAACGCCACCAGCAGCGCTCAAACAGATCCCACTCATGCGTGCTGCGATTGTATTCCAGATATGCGCCATGCGCCTTATGAGACTTCAGGAAGGAAACGAGGCGCTTACCGCCGTCATCAACTGCGCTGCTGTAGAGATCGCGCAGGAAGTCGATGGGCTCGTCGTAATCATGGTCATCGCCCAAATTGTATCGCCTGTGCCAGCAGACCATTTTGCCAAAGCAGTCGCAATCCTCACGGGGATTCGGCGCATCGTCATCGGGCAGCACCAGCAAGGTGTATTTGTCATTTTTTGCTGCGTACATTCTCATTCCTCCCTGTTACGCAATCAGAAGTGGTGCTTGCCGAGTGTCAATGATGTACTCGCTGGGAGCATTCATGACCTCATCGTACTTTTCGTGTCCCTGAAATTCGTCCACTACGCAGCAGCTTTCTTCGTCCATGTCATCGTAACGAACCTTGCCATAGGTCGGCGGAAGCCACATCCGCTGCCGGCCGACATAGATGTTCAGCCGATCTACAATCTTCTGATTACGGAATTTGATATGACAGGTACCCTTCTTATAAAAGACCACGTCGAAATATTTGCAGGATACGCTCGTTTTCCCATCCCGCGCCGCAATCTGAAGCGCCTGCTCCAAACTGGTCGATGCGGTTTCTCCGCAATCGATGTAATCCAGCGCCTTCTCCAAATCGTCCAGCGTGGAAAAACAGCCGCGAACGTCCAGTCCCTCCAGCGTATCTTTCCATCGCCCATACCTGTCGGTCTTGTAACCACGGGCGAAGCAGCCGTAGGTCGGAATGATGCACTTCATGTTGACGTAGTGCGCCTTGTTGGTTCTCCAGCCGTTATAGTAATGGATGTTATCGTTTTGAACGTCCGTATGATAGGTGTGCTCGGCGGACAATTTATCGAAACAGTTCAGAATAGCCGCCTCAACGCCGACGACAAGCTGCCCCATGATTTGATCGATGACCTGCCGGATATTGAATTCGGAGAACTCGTAATCCTTCATCTTTTCAATGGTACCGTGGTATTCGTCCCGCATGGAAGAGGTCATTTTCTCCCGCAATTCCGGCAGATCAAACAATTCACGCCAATACCGGGCACGGGCAGCGCGGAGAAAGCGGTTGATATCGCACGACCGACAGGTATCGCTGCAGTTATTACCATCCACCCGCAGTTCGATGATCGAATGACTACAATCTTTTTTGCTGGTATTGTGAATGTGCGGCGCGACGCCGTTATATTTCTGCATCAGGGTGATACCAGCCTCACACAGCAGGTCGTACTCTCGAAGCAGCCGTTCTACCTGATTGGCGGGCGCTACTTCGTTTTGAAATGAAGATTCAATAGTTGCTTCGCCGGCCTTTTTCAGATCGTCCCAAATAGAGGAATCCTCATTTGCCACAGGGATGGACACGTTAATGAGCGCGACTTCCACGTCCGTCTTCCGTACGGAATGTTTGAAGCCGCCGCTGACAAAGCGGACGGATGCGCCGTGCTTTTTCAGCTCCCGTGACAGCAGTTTTCGGCTGTTGGTATACGGGTTGCGGATGGTTTCAGCATTGAGCACACAGGCAACCTGTCCACCGTGCTCGCACAGCTCCAGCGCATGGAGCAAATGCTTATCCCCCTCCGCAAAAGGCGGATTCATCAGAATCAGGCTGTACCGTTTGTGCGTGTAGTAGGTAAGGAAGTCGTCATGCACCACCCGAAAGCCCTTGCCGGTCAGGATGGCGCGCAGGTTCGGATCGATTTCCACGCAGTCGACATCGTCCAGTTCATGCCTGCCGTAATAACAGCCCCGACGGCTCCTGTTGCGCCGAAGCGCGTATTCGATCAGGTCGCCGCGCCCTGCGCTGGGCTCCAGGATGGATTCAACGCAATCCCAATTCACGCCCGACAGCAGCTTTCCGGCGATTTCCGGCGGTGTCGGATAGAACCCGCAATCGGATTCCGGCAGCGCAGCGGCAGGCGCTTCGGGCTGCGCCGCTTCAGCGCGCAATTTGCGGAGATATTCGCGGGCAGGCTCCAGCAGCGCACGCTTCGCTTCGTACAGAGAATCGTGCCAGCCGACGTGGTTCATGCGCTGATCGCTGCGGCATACCAGCGATTCATAGCGCTTTTCCCTCGTGCGGGGATTGGATGAGAATTCAATGGTCCCGACCCGTTCGCCGCAGAGAAAGCAGCGCCATTCCATTCGCCTGCCCCGCTCGGCGGCGTAGCTGCTCCCCGGCTCAATCGTCACGTGATTTTCGTAGTACATCCTCATTCCTCCGTTGGCTTCGTCGATGGGGTATCCGCCGCAGGCATATCCAAATCCAGCACAAAGCCGATTGCCTCAGCCACTGCGCAGGACTCGTCCGCCTCGACGCCGTTGTCTGTAAGGACGGTCAGCAGCCGCTCATACTGTCCGGCGTCAACACCGCGGCAAAACGCTTCCGCATTGTGCGGCAGCGTGAGCGCCTTTTCTTCCACGCGAATCTCGTAGTGATTGCTGAGATATTCTCCGTCCAGCCAGCACGCATAGAAGAGCGGTTCGTGCTCGAATTGGAAGCCGGCTCCGCCGTTCCATCTTTCAATGCAGCCCTCCACCGCCTCGACGGATAGCTGCGAATGGAACACGCGCGCCGCATCCTCCCTGTCCGCACACAGGATTTCGTTGTGTCCCGCTTCGCCGTCCACAGCCCAATCCTCCGCGACCGCCCAGACGGGGACGGTTCTCCTGTCGTGCAGCAGGTCGTCCAGCGGTGCGAGCATATCGGGCGACAGGAGAACCTGATCCAGTTCGACGTCCTCCAGCGTCACCTCCGCGCCGCGCAGAACCGAAAACCGCGCTTCCATCGCCCGGACTTCTTCGGGGAGCACGGGGACGTCAAAGCGGCAGCGGATATCTGGTTTTTCGCTGTCCGCTCCCCGAGCCTCGCCGGTGCGGATTTCCAGAATGGTTCCGTACAGGCCGCGATAGACGCTTTCCTCGTTGGCAAGCACGTGCATTCCAACCGCATAGCGCCTGCCGTCTGCGATAATGCCGTCGCCGGTCTTGCGATAGATCATACTTCTCATCCTTTCCTGAAATCGCTCAGTATTCCATTCGAGTGCTGTATTCGGGATTCTCCAACAGTCGGCGCGCAGCCTCCAGCGCATCGGAGCGCAGATCCACGCAATCGATTCCCTTGCGGGTAACGACCACCGCACAGGCCGTCAGGTACCGCAGCTTTTCGCAGCCGATATCGGTGATGATGATGGCGTCGTCGGGCGCGACGACGCCGGCGAGCGCCGCATAGACGGTGTCGGCGTCCAATTCGCCGTCCTCGTCGTCGCCTTCCTCCGCATGGCGCAGGCCGCAGATGGAGCCATACGCGCCGAAGCCGTAGCAGGTCGCGCCATTCTCCGTGCGCTCCCACAATGCCAGCCCGTCCCCGTCGGTGACGGTCGAGCGGATGATTCTCTTCAGCGCTTCCGAATCCGTGACGCGAAAGTAGTTGGACCGGGTCAATCCGATGTAGTTGGCCATCCGTATTCCTCCCATTCGTCTTCGGTGATAAACGCGATTTCCGCACGTAGGATTTCGCCTGCACTGTTCGTGTAATAAAGACAGGAATAGCCGCCGTCTCCGAATCCGGACGCGGACCGCGCCGAAGGGCAGAACGCCCGCCTGCGTACTGCTGAGCGTGAGCGCGCAGCAATGGTCGTACCAGAGGTTCTCTCCATCCGACCATGACCGTTGGGGCGCAGCGTCTATGACGGACGAATCGCGGTAGTGCGCCGCGTCAAAAAAGCCGACCTGACCGCTATCCACGCCCACATCAAAATCCGCTTCGCCGCTGCAGAACTCGTCCTTTTCCGGCGCGTCCTCATGCCAGACCGACAGCATCGCGACGCGGTCGCCCCAGGCTCCTGCATCCGCAATGGAAGCGCCGGCGTTCCAATGGCCGGGACGTACGCGCTTCAGCCGGCCCATGCACCATGTGCCGGGCGCGCGGCAGGGATCGGCCACGACCAGCTCCTCGGATACGACATCAAAAGAGCCAAGACTTACGATGGTTCTGTCGGGTTCCTTCATGGCAAAGCCTCCGTTCCTGTTCTTCAGATGCGGCGGCCCATGCTGGCCAAAGACCGCATGGATGGCGTCACGCATGGAACCGCCCTTCGGCGGCGAACCTGATTTCTGCGGTTGGATCCACGGTCAGGCCGTACTCGTCGCAGCACCATGCGATCAGCTGCGGAGAGATGGCCTCCGCGAGCCTACAGGCTTCCTCATCGCGCTTCTTCGACCGGCGCGTGACTTCCAGCAGCAGCGCTTTGCCGCCCAGACCGAATGCGGTACAGATCATGCCGAGCTTCGCCTTCTCCGGGGATGCGTGCAGGTAATAGCCGCGGACCTCGTTCCGGCAGGTAGAGGCGTTCACACCGCCCGGACTGTAGCGGACGGAGAGCCGGATACGGTTCAGCTCGGGGAACACCCTGCGGGCGTCGCGCGCCTTCTCAGGGCAGACCTTTGTGATGGGGATGAAGACCTCGTTCATTGCGCTTGCCTCCCTGCATCGTTTTTTTGCGAGTTCCTTCAGATGTGGCAGTCCACAAGGGTCAGCCACAGATCGGGGTCGGACTTGAGCGTCTCCTCCAGCGCAAGCGCAAAGCGGTCGCGGGATTCCTTCGTCGCATCGTTTGCGGCAAACCAGTCCATCTGCCCGTTCTCATACCACTCACCGTTCGGCGCGACGAAGGCCCAGCAGGTGAACCCCGTCGTCCTTGCCGCATAGGTTTCCCCGTCGCCGAACTGCTCGATATAGTATTCCCTGCGATAGAATGGCTTGAAATCGTCGGGATTCTCGGCTTCTGCAAGCGGCCTGCCTTCCACGCACACCTCCCAGAAGCGCCGCGCCTTTGCCCGCGCCTCCTCATCCGGGGAGAAGTCGAGCTCCCTGATCTGCGCCTGATCGCACTTCTCGCCCCGCTTCAGCCGCAGGGCGTTGTGCCAGCGCCCGCCTATTTCCCACCAGTCCCACTTGGCGTTGGGGTTGCAGAGATAGCCGCACGCGTCCCTCTCCTCGCTGTACTCATAGCCGTACCAGCGGCGCAGGAAGGCGTCGAAGCGCTCGTTTTCCTGCTTCTCCTGCGCATAGATGGCGCGAATGTCCTCCATGGATTCGCAGGCCTCCTCAAATCCGAGGTACGCCTCGTCCTCGGTCTGCTCGTAATAGGGCGCGAGCAGACCCTCGACGTCTTCAGGATGATGGGAAAAGACGGCTACGGAAAAATGGCTCATGAAAAAACCTCCTCGTCATTCGTAACGAAATTCAAGCGTGCCGCACTGGGGAACGTAGCGCCACGACGCGCCGAGTGCCTGCGCCGCGGCGCTGCATACCGCGTCCGCGCAGTCCTGCAGCGAGTCGTAGTCATTTGCGGAAACAGCGCACTGCTGATCGTTTAGTTCATCCAGCAGGCGCATGGGCGCACAGCCCTCCGGCAGCTGAAAGGCGACCAGATCGTCGCCCCAGTCGGATTCCGGGTAGTGAAGGATCAGAAGCTGCTCGTTCATGCTCACACCTCACTCCTTTTCAAGCGGCGTTTCCTGCTTCAGCTCGCCCCTGTCGATGGCCTCTCGGAGCACCTGCGCATAGGGCTTCTCCGGCGCATAATCGCTCAGATCGCGGATATCGAAGGCGCAAGGGTCGTCGCAGTCGCCGCCGCATATGTCCGTGGTGAACCAGTTCTCGCGCACGCCTTCCTCGGCAAAATTGTTTTTGTAGATGTGGCAGATTGTCACGCCGTTATGCGTGAGAAAGGCTGCGGGCTCCAACCAAACATAGGGCATTTGCACACCTCCTTCAGTGCTTCTGTATGGTTTCGCGGCGGTAGAACACCTCGTAGCCCGACCGGTCGCGGAAATGAAGCGCGCCGCTTGTCTCGTCGTGCTCCAGCTCCGTAACCCGGCCCGGGTTATCGGGATTGTCGTCACGGGTTTCCTTCAGACGCCGATTGTACTGCGCAAGCGCCGCGTCGAAGCTGTCGAACACGTCCATGCCCACATACCGGCAGCCGCCATCGGCATACACGATCACATGAACTTCGGGAGCGCTCATGCCGAGCGCACTGCGCACCTCCGCGAGGATTTCGGCGCCGTTTCCGCGCACGGAGCCGCCGTCCGTCTCGCGGGTCTCCATGAAGTCCGCAAAGCATGGAGCATTTTCGGGCTGCCACAGGGAAAAATCGTCGTCGCCATGCCGAAGCAGCACGCCCGCTACGTCAGCGTTTTTCAGCGCATTGCCCTCCTTTCTCATTCGCACCAGACCTCGCCGCAGAGCGGGCAGATCTCCCGCAAGCCGTTTTCGGGATTGATTTTCAGCCGCGACGGCGAAAACAGATCCTCGCAGCATTCACAGCGGGTGAGCGCGCCGCAGTCCTCCAGATCGGCGACGCAGCGGTCGCAGAGCATCATCGCCGTGGGCGTGCCTTCGTTGACCTCGCGCAGATCGTCCTCGTCGTCAAAATCAGAGCCGCACCCGGAACAGCAGGGACGGAATTCCGCTCCGGCAAAGCAGTTCCGGTCGAGGTCGAATTCGCCGTTGTTGTACTGCTCCTCCGCCAGCCGCTGCGCTTCCTCAAAGGAATCCGCCTCGATAGAGACATTCAGCGTCAGCGTTTCGCGAATCATGAAGGGATAAGAGCCCTTCTTTTCAGGCTCGGGTAATACCTCGCTCAGCGTGCCGCCCTGCGATTCCATGCAGTTGAACAGGTGCTGCGAAAAGCTCAGCTCATCAGGGTCGATGCTTCCATCTGCAATCTGCTCGCCGTACTCTTTCTTGAGCTGTTCCAGCGAAATGAGCTGATCGGGATAACGCTGATCCCGAAAGATGCGAGTATCGGATTTTGCCATGTGTTTCCCTCCCTTAGGTATGAATGCTGTAATAGAGTTTCGGCAAATTGCCCTGCGGAGTGCGAACAATGCCGTCGTGCAGGATCAACCCACCGCAGAGCGGCCAGCTTCCACTGGCATCGAAGTAGAAACTGTCCGCGCCATCTGGATAGAGCGTGACGCGGCTGTCGTCCTTCCAGCGGAAATTGTCCCGCATGGCTTTGCTGAACGCACGGCGTTTGCGCTTATCGTTGAGGATGCCGCGAATGACTCGGGTGCTGGGGCTGGCGTCAAAGCGCACCTTTCCCGTCTGCGGCTTGCAGAGACGGCAAATCGGCGTGCCATCCTGCATGAGCGTGAGAAACTGATTTTCCGGAAGCTCTACATCCTGCCGAATGCCGTGCAGGTCGCCGCTGCCGTATTCGGATAGCCAGAAAAGCTGCATTTTGCAGAAGCCACCGCACAGACGCAGAACCAGAAAGTTCCCGCAGTCTGAATCATAGAAAGGACGCTCGCGATCGCCGTCCAGCCATGCCTGCAGTGCGTCCAGGAGAACCAGAAAGCGTCCCTTTCTGCCATGGGCGCGGTCGTAGGTCTGGATCGCGATGAGGTTGTCCCGCCGCTCTGCCTTGAGCAGGATGTTCGGCAGGTTAGGGTTGCTGATAAAGTCCATAATGCTCCTCCTTATTCCAAAGAGTCCCGAATTTGCGGGAAACTTGCGGCATTCACCGAAATTTCCCGCATTTTTCTATGTCAAACGACGTAGAGCCGCACGTCGCCGCTGCCGCAATCCTGCAAACGGAAGATTTCGCACAGATCGGGCAGAAGCACCTGATACTCGTTGTCGTGGGCGTGCTGGATCGTGAGCGTGATCCCGAATATCTTGAAGGAACGCTTGCCGCGCAGATAAGCGCGAAGGGATTCGTTCTGAGCCTTGACCATGATTTGCCTTGCCATAGGTATACCTCCTCAAATTGTGTATGTGTCTTGAGAGAATTTCTAATGGACGCCTGAATCCATGTTTCTACCAAAGCACGGACGCCACGTCCTGCATTTGTACGGCTATGGATTCCTGATTGAGCGCTGCCTTCAGAAAATCCACAATGCGCCTTACAACGCATTCCTCCACCATCAGCAGTTCCACGCGGAGCGTTTTCTCCGACACCTGCTGACCGTCCTCATGCCGATAAATGCCGTCTGCCTCAAAGATTGTCGCGCCGTTCGCATGGTGCAGACAGGCGTTCCGAACAACCTTTGCCGCCTCCAGCGTACTGATTTCCTGCCGCTTGCTATCCTTGTCATTGAGTCCACAATACAGCGTGTACTTCTTCACAATGCGCCTCCTGTTTATGAATCACAGATTTGAAATTTAGTATTACTAAACTTCGAAGTAAAAAAAGAGAACCGTGCCGAATAAACGGTTCCATGCGTCATTTCTGCCAACTGCGCGTTCTCTGCCAAGCGTGGCGAATTCTACATCTGCGCCAGTCGCTGACGGTTGTCCAAATGACGTACCACAGATTTCCCGCAAGTTCCCCCGTTTCCGCACAGAAATACGGATACAGCTTCGCATCGATAGATCCCGCATAGCTGCGCATTTCCGGATTGCTCAATTTCCGCATTGGAACACCTCCTTTCCCTAAGTTCCTGATTTGCGCTTATTCCGCGCCGTGAATCCACGTATTGCCGCACAGAGAAAGCGCCGCTTCGCCGCCATGGACAGAAACCTGCACATGGGTCATTGCCCAGCAGATCGAGCAGGCAAACGTGACCGCCGCAACCAGCAGACAGATCGCCACCGTGAACAGGAATCGTTTCATAGAATCACCCCTTTCATAAAAGCGTTGGGATACCGCGACGCCCACGAAGGGCGTTTCGTCGTAATTTTCAACGACTCATCGGGCGGTTTGAGAACGAAAAGGCGGCTCCATCGCAGGGACGGAGCCGCCGTGGACAGACAGGCAGAGTTACGCCGCCTTTTCTTCGGTGGCTTCGACGGCGGCGGAGGCTTCCAATTTGGCGCGAAGAGCGGCGATTTCGGCTTCCAATTCGGCTTTCGTGGGCTTCTTGGCGGCAGACTTTGCCTTCACGTCGGCAGGGTTCTTTCCCGCGTTGGAGTGAACGGGCGCCGCCGCAACATCCTTCCAGCCGCCCTTGACGAAAGCGCGGAACGTGGAGATGGACTTGACCTTTTTCGCCTGTTCGCCCTTATCCTTGCCATAGGCGGTCATCTTGACGGTCAGCAGGTTCGCAAGGTTGTCCACGGTCAAGGCAAAGCCATAGGCAGACATGAGCGGAGACAGCGCTTCTACGGCTTCGCTGATAGACTTCTTGCCCTCAATGAATTCCACATAGGCAAGGTAGGCGTCATAGCTGGATTGCTTAAATTCCTTCGCGGACATGACTTCGCTGGTGGTGGCGCTGATTTTCTTCATGGTCTTTTCCTCCTGTTCGTTGTTGGTCATGCTGGTGGCGCTGGTGGTAGTGCTGGTGGTGGCGACATTGGCGTTCTTCTTGGACATAGTGATACCCCTTTCATGTTCGTCGTTTTTGCCTGTTTCGGCTCATGCCGTCGTCAGTCTACGGACTTTTACCGTAGAGACAGACAGCCCACGCCCTTTTTACGACATGGGCAAGTCCCCACATATGACAATCCACGCAGAGACTGATTCCTAAATCCAGACAGAGATAGGCTGATTCCGTCGCCAATCGCAGGACAAAACGAGTCGCATTGAGCATAATTCCCACCTGCCTATGCCTATGGTTATCCTGCAATCCTTGACAGCCTGTCCCAACAGACAGGTACACCTGTCCCGTATTGCAAACCATGCGCATGGACATACAGTGCAACCTATACCCACATCGTGAAAGATTCCTGCACGTCGTGCCGCGTGTTCCGTCATACGCTATTCAATTCTTTCCCCATGCCCACAAAACAGGCCTTTACTGCGCTTTCCCGCCTATCGCCGCCCATGGGAATCATGGTACAGGTTATAAAGTGACCGCCTGTCAAGCCTTGCACTTGACGCGCTATGTTTGGCACATATTGCCCCAACAGTTGACATTGTTGGCAAGTGTCACATCAGCCGTGACCGCTTGAACCTGCATCACCTTCTTTCCCGTCGTTCGGTTCATCGTGTCGCCGTTCGGTTCGGTTCAGCGCCGCGCCGTTCGGCAAAACAAGCATAGCACACGTTTTTTCGCCGTCGCATGAACCGCGACGGCGACGGAAAAAAGCGTTTTTTCGCGGCTCTTTAGAAGCAAATTTTTTTCGGCAGGGTTTTTGACCGTGAATTTTCAGGGCGGATGCACCTGATAGACATAGCAAAACTTTGTGCAATATTCCGAGTTGACAGGTTTTGAATTTGGCAAAACCCTACTATACGCGCGTGCGAGGGCTGATTTTCACGTGCTGAACGGCGATTTTTTCGCCGCTTTTTCGGGAACGTGAACGCGGGAAAAGGAGGTTTTTTGTGACAGGGAAAGCGCGGTTTTGTCGCCGTGACAAAAAACGCCGTCACGGTTTGCGCGACGAACGGAAAAGCGGCTGCGCGACGGAAAAGGCGACGGGAACGGAAAAAAACGGGAACGGCGAAACACGACGGGAAAAGGCAATACAACACAACGTTATGTTGCCTTTTACGTCTGAAAGGCAAAACATCACCGGAAAGCCCCTATGCCTACCACATAACATTCTGAATGGCGAGATTTCAAGGCAATATTGCCGCCGGAAGGAAGCTGAACAGCGCTGAGAGCGTTTCCACTGGTTTGAATGCGTTCGGACAATTGCTTTATATAATAGAAGAAACACTGAAAATCAGCAGCAAAAGGAGACATCTTGAGTATTAGCCACCAGATGCAGAACACTTCTGCTCCTTTTTTCATTGGGAGGCCGTTGGGAAAGCAGGGCATTTGCTCACAGAATCGATCGGTTTGCTGCCTGTAATGGAGAAATTCCCAATGATATTCCGTCAAAAAGGCCGAAAAACCGCTCGCGCACAAAATATACTGCATGAAAAAAGCCGCCTCGTGGGGCGGCACAGGTGCGCGTGAGTTCACTTTTTGATATAGGTCTGATTCCGGCTCGTCGGCGTATCCGGAAGACCCATTGTAATCAGGTTCTTCTCCAGCGCCGGCTTCAGATAGAGCTTTCGCAGGTTATCCCTGGATTTCAGCCCGAGAGCGGCCATGATCTGCGCCGCCGTGTAGGGTACGTCGTATTCCATGGCGTCCAGCAGGCGCCGGACAGGCTTCGGCAGGTAGGCGTCCTTTTCCGCAAGCTGCTGAATCGCCCAGTCAAGCGTCAAGTTAATCTTATCCAGCATGAATTCAATGAAGGCGTTGGAATTCCCGGCGGAATGGCAGGCGGCAATCGCCGCATAGTAGGCGTCCTGAAATTCATAGATTCGGCTTTCCAACGGCAAATAACGGAACACCGGATTCCATTCAGAAAGCAGCGCAGTCTGCCAAAGCCTTGCCATCCGCCCGTTGCCATCCTCGAAGGGATGAATAAACACGAATTCGTAATGGAAGACAGAGGAAAGGAGGAGCGGATGGATGCTGCCGCGCGCCCTGCGCATCCAGGCAAAAAGCGCGTCCATCTGCTCCGGCACAAGCTGTGGCGGCGGAGCCATGAAGATGCAGGTATCGCCATGAACCACGCCCTCGTTATGGCTGCGAAACACGCCGGATTCCTGGACTGTCAGATGGGTCATCACGCCGTGAAGGCGTTTGAGATCCGCCAGAGAAAAGGGATCGAAGGCACCCAGCAGATCATAAGCCCGGCAGGCATTCCTGACCTCCTGAATCTCCTTTTGCGGTCCCATCACCGTCTTGCCGCCGATCACACTTCTGACCTCGTCCAGGGACAGGGAATTGGCCTCAATCGCCAGCGAGGAATGAATCGAGCGAATGCGATTGTTCCGGCGCAAATGTGGCTTTGTCTCAAACGCATGGCAGCTGCTGATGCGTCCCATTTTCTCGGAGATTTCCGCAACCAGCATCAGCATCTGATTTGTAATGGAAAAAGGCGGCTGGTAAGGCTCCATGAGCGTTCCCCCTTCGCTTTCTTTGTCTATTATACCCGAGATGTGGAAATAATTCAACATCTTAGATGTTATCTTGAATGGTATCTTCGGAGCAACCGCAGCGAAGTTTCATTCCGATGAGGATCGGGCGATGCTTTGCAGGAAATCATTGGACGCGACTGCAAGTTTTGGGCAGAAAAGGGACTCATATAAGTGATGGGAATATGTTGAAGGGGTGACGGCGATGCCCATGTCTTTCAGCAATATGGGAAGACGGATCGTTCCGAAGGAAGCCTTTGAAGGCTTTCCGGTTCCGAATATTATAGCCGGAGAAAAAGCAGAGAACCACCTTTAGTTTTAGTACAGCTAAAGTATTGAAGGATAAGGAACCAGCAGATACAGACAGGAGGAGTCGATATGATCGAAATGGAAAAGGAACTGCTGAACGCTATGACCAGGAAAATGAGCGAATTGTACGTCTCTTACAGAAAGCGGTACGTGCTGAGCAAGCCGGATGGTCCCATGTTCGTCCCAAAGAACAGGGAAGGCGTTCCGTGTGTTCTGACAGATCGAGTGCTTTTTAATCACCTGCGCCGGAAATATGCCATTGCCATATTCGCAGGACCGCGCGCCAGCAGGTTTATCTGCTTTGATGTGGATGATGGATCCGCCGATACCGTCCGCGCGATCATCCATGGCCTGACAGCGCTTGGTTTTCCGAAAGACCGGATCCATGTATCCCTCAGCGGCGGAAAGGGCTATCACGTGGAAATGTTCTTCGACCGGCTGGTCTATACCAATCGGCTGTTTACGCTGTACAGCATGGTGATCCGTCAAGCCCACCTGGATCCTCGCAAGGTGGAGTTTCGTCCATTGCCCGGAAATGCCATCAAGCTGCCGCTTTCGATTCACGGGAAGACGGGCAATGTGTGCTGGTTTGTGGATCCGAAGACGTAGACGCCCATTGAGAGGGCAGAATATCTGCTGGCAATAGAGCCGCTTCCCGCCGATATGCTGACCGATTTGATTCCCGAAGCGCTTCCCTGCCAGGCAGATCAGAAGCATACCAACGCCAAAAGCACTTCAGGGAAAACGGCTGAATGGAGCACAGACCCGCTCGCCGAAACCGGTGCCCGCCATAACCGGATGCGCAGCATTGCCGTCTATATGCGCACGCAGGGGCATAGCCGAGAGGAATGCAGGCGGGCAATGCTGGAATGGTATGAGGAGCAGGATCCTTCGCTGATCCGCTCGGATCGGGAAACGGTTCTGCGGGATACGGAGGAAATGCTGGACTGGGTGTTTTCAGAGCGGTTTGAGTTGCGCGGCGCACGACTTCGGCAAAGGATTGCGCTGAGCAGTTCAGACGTACGGATGATCGCGTCCGCCGGCTGCCGATCGCGAAAGCGGATTCTCTTTCTGCTGACCGCGCTGAATCGGTGCGGCTTGTCGGCCATCTCCTATGTGGAGATCGCGCAGCTGATCGGGACCAGCCGCAACGCAGTAGCGGCAAGTATCCTGAATCTGCTTGCAGACGGGAAGCTTCAACGCCGCATCGGCGGGCATTACCTGACGGCGGACGGACACTACGGCACGGAATGCAATCAGTATTCCGTTCCGTACGCCAGGCGGAGGCGCGGAGAAAGCAAAGTGGAGCTTTCTCTGAAGGAGGTCAAAGAGAATTTTGACGCCAGCTATGCCCGGTGCATGGATCTGCTGAATGATCAGGAAAAGCGGCAATGGTGTTCTTCCAAAGAGCTTGCGGAGATGGCGGGCATTCAGGAAAAAGCGCTCGTGCGGATCGATCTGGAGGGTCAGCCCCGCGTCTTTCACAGCGACGCCTATGGAACGCTGATGGCATATGAATACGCGGGCGTATGCTATTACCCGTTGCTGGACGTGGCCAGGCTCCTGAAGGTGAACCAGCCGCGGGCGATCGTACAGCGCTGCAAAGAGAAAAAGCTCTTTGCCATTCCCGCAGGGCGGCAGATTGCCGGCAAGGGCTTTGTGGACGCGGAATGCCTGCGCGGCATACTGGAAAGAAGCAAAAGCACAGAAAAGCAGCCGCTGATGGACTGGCTGCTGAACGAGGAGGAGCGGAAATGAGAAATGAATCGGACTGGGCGTATCTTCCGTAGAGCGAGGAGCGCGTGGTGGCGCAGTAGATCAAGCAGCGCTGCCGGTAGGACGCGGCCTATCAGGCGCAGACCGGCACGACGGGCTTGCTGGAATCAGCGGGCGGGTTCGGCGTTTCGGAGGCGGTGTTGTGTACCTATATCGATCTGGACCGGTAGATCGAGGACTGCGGGCTGGATGCGGAACAGAGAAGCCTGTAGAACCTGCTCATGGAGGGCTATACCTTGAATGATGTTTCAGAAATCTGGCGGCGCGAATGGAAGCAAATTGAACGGAGCTTTCGCAATGCGGTATCGGCCATTGTGCGGGAGAATAACAGCCGTTGGGAAAAAACGCATGCAAACGTACCGCGAAAATCCGAGTGAGCGCGGATGTATCCTATGGGGGAAGAGCTATTTCCGGGGAAATAGATTTTCTGTGCGGGTTTGCCGCGAAAAAGGCTTGCCGACAGAATGTAATGTGAGGGGGAAGAGGCATGGCGACGAGATTTGGCGTCACATAGCCCAACGGCGTGCGGTTTACGCTGTTTTATAATCCGGAACAGAGCAAAGCCGAGCTGATTGAGCGGCTGATTCTGAAGCCGTGGGCGGATTACTGCCTGCGCAACTGGCTGAACGACAGTCGGCAGGGAAAAAACGCGCCGGAACGCAGGGTAAAGAGCCTGCTGGATCGCTGTGGGACGCTTCTCCTGCGCGACGTGCCGCCGGGCGAACGAAATACGTTGACCAGCTACAAGGAAATGGCCGTGGGCAGCCGAGAGCTCAACCTGTCAGACTGCCCGGAGGTCGTTGCGCAAATGTTTGAAGGCGGTGAAATTGATTTATCAAGGCTGTCCGCAGACGATAGGCTCCGGTATCGAACGCTGACCGAACGCGTGGACGCGAGGGTCGGGCCTCCGCTCATATCCCGCAAAAAACGCCAATCCACCCGGTTCGACCGGCTGGAAGCGATTCGTAGAAACCATCCCGGCTGCAAAATGGAAAGCTGCCGCGTGGATGTGGACGGCGCCTTCTCCTTCGACGGACGCGATTATCGGGTGGACAGCACCCGCGGGAAATACGCGCCGCACAAAACGCGGTACGGCGATCAGTACGATATGGATCGGATCATCGGCATTCGCTGCCTGGACGGCGCAGTCTGCTTTGCCGATCAGGACGGATACGAGGTGGAGGACGAAATGATTGAGGCTCAGGAAAAGGTAAGTCCATGAGCGGCGCACACATGACGGACAGAACGCCGGAGAACGGATACGGCTGCCGCCGCAGCGACGGGAGATGATGCAAATGCCGGAGGCAAAGCGATTCAAGAATCGGCGCATCGGCTCCAAAATGTGCGTCAAATGCGGCAGGGTGCTGACATTGGATCACTTTTACATGCACCGCGATTGGGACGCGCAGTCCAACCGGGACGCATGGTGCAGGGAGTGCGCCGCCAAGTGCTGCACGAATAAAGAGGAGACGCGCAAATACTGCTGGTACAATAACCGCCGCTGGTCGGACGATTATTGGGAAATGGCAAAGAAAAAGAGCAGGTACGCATAGGCCAACGATCCCGATTACTTGGGCACCACGGATGAGAACAAGCGCCGCGCGATGGAGGAGCGCCTGACCGGCAAATACTTCTTCTCCGTCATGAACCTTCAATGCGTATATCAGCTGTCGCCCAACATCTCCGAGGACGGAGCCTACAGGGAATTTGACCCGGACTCGACGGCAGGTACGACGGTCAAGGACGAAAAGGGCGCTTTTCTGGACGACGGCGAGCTGATCTACAGCCGCGACTGGAACGGCTTGTACACTCAGCGGGAGATCGACTATCTGGACGATTACTACGCCAGACTGGAAGAGGGCTTTGTGCTGGACAATCAGAACATCCAGGATTACGCCCGCAAGGCTGCGAAGGCGTCGCTGGACGCGGACGTCAAGTACAGCCGAATGCGGCACGGTCAGGCCAGCGTCGCGGAATGGGAAAAGGCGCAGGCGATCTTCGACAATCTCTCGAAGTCGGCGAACTTCGCCGCCTGCAAGCGCAAGCCCGGCGACATGGCGGGGCTCGGCTCGCTGGGCGCAATCGTGGCAAAGATCGAGATGAGCGGCGAGCTGGATATGCCGGACGTTTCGTTTCCGCCGGACGACGTTGATAGAATCATCGATGATTTCCGGCATACCGTCGCGGCGGTCGGTTAGGAGCAGGTGGTCGTATGATTCTTCATCAGATTCGGGATATCCGAAACACGAAGCTGTGGGCGCGGCAGATCGCCTACTGGCGGACGCATCTGGACGTGTTCATCGAGAGCTATTTCAAGATCCGACTGAAGGACACCCAGCGCGTGGTCGCCCGGCAATTCGGAAACGCCGACACTTAGATGGTGGTCAAGTCCCGCGGCTACGGCAAGACGTGGCTGACGGCGCTGTGCTGTATCGCCATGGGCGTGCTCTATCCCGGTAGCCTGATCGCCGTGGTCTCCGGCACAGCGGAGCAGGCCACGCTGATCGTGAAGAAGATACAGGATTATTTCATACGAAATCCGGAAATCATGCGGGAGATTCAGTGCGACGGGCATCGCCCGGTACAGCTGAGCCGGAACAAGGGCATCTGCACGCTAAAAAACGGCAGTAAGATCGAGAGCTATTCCGTGGGCACCATGCGCGGAAACCGCGCCAAGATCATGGTGATCGACGAAAGTCCCGAGGTCAAGGCGGACGATCTGGAGGCGGTCATCGGCCCCGTGCGCAACACCAGGCGCGACGTCTGCCACCAGCGGGGAATCGCGGATTACCCCAGCAAGACGATCTCCATTACTTCGGCGTGCCTGAAGAGCAATTACTTCTACGCCATGTTCGTAAGCGCGCTGCGGGATTTTGCCAAGGGCAGCACGGGCAGCTTCGCCTGCGCTTAGGATTATCGCAGCGCGGCGCGCGTGGGCATTACCGACATGGAGTTTTTCCGGAAGGAGTAGCGCAGGATGCCCGAGGCGAAGTTCGCCATGGAATACGGCAGCATTTTCGTGGGCGCGGAATCGGGCAGCATGTTCCCCTACGATTTGACGGAGGGCTGCCGGACGCTCCGTCAGGTGGAATACGCGCAGCCTTCGGGAAGCTCGTCCGATTATGTCATCGGCGTCGATCTGGCGACCTCGACAGATCGCAAGGCGGACAACGCCGTGATCTGCGTCGTCAAGCTGGCGGATATGGAGAACGGCGCGTATCTCAAAAAGCTGGTGTACTTGCGCTCCTATCACGGCAAGCGTTTGGATGCGTTGGCGGAAGAGGTCCGACGCACATTCTCACGCTTTCCGAGAACGACACGCGTTGTATTTGACCATCGCGGTCTGGGCGACGCCTTTCCACAATTTCTCGCGCAGCCGTGGATTGATCCGGAATCCGGTAAAGAGTACCCGCCGTGGACACTGGACGACGAGCGGACGATTATCCACAACGCCGTGCCCATCCTGCGCAGCGTCAAGGCCAGCGCACAGATCAACCAGCAGCTGGTGTCCTGTTTGCGCGTGGCATAGGAACAGCGTTCTATCGAGCTGCCAATCAGCTCGCGGTACGCCGACAACGTGACGGATGAAGAGAGTGAATCGGATGAAGCGCCGAAAAAGCGCAAGCTGACCATGCAGGAAAAGGCGATCTATCTGGAAGGCGACGCTCTGCAAATCGAAATGGGCAACATTGTCTCAAAGACGGGTACAGGCGGCACGATCATCTACGATACCGCCCGCACCAACCAGCACAAGGATCGCTATTCGGCGCTGGCTATGGCGGTGCGATACATTGCAGAGCTGGAGGAAGCCCGCAAAAGGCGGCTGCTTCAGCCGGCGCATCCCTGCGTAGGAGTGGTCAGCCGATTCTGATTTCGTGCCGGTATCGGCAAGAAAAGCGGTTTTATATCGCACGGAAATTCTGTTTCTTGCCGATAGAAGGCTGATGCCTTCGCCATACTTCAGTGCTTTTGTGAAAGAAATGAGCCTCCTATTTTCATTTTTGCATGCAAATTCCGTAAGTATACTTTCGGAAATTGCGTTTGGTGGAGTTTGCCTACTAACAGCAGACGCAGAATTCGAACACATCAGGTTCGTTTTCGTTGACATCTGCAATAATTCGTGCTAAAATGGATATACTGAAAGAGGAGGTGTTCATGATGGCACAGGCAACGTTCAGCGTTCGGATGGATGAAACTCTGAAGAGACAGTTCGATCAGATGTGTGCCGACTTCGGTATGTCGGTTTCCACGGCAATCACGGTATTTGCCAAGACAGTTGTTCGTGAACGCAAGATTCCTTTTGAAATCGCAGCGCCCCGCGCGAACGTAACTCGCGAAGATGGATTAAACGCTTTTCTCGCCTTACGGGAAGAAGCGCACAGAAATGGTCTGCAGGATATGACGCTGGATGACATCAACGCAGAGATTCAGCAGACGCGCGCAGGAAGCGAGGCATAAGCGATGGTGTACTACGCAGTGATCGACACCAATGTTTTGGTATCGGCACTCCTGACTCGCCACGAAGACGCATCGCCGCTTCAGGTTGTAAAGCGCCTTTTCCGCGGAGACATCATTCCGTTGTATGATGAGGAAATCGTGGGCGAATATGCAGAGGTGCTGCGCCGGCCCAAGTTTCATTTTTCTGAAACATTGGTCGCGACCATGCTTCAGGCAATCATCACCTACGGAATTTCTGTGGAGCGATTGATTACTGGAGAGCAGTTGATTGATCCCAAGGATCTGGTGTTTTATGAAGTCGCCATGACGAAGCGAGATGAAGACGCGTATCTGGTCACTGGTAACAAAAAGCATTTCCCTGAAAAAGCGTTTATTGTAACGCCTACGGAGATGCTTGAAATCATGGATCAAAAATAAACGAAGGGCGTTCCGGCAGGAGCGCCTTTTTGTATGGAGGAAAAGCATGAACTGGATAGATCGAATCCGCGGCAAGGCATAGCCGCGGGCGGAGCCTGAACCGAAACCGACAGCGGTCATCGCCGTGGGCGCGAAGGACGACGCCTCGACCATGACCTACAACGACAAGACGATCACCTATTCCGGGGATCTGGCGAGCTATGATTATGACGCTATTCTGAGGGATAAGCAACGAAATATCAACAGCCTGTACGAGCTGGCGGATTACTATGTGGACGCAGATCCCATTTTCCGCGGGATCATCAAAGGCGTGTACGTGCCTTTCTCCCTGTCGGATGATTTTCGCTTGGTGGGCGCGAACGAGCAGACGAAGGCCAAGTATATGGCATACTACGACCGCATTCACCTGAAGGATCGGATGCGGAGTATTTTCTATCAGTACTACAAATATGGGAACGTCTTTTGCTATCTCATGGAGGACGGCAATATCATCACGCTTCCGGTGCATCTGGTGCGCATCGCCAACGTCATGATCGGCGGCGAGCCCGTGCTGGAGTTTAACTGCAAAAGCATTCGAGACGATATGCGCCAGCAGGGTGTGAAAGCGCAGAAGGATTTTCTGGAGGATGAAGACCTGAAGGTGCGTCTGGAGGGCTTCCCTAAGGAGGTATCGGACGCCATCAACAAGGGCAGCGACTGGGTGCAGATGAATCCGGAGAACACCTTCGTGATGCAGGGGCTGAAGGAAGACTGGATGCGCTATGCCGTGCCCATGGTAGCGACCTGTCTGGCGGCGTTCCGCCGTAAAGCCTAGATCGCGCAATACGAATCGGCGCTGCTGAATCTGGGCGCGCACAGTTTTGTTCATGTGGCCTACGGCGACAGCAAATCGGACGTCATGCCGGATATTACGCAGCTCAACGCAGTCAACAGCCTGTTCAAGAAAGCCATGACCGGGGCGGCGCTGGCGACCACCAATCACCTGTGCAAGGCGGAGGTCATTCAGCCCGACCTAAACGAAATGTTCAGTGACGATAAGTACAAGGACGTGAATGCCGAAATCCTGTCCGCAGGCGGCATCAGCGGAATCATCGTCAGCGGTCGAGCTGAGGACGGCAGCAACTTTGCTTCCGCGCAGGTATCGATGCAGACAGCTGCTATGCGCATCAAACAAGCGCGGGACGATTTCTGTGAGTAGATGGATCGCGTCAACGAGCGGCTGAACGGCAAGCATGGCAGCATTACGCACAGCGCGCCGGGCAATATTCCGCAGTTCACCTTTCCCCCGGTGGATCTGGCCGGCAGTCAGAAATTCCAGGAGATTGGCCGCACCTTATGGGAAAAGGGCGTCGTCTCCACGCGCACAATGCTGCAGATGCATGGCTACGATATGGATCAGGAGCTGGAGCGGAAAAAGCATGAACAGCCGGCGGAATCCCCTGTGGGTAAGACTGACACACAGAAAAACGCGGATGAACCCACCGGAAAGCAGGGTCGCCCTGAAATGGACGATACCGAGCGTAGCTCCGACCCTGCCAAGAGCATGAGCGGCAAGCAGCCCAAGCCCAGCAATCCGGAGGGCAGTCTGTGAGAAGGGAGCGAAAATGAACCGAGTACAATTTGAAGCCTCGCAGGTGATGATCTCCGAAGCGCAGTCCAACGACATTTACATGACGGTGCTGATGCGGATGTTCTCCACTCGACCCAACCGCAACGGCTACGCGGTCAGCGAGGCGTTCATGGACAACATTGTAGCCAACGCTACAAAATACACCTGCCTTCCCTAGTGCGCGGACGCTCAGCGGCTTCGCAGCGGCGAAACCGGCAAGCTGACCCATATGCTGAATGACGGCGAATTTCAGAGCGAGCAGATTGGCTCGTTCTTTTCTTTTGCCAAGTCCAGCGACGAGTTTGGCGTCAGCCTGATCGGCGAAGCTCGGATTCCCAAGCGCAGCACGCGGCTGTGCGAAACCATCCTGCGCATGTACGAAGCCGGCACGCTGTCATTCTCTTTTGAAATCATGGCGAGTGTCATGTCGGAACGGGACGGCGTAATGGTCATCGACGCGGCGGAAGGTAACGAACTGATCGGCATGGCGATTGTGTCCGTGCCGGCCTACCCAGAAGCGACGGCATTGCAGCTGGTCGCCGAAAAAGAGGAGGAGCATGAGATGGATGAAACGGTAAAGAAGCTGGCAGAGACGGAAGCCCGTCTGAAGCTGGCGGAAGAGAAAATGATGGACGACGAAGAAAAGCTCAAGCAGAAGGATGACGCGCTTGAAGAAACCACCGAAAAGCAGAAGCAGCAGGAAGCGGAGCTGGCGGCCGCGCAGGAGCAGCTTGCGGAAAAGGACGCCCGTATCGCCGAGCTGGAAGCGCAGGTGTCTCAGCTGGAACCTTTCAAAGTGGAGGCGGAAAAGCTGAAGGCCGAAAAGGAAGCCGCCGAGCTCGCCGCGAAGCAGTAGGAGCTGACCGCCTTCGCCGAAGCGCAGGGGCTGGATGTGAAAGCTGAAAACGTAGCTTCTGCTATCGCGGAACTGAACTATGCTGCGCTGATTGCCGAGGCGAACAAGGTCAAAAGGAATGATGTCAAGCCCACCGTCGCCGCCTACGCCTTGACACCTGGGCTGACGGTGAAGAGTGAATATGGCGATCTGCTTGAGAAAGCCTGACAGATTGGAGGAACAGATATGGCAGGATATGTGACGAAGCTCATGGGCCATGTATACGATGGCGAAAACCTTTCCGCTGAGGCGCTGACCAACGGCGTATTTGCGGAGATTACTACGGACGGCGTAAAGAAGGTGACCGCCGCCAAGGATACGAAGCTGCGCGTGGACGAAAAGACCGAACTGTGGGGGCAGCCCGCGGTTGTGCTGAACGTGACCGGCGTGGGCGGCGACGACGTATATTTCGTTGAAAACGAGTGGGAAATCGACGAAAACGCAGAGTGGAACGAGGCGAACTACACGCTGCCCACCGGCAAGTATGTGCGCATGAAGCGCCTGCTGCCCGGCGAGCAGGTGATCATGGCCGTGGATTCCACGCTGTACGCAGCGCTGGCAGTCGGCGATGCGGTACAGCCCGCCGCGGGCGGCACGATCGCCAAGGTGACGATCACGACCGGCGGCAGCGACTGACGAAGGAGGAAAACAGTATGATTGAAATCAGAAACGACAGCAAACTGGTCAAGCTGATTGCGGCGCAGGCCAAGGGCGAGCGCGTGGATTCCGACCAGGCGGAGCACGCGGCGCGATAGATCGCGGATCTGGCGGCGGATCCCAACCCGCACAACAAGTATCAGATCGCCCAGCTCATCGGTTATGCTGTGAACGAGATGGTAAAGCCCAGCACCAACTGGCTGACGCAGGTGGCGGATACCAAATACGTCGGTTACGGTGAAAAGGCCGCCTTCAAGGTAAAGCAGGAAGGTATTCGTGCGTTTATCCAGGCCAAAGGCGCAACGCCCGCCCGCAGCAAGATCGCGCACAAGCAGGTCACGCTGGACACCATTGCGGTCTCCGCGCGTCCGGTCATCAACACCTACGAACTCAAGACCGGCCGCGTTCAGATGGCCGACCTGATCCGCGACGCTGCAAACGAGATGTCGCAGAAGGAGATTGAACACATTCAGACGGTGCTGCACACGGCCGCCGCCAACTGGTCTACGCCCTTCTATGGTGCTGGCAGCGGCATCGTGAAAACTGTCCTGAATCCCATGATTCAGCACTGGATGCGCACCGGCGCGGTATCGCTGCTGGGTGACATCGCCATCATCTCCAAGCTGGCCGAGCAGACCGGCTTTACCGCCAGCACGACCACCCAGCAGTATTCGCCGTCCATCATCGACGAGTATGTGCGCAGCGGCGTGATCGGCACATACTACGGTGCCAAGGTGGTCAACCTTGTGAACCCGTATCTCGCCGACAACGTTACGCCCCAGATCGACACGAAGAAGCTGTACATTCTGCCCACCGCCGCCGCTGCGGATATGCGTCCGCTGAAGGTGGTTTTTGAAGGCAGCGTGCAATCCGCAGAGTCTACGAATATCGACGATCTGGCGTATGAGGTGCGGCTGGATCAGTATTTTGGCGCGGGCGTTGTGATTGGTAAGACGCCCTGCATGAGCGTGTACGCCGACAGCTCCAACTGATAAGGACATGACGTCAAGGGAGGCGGCACAGTGCCGCCTCCCCTGGAGGTGAGGAAAATTGGAAAAGACGAAGGTCTACAACCCGCGAAAATACGATATCGGGCTGCTGCTCCAGAACGGAAGCGAGCGCGTGATTCATGCCGGTTCCTTTGCGCTGCTGTCGCGGGACGACATTGAGTACCTGATCAGCATTGCACCGGCGCTGTTCGAGGGCGAAAAGCAGCTGCGCATCGAGGATCGTGCGCTGGCGGTACATCTGGGCGTGATCGACAGCGAACAGGCGGAGGTGCTGGATGCGGAAACCATCCAGAAAAAGCTGGGCCTGCGCATCGGTCAGCTCAAGGCATGGCTGGACGGCGTTTCTGAGCCGTACCTGCTGGACGCGATCTATGATGTGGCAATGACGATGGACCTGCCTGCCAGCAAGCTGCAGCTGCTGCAGGAACGGATGCCGGATAAGGAATTCATCCGAGCGGAATGAGGTGAACGCGCATGACGGATCTGGAACGGCTGGCAATGGAGCTGAAGCAGCGCACCGAATGGCAGGACGTGCCCGTTCAGCTAACAGAGGCGGATTATCAGGAGATCGTCCATCAGGCGATCCGCCATCTGTACGTGATGACCGGACGGTCGGAGCAGTACGATGGTGAAACCGCTATCATGCTCAATGCGGATGAATACGAATACGCGCTGACCACGGCGGAGCTTTCCTTTTACCGTAAGGTGCAGTCGGATGTGAACCGCATCGTCGGCTATTCCACCGATGCGATGAGCATCACCAACGCGGATAAACCCTACGCGAACATCAGCCAGACCATAGCCGAGCTGTCGAACCGTCAGCGCATTCTCTACTACAAGATGACGCGCTTTGTGCTGCTGTGAGGTGGGCGCATGAAATTCTACATTCCGCCTACGATCAAGAGCGATTTCGAGGACTGGCTGAACACGGACGTCGCCAATGTCAACTATGATTTTGAGATCATCCGCGACTGGTACGATCAGGCTGCGGTAAAGCGAATCCGCGCGACATACTTCCCGATCGCGTGGAAGTCCAAGATCGGCAACTCCGATGCGAACAGCAATTTCAAAACAAGCTACGGCTGGGAACTTCGCAAGGGCGACATCACCGTTCGCGAGGATGGCACGATCTATATGCTGAACTGGCAGGTACAGCGCAATCCCAACAACCAGTCCACACAGGCGATTGCCTGCAACGCCCGGCTTTCATTTGCGCGGCATATGGACGAGGTGCTGGACGACCGCGGGTTTCTCATTTCGGAGGCAACAGAAAAAATCATCGCTCCGGATATGCCCTGCGTGTACGCGGAATACACCGGCCGCCCGGATTACGCCGCCAATTACAACACGCCCGGCATTTCCGCGGATCATCTGCTGACAGTGCAGCTGCAGCTCAACGCCAAAACGGATGAAATCCGCATGGGCGATACCTTTGAGCTGATGCACAGCAAATATCGGGTAGTGAATCGTGTGGATTCCGAAATTGAAATCGAGCACCGGCACGGCATCATCAACCTGATGGCGCGGCGAATCGCCGGAGAGGAGCAGCGATGAACGGACAGTGCAACCGGATTTCTTTGGACGAAGCAGCTCTGTATGGCGCATAGCAGCGGGAAGCGCGGGATGCGCTGAAGCTGGAGGGCGACCGGCTGCTGATTCACATGCGGCGCGAAGCTGCCAAGACCACCCACGGCGGCGCGCCCGGCAAGCCCGACTGGCGAAAGGAAATCGCAGATAACCTCGATCATATCGCCACAGCCGTGACCGGCGATTCCGTCAGCATGGACTTTGGCTATTCGCCTTCAGAAAAGGCAGATGAGGTACGCGCAATGATCGTGGCAGCCGGTTCGGGCAGCGCGGCGGGTGGAAGCGCCATCCATGCGGGTCCGCCCGGCCGCAGCGTATGGGACGACGACGTATCCGGAAAGCATCCGTCCAACGCCAAATCTGAATACAACCTGCCGGCCGAATTCAACCAGAAGGGCAACCAGTTCGTTGAAAATGCCATGCGCATCATGAAAACGGAATTCGGAATGCTGACGGAAATCTACATGGGGTCTATCCCAGATCATGTCTACTATGGGAATGTGCAGGTGAGCAAGTGAAAAAGCTGAGAACGTGGCACGACAACTGGAACAACGTGATCCGCGACGTACTGTTTCCCGATGCGGAGTAGAAGGAGCTGATGCT
>ERZ780195.917-NODE-917-length-27166-cov-17.072664_pt1 | contig 27166 bp, 19 predicted proteins | sample MGYA00511017_ERZ780195 | MGnify/ENA primary metagenome ERZ780195 (study PRJEB29588, sample SAMEA2159974) | human gut metagenome | biome: human gut; feature: human-associated habitat; material: faeces | place: Denmark | collected 2008/2010 ...
GTTTTTTTATTCAAAATTTCAGACTGCGAAATTCTCAATTAGCGCGTGCAGCCGGGACAAATAATTCGTGCCGCCACAGTTTCTGAAAAATCATCGTGACGTGTTCAATTTCGCCGCCGAACATGGAAAATGTATATTTGGTGTACCCGGACCCCATATCCAACAAAGCGGAGGCAGAGGTGCTGTCCAACACCACCCAGTCGATGTGGGTTACATTCTCCATTATCGTTATATGAGTGCAGACACACCCCCACCAGATTTTGCTTGAGTCTTTCAGACTCCGGCCGCAAAATCTGCAAAGTAGCGATTTTCTCTCCGGGAAATGGAATTTCCCTGCGATAAAATCGCCCCGCACCCGCCGTACACGCCGCCGGGCACGATTTAAATTCGAGAGGGCTTCGGCCCTCTCGAGCTCTCCGTGGTTTTTTGACAGCCTGAAGGCGCGATTCGCATTTCTGTGAATCGCGCCTTTTTCTGTCCAATCGGTTTTTACTTCTCCCAGAGCTTCTCGGGATACCTGCCCTCGCGCTTCATGGCGGCGACGGCGGTCTGCACCGCGGCCAGATCGTCGTGGTAGGTCACGCCGAACCAGCGCTCGTCGGTGGTCAGCACGCGGACGGTGCCCCTGCCCTCACGGATGAGCGCGTTGGGAATCAGCGGCAGGAAGTACTCGCACTTCATGGGGTTGAGCGGGACGTTTTCGTCCAGCCACGCCGGGAAACGGCTCTCCAACTCGTCCAGCACGCTGCGGCGGAAGGCCCAGAGGTTCATGGACACGGGCGTGCCCGCGGGCAGGAAGGTCTCCTTTCCGTCCTCGATGTAGGCCGCGCCGCCCTCCCGGGGCACGATGGTCGTCCGCTCGGTCACGCCGGTGAGCAGGCCGTTCTCCACCGCGCACACGCCGCGGGAGACGGAGCCGTTCTCGGTCAGCGTGTTCTCCACGCGATAGGCCACCATGGCGTGGTTGGTCTGGCCGGATTCGCCGGTGAGGAAGTCCGCCGCGGCCCGGAACGCACCCGCGCCGTAGAAGTCGTCGGCGTTGATGACGGCGAAATCGCCGTCGATCCTGTCCTTGGCGCACAGTACGGCGTGGCCGGTGCCCCAGGGCTTGGTGCGGCCTTCGGGCACGCTGTAGCCCGCGGGCAGACGGTCGATGGTCTGATAGGCGTATTCCAGAGGCGCGCATTTCGCGATGCGGTCGCCCACGGCGGCGCGGAAATCGGCCTCCATTTCGGGCTTGATGATGCAGACGATCTTTCCAAAGCCGGCGCGCAGCGCGTCGAAGATGGAGAAGTCGATGATGACGTGGCCGGCGTCGTCCACGGGCGTGATCTGCTTGCATCCGCCGAAGCGGCTGCCCATGCCCGCGGCCATGACCACCAGAGTGGGCTTATTCATGAGGGAAACACCTCGCTAACGTTTTTTTCCATCATAGCGCGGGAAAAGGAAAAAGTCAATCCGCAGATTGGGCAAAAAACTTTTGCTCCGGGCGGTTTGCAGTATATTTGGAGCATACGTCGCGCATACTCTGTATCATCAAGCCTTTTGGAGGGGATCAGATGGAGCAGGCGATGGTTCGGCCGGGCCGCCGGTCGGGATGGAGCGACGCGGAAAACAGAATGCTGTGGGAGACGGCCGACGAGGCGCAGCAGCAGGGACTGCCGCTGAAGGCGGTGTTCGAGCGGATCGCCGAGCAGACGGGCCGGCGGCCCAACAGCATCCGCAATTACTACTACGCCCAGGTGCGCCGACAGGGCGGCGAGAGCCATCCCGCGCGCTTCGTACCCTTTACACAGCCGGAGATCGACTGGCTGATGGAGCAGGTGCTGGTGGCCCGCGCGGCGGGTCAGAGCGTGCGCGCCTGCCTTCAGAAGCTCTCCGGCGGCGACCACAGCCTGATGCTGCGCTATCAGAACAAGTACCGCGCCGTGGTGAAGAGCCGGCCGGAGTACGTGCGCGGGCTGGTGGAGAAGCTCAACGAGCAGGGCGTGGAGTGCGACGCGCCCACGGTCAGCCATCGCGAGCGCGCCGACCTGGGTCAGGCCTGCGCGCGCATGGAGGAGGCCGCCCGGCGCTCCGGCGACGGCGAGCTGGCCCGCGCCTGCGACACCCTCGCGCGCTATCTCCAGTCCGCCGCGCCCGCGCCCGACGCGGCTCTGCGCGCCGCCGAAAAACTCGTGCAGCCCATCAAGGAGTTCCTCGCCCGCCCGGCGAGCGAGCGCGCCGACGGCATGGACGAGTTCTGTGCCCTGCTGGCCGAGCGCATCGGCGAAATGGAAGCCGCCCGCACCGACCTCCAGCCCTCGCGCAGCGAAAATCTGCAATAAAGCGCGGGAAAGCGAACGGGCAACCGGCAGACGTGTCATTCCTTTGAAATCGACCTAATTCAAACGATTTGATGAAATTCAAGAATACGTTGTTTGATTATGGCGGGGAAAAGAGCACAGGCGCGGAGAGCAATTCTGCCCTCCGCGCCTGTATGCGTAATGAGAAATGAAGCTGGCTTAGGGATGCCTTCCCAAAAATTACCGGCGGCTTGCGCCGGAAAACAGATGCGCCATCAGGGCGATGGCTCAAAATCCTCTGCCTGCGCAAAGGGGCGGTTTCAAGAGGATTAAAGCATGGCGTGCCCCTCGCGCAGGGCACGCCATTTGCCAAAGGGGTGATTCCGCTGCCATATAAAGCGCGTCCCCGTCGGGCGCTTTGAACATATATGGGAGGGCGAGACTGGCCGCGCTCTCCCGTTGGTTATGCGCCGTGGAGAATCAGGAAACCGGAATGAGACGAAGCACCAGGGCAGGGCTTTCGTCTGCCGCGAAGTCCAGCGCAAAGGTTGCTTCACCGCCGTTCAGCGTGTGGGGAAGCGCTGTTTCCGCGCCGTCCGCATCCAGCAACATCAGCGCATAGCCGTCCAGTAATGCCGCGGGCAGAGTGATCTCCATCTGCCCCGTGGGCTGAGTCAGTTTTCCGCCGTACTCAAAGCCAATGCTCAGCACGCGCTCGCCGTTTTGCAAATCGCCGATGCGCAGCGTCAGCTTGCCGCGAGGCAGGCGCTGCGCCGTCGCCCTCGCTTCCTCGATCAGAGTCAGCCGCGCGCCGTCGCCAGTCTCGCCGCAGACAGGACAGAGCATGAAATCATATGCCTCCGCGTCCCTGAGCAGCAGGCGACAGGCAAGCGGCTCGCAGGGAACCTTGCCCGTATGCTTGCAGCCGTTTCGCTGGCAATCGGCGCTGCTGGTGGCGTCGCCGTTCGGCGACCATTCGCCGTACCAGTGACCGCGGCTGGAAACGACCGCATCGGTATACCTGTCTTTGCAGCGGACGCAGGTATGCAGGGTATATCCTTTCTTCGTGCAGGTGGGCTGAGCCGTGCGGGCTTCATAGGAATGTCCCAGCGCGTCAAGCTCCTGATAGGTAGTGTAGCCGCAGCCCTCACGCCCGCAGGCGTCGTAGGCGTTCCAGCCCTTTTCTGTGCAGGTGGGAGCCTGCGCGGCGTGGTGGAGCAGGTCATGCTCAAGCGCTGCCAGCTCCGCATAGGTGGTGTAGTCGCAGCCCTCGCGCCCGCAGGCGTCGTAGGCGTTCCAGCCCTTTTTCGTGCAAGTGGGGGCCTGCGCGGCGTGGTGGAGCAGGTCATGCTCAAGCGCCACCAGCTCCGCATAGGAGGTGTAGTCGCAGCGGGAGCAGGTGTCGTAGGCGTTCCAGCCGGTTTCGGTGCAGGTAGGAGCCTGCGCGGCGTGGTGGATCAGGTCGTGGTTCAGAACCGCCAGCTCCGCATAGGTAGTGTAGTCGCAGCCCTCACGCCCGCAGGTGTCGTAGGCGTTCCAGCCCTTTTCGGTACAGGTGGGAGCCTGCGCGGCGTGGTGGATCAGGTCATGCTCAAGAGCCGCCAGCTCCGCATAGGTGGTGTAGTCGCAGCCCTCGCGCCTGCAGGTGTCGTAGGCGTTCCAGCCCTTTTCGGTACAGGTGGGGGCTTTCGCGGCGTGGTGGAGCAGGTCGTGGTTCAGAACCGCCAGCTCCGCATAGGTGGTGTAGTCGCAGCCTTCGCGCCCGCAGGTATCGTAGGCTTCCCAGCCGTTTTCCGTACAGGTCGGCGCTTGTGCTTCGTGATGCACCAGATCGTGGTTGTTTGGATCTATATCGCCGCGCTCAACAGTTTCACGCAGGTAGAAGCAAGACCAACAGCGTATCGAATACTTAGCCGGAGATACGCAGTTGGCTATAGAGACCGGCGTTTCTTTGAATGAATGCGGACGTGTTTCCCTCCCTGCCTTGCAAAGGATACAATCGCGCCAATGCGCATCAGCGCCATCGCTTGTCCAGGAGCTTATATACTGGTGCGCTACCGTATATTCTCCGCCGCAGACGGTGCATGCGCCCGTTTCGCCGCAGCTCACGCCGAAACAGGATAATGTTATGAGGTGGTGGCTGGGGTCGTTTTTGCAGGCAAGGGTGTGGGTTTTATCCCCGTTAGATATGTAATTGCTCCAATCGTGATCCAACGCGTCCAGCTCGGCATAGGTGGTGTAATCGCAGCGGGAGCAGGTATCGTAGGTCTCCCAGCCGGGCTCGGTGCAGGTGGGAGCCTGTGCGGCATGGGGAATCGGATCGTGTCCCAGCGCCGTCAGCTCTTCATAAGTGCTGTAGTCGCAGCGGGAGCAGGTATCGTAGGCCTCCCAGCCGGGCTCGGTGCAGGTGGGAGCCTGTGCGGCATGGGGAATCGGGTCGTGTCCCAGCGCCGTCAGCTCTTCATAAGTGCTGTGGTCGCAGCGGGAGCAGGTGTCGTAGGCGTTCCAGCCGATCTCGGTACAGGCAGCCGCCTTGGCCTCGTGGTGGATCAGGTCGTGGTTGTTGGGATCTATATCGCCGGAATCAAAGGGATCTATCTGGTATGCGCAATCGGAACAGATCCTGTAATATTTAGCCGGGGATGTGCAGGTGGCCTCGGAATGCATATATTCCGCGAATGAATGGGAAACTATCTGCTCTGTATCGCAATAGATGCAGCTGCGCCAGTGATTGTCGGCATCGTGCGACCAGGGTTCATATTTGTGATCTGCTGCCGTATATTCGCCTTTGCAGACGGAGCATGCGCCCGTATCCCCGCAGCGCACGCCGGAACAGGCTTCCGTCTCGGTGTGGCCGGGATCGCGCTTGCAGGCGCGGGTGTGGGTTTTGTTTCCATTGGACGTCCAATCGTTCCAGTCGTGATCCAGTGCGTCCACTTTCTGATAGGATATGTAATCGCAGCGGGTGCAGGTATCGTAGGAGCTCCAGCCCTTTTCCGTGCAGGTGGGGGCTTTCACCTCGTCATGACGCTCCAGATCGTGGTTGTCCGGATCGATATCGCCGCTTTCAAAAGTGCTCGGCGTCTGGTAGCCGCAGTCGGAACAGACCCTGTAATACACGGCCGGAGATACGCAGGTGGCCTCGGACTTCAGATACCTGTCGTCGGGCTGCTCCACGAACGAATGGGGAGTTCTGCTCCCCGCTTTATTACAGTGGCTACAGGCGCGCCAGTGCTTGTCGGGATTGCTCGACCAGGGGCCGTCAAACCTGTGGCTTGCCGTGTATCTTCCGTGGCACTCGTCGCACCAGCCCGTTTCTCCGCAGCTCACGCCGGAGCAATCGCTCGTTTCTGTGTGGTTGAAATCCCAAGAACATATACGGGTGTGGGTGCCGTCGCCATTGGAGTGACTGAACATCCAATCGTGCTTGCTCGGGTCTGCGCTGCCATATTCGCCATAGCATTCCCGGCACCAGGCGGGGTCTGCGCAGGTGGCCTCACGAATGTCGCAGTTTTTCGTCTCCGTATGGCTGGCGTCGCGTTTGCAGGTACGGGTGTGGGTTTTATTTCCGTTGGACGTCCATCGGCCCCAGTCATGACCCAGCAAGTAAACCGCACCGCACTCAGTGCAGGCGGCAAGTTCGGTGCAGGGCGCTACGCTGAAGGTACAATCCTTCGTTTCGGTGTGTGAAGCATTATGCTTGCAGACGCGAGTGTGGGCGCCTTTGCCGCTGGACTTCCACTCGCCCCAGTCGTGCGGCCCGTATTCGCCGAAGCGTTTAGTACAGGTGCCGCATTGTGCTTTCCGTATGCACGTGGCCTCCTGTCCAATCCAGTGATTCTCCAAGATCTCTTCCTGGCAGTCATTGCACCTCAGCAGATGCTGATTTTCGTACTCTTTTAGCAGAGCATAGGAACCGCCTAAACAATACTCGCCGTTCGCCTTGGTATGTCCGGCCATCGCCGTGGTTGCTACAAAGAGCAGCGCGATCGCCAGGAGACATGCAGCCAACCATTTTTTCATGCGTTTTTCCTCCTCAAATCTCTTGTTTCTCCTGTATCAAAAACCGTCGGGAGCAGGCAAAGAGCCCGTGTTCGGCGGTTGATTGACTTTATGAAAGAAGGGCGGGACTGTGCCGTCTCTGTATGGAGATTGAAGGATCGCAGCCGTCGTCATGGTTGTGAAGCTTCGCTCTGCAACAGTACAGAACACGAATCTGATAACATACGCCCACCCATAATATATCAGAAGATACATGGGTTTGCAAGCGCTTCATGCCCGGCTGGCACGATTATTAACGTATTATTCATCATTCGGAAGCGATTCCTCAATCTCAGCCGCGCCATGTTGCAGAAAGCGCCCTTGCCGAGGGCCGCCCGCACGAGGCTGCCGAGCCGGCGGGCGACGGCGAAAGGATTGAAAGCGGAACCCTCGAAACGCTGATGCGCAAGGGCGGCTTCTGTTCCTGCGGCGGCAGCCCATTCGGACTGTTTATCCATCTATAAAGCAAAAAGAAAAGCACCGCCGGGAGACGATGCTTTTCTTTTCGCGAAAATGTGGGATTATTCGGCCCAGACGACGGTGTTGACCACTTCCACGAGCGGCTGGCAGCCGTCCATGCTGTCCGAGGCGATGGTGAAGGTGTAGGTGCCGATGGCGTCCTCAGAGACGATGGCCTGCACGAAGGTCACATTGGTCTGCAGATCCACGCCCATGCCGGTGTAGTCCAGATCCATGGTGTACACCACGGACAGCGCGGTCTTGCCGCCGATTTCGTCCATGCTCGCGCCCACGAGGGTGGGGTTGGCGACGGCGACGCTCTGCGCTTCCAGCGTGGTCTGAGCGGTGGCCAGAATGGCCTCGCCGGTGGTCTGGGGGTCGGCAGCCGTCAGGTCGGAGGCAGCCTCGCTCCACACCAGCGCCATGTTGGTGGTGAAGGCGCTTTCGGACGGCTGATAGAGCATGAAGAAGGTCGCGTTGTCGGTGATCTCGTCGGCCATTTCGTACTGCATGTCCGCCGGGATGGTCATGGTGAAGTCGCCGAAGTCCAGCGTGGCGGGCTCGGCCGTCTCGGCCAGCGCGGGAACAATCGCCAGGCACAGAGCCATCAGAACGAGAAGAAATTTACGCATGAATGAATCCTCCTTGGTAATTTGAGAGTAACATCATAATAGCATATTGTGCTGAAATGTGCAATGGTTTGAGGAAAATAAACTGCACGAGCAAGAGGAAAGCGCCGCCTTGAGAGGCGGCGCTTTGGCGGATGGCTTATTCGGCCCAGACGGTGGAGTTGACGATGTCCACCAGGGACTGGCAGCCGTCCACGTTGTCGGTGGTGATGGTGAAGGTATAGGTGCCCAGACCCTCTTCGGAGACGATGCCCTGTACCCAGGTCAGGGTGGTCTGCAGATCCAGACCGGCGTTGGTGTAATCCACGTCCATGCTGTACATCACGGACAGCGCGGCCTTGCCGCCGATTTCGTCCATGGACGCGCCCAGCACGGTGGGGTTGGCGACGGCGACGTTCTGCTGCTCCATCATGGCGACGGAGGCGTCCACAATCGCCTGCGCGTAGGCGGCGGGATCCTGGGAGGCCAGATCGACGACGGATTCGCTCCAGACGATGTTCAGATTGCTGGCGAAGGAATCCTCCATGTCGTCCATCTGATACAGCGTGACGAAGGCCTCGTTTTCGACGATTTCCTCGGCAACCTGTCCCTGCATCTCGGCGGGGAAGGTCAGCGTGAACGCGCCGAAGTCCACGGCGGTGGTTTCGGCCAGCGCGGGAACAACCGCCAGGCACAGAGCCATCAGAACGAGAAGAAATTTACGCATGAATGAATCCTCCTTGGTAATTTTAGGATGACGCTATAATAACACACTGCTTTGAGTTTTGCAATAGCGTCCGTGAAAAAAAGCCGGCGGGCACGAGGCCCGCCGGCGGGAGGAGGGGAATGAAGAAGGAGAGAGAAAGTTTATGCCATCTCGCCGGAGAGAATGGTGACGGTGTAGGCCGAGGTTCCCTCGGAGAGCACCGTGCCGTCGGAGGCGGCGAGGGTCACGGCGCTGCCGTCCGCATCGACGATTTCGCCGTCGCAGGAGAGCGTGGTCAGCACGCTGTCGCCGGTGACGATCCACTTGGAGGTCGCGTCGATGGTCAGCGCGCAGGCTCCGTCGCCGCCCTCGCCCGCGCAGGATTCGTCGTCGAGAATCGCGCCGGTGAGCACGCTGTCCTCGGTGAGGTTCAGGCTGAGGTTGGAGATGCTGTCCCAGATCACATCGCCGTCCATCGTCTGCTCGGCGGCGGTGAAGGTGCAGTCCGCGCCGTTCGCGCCGGTCTGGCCCCAGCCGCGCCGGTTGGCGTTGCCGGTGCAGCGCAGCAGGAATTCGCTGTCGTCGGCGGCGGTCAGGGTCACGTTGCACAGGGAGAATTCGCTTTCGGTGTTGGTGGTGTAGAACAGGCCGCCGTTGAGGGAGGTCAGCGAGCCGCCCTCCATGGTGAACGTGCCCTTGCCCACCTCGGAATCTCCGGACATGCTCTGGTAGAGGATGACCGTCCAGGTCGTGTCGTTCTGATCCTGATCGGGCATGTCGCCGGTGAGGTCGCAGTCGGTGAGTAAGACGCTGTTCAGGCCCTCCAGACACAGCGCCTCGGAGCCGGTGGCGGTCAGCGCCGCGTTGGAGAGGGTCACGTCGGCGGTGACGTAGACCGCCGGGGAGCCGGCGCCGGAGGCGGTGTAGCTGCCGCCGTCCACCACGAGGGTTCCGCCGCCGCGATCCGAGCGGACGGCCGCGGAGGACGCGCCCTCGGTGGTCACGGTCAGGTTGCTGGCGTAGAGGGCGCCGCCGCCGGCGACGTGCACGCCGCCCGAGGCGTCCCCGGAGGTGGAGATGGTGGCGTCGGAGACGGTGACCACCGCGTCACCATAGGCGAACACGCCCGCGCCGCCGTTGGCGTCGGTGGTGATTGTGGAATTGGAGACGGTCAGCGTGCCGCCGATGGCCAGAATGGCCGCGCCCACGCCGTAGAAGCTGGACGCGTCGCCGCCGGTGGAGTCGTCGGACGCGCGGGTCACGGTGGCGCCGTCCACCGAGACGGCGCCGCCGGTGACCAGCAGCGCGTTTTCATCCGTGCCGGTGGACTCGATGGTCTCGCCGGAGATGGCCGCGTCCTCGCTCAGCGACCGCGCCGCGTCGTAGGAGTCGGGCTGTCCGCTCATGCCGCCGGGCTGTCCGTCGGGAGCGCTGCCGGGCATTCCGTTTCCGGAATCCTCGGGCAGCAGCGCCGCGATGGCATCGTACTCGTCCTGAGTGATGATCTCGTTTTCCAGCAGGGCCTCGAGGGTGAGGAGATCCACCGCGTCGGTGGAGAAGCCGGGCTGACCACCGTCGGGAGCGCTGCCGGGCTGCTGTGCGTCGGAGGAGCCGCCGGGCTGCTGGCCGTTGGGCGCTTCGCCGGGCTGACCGCCGGGAGCGCCGTTCGGCTGCTGACCATTGCCGTCGGGCTGCTGGGTGTTTTCGCCGCTGGGAACATTGCCGGGCTGCTGTGCGTCGGAGGAACCGCCGGGCTGCTGGCCGTTGGGCGCTTCGCCGGGCTGTCCGCCGGGAGCGCCGTTCGGCTGCTGACCATTGCCGCCGGGCTGCTGGGTGTTTTCGCCGCTGGGAGCATTGCCGGACTGCTGCGCGTCGGAGGAGCCGCCGGGCTGCTGGCCGTTGGGCACTTCGCCGGGCTGTCCGTTGGGAGCGCCGCCGGGCTGTCCGTCGGGCGGGGTGATGGGGATCTCGGTCAGGTATGCGGTGATCGCGTCGGCGGTTTCCTGGGTGATGATTCCCTGCGCGACCAGGTCGGACAGGCTCAGGCGGTTGGCGGCGGGATCGCCCGCGGGGGCGGTCATGGACGGGGCGGTGGGGACGGTTTCGGCAAACGCGGCACTCGCGCAGCCCGTCGTCAGACACAGGCAGGCAAACAGAGCGATGATCTTCTCCGTTTTCATGGGAATACCTCCTTGGATGATTCTTCGAGGCCTCGGAATGGACGTACCCTCGGAGCGGCTCATCGGCCGCTTTCCTTGGTACGCGTATACTATAGCGCGGGAAGTTTTAAACAGGTTTGAAATGGGAAAAGTTCTTTCAAAAAAATTTGGAGCCGCGGAAAGCGGCTCCACAAGCTGTCAAAAAACTCAGAGAGTTCGAGAGGGCCGAAGCCCTCTCGAGCTCTCTGAGTTTTTTCGCCCGGGCGTTCAGCTGTTTTGGGAATAGTTTTTTTCAGCCCTGCTTCCCTTCGAGATTCCGCCGAACCAGCGCTTCATATCTTGTCCTTGCGTCGGCGACGATTTTGCGCCACGGCTGGGGGATGGTGGCGCGGGCGGCCTGGCCCAGCGCGCCGCGATTGCTCAGGCCGCGGCGCATGCAGTCGCAGACGGATTCGGCCGTGTCCTCGCACAGCAGGCCGTTCACGCCGTCGGTCACGCCCTCGGCGGCGCAGGAGCCGCGCATCAGTATGGACGGCGTGCCCACGGCCGCGGCCTCGCGCACCACCATGGGCGCGTTGTCGTAGACCGACGGGAAGATCAGCAGCGACGCGGCGGCGTAGATGGCCATCAGGCGGTCGCGGTCGGCGATGTGGCCGGTGCGGATCGTCCTCTCGGCGACGCCCAGCTCCTCGCAGGCTTTCTGGACGTCCTCCTCGTTGGGGCCCTGCCCCACCATGACCAGCCGGCACGGAGCCTCCCGGGCGTAGAGCGCCACGGCCTCCAGCACCCGGCGGATGTTCTTCTTCCAGTTCATCTGGCCCACGAACAGGAAAATCGGCGCGCCGTCGGGCGAAAACTGCGCCCGGGCCTCGGCGGCGGCGCGCTCGTCCACCCGGCAGAGGTTGGTGCCGTTGGGCATGACGACCACGTCGCCCTGATAGCCGTAGCCGCGCAGCACGTCGGCGGTGCGGTCGTTCACGGCCCAGACCTCGTCGCAGTGGTTATAAAAATTCACCACGTAATTCGCGGCCAGCGAGGCGATCCGGCGGCTGCGGGTCTTTTCGTAAAAGTCGTCGTAATACTTGGAATGGAAGGTGGCGACGATGGGGACGCCGCGCTTTCGGGCCACGCGCAGCGCCTCGCGCCCGGCGGAAAAGGGCGAATGGGCGTGCACGATGTCGAAGGGAACCCGGTTTTCGCGCCGCAGATAGGCGAAGTCCAGCGACGGGAAGCCGAAATGGTACGGCTCGCCCGGCAGCTTCACGCCGTGGAACAGCAGCGTCCTGTACATGGGGATTCGGGCGTACTTCGGGCAGTTGGGCGCGACGTAATAGCACTCGTCGCCCATGGCGGTCAGCTCTTCGGCATAGCTCTTGACCACCGTGCCCACGCCGTCCAGCTCCGGAGGATAGGTGTCGTTGAATTCACCGATAATCATGCTTTTGTTCTCCGCTGCGTTTTTGTTACAGCTTACCAGATTTTGCGCCGGATTGCAAGATTCCGCCGGGCGGGTACGCCGTCCGTTAACAGATGTGTGCTAAGATGATTCCCAAAAGGACAATGGGAAGGGAGCCGGAAACGCATGAGGGAAGGGCAGTATCGCGAATTTCTGAACCATCCGCCCGAGGAGGCGCGCAACTGGACGCGCTGGTGGTGGTACGGCTGCTGCGTGGAGAAGGACGAGATCGACCGGGAGCTGGACTTCATGAAGGGCGCGGGCATCGGCGGCGTGGAACTGCAGATTCTGTATCCCGTGGAGGCCGACGACGCGCGGGCGGGCTTTCACAACATTCCCTTCGGCTCGCCGGAGTTTTACGACATTCTGGCCTACACGCAGAGGGCCTGCGAAAAGCGCGGCATGCGCATGGACGTGACCCCCGGCTCCAGCTGGCCCTACGGCGGCCCGTTTGTAGATGCTCAGGACGCCCAGCAGGAGGCGCTGCCCTATCAGTACGACGTCACCGGCCCCTGCGATTTTTCCTGCGACTTCACCACCCGCTTCGCCGGAACCGTCTGTGCGGCGGTGATGGGCCGGATGGAGCACTCGCGGATGCTGCCCGAGACGGTGATCGACATCACCGACCGCTTTCAGGAGCGCATGCTCTTCGGCTGGCCCTGGGGCACGGAGCTCAAAAACATCCACATCCCCGAGGGCGACTGGAAGCTGGTGTTCTTCGTCATCTCCATGCACTGCAACCAGGTGGGCAAGCCCGGCCGCAACGCTCACGGCAACGTCATCGACCACTGCAGCCGCCGGGCCATGGACGGATTTCTCAAAAACATGGTGGAGCCCATCGCCGACCGCGTGCCCGGCGTGCACGGCTGGTTCTGCGATTCCATCGAGGTGGAGGGCCACAACTGGAGCGGCGTGCTGCTGGACGAATTCCGCCGCCGCCGGGGCTACGACCTGTCGAAGTACATCTACGCCCTGTGGGGCGACATGGGCGAGATCACGCCCCGCGTGCGCTATGACTACTTCCAGACCATGGGCGAGCTGACCATCGAGAACTTCTTCGACGTGCTGACCGACTTCGCCCACGCCCATGGCGGAATCAGCCGCATTCAGGCCCACGGCACCTGGGGCGACATCCTGCGCGTCTACGCCGCGGCGGACATTCCCGAGGGCGAGACCTTCGGCGACCACCGCACGCTGGAGGTGAACACCATCCATCGCCGGCTGGCGGCCTCGGCGGGGCACGTCTACGGCCGGAACATCGTCTCCAACGAGACGTTCACCTGGCTCAAGCGCCCGCGCTTTACCGAGACGCTGGAGGAGATGAAGGCCGCGGTGGACGCGGTGTTCTGCGACGGCATGAACATGATCGTCAACCACGGCTACGCCTATTCCCCCGAGAAGGCGGGGCGGCGCGGCTGGCCCTTTTACGCCTCCACCCACATCAACCACACCACGCCCTGGTGGCCCTTCTATCGCCATCTGTCCGAGTACATCCATCGCGTCTCGGCCATGCTGCGCCGGGGAACGCCCCGGGCCGAGGTGGCGGTCTATCTGCCCCAGGCCGACGTGTACAGCGACAACATGCTCAGCGAGCTGCATCTGGCCATGCGGCTGGAGGAGCATCTGGGCCGCGCGCGCATGGACGGCATTCAGAAGGCGGGCTACTGGTTCGACTACATCAATGACGAGGCGCTGACGAAGCTGGGCGAGATTCGCGGCGGCGGCCTGTACATCGGCGAAAACGGCTATCGCGCCATCCTGCTGGTGGGCTGCACGCGGCTGCCGGTGGAGACGGCTCGGGCGCTGGAGGCCTTCGCGCGCGCCGGCGGAATCCTGCTGGCCGCGGAGCAGATTCCCGGCGAGGCCTGCGGGCTGAGGGACTGCGACGAAAAGCGCGCGGCGGTGCGCGCGGCCATGGAGAGCGCCTTCGCCTGCGAAAGCGCCGCGGTGACGGCGGACGCGGACGGCGCGCTCCTCGACGCGCTGCGCGCCCGGCTGGTTCCCGACGTGCGGGTGAGCTCGCCTCAGCAGGTGGGCTATGTCCATCGTGTGGACGGCGCGGAGCATCTCTATTTCCTGAGCAACATCTCCGACGACGCGCGGACGGAGCGCGTTCTCTTCCGCGACCGCACGGAGCCCTGCCGCGTGTTCGCCACCGTGCCCGGGGCTGGGGAGGACGAGCCGCTCAAAATGGCCTTCGAGCGAACGGACGGCGAAGCCGGCGCGGCGCTGACCTTCCCCATGGCGGCGCATGAATCCGTGTTCGTCGTGTTCTCGCCGGAGTTTGAGGAGGAAGCGGCTGTTTGTGAGACGCGGAATGGCGATGGCGCGGCGGGTGCGCCCGCGTCGGCGGAGCAGAGCGGCGAGGGCGCGACGCCTTCCGCGAAGCTGTGCAGGCAGTGGCCGGCAAATGCCGAGCCCGCGTCGGCGCGGAGGACGGCCATCCGCGGCTGGACGCTGGAGATTCCCGAGCGGGGCGCGCGGTTCGAAATGGACGAGCCGCGCTCCTGGGAGGCGCTGCCGGGGCTGAGCGATTTCAGCGGCGAGGGAATCTATCGCGCGCGGATGACGCTGGACGACGTGCCCGGGCGCGCATGGCTGAATCTGACGCGCCTGTCCTGCGCCTGCGCCGTGTTCGTCAACGGCGAACACGCGGGCGATATCTGGACGCATCCGCTGCGCTGCCGCGTGGACGGGCTGCTGCACCCGGGGGAGAACGAGATCGAGCTGCGCGCGGCCTCCACGCTGATCAACGAAATGCGCGCGGGCGATCCCGACGGCTGGAAGCATCACGACGCGGTGCTGGAGGGCTGGCCCTATTACGGCAGGGTCATTGACAACCAGCTCCGCGCCCGCATGAACACCCACCGCGAGCGCGACGAGCAGACCCGCCCGCTGGAAAGCGGAATCTGGGGCGAGGTGACGCTGGAGAGTGGGGCATCCCCCGCTTGAACCCGCGCCCGTTTCGGTGTATAATAGCTTCAGGAGGACGGAGCAATGTATAACGAACTGACGGAAGTGGACATTCGAAAGATGCAGGAGGAGATCGACTATCGGATGCGCGTGGTGCGCCCGAAATGCGTCGAGGATCTCAAGACGGCGCGCGCCTTCGGCGACCTGAGCGAGAATTACGAGTACAAGGCCGCCAAGCAGGAGCTGCGGCGCTGCGACAGCCGCCTGCGCTATCTGAAGAAGATGATCGAGACCGCGAAGGTCATCCATGTGCAGTCCGACGCGGACAAGGTCGGCCTGTTCGACACCGTGGAGGTCTATTTCGAGGACGACGACGAGACGGAGCGCTTTCGCATCATGACCACGCTGCGCGAGGACGTGCTCAAGGGCATTCTCAGCAAGGAATCGCCCATGGGCAAGGCCATTCTGGGACATCGCGCGGGCGACCGCGTGCTGGTGCGGGTCAGCGACGACGTGCAGTATTACGTGGTGATCCGCTCCATCGAAAAGGGCTCCGACGACGATTCCCTGCCCATTCGCGAATTTTAGAGTAACACCGCACAAATGAGGCGGTTGGCCGGCGAATGGATTTTTCGTCAGATGCAAATGCAGATTTCGAAGGTTTACTGGAGGTAAATCGAGGAATCTGCATGCCGCAGATGGCGGAAAAGACAGAGCCAGACGTGCCGCCGAATTGCGCGGTGTTGCCTTAGGAGGAGAAAAATATGACCGCACTGGAAGCCGTCCGCGGCCGCATCGCCCATCTGGAGCCGGCGCTTTCCCGGTATCCCGACCTGTGGCGGGTGTTTTCCCACTGCTTTCTGAACACGCTGGAGACCACCGTGGAGCAGACGAAGGGCGACACCTTCGTCATCACCGGCGACATCCACGCCATGTGGCTGCGCGATTCCACCGCGCAGGTGATGCACTATCTGCGCTTTGCCGACGACGAGGCCGTGGCGGAGCTGATCGAGGGCCTGCTGGCGCGGCAGGCGAAGAACATTCTGATTGATCCCTACGCCAACGCCTACAACCGCGAACCGTCGGACTACAAGCCCTTCGACGACCGCCCGCGCGCGTCCGACTGGGTGTGGGAGCGCAAGTACGAGATCGATTCGCTGTGCAATCCCATCCATCTGGCATGGGCCTATTTCGAAAAGACCGGGCGCGAGGGCTTTCTGACCGAGGACTTCCACCGGGCGCTGAAAACCGTTGTGGACGTCTTTGAAACCGAGCAGAACCACGCAGACAGCCCCTATCGCTTCCAGCGCAGCAGCTGCCCGCCCAGCGACACGCTGGAGAACGACGGCATGGGCGCGCCGGTGGCGCGCACAGGCATGACCTGGAGCGGCTTTAGGCCCAGCGACGACGCGTGCAGATACGGTTATCTGGTGCCGTCCAATCTCTTCGCCATGCAGGAGCTTCGCCACGCGGCGGTCTTCGTCCGGAGGCTGGGCGACGAGGCGCTGGCGCGGCGCGCCGAGACGCTGAGCGCGCAGATCGAGGAGGGCGTGAAGCAGTACGGCCACGTGAACCATCCCAAGTTCGGCGATATTCTGGCCTACGAGACCGACGGAATGGGTCACTACAATCTGATGGACGACGCGAACGTGCCGAGCCTGATGTCGCTGCCCTATCTGGGCGTGTGCGCCGCGGACGATCCGCTGTATCTGCGCACGCGCGCGTTTGTGCTCAGCGCGGAGAATCCCTGTTACTATTCCGGCACTCAGGCCGTGGGCGTGGGCTCGCCCCACACGCCGGCGGGCTACGTCTGGCCCATCGCGCTGTGCGTGCAGGGCATGACCACCGCCGACACGGACGAGCAGGCGCGGCTGCTGGATATGCTGATGCACACCCACGCGGACTGCTTCTGCATGCACGAGAGCTTCGACCCCTCCGCGCCGGAGCGCTTCACCCGGGAATGGTTCGCCTGGGCCAATTCCATGTTCGGCGAGTTCGTGTACCGGCTCTGCGAAGCCGGCACGCTGGGCGAGGTGCTGGACAAGGCGGGGAAGCTGAGGGGATAAGGACACCTCCGCACAAATGAGGCGGTGTTGCCTAAGAATTTCATGAAAAAAAGAAGGCGCACGGGCGTGCGGCTTCTTTTTTTGTGCGGCGGCGCTATTCCACCCACCGGATGGATTCCCTTCGATATTTCGCCGGGGTCAGGCCGGTGAGGGCGCGGAAGTGGCGGATGAAGTTCACGGGGTCGGAATAACCCACGCGCTCGCCGATTTCGGCGATGGCTGCGTCGCTGGCGCGCAGCAGCTCCTGGGCGCGCTGGATGCGGCACTGGTGGAGATAGCGATAGGGCGGAACGCCCATCTGCTGGCGGAACAGGCGGATGAGATGGTAGCGGGAGAGGTTGGCCACGCGCTGGAAGTCCTCCATGCCCAGCGCCTCGGTCAGATGGCCGCGGATGAAGTCCGCCAGCGCGGCGACCTCGGCACGGCCGCCGCTCGCTCTTGTCCCGTCCAGACTGCCGAGCATTTCCAGCAGCATCTCGCCCAGCCACTGGCTGATTTTCGCCCGGGCCAGCACGCCGCGGCCGGGGTCGGTCTGCTCCAGATGGTCGAACAGCGCGTCCATGCGCATGCCGTCCGCCGGGCGCACCGGCGTGAGCCGCTCCATCAGCAGCGGCGCGCAGCCGGAAAGGCCGCTTCCGTCCAGATGCGCCCAGCGCAGCTCCCACTCGCCCGCGGCGGCGGTGGAATAGGCGTGGAACGAATCGCAATAAATGATAACCGCGCTGCCCGGGCTCAGCGTGCAGGACTGTCCCTTCCATTCCAGCACGCCCTGCCCGGCGCGGGTGTAGAGAATCAGCGCAGCGGCGAGAACGTCGTGACGGTGGTTGTGGAGAAGTTCGACGTGCGCATGGAGCTGGAGACGGTGTATCTGCGCGGCCGCTTCGATGTGATCGCCAGGGACGGCCGCTGGACGCTGGTTCCGCCCACGGCGCTCGGGTACGGCTCGTGGAGAGCGCAGGGCAGGCCCTTCTATTCCGGCGCGGTGGTCTATCGCTACGCCGCGCGGCTGGACAAAGCGCCCGAGGCTGCGCTGCTGGAGGCGAGGGACGTTCCGGCCACGGCGGTTTCCGCCATGGTCAACGGAGCCGAAGCGCTGCTCAACGCCGACGGACGGCGGCCCACGGATATTGCCGGAATGCTGAAGGCGGGCGAGAACGAGATCGCCGTGCGCGTCTGCGGAAGCCTGAAGAACCTGCTGGGCCCGCACTTCTGCGCGGAGAAGCCCCGGGGCACGGCGTGGCCGAGCATGTGGAAGGAAGCGCCCGCGCATCAGCCCGCCCCCGACGCGTGGGATCTGATGGACTTCGGCCTGGACAAAGCGCCGACGCTCAAAATCAGCCGCTGAAGCGGAAAAGCATAAATCAAAAGAGGGCCGGGCACATAGCGCCCGGCCCTTGTCTGTTTTCAAAGCGGCAAAGAAATAACCCTGCCGCTCCTTGTAAATTGGAGAAAATCATGATATGATCGGTAGAGAGAGCGGCGGCGGGCGGTTTGCGGCCGCCGCGGGAAAAACAACGGGGAAAGTCCGGCCTTGCGTCGGGAGGAGGAATCGGTTTTATGACGGAGACAATTTCGGCGCCGGTGGGTTCGAAGGCGGAGAAGAAGTCCTTCTATCGCATGGTTTTCCGGCTGGCGCTGCCCATCGCATTGCAGAATCTCATCAACACCGCGCTCAGCTCCGCCGACGTGGTGATGCTCAACTACGTCAGCCAGGAGGCGCTGGCCGCCGTTTCGCTGGCGACGAACATCTCGTTCATCCTCGGCTCGGTCTATTTCGGCATGTCCTCGGGCGCGTCGGTGCTGATCTCCCAGTACTGGGGCAAGCGGGACTACGACACCATCGAGCGCGTGATGGGCATCGCCTTCCGCATTTCCATGACCGTGGCGCTGGTGTTCGCGGTGGCGGCGACGCTGTTTCCCGCGGCGCTGATGCGGCTGTACACCGGCGACGAAAAGCTCATCGTGGAGGGAACGACCTATCTGCGCGTGGTGGGCGTGTCGTTTCTGTTCATGGGCGTTTCGATGATGTATCTGAACATGATGCGCGCCATGGAGCGCGTGGTGCTCAGCACGGCGACGTACTTCATATCGTTCATTACCAACGTGATATTGAACGCCTTCTTCATCTTCGTGATGCACATGGGCGTGCTGGGCGTGGCGCTGGCGACGACCATCGCGCGCTTCGTGGAGATGGCCATCTGCATCGTGGACGGGCGGCGCAGCTGCGGCGTTCGCTTCCGCATGAAGTATCTGTTTGAGAAGAACGCGCTGCTGATGAAGGACTTCATCAGGCTGGCGCTGCCGTCCATGGGCAACGAGATCATCTGGGGACTGGGCTTTTCCATGTACTCGGTCATCCTCGGCCATCTGAGCAGCGACGCGGTGGCGGCCAACTCCATCGTCTCCGTGGTGCGCAATCTGGCCACGGTGGTGGGCTTCGGTCTGGCCAACGGCGCGGCCATCGTCATCGGAAAGGCCATCGGCGAAAACCGGGGCGACACGGTGAAGCTCTACGCCCGGCGGATGCTGAAGGTCACGGGCATTTCGGCGCTGGCCGCCGCGGTGATCATCGTGCTGGTGCGGCCGCTGATCCTGTCCTTTGCGAGCGAGCTGACCGAGACGGCCCACGGCTATCTGAGCACCATGCTGTGGATCAACACCTATTATTCCGCGGGCATGATCCTGAACAGCTTCCTGATCTGCGGCGTGTTCCGCGCCGGCGGCGACGCGAAGTACGGCTTCGTGGCCGACACCATCGCCATGTGGTGCGTGTTCGTGCCGCTGGGCTTCCTGTGCGGCTATGTGCTCAAGCTGCCCGTGATGTGGGTCTATTTCGTGATCTGTCTGGACGAATCGTTCAAGTTCCCGGTGTTCTTCTATCACTATCTCAGGAAGAACTGGGCGCGGAACATCACCCGCGACTTCCCCGCCGAGGGTCAGTCGCAGAAGTCTTAGCACGGGCTGTATGCCCAAAATGTTTACAACGGCGGCCAAAACGGATATAATAGAACAAATCCACCAAGGAAGAGGAGGCATGGAAAGTAACGTGTTTCGAGAAAAATACCGGACGCAGATCGTATGGGGCGTCACCGTGCTGGTGCTGCTGGTGCTGGCCATCAGCTGCTATTTTCTGTTTCTGCGCATGGACGACATGGCGAAGCTCGTTCGCACCGTGACCGGCGTGCTCACGCCGCTCTCCTTCGGTCTGGTCATCGCCTATCTGCTGGACTCCATGGTCGCCGCGTTCACGCGGCTGCTGGGCAAGATTCCGCGTCCGAAGAAGTGGAACGCGGTTCGGCTGGGCAAATTCCACCGCGGACTGTCCATTCTGATCAGCGAGGTGCTGCTGCTGGTGCTGATTGCGGCCATGATCGGCTCGATTATCCCCCAGCTGATCGACAGCCTGATGACCATCATCTCCAATATCGACGTGTACGCCGCCAATCTGGAGCGCTGGGGCAAGCCGCTGCTGGACGAGTATCCCGAGATTGCGCCCTATGTCATGGATCAGTACACGAAGCTCGAGGCGCTGGTGAAGGAGTATCTGCAAAACGACCTGCTGACGCTGATCGGCACCGTAACCAACGGGCTGTTCGAGGCGGGCACCTACGTCTACAACTTCCTGCTGGGACTGATCGTGTCCATCTATCTGCTGGCCAGCAAGGGACGGCTCATCAGCCATTTCAAGAAGCTGCTCTATGCCGTGCTCCGGCCCTCGGCGGCCAACCGCGCGCTGTCGGCGGGGCGCTACACCAACCGGGTGTTCAAGGGCTTCCTGGTGGGCAAGATCGTGGACTCGGCCATCATCGGCGTGCTGTGCTTCTTCGGCACCACGCTTCTGAACATTCCCTATTCGCTGCTCATCAGCATCGTGGTGGGCGTGACCAACGTCATTCCCTACTTCGGGCCGTTCATCGGCGCGATTCCCACGGCGCTGCTGGTGCTGATGCTCAACCCCTACAAGTGCCTGGTGTTCGTCATCTTCGTCATCGTGCTTCAGCAGCTGGACGGCAACGTCATCGGCCCGCGCATTCTGGGCAACACCACCGGCGTGTCGTCGCTGGGCGTGCTGATCTCCATTCTCGTGGGCGGCGGGCTGTTCGGCCTGATGGGCATGGTTCTGTGCGTGCCCACCTACGCGGTGATCTACACGCTCATCAAGCGCATGGCCGAGCGCCGGCTGCGCAAGCGCAACCTGCCCACCGACGGCGAGACCTATCTGACGCTGGAGAAGATCGAGCCGGAGAGCGGCAGGGCCGTAGCCATGGACGCGGACAGCGCGGCCGGCGGCGCGGGCGAATCGCTGCTCAAGCGCGCGCTGGGCCGAAAAAAGAAATAACGCAATGCGGCCCCGGAGGAAAGCTCCGGGGCCGCAGGCATTCTTAACAGAGATTCTTTTCCCAAGGGGCTTGACGGATACAGATTTTGATGGTATTATACATTCAGTAAAAGCCGTCTAACTGGCGTTTTTTCAAGGCTCATGGTTAGATATATCTAACCATAGGCGGCGGCAGAGGAGCTTTTGCTGCATCGGTTTTCCCATATTGACTGGAGGTGTTTGTTTTGAAGAAGACCCGATTCATTTCCCTTGTGACGCTTCTCGCGGTATGCGCAATGGCGCTGCCCGGCACGGCGATGGCGCATGGCGCGTGGTTTGCGCGGCGCTCCGACCGCATACAGCTCGTGTGCGGCGAGGGCTGGAAGGACAACGCCTACGATCCCGACGGCCTGACCACCATCAAGGGCTACGACGCGGATTATGCGGACGTGGCCGTCGAGCCGATCAAGGGCGAGGACTATCTGTACATCGAGCCGAGCGACGATCTGGCTGCGGTGTATCTGGAGCTGGACTACGGCTACTGGAGCAACAACGCCGATGGCGAGTGGATTCCCAAGCCCATGGACGAGGTGGAGGGCTCCACCATCGGCACGCACGCGCTCAAATACAGCATGAATTACTTCAAGCCCGTCACCGAGGTGAAGGCGCTGGACGGCGTGCTGTATCAGTTTGTGCCCGGCGTGGATCCCTCCACGCTGAACGTGGGCGACGAGTTTACCGTGCAGCTGCTCAATAACGGTGAGCCCATGGCCGACGTCGATATCATTCCGGACGTGCTCAATCACCACACGGAAACCATCAAGACCGACGAAAACGGCATGGCAACCGTGACCGCGTCCAACGGCGGACTGAATGTGATCGGCTGCGAAATGGTGGTGCCCTATGAAAACGAAGGTGTTGACCAGAAGGCCACCCGCTCCAAGGTATTTGTTAGCCTGAGCTTTACGCTGTATCCCGAAGAAGAGGATTAATTCGAAACTTTGAATACCCGGCCGGCGCGCCCGCATTGCATGTGCAGCGGGCGCGCCGTTTTTGCATTGCATGCGCATAAAAATTCATCCGCAGGACAAAAAAATCTCCGAGCACCGCATTTTCGGATGACAAAAATATCCGGACGGAGTATAATGGGAACATCGATATTCCGGAGACGGGAAGCCGACAAAGAAAAAGGACAGAGGATGGAGCGCAATGATTCGACTCAAGAATGTGTTTTCCGACGGCGCGCTGTTTCAGCAGTGCGCGCGGATGGAGGTGCGCGGCTGGGCGGAGCCCGGCGCGGCGCTGGAGCTGAAGCTGACCCGGGGCGGACGGGAGATCTTCGCGTCGCAGGGCTGCGCGGACGGCGAGGGGCGATTTGCGCTGCCGCTGGAGACGCCCAAGGGCGACTATGACCGCTACGAGATTTCCGTGTCCGACGGGCGCGACGCGGCGCGGTTCGAAAACGTGCTGTTCGGCGAGCTGTGGCTGGCGGCGGGCCAGTCCAACATGGAGATGCCGCTGAGCCAGATGCCCGGGCGAAAGGAATTCGCCCGCAGCGTCGCCGGCATGGACGTGCGCTTCTTTCAGGACAATCCCAACTACGCCTATCCGGGCTACCGGCTGGACATGGACTTCTTCTTCGAGGAGCAGGAGGACGCGCCGGGCTTCTGGTGCGACATGGAGGACGAGGAAAAGCTGATGAACGGCTCGGCGCTGGCGCTGGCGGCCTGCCGGGAGCTTCAGAAGCAGCTGGACGTGCCCGTGGGCTTCCTCAACTGCAACATGGGCGGCACCTTTCTGGAAAACTGGCTGCCCATCGAGATACTGCGCGGCGAACTGGAGGCGCCCGTCCGCGCCATCGGCCGCTGGCCGGAGGAGGGCAAATACAACACTTACAAGGGTCAGAACTTCCAGCAGATGGGCGTGATGTACTATCTGCTCGTGCCCGCGCTCTGCGGCGTGAAGGTGCGCGGAATCTGGTGGTATCAGGGCGAGAGCAACGCCGGCTTCCCCGAGCCGCGGGCGAACTATAAGGCGGCGCTTCAGGTCTACTACGATTTCTATCGCGAGCGCTTCGCCGCGGGCGACGACTTTCCGATGCTCTGCTCCCAGCTGTTCTACTGGGTCTATGGCGAGCAGGCCGGGCGCATGGGCCAGATCAATCTGGCCATGGCGGACAAGGCGGTCGAGCAGCCGGAGCACTTCGGCGTGGTGCCCAACTATGACCTGTCGCCCCGCTGGGCGGCCAATCTGGGCAACCATCCCATCCATCCGGCCCACAAGCTGGAGCTGGGCCGGCGTTTCGCCGAGGTCACGATGAACCGCGCCTACGGCGGAAAGGGTCTCCCCTCCGCGGCGGCGCTGGCCGAGACCATCGTGCTGGAGGATCGCATCCGCCTGCGGTTCGACGCCCACGGCTTCCCGCTCACGGCGCAGGGCGAGATTCGCAATTTCTCCGTGGCGGACGAGCGCGGCGTGTATCTGCCCGCGAAGGCGCGCATCGTGTCCGACGACACGGTGGAGCTGACGCAGGGCGAGATTGCCCATCCAACGAGGGCGATGTATCAGTATCTGGAGCCGGAAATCGGCGGCAACCTCTGCTGCGGCGGACTGCTCGTGGCCCCGGTGCTGACCTTTGAGGAGCCGCTGCGGCCAATGCCCGTGCGCCCGTGGCTCGACCTCGCCCGGGATTCGGCGTGGGTCATCGCCAGAGCGGAGGTGCGCGGCGAGCCGGAGGAGTGGATCATTCTGGACGCCTACGACCACGCGGTGTGGTCGCCCGAGGCGGGCTGCGAGCTCTGCCGCGACCATGGCTTCGGCACGGACGGCGCGGTGCGCCTCTGGGGCGAGACCAGCCCCGTGGCGATGTACGCCCGGGCGTGGCCCTGCATGGCGCTGGATCTGGACAGCTTTTCGGAGCTCAGGCTGCGCCTGTTCGGCCACGAGGGCGTGTCCGCGCGGCTGGAGCTGCTGGTGCGCAAAAACGACATGGACGTGCGCACCGTGACCATTCCGGGGCAGAAGCGCGAGGAATTCGGCGAGGACTGGGCGGAGCTTGCGTTCCCGCTGGCGCTGGGAAAATGCAAAATCGAGAAGCTGCGCTTCGTGTTCGACGTGGATCGCCCGGTGAAGGCCGTGACCGTGGAAAACCTGCGCGCCGTTCCGAGATAAATATCCAATGGAAAAGGCCGCTTCCCGCCGAACGGGAAGCGGCCTTTTATGTGCTTTTAGCTTTTCCCGCCCATGGTGAAGCCGTCCTTTTCGTAGACGGTGATCCAGCCCTTCAGGCGGCGGAAGAAGTCGGCGTTGTCCGTCGTCTTTTCCATCAGGCTGATGAGCTGCTCCGTGGCCTGCTGGGGATTGCCGCCGGAGAGCATGCGGCGCGCCTGATACGCGCCCTCGCGCTCCTCGGGGGTCAGAAGCAGATCCTCGCGGCGCGTGCCCGAGCGCAGCAGGTCGATGGCCGGGAAGATGCGCTTATCGGACAGCTTGCGGTCGAGGTGCAGCTCCATGTTGCCGGTGCCCTTGAATTCCTCAAAGATGATGTCGTCCATGCGGCTGCCCGTGTCCACCAGCGCGGTGGCGATGATGGTCAGGCTGCCGCCATTTTCGATGTTGCGCGCCGCGCCGAAGAACTTCTTGGGCTTATACAGCGCTCCCGGATCCAGACCGCCGGACAGCGAGCGGCCCGTGGGGGGAATGATGAGATTGTAGGCGCGGGCCAGACGTGTGATGGAATCCAGCAGAATCACCACGTCGCGGCCCATCTCCACCTGCCGCTGGGCGTGCTCCAGAATCATCTCGGACACCCGGGCGTGGTTTTCCGGGGCCTCGTCGAAGGTGGAGTAGATCACGTCGCCGCGGATGGAGCGCTTCATGTCGGTCACTTCCTCGGGGCGCTCGTCGATGAGCAGCACGATGAGCTTGACATCGGGGTTGTTGTCCGAGATGGCGTTGGCGATCTTCTTCAGCAGCGTGGTCTTGCCGGCCTTGGGCTGGGAGACGATCATGCCGCGCTGGCCCTTGCCGATGGGCGCGAGCATGTCGATCATGCGCAGCGAAAGGTCGGGCTTCAGCGGATTTTCCAGCCTCAGACGCTCGTCGGGATACCACGGCACCAGCGCCTCGAAGGGCTTGCGGCGCAGCGCCCTCTCCGGCGGCTCGCCGTTGATTTTGCTGATGTAGATCAGCGCGCTGTAGCGGTCGCCCTCGCGCTGGGGGCGCGTCTTGCCCTCCACATAGTCGCCCGGGCGCAGCCCGAAGCGGCGGATCTGGGCGATGGAGATGTACACGTCCCGGGGGCCGGGCAGGCAGTTCTCCGCCCGCAGGAAGCCGTAGCCGTCGGGCTGAATCTCCAGCATGCCTGCGCCGTCGGCGAAGTCGCCCACGGGCGCGCCGTTCGCGTCCACCTCATAGAAATCCCGGCGCGGTGACTCGGGCGCGAAATTGCTCTCGCAGCCGCGGCGGTATTCCTCCGCGGAATTCGGATCGCTCAGCCGGCGGCTCTCGTCCGTTCGCGCCGACCATTCGCGCCGCCCGTCGTCGCCATAGCGCCCGGACGTATCCGAATACCGCGCGTCGCCGCGGGTATCGCCGGAGCGGAGAGCGGAATCGTCGGTACGGCGGGAGTAGGCGTTGGAGCGATCGCCGTCGTCGGAGCGGCGAGAGTAGGCGTTGGGGCGATCGCCGTCGTCGGAGCGGGCGGGGGAGCCGTTCCAGCGGTTGTCCGCCGGGCGGTTCGGATTGGACGCGTCGCCTCGATTGCGCGGAGTGAAATCGCCGGTGCGCTGAAAGCCCGGGCGCGTCGACGCGAAGCGCGGGCGGTTGGGCGCGGACGGAGCCGCGGTGCGGGTCGCCGCCGGCGATGCGGATTGGCTGTCGGAAACCGAAGCGCTCCTGGCGTTGCTCGGCGCAGGTGTGCCGGTTTCACTCTGTGCGGAACTGTGGAGATTTCCGGGAGCGGCGGAGGCCGAAGCTCCCTTGGCGTCGTTCAGCCCAGTGGCCGCGCTCTGAGCAGAATTTCCGGAGACCGGGGCTGCGGTGCTTTTCACATTCGAGGCAGACGCGCCGGTTTCGTTTTGCACGGGGGTGCGGAAATTTCCGGAAGCGGCGGGGCGAGCGTTGGAAATGGGGGCACTCTTGGCGTTGCCCGGCGCAGTGGCCGCGCTCTGAGCAGAATTTCCGGAGACCGGGGCTGCGGTGCTTTTCGCATTCGAGGCGGGCACGCCGTTTCGCTTTGGCGGTTGTCGGAGGACGCGCGGCGGGGCGTGCGCTCGGTCGGAGCGGCGCTGGTGCTTGTGTCGGCATCTGCCATTTTGGAGGCAGTGGAGCGGGAATTGGAGAAAGCAGACGAGCTGCTGCGGCCTGCGGCGGCGCGGCGCGCGGATGTACCCGGCGCGTTGGCTCTGCGGGGAGCGCGCGCGGCGTTTGCGCTTTGTTCGGCCTGTGTTTCGGCCTTTTTCCGAATGGTGGAGGAAGCAGGCGATTCGGCGCTTGCGGAGGAACGGCGGCTTTCGCCGGACGCAGAGGATCTGGAGCGGTTTCCCGCCGCTGCGCTGTGATGGGAGATCGGGGCTTTTTCAGCGACGTCAGCGGAGGTCGGCGCACTGTCTGAATTCATGGGAGCCGACGCGGAGTCCGGGGTGCTGTCGGAATTTTCCGGAGCTGCCGGGGCGACGGTGGTATCGGGAATTGTCGGAGAAACCGAAGCGTTCTCTGAGCTGGCTGTATTATTTTTCGAATTCGCGGAGATGCGGCGGCCTTTTTTCGCAGCGGCGGAATCGCCGTTTGCCGCCGGGGCTTTGCCGGCCTTCTCAGCGCTTATGGCAGAAGATGGCTTCGTCGCGGAAGGTGCTTCGGCTCCCTGAGCGGGGGCGTTGAGGCTCGGAGCTTCCAGAATGAGGCTGATGATGTCGGCTTTGTTGGTTCCGGCGGGAATTTTGACCGAGAACTCCTTGGCCAGACGGCGCAGCTCTGTCACTGTTTTCATGCTCAGGGATTGATAGTCCATAGCGTTCCTCCTGAATATTTGAATTTGGACGCAGCCGTGCGCTGCGGAATAAATCGCTTTGAATCAACGGCGGCGCGCCGCCGCGGAATTTAGGGTAACACCGCACAAATGAGGCGGTTGGCCGGCGAATGGATTTTTCGTCAGA
>ERZ780195.919-NODE-919-length-27100-cov-16.274690_pt1 | contig 27100 bp, 28 predicted proteins | sample MGYA00511017_ERZ780195 | MGnify/ENA primary metagenome ERZ780195 (study PRJEB29588, sample SAMEA2159974) | human gut metagenome | biome: human gut; feature: human-associated habitat; material: faeces | place: Denmark | collected 2008/2010 ...
ACTCGCGACCTCCACCTTGGCAAGGTGGCGCTCTACCAACTGAGCTACTACCGCACAAGCACAGCTGGCGGGGAATTACAGCGAGAATCATTGGTGCGGGCGAAGAGACTCGAACTCATACGCCTTGCGACACCAGATCCTAAATCTGACGCGTCTGCCATTCCGCCACGCCCGCACAATCGCGACTTGGCCGTGATTGCTGTCTGCGACAATCAACGTTGACTATTATATACGCAAACCCAGGAAATGTCAAGAGCTTTCTGCAAATTTTCCGAAGAAAATATTCGCGGCTCGCGGCGCTGTTTTATAGCGAACTCGGGAATGCGCATTGACGCGGCGGCATGTCTGGGATATACTGGTTGTGGAAGGTCGGAAGGGCTGGGAAAACGCCCTTGGTCTGTCAGTCGTTTAGAGATTGCGCCGCGGTGAACGGCCTGACGCTGCCCGGCAAGCGCATTCGGGAGCTTGGCGGTTGAAATGTCTAATAGGAGGAAAGCTGCGATGGGAAACAGTACCGGCTGGTATGATCCGGTGTGCTATCAGTTCTATTTCTGCGCCGTCGGTGATGAGGAAGCTCCGCAGAGTCTGATTGACGCCGGCAGGCGTTTTGCAGAGGAAATGTCGGAGTGTTACGCGCTGTGGCTGTCGTTGGGCGGACGCGTTCTGGGACAGTCGTGGAGAGGTTATCCCTGCCGAATGGACATGATCCTGAGCGAGGACGATATGGAGCGCTTTCGCGATTTGCTGTCCGTTCCGGATTACGACTGCTGGGAGCTCACGCTGATACCGGACAAGACGCTGGCGCGTTTCGCTGCGCCAACCCGGAGTATTGACAGGGCGTGGAGAGATCAGACGGCAAAGTTTACTGACATGAAGCAATTCGAGACGGCGGATCGCGCGGAGCAGGCGGCGTGGTACTGCCGGCAGATGACCTGCCCGACGGACGATCTTCGCGGCGTATGGTTTCCGAAGAGATGCTTTGTTCCCGGCCATTTGCCGCTCAGGATTTCCTATATGCGCTGTTCCGCGGGGGGAACGCTGGCGTATGTGGGCGAAATCCTGAGGGACTGCGACCGGGGCGCGGGGCGGGCGAGCTATCTGTATATTCTGCGCGCCTCCGTTCCGCGGTATTTTCTCGACGCGTTGAATCGGCCGTTCGCGATGCAGAATGCGTGGCGGGAACGGCTGGAGGCGCTCTGTGGGAGCTTTGAAAACGCAATGGGTACCCTGAAAATGGACGCGTGCGAGCTTGAACACGGTTCGCCCGTGCTCACCGGGAACAGCAGTTTCATACCGGGCTTTTCACAGTATCTGCCGGATCTTGCGTGGGGAACGGCTCTGACCCGGCGGCAGATCGACGCGCTGGGCGGTGTGGAGGCACTGCGGGAGACGAATGTGTTTCGTGAGATCCATGTTTCGGCCAATGGAAACGCCTTTTTGCAGCTCACGTCCGACATTTCTCAGATGACGAAGGCGGAGGCAGCCGGACTCTGGCGCGTCGCCGCGCCGCATCTGCGAACGGTGCAGAGCTGCGCGTGGAGCGTCGGCGACGTTCCTCCGTCCTTCCGCTGGGGCTTCGAGCCGGAGCGGTTTCAGATGAACGGCGATGGACGGTATCAAATTCAGATGTAGCAGCCTCGCCGGTTCCGGAATCAGTCTGGAACCGGCGAGATTCCTTTTGTTAATCCTCGGCGAAACGCTTGACAGGGGATGGACGCCTGCATATAATATCAATTGAACAGTTGCTCAAATGTTATAAGGAGGTGGGCGAATGGAGGAGCGCGGCGTGGAGTGCTGCGAGGAGTTCTGCGCGCACAAGGCGGTGCTGGACGAGGTTCGCGAAAAGCTGCCCGATGTGGAGGAACTGTACGATCTGGCGGAGCTGTTCAAGGTCTTTGGCGACACCACGCGGATTCGGATTCTGTACGGACTGTTCGAAGCGGAGATGTGCGTCTGCGACATCGCGGAAATGCTGAGCCTGACTCCGTCGGCCATTTCCCATCAGCTCAAGCTGCTCAAGCAGTTTCGGCTGGTGAAGAGCCGCCGGGAGGGCAAGACGGTCTATTACTCGCTGGCGGACGACCATGTACGATCCATCATTGACACCGGACGGGAACACATTGAGGAATGAGGAGGAAATCATCATGAAGAAGGTTTTCAAGCTGATCGATCTGGATTGCGCGAACTGCGCGGCGAAAATGGAGAACGCCATCGCTCAGATGGACGGCGTGCAGAAGGTGACCGTGAGCTTTCTGGCCCAGAAGCTGACGCTGGAAGCCGACGACGCGCGCTTTGACGAGATCGTGCGCGAGATGGTCAAGGTCTGCAGGAAGGTCGAACCGGACTGCGAAATCGTGCTGAAGTAACGCAAAAACCGTACTGAAAACTACCATCGGAGGCGTCCTATGAATAAGAAGCAAAAGGACATGCTGATTCAGATCCTCGCCGGAGCGGTTCTGCTGCTGGCGGCCAAGCTCATTCCCGCGGAGGGATGGCTGGAAGCGGTGCTTTTCCTGATTCCCTATCTGGCCGTCGGCTGGAAGGTGCTCAAGAAGGCCGGCGTGAATATCCTGCACGGACAGGTGTTCGACGAGAACTTCCTGATGTGCGTGGCCACCCTCGGCGCGTTCGCCGCAGGCGACTACACCGAGGGCGTGGCGGTCATGCTGTTCTTTGAAATCGGCGAGCTGTTTGAAAGCGTCGCCGTGGGATGCTCCCGCCAGTCCATCTCCGAGCTGATGAACATTCGCCCCGACGTGGCCAACGTCGAGCGCGGCGGCGAGCTGGAGACCGTGGATCCCGAGGAGGTTTCGCTGGGCGAGACCATCGTGATTCAGCCCGGCGAGCGCGTTCCGCTGGACGGAACGGTGCTGGACGGCGATTCCACGCTGGATACCGCGGCGCTGACCGGCGAATCCATGCCGCGCACGGTGCGCGCGGGCGACGAGGTCATCAGCGGCTGCATCAACCTCAGCGGCGTGCTGCGCGTGAAGGTGGAAAAGGAATTCGGCGAGTCCACGGTCTCCAAGATTCTGGAGCTGGTGGAGAATTCCAGCACCCGCAAGGCCAGGGCCGAGAACTTCATCACCAGGTTCGCGCGCTATTACACCCCGGCGGTGTGCTTCGCCGCGCTGGCGCTGGCCGTCATTCCGCCGCTGTTTGTGGGCGAATGGATGATGTGGATCAAGCGCGCGCTGACGTTCCTGATCGTGTCCTGCCCCTGCGCGCTGGTGATTTCCATCCCGCTGAGCTTCTTCGGCGGCATCGGCGGCGCGTCCCGCTGCGGCATTCTGGTCAAGGGCAGCAACTATATGGAGACGCTGTCCGGCGTGGAAACGGTGGTCTTTGACAAGACCGGCACGCTGACCGAGGGCTCCTTCCGCGTCACGGCGGTGCATCCGGACAAGATCCCGGAGAGCGAGCTGCTGGAGCTGGCGGCGCTGACTGAGAGCTATTCGACTCATCCCATTTCCCGTTCCATTCTGGAGGCCTACGGCCATGAGCCGGACCGCAGCCGCGTGACTCACGTGGAGGAGGTGGCCGGACACGGCGTGAAGGCCGTGGTGGACGGTCGGCAGGTGCTGGCCGGCAACGAGCGCATGATGCGCGCGGCGGGCGTTGAGCCTACGCACTGCACCTGCGTGGGAACCATCGTCCATCTGGCGGTGGACGGTCAGTATGCCGGGCACATCACCATCTCCGACGTGGTGAAGTCCGATTCGAAAGAAGCCATTCAGGCGCTGCGCAGGGCGGGCGTGAAGAAAACCGTCATGCTCACCGGCGACAGCGAGGCGGTTGGCCGCCGCGTGGCCGAGGAGCTGGGGCTGGACGAGGCATACTGCGGACTGCTGCCCGCGGACAAGGTGGCGCACGTGGAGGAGCTGATGCGCTCCGAGAACGGCAAGCTGGCCTTCGTCGGCGACGGCATCAACGACGCGCCGGTGCTGGCGCGCGCGGACATCGGCATCGCCATGGGCGCGCTGGGTTCGGACGCGGCCATCGAGGCGGCGGACGTGGTTCTGATGAATGACAAGCCGTCCAAGATCGCCACGGCCATCGCCATCTCCCGCAGAACCCTGCGCATCGTCCATGAGAACATCGTGTTCTCGCTGGCCGTCAAGCTCGTCATTCTGGTGCTCAGCGCGCTGGGCGTGACCGGAATGTGGTGGGCGGTCGTCGGCGATGTAGGCGTGCTGGTGCTCGCCGTGCTCAACGCCATGCGCGCGCTGCGCTTTAAGGAATAATTCACAGGGAACCCGCAGGCGGAGCCATGAACGAATTGTTCATGGCTCCGTTTGTTGAAAAGCCAGCGTTTAACTTGAAAAAGTCGGTCTGCCATTGTATAATAAGAAAGAATCTCTTTCAGCGGCCGAAGGCGGCGGATCGCCGAAGCCGTATCCCCCGGAAGAACAAAGGAGGAAAAGAAAAATGAACTCGAATATCCGCCCCGAAACGATGGAGCGCATCACCACTCCCGAGCTCGCCAAGGCATTTATTGAAGAACAGGTGCAGGCCGTCCGCGCGCAGGTCGGCGACCGGAAGGTTCTGCTGGCGCTGTCCGGCGGCGTGGACTCCTCCGTCGTGGCCGCGCTGCTCATCAAGGCGGTGGGCAGGCAGCTGGTCTGCGTGCACGTCAACCACGGCCTCATGCGCAAGGGTGAGAGCGAGCAGGTCATCGAGGTGTTCCGCCATCAGATGGACGCGAACCTGATCTACATCGACGCCACCGACCGCTTCCTCAATCTCCTCGCCGGCGTGTCCGAGCCGGAGAAGAAGCGCAAGATCATCGGCGCGGAGTTCATCAAGGTGTTTGACGAGGAGGCCTCCAAGCTCGAGGGCATCCGCTTCCTTGCTCAGGGCACCATCTATCCCGACATTCTGGAATCCGACGGCGTGAAGGCGCACCACAACGTGGGCGGCCTGCCGGAGGACATGAAGATGGAGCTGGTCGAGCCGCTGAAGCTGCTGTTCAAGGACGAGGTGCGCGTCGTGGGCGAGGCCCTCGGCCTGCCCCACAGCATGGTCTATCGCCAGCCGTTCCCGGGTCCGGGTCTGGGCGTGCGCTGCCTGGGCGCGATCACCCGCGACCGCCTGAACGCGCTGCGCGAGGCGGACGCGATTCTGCGTGAGGAATTCGACAGGAACGGCCTGGCCGGCAAGGTCTGGCAGTACTTCATCGCCGTGCCCGACTTCAAGAGCGTCGGCGTGCGCGGCGGCAAGCGCTATGAGGGCTGGCCGGCGATCATCCGCGCCGTCAACACCACGGACGCCATGACGGCCACCATCGAGGAAATCCCCTACGCGCTGCTGCACCACATCACCGACCGCATCACCCATGAGGTCGAGGGCATCAACCGCGTCGTGCTGGATCTCACCCCGAAGCCGGTGGGTACCATCGAGTGGGAATAATTCAGAGATTGAAAAGGTCTGCACACTGGACTTATTGATCTTTGAAGCCCTATACGGCGACAGAATTTCATAACCAGAGCCAAAGAGCCGTCTGATTTCGTTTGATATCGGACGGCTTTTTTCGAAATCTATCCATAAAGGAGAAAAGAAATGGGCGAACTGCGCGCAAGAGTCGTCTCTCAGGAGAAGGGAACCTACAGAATTTGCAGCGGAACCGAGGTCAGGACGGCGGTCGTTTCCGGAAAGTACAGGTATGAAGCGGCCGCCGTCTCCGATTATCCGGCGGTGGGCGATTACGTCCTTGCCGAGTGGCCGGAGGGGAAGGATTCGGCGGTCATTCGCAGCCTCTTTCCGCGAAAGAGCTGCTTCGTCCGAAAGGCCGCCGGCCCGGGACGGCAGGAGCAGGTCGTCGCCGCGAATATCGACACGGTGCTGATCTGCATGTCGCTGAACCAGAACTTCAACGTCCGGCGATTGGAGCGCTATCTGTCGGTGACCTATGACAGCGGCGCCGCGCCGGTGGTTGTGCTCACCAAGGCGGATCTCTGTCGGAACATGGAGGAAAAAATGGCGCAGGTGCAATCTGCCGCGCCCGGCGTGGACATATTGACGGTTTCGTCGCTGCGCGGCGATTACGAGGCGGTGAAGCCGTACATTCTGCCGGGCAGGACGGTCGCCTTTCTCGGCTCCTCCGGCGTCGGCAAATCCACGCTGATCAATAAGCTGATCGGAACCGACAGCCTTGCCACCGGAGAAATTGGAAACGAGGACAAGGGGCGGCACACCACCACGCACCGGGAGCTGATTGCGCTTGCCAACGGCGCGTTTGTGATCGATACGCCCGGAATGCGCGAGCTCGGCCTGTGGGACGGCGGCGACGGCGTGGTTGCGGCGTTTGGGGAGATTGAAGCGCTGGCGAGCGCCTGCCGGTTTTCAGACTGCACCCATACCTCGGAGCCCGGCTGCGCCGTCCGGAAGGCGCTGGAGGAAGGAACGCTGGATGCTGCCCGGTGGGAATCCTTTCGCAAGCTGAAGGCCGAAAACAGATCCGCGGCGGATAACAGCAAATACTTGGAGGCCAAGCGCGAAAAGTTCAAGGGGGTTTCCAAGCTCAACAAGGCGGCCCGGAAAAACGGGAGAAAACCATAAAAAACGGCCTCGTCCCGGTAGGAGCTCGGGGCGAGGTCGGATTATGGTCATATCCAATTCAGCCGGCAGCCTCTCGCAGGCGAATATCCTTGCGCTGCGGCGGGGTGAACGCGCCGTCGGGCAGCATCCGCGCAATGAGAAAACGGATGGGCACGCCCTGCTCGGAATAGAACCGCTCGTGCTCGCTGACGTAGTTGGGCGCGTAGCCCGACGCGTGCAGGTCGTCGGTCAGATAGGCGATCTCGAATCCCGCCTCGGTCAGATAGCGCTGAGAGGCTGTGAAGAGCGGCTCGTCGTCGGTCTTGAAGAAGATTTCGCCGCCGGGCGCGAGAAAGTCGCGATACTGCATCAGCTGGCGCGTGTGGGTCAGGCGGCGCTTGTGGTGCTTGGCCTTCTCGTTCCAGGGATTGCAGAAGTTGATGATGATGCGCTCGACGCCGTCGGCGCGGTCGAAGGTGTCGAAGATGGAGGTCGCGTCCACGGCGGAGAGGCGCAGGTTGTCCACCGGATCGCCGCCGTATTCGTCCATGGCGTTCTTGATGGACACAGCCAGCACGTGGCGCACCTCGTCGATGGCGACGAGGTTGACGTTCGGGTTCTCGTGGGCCATCTTCACCGTGGCTACGCCCTTGCCGCAGCCGATCTCCAGCCACATGGGCTGCGCCTTGGGAAAGCAGGCGCGCCACTGGCCGCGATGCTCCGACGGCGCGTCGACATAGAACGGACACGCGTCGATCAGCGGCTCTGTCCAGGGCTTGCGTCTCATTCGCATGCTTCGTCGTCTCCGTCCTCGCCCGCCTTCTTCAGGCGCTCGGCCTCGGCGGCCTTGTTCTCCTCCACGCGGATGCGATACAGCACCGCCAGTCCGCCCACCAGCGAAACCGCCCACAGGGCAAGACCGATGGGGAAGGCGTTGACGAACATGCACACCATGCCCACGGCATAGCAGACGATGAGAACGATGCACAGAATACTCTTGGCGCGGCGATAATTCTTCACGGCAGAAGACGCTCCTTTGTTGGAATGATTTTTGATAAATTTCGATATGCACGCGCCGAAACCCTGCCCAAACGCGCCGCGCGTGAAAATTTAGCATTCCGGCGGCTTGATGGAAAGGGCGAAAGGGGCTATACTGTTTTTCAGAGAAGGGGAGGGACAACATGTATCCGATTAAGGAATTTGAGAAGCGCTTCCGCGGGCTGCTGGACGAGATGGACGAGCTTCGGGCCGACGCGGACGACGAGGATCTGGAGGAGCTGGCCGCCGATTTCGAGGACGCGCTGTTCGTCATCGAGTGCATCAGCGCGAACGACGAGGACTGGCGGGAACAGTTTACCGACGCGCTGGACGAGTTTTCGGACATTGCCGAGGGCAGTCGGCGGCTCGCCGGGGAGATTCCGCGGATGGAGGGAATCGCCGGGCGCATGGACGCGCTGATTCAGATGGCGCGGGCGAATCTGCCGGAGTAGGACGAAAACGCGAAGAGCGGCTGCTTTGAGAACGTGGAGAGGCCGCATATTGCAGCTGAATCCTTAAGAAGCGCGGGGCGGCTCCCACGGAGCCGCCCCGCGTCCGGAAGCGCTATTCCCGCTCCCGATCGTAGCATTCGTCGCACAGGCAGTCGGTGCGGTTGGCGCAGTCGTCGCAGAGCGGCGCGCCGCAGTCGCAGCAGTGGCGGAAGCTGCGGGAATCGGCGATGCGATGGCAGCAGCTGCATTCCATCATGGACATGAAAAAGCACCCCCTTCGGCTTGGCTTCACGGGAAAGTCTTGCCGGAGAGGGCGCTTTTTATGCGTTTCTGTCGAAATTCAGATCGATCCAGTAGCGCTGAATCATCGTGCCGCCGTCGTCCAGTTCGTTTTCCAGCACGCCGCCGTTTTTCTGGATGCTTCGGGCCGAGGCGATGTTGTCCTTGTCGCAGACCATCAGAACACGTTCGATGCCCAGCCTGCGGCATTCCTCCAGCGCCATCGCGATCATCCGGGTGGCCACGCCTCTGCGGCGCTCGGACGGGCGAACGCCGTCGCCGATGTGGCCGCCGCTGCGCAGCAGCAGCGCGTTGAGCCGATGGCGGATGTTCACCGCGCCCACAAAGCGGTTCGTCTCGTCGTCGAGGCAGAAGAACACGGAGTCGGGAACCAGCCCGTCGGCGGCTTCCTTCACTTCCAGCTGCGCAAGATAGCGGTCGAAATCGCGGTAGTCGTTTTTGACGATGGCGCAGGGGACGATGGTTTCGCCCGTGGCCGTCCATTCGTCCATCATGTCGCCGAGCTGCTCGCGATAGGCTTCGGAAAGTCTGACCAGCTTCAGCATTCGTCGTTCCTCCGTACTTTTTTCTTTGGCGCGCGGGGCAGTGTCAGGGCGTAGCTGTCGTCGATCAGCGGAAGAATCTCCGCGTCGGACAGGCTGCCGTCCAGAATGACGCTGATCCAGTGGGTCTTGTTCATGTGATAGGCCGGAATCACCGACGGATAGACGCTCCGCCAGAGATCCGCCCGCAGCGGCTCGGCCTTCAGGTTCAGCCAGATGTTGCCCTCGCGCTGGAAGATGGCCGCGAACATTTTACGGCTGCCCTCGTGGCGCATGACCGTCCAGTTGAAATCGTCGAAGGGATAGTCCTCGTAAACGCCCGCCAGCCGCATGCAGGCGGCGATGGCTTCTTCACGCGTGCGCATGGATGAATTCCTCCCGGGTTTACGCGCCTACCTGCTCCCAGAGCTTCTTTTCCTGCTCCTCGCGGAACTGATTGACGTACAGACGGTAGTAATAGCCGCGCTGTTTGAGCAGCTCCCTGTGGGTGCCGCGCTCCTGAATTTTTCCGTTGCGGATGACGAGAATCATGTCGGCGCTGCGGATGGTGGACAGGCGATGGGCGATGATGAAGCTGGTGCGTCCCTCCAGCGCCGTGGCGATGGCCGATTGGAGCTTCTGCTCGGTCTCGGTGTCCACAGAGCTGGTGGCCTCGTCCAGAATGAAGATGGCCGGATTTGCGATCAGCGCGCGGGCGAAGGAGATCAGCTGCTTCTGGCCGGTGGACAGGCGGTTGCCGCCCTCGCCGACCTGAGTGTCGTAGCCGTTCTCCAGCTGGCGGATGAATGCGTCCGCGTCCACCATGCGCGCGGCGTTTTCGATCTCCTCGTCCGTCGCGTCCAGTCGGCCGAAGCGAATGTTCTCGCGAATGGTGCCGGAGAACAGGTGCGGCTGCTGGAGCACGTAGCCCAGATGGGACTGGAGCCAGAGCATGCTGCGCTCCTTGTAGTTCACGCCGTCGATGCGAATTTCGCCCGCGGTCGGCTCGTAGAAGCGGCAGACCAGATTGACGATGGTGGACTTGCCGCTGCCGGTTTCGCCCACGAGGGCCACGGTCTGGCCGGCGGCGACCTTCAGCGAAAAGTCGTCCAGCACCGTTTCGCCGCCGCCGTAGTGGAAGGACACGTGGTCGAATTCCACGTCGCCCCGGATCTCGGGCCAGCTTTCGCGATGGGGATTGAAGCTGTCGCCGAATTTCTCCACGACATCGGGCGTGTCGAAGATCTCCGGCTCGGTCTCCAGCATGCTCAGCACGCGCTCAGCCGCGGCCTGAGAGGCCTGAAGGTCGGCGAAGATGCGGGCGATGCTGCTGATGGGTTCGAAGATGCCGGTGGCGTACTGGACGAAGGCCGTCAGCGTGCCGATGGACAGCGCCAGCGGACGATAGTACACGTCGTAGCCGCCCTTCCAGAGCACCATGGCCGTGGCCAGCGCGCCCAGCGAAGAGACGATGGGCATGAACAGCGCGCTGAGCACCGCCGCGCGCACCGACGAGGTCTTCATCGTGTGGGTCAGCTCGGCGAATTCCGCGCCGTTGGCCTGCTCGCGCTGAAGGGTCTTGCTGGTCTTCGCGCCCATGATGCCCTCGTTGAACGCGCCGGTGATCTTGGAATTGGTCTTGCGCACGATGCGGTAGCTGGCCAGAATGTGTTTCTGGAACCACACGGCGGTGGCGGCGATGACCGGCACCACCGACAGCACCAGCAGCGCCAGCTTCGGGCTCAGCAGAAACATGGACACGGCGGTGGAGCAGATGTAGAAGAAGCTCCAGAAGAGGTCGACCAGGCCCCAGGCGATGGTCTCGCCCAGGCGCGCCGTGTCGCTGGTCATGCGGGAGATGATGAAGCCCACGGGCATCTTGTCGTAATAAGAGAAGGACAGCTCCTGAAGGCGCTTGAAGCCCATGGAGCGGATGTGGCGGTTGATGCCGTTCTCCGTGCGGCTGCAGGTGCGGCAGAAGGCGAAGATGCACAGCGTCTGGAAGACGACCACGCCGAAGTACCTGACCGCGAAGCCCGCCACGCCGGACATGTAGCCGTTGGCGGCCAGCCCGTCGATGGCCTCGCGGTTCATCAGCGGGAAGATCGTGTCACAGATGGCCGAGCCGGCCATCATCACGATAATCAGAAGAAGGCTCTTATGGTAGGGCTTCAGATAGCGCACCAGGCGCACCCAGAGCCCCGCGTCAAATCGTTTGGTGAAATCCTGTTCCTGCTGTTGCTGCATAAATACCTCCGATGGATTATGCGGTTTCCCGGTTCAGTTCGTCCTCCAGCGCGGCCTGAATGTGATAGACGCGCCTGTAGAGACCCTCCTGCTGAACCAGATCGTGATGCCTGCCCTGCTGGGCGATGCGGCCGTCCTCCAGCACGAGGATCCAGTCTGCGTCCGCCAGCGTGGTGATTCGGTGGGAGATGATGAACGTCGTGGGCGTCACGTCGCCGGACTGACGGCGGTCGTGCAGGGCCTCGCGAATGGCGCGGTCGGTCTCGGTGTCCACGGCGGAGAGAGAGTCGTCCAGAATGAGGATGTCGTTGTCGCGAATCAGCGTGCGCGCGATGGCGATGCGCTGCTTCTGCCCGCCGGAGAGCGTCACGCCGCGCTCGCCCACCAGCGTGTCGTAGCCCTGCTCGAATTCGGAGATGAATTCCCGGGAGGAGGTGATCTCCGCGGCCCGGTCGATGGCGGGCTGGCCGATCTCCGGCTCGGTGATGGCGATGTTGTCGCGGATGGAGCGGGAATAGAGGAAGGGCTCCTGAAGCACGTAGCCCACGCGGGAGCGCAGACATTTCTTGGAAATGGTGCGGATGTCCCGGCCGCCGATGAGGATCTCGCCGCCGGACACGTCGTACAGGCGCTGCAGCAGGTTCATCATCGTGGACTTGCCGCTGCCCGTCGCGCCCAGAATGGCCACCGTCTGGCCGGCCCTGACCTTGAAGGACACATCCCTGAGCACCGGATGCGCGTCGTCGTAGCGGAAGGAGACGTTTTTAAACTCGATGTCCTCGTACAGCGGCGCGTCGGCCGCGCCGGGCGTGTCGGTCTCCGGCTCGGAGTCGAGAATTTCGTAGAGGCGCTTGAGGGAGACTGTGGACTTGCCGAAGTCGGACAGAATGCGCCCCAGCTGACGGATGGGCCAGATGAGCATGGAGATGTAGCTGACGAACACGGTCACCTCGCCGATGGAGATGACGCCCCTCGCGGCGTACTGAATGCTGAACACCAGCGTCAGCCCCGTCTGCAGCATGCCCAGAAAGTCGGAGCCGGGCCAGAAGACGGCCAGCATGTCGCCGACCTTGACGTTCTTGTCGTGCATGTCGTTGTTGCAGGCCTCGAAACGGTCGGTCTCGTAGCGCTGGCGGCCGAAGGCGCGCACTACGCGAACGCCAGTCAGGCTCTCCTGGAGCATGGCGTTGAGCTTGCCGTCGGCCTCATCGGCCTCGGTGAACAGCCTGCGCACCCAGTGGTGGAACCACAGCGCCAGTCCGAACAGCGGGGGAACCAGAATCAGCGAGATCAGCGTCAGCTGCACGTTGATGGACAGCATCAGCTTCAGCGCGATGACGATCATCAGCACGATGCGGAAGACTTCGATGCACTGGTTGGCCAGAAAGCGGCGGATGGTCTCAACGTCCAGCGTGCAGCGCTGAATCAGATCGCCGGTCTCGGCCTTGACATGGTAGTCGTAGCTCATGGCCTGCAGATGGTCGTACAGCCGGTTGCGCAGGCGTTCGGCCGTGGTTTCGCTGGCCTCGGCCGTCCATTTGCCGCGCAGATACTGGAACGCGCCGCCCACGAGGTTCAGCCCCAGCAGCATCAGCGCCACGACCCAGACGTGGCGCGCCACGAAGTCCGCGCCGCCCCGGGCGTTGAACCAGCCGAGAAATGGCTCGGGAAAATCCAGCGCCGCGCCGGTTCTGCCGCTCAGCGCGTCGGTGATGGCGTCCACCGTGCCGCCGATGAGCAGCGGCGTGACGAACGAGACGAGCACCGTGACGCCCACGGTGAGGACACAGCCGAAGTATTTCCATCCGCTGCCCGTCATAAACTCGCCGAAGCGACGGACGAGCCGAAGCGTCCCGCCGCGTTGTTTCTGCGTTTTTTCCTGCATGTGAACCTCCGTTTTCATAAAAAAATAACCGCCGGACGCGCTCGTCCGGCGGAACAAAACACAAAAAGGGGACGTGCTATCCCATTCTGGCTACTTCCGTTGCACAGACGGCGGAAACGACAAAAGAAAACACGGAAAAGAAATTGAAGATGGACATCCTTTTCGCCCCCTTTGCTGAAATCTGTACTCAGTATAAACCCGCTTTATGGCGCTGTCAAGGCCTTAGTCAGACGTAACTGAAACTTCACGCGCTGTTCGAAGGAATTGTTCGACTTCCTCGAAGGTGTTGGCGTAGTTGACGCTGGCGCGCACCGCGCCGCGGCGCATCGTGCCGAGAAAGCGATGGGCGCCCGGGGCGCAGTGCAGCCCGCCGCGCACGGCGATCTCCGCCCGGGCGAACGCGTCCGCGGCCTGAGAGGAGGACAGATCGCCCAGATTGAACGACACGATGCCCGCCCGCGCGGCCTCCTCCCGCGGGCTGTACACAATCGCGCCGGGCGTGTGCATCAGCCCCTCGTACAGCGCTGACGTCAGCTCCCGCTCGTGGCTCAGAATGGTCGACAGCCGCTGGGAGACATAGGCGCAGCCCGCGCCCAGCCCGGCGATGCCGGGGAGATTCACCGTGCCCGACTCGTAGCGCTCGGGCAGCTCCTTCGGCTGGAGCATGCTGTCCGAGCCGGTGCCCGTGCCGCCCTCGCGCAGCGTGCGCAGCGCGAGCCCCGGGCGAATGTACAGCCCGCCGGTGCCCTGCGGCCCGAGCAGGGACTTGTGCCCGGGAAAGGCGTACAGGTCGCATTTCAGCGCCCGCACGCTCACCGGCAGCGCTCCCAGTGCCTGCGCGCCGTCGATGAGATAGCGCACGCCCGCCTGCCGCGCAATCTGGCCGATGGCCGCCACGGGCTGAATCGCGCCGGTGACGTTGCTGGCGTGGGTCACGGCGATGAGCGCCGTGTGGGGGCGCAGCGCGGCGCGCACGTCGTCGGGATCCACGAAGCCGTCCGGACGCGGCGAGAGCAGCGTCAGCTCGATGCGTCCCTGCGCCGCCAGCGCGGACAGCGGCCGCAGCACGGAATTGTGCTCCAGCATCGTGGAGATCACGTGGTCGCCGCGGCAGAGCGAGCCCTTGATTGCAAGGTTCAGCGCGTCGGTGCAGTTCAGGCCGAAGGTGATCTGCGTGGCCGACTGAGCGTCCATAAGCGCGCGCAGCCCTTCCCGCGCGTTCAGCACGATCTGCGCGGCCTCCAGCGCGGCGCGATGGCCCGAGCGGCCGGGATTGGCGTTGTGCTCGGTCAGCGCCCGGCGCACTGCCTCCACCACCTCGGGCGGCTTCGGGTCGCTGGTGGCGGCGTTGTCGAAATAGATGGACATGGGACATCCTCCTTCACGCGCCGCGGCCCGCGGGCGTAAGATGTAGGGGTTCGTTCAGCCCGGCGTTGGAGCGTTTTCGCGCAGAAGCCTGAGCCGGGCCGTCGTTCCATCATACTCGCGCGGACGGCCCCTTCAGAACCGGCCGCGCCCACAGGGGAGGAATGGATATGGAGGAAAGCTACGGCGTGGCGGCATTTCGCTCGCGCCAGCAGGTGCTTGTGTTCAACAACGCGCTTCAGCGCGCGGGCATTCAGGGGCGAATCGTCTCCACGCCGCGGGAGGTGTCCATGGGCTGCGGCCTGTCCGTGCGCTTCCGGCTGGAGGACACGGCCGGCGTGGTGCGCGTGCTGCGGCAGATGAATACGGGCAATCTCATCGGCGTTTACCGCGTGGAAGTTCGCGGCGCGGGCCGGCCAACGCTGTCGGCCATCGCGATTCGCTGAAAGAAGGGCGGGGAAACCCGCCCGAATTTTTGGAAGCCCTCTCAAACCGCATGCAAATTTCGCGGTTTTACTCATCCGATATTGCAACCGATGAAAAAATGGTATACAATGAAGGCAATACCAATGGAGACGGGGAGGAATGACTTTGATCCGTCTGATTGCAACGGATTTGGACGACACGCTGCTGGACGCGCACAGCGACGTGACCGCGCGGACGGTTTCTGCCGTGCGCCGGGCCATGGACGCGGGCGCGCTGTTTTCGCTGTCCAGCGGGCGCATGCCCGAGGCGATGCTGCCGCTGGCGGAGAAGCTGAACGTCAACGCGCCGATGATCCTTTACAACGGCGCGCTGATCTACGACCATCGCACGGGAAGGACGCTGTTCTCCAACGCCATACCCGCCGAAACGGCGCTGGCGGTGGTGCGCATGCTGGAGCAGATGGGGCTGTATGTGCAGGCCTATCCCGGCAAAGGCTACTATTGCGAGCGCCGCTGCGCCTTCACCGAGGGCTACGAGCGCAGCATCCGCGTGCCGGCTGCCGAGCTGGGCGTGCCGGTCTCTCAGTGGATGCAGGGCGACATGGTCAAGCTGCTGGCCATCGCGCCGCCCGAGGAGCTGGATCGTGCGCTGCCGACGCTGCGTGCGGCGTTCCCGACCGTCAATTTCATGAAATCCCGCCCGCACTACTGCGAAATTGTGGCGCGGGGAATCGACAAGGGCGTCGCCCTTCGAAAGCTGGGCGAAATGACGGGCGTGGCCGTCGACGAGATCATGGCCTTCGGCGATGGACAGAACGACGTGTCCATGCTGGCTGCGGCGGGCATCGGCGTGGCCATGGAGAACGCCGTGGAGGACTGCAGACGCGCCGCAAAGCGCATCGCCCCGCGCAACACCGAGGACGGCGTGGCGCAGGTGATCGAGGAGCTGCTGGCCGCCGGGCAGATGGGAGGGGCTGCAAATGGTTAAGGAGAGCGATTTCGTCAGCAAGCTGGGACTGGCCCGCGTGCTGCCCACGGAGGCCAGGACGCTGCCCATCGAGGTCAGCAACGTCAACCGCCCGGGCATGCAGTTCGCCAACTACTGGGATTTCTTCGCCTACGAGCGCCCGCAGCTGCTGGGCAAGGTGGAGATGACCTACATGTCCCAGCTGGACGAGCGCGTGCGGCGCGAGCGCCTGACCAAGTACTTCAGCTATCCGCTGCCGTGCATCATCATCTGCCGCGGCTATCCGTGCTTCGACGAGATGCTGGTGCTGGCCGCGGCGCACAAGGTGCCCATCTACTCCACTAAAAAGGAGACCACTCAGTTCGAGCTGGAGCTGATCAACTACCTGCGCGACTATCTTGCCCCCCGGGAGACGCGCCACGGCGTGCTGGTCAACGTCTATGGCACGGGATTGCTGATCACCGGCAATTCCGGCGTGGGCAAGAGCGAGGCGGCGCTGGAGCTGGTCAAGCGCGGGCATCAGCTGGTGGCCGACGACGTGGTGGACATCCGCCGCGTGGCCGAGAACCGGCTCATCGGCGAATCGCCGGAGCTGGTGCGCCATTTCATGGAGATTCGCGGCGTGGGCATCATCAACATCGCCACCATGTACGGCGTGGGCGCGGTCATCCGCGACAAGACCATCGACATGGAGGTGCATCTGGAGATGTGGCAGGCGGACAAGGAGTACGACCGCCTGGGCATGACGGAAAACTACACCGAAATCCTCGGCGTAAAGGTGCCCAGTCTGCTGCTGCCCATCCATCCGGGCCGCAATCTCGCGGTGGTGCTGGAGGTGGCCGCGCGCAACTTCCGGCAGAAGCAGATGGGCTACAACGCCGCGGTGGAGCTGACGCGCCGCCATATGGAGCGCGCACAGCGAATGAGCGAGGAAAGCGAAGAATAAAAAAACGACAGACGACGGAGGAAAGAATTATGCTGTACATTGGCGTGGATCTGGGCGGAACGGGCATCAAGGCGGGTCTGGTGGACGAGCAGGGCAAAATTCTCAGCAAGGTCAGCTGCCCCACGGGCGTGGAGCGCGGCTATGAGGCCGTCATCCGCGACATGGCCGCGCTGTGCGTGAAGGCCGTGGAGGAGAGCGGACGCTCCATGGACGAGGTGAAGGCCATCGGCATCGGCCTGCCCGGTATCGCGGATCCCGCGACCAAACGCGTGCCCTTCTGCACCAACCTCGGCTGGCACGACGTGCCGGTGGAGGAGGAGATGCACCGCTATCTGGACAAGCCCATCTACATCGACAACGACGCGACGGTGGCCGGTCTGGCCGAGTCCGTTGCCGGCGTTTCCGCGGGCGCGAAGAACAGCGTGTTCGTCACGCTGGGCACCGGCGTGGGCGGCGGCGTCATCATCAACGGCAAAGTGTTCTCCGGAACCCACGGAGTGGCCAGCGAGATCGGCCACATGATCGTAGTGGCCGGCGGCGAGCAGTGCACCTGCGGCAACAGGGGCTGCTGGGAGCGCTATGCCTCCGCCACCGCCATCATCCGCGAGGCGCGCAAGTACGCCAGGCTCCATCCCGACTGTGAAATCGCCAAGGCCGTGGACGGCGATCTGGACAAGATCACCGCCAAGACCGTCATCGATCTGGCCAAGGCCGGTGCGCCCGACGCGGCGGAGCTGTTCGACAGCTATGTGCAGTATCTGTGCTACGGTCTGGTCAATCTCATCAACCTCTACGACCCGGAGATCATCGCTCTGGGCGGCGGCGTTTCCGGCGCGGGCGAGTTCCTGCTGAACGCGGTGCGCGCGAAGCTGCCGGAGCTGGTGTTCTACAAGTCGATGAAGTACGCGCGCATCGAGCTGGCCCGTCTGGGCAACGACGCGGGCATCATCGGCGCGGCCATGCTGGGACGATAAGAGCGGAGGAAAGGGAAAATGAGAGCCTACGAGCGTTTTTTGAAGTATATTCAGTATGACACGGCTTCGGACGAAAACAGCACGACCTGCCCCAGCACTGAGACGCAGTGGGTGCTGGCGCGGGATCTGGCGAAGGAAATGCAGGAAATGGGCATGCAGGACGTGCGCGTGGACGAGCACTGCTACGTCTACGGCTGCATTCCCGCCAATGCCGAGAACCGCCCGGTCATCGGCCTGATCGCCCACATGGACACGGTGGACGGCGTGCCGGTCAAGCCCATGCACGCGCGCATCGTGGAAAACTACGACGGCGAGGCGCTGCGGCTGGACAACGGCGACTGGCTGGATCCCGCCGTGTTCCCGGAGATTCGCTCGGCGAAGGGCAAGGATCTGATCGTCACCGACGGCAACACGCTGCTGGGCGCGGACGACAAGGCCGGCGTGGCCGAGATCCTGACCGCCTGCGAGATGCTGCTGGCGGACGATTCCATTCCCCACGGCAAGGTCATGGTGGGCTTCACCCCCGACGAGGAAGTCGGCCGCGGCGCGGATCGTTTCGATGTGGCGGGCTTCGGCGCGGACTTCGCCTACACTGTGGACGGCGGAGCCATGGGCGGCATTGAATACGAGAATTTCAACGCCGCGTCGGGCGAGGTCGTTGTGCACGGCCTGAGCGTCCATCCCGGCAGCGCCAAGAACAAGCTGCGCAACGCCGCCGTGGTCGCCATGGAATTCCACTCCATGCTGCCGCCCTTCGAGGCGCCCGAGCATACCGAGGGCTACGAGGGCTTCTACCATCTGACCTCCATTCGCGGCGACGAGGAGACGGCGCGCCTGAGCTACATCATCCGCGACCACGACCGCACCAAATTCGAAGCGCGCAAGGAGACCTTCCGCCGCATTGAGAAGTATCTGAACGACAAGTACGGCGCGGGCGTTGTGGAGGCCGAGGTGAAGGATTCCTACTATAATATGCGCGAGGTCGTCGAGCCGCGCATGGACATCATTCGCCTGGCCGAGGCGGCCTATCGCGCCATCGGCGTGGAGCCCTTCTCCGAGGCCATCCGCGGCGGCACCGACGGCGCGCGGCTGTCCTTCATGGGGCTGCCCTGCCCAAACCTCGCCACCGGCGGCATGAACTGCCATGGCCGCTTCGAGTGCGTGCCCGTGCAGGACATGGATCTCATGGCGCAGATGCTGGTCAAGCTCGTGTCCATTGAAGTCGAGTAAATCTTCCCAGAGGTTTTCCGAAGCTCCGCTGAGAGCTTCGGAAAACCTCTTTATGCACAGCGAAAACGCTGGAATCCTCGCGCAATGCCCCGCTTAGCAACACGTGTGTTTGCATAAAAGAGGGGGAGACTACTGGAAAATCGGAATGTTAAATAATGTTTTCCACACGGGAAATACTGGACAGAATCAAGATGCTGTGGTATAATATCCACTGTTGACGTGATAAACGTCGATGAGCCAATGTAGCTCAGTTGGTAGAGCAGCCGATTCGTAATCAGCAGGTCGGGGGTTCAAGTCCCTTCATTGGCTCCATATATCGAGGTGTAGCGCAGTTTGGTAGCGCGTTTGGTTCGGGACCAAAAGGTCGCAGGTTCAAATCCTGTCACCTCGACCAAAAAACAGCCGGAAATCTTAGAATTTCCGGCTTTTTCTTATGCAATTTGCACAAAGACGTGTCTTTGGTACCTTTTCCTTGCAACTATTTTGCAACCTTTCCAAATGTACCAAAAGGCCGCAAACATCAATATGTAGTGGCATTGCAATTTTCAACCACAACATATTGCATATATGCCAAATTACTCTAGATGATTGCCATTATACACCTTAAGTATTATAATATATGTTGAAAGGAAGTGTGGTGAATGTACTCTATGCCTGGCGTTGAACGAACAAAAAATACTATTACTATAAAGCGATTAGGGCACCCAAAGTGTGTTTCTGATTTCATCAGATGCATAAAAGATTGCATTCTTCATGGTTATACGGATATATATGTCGACAGCATTGCTGAAGTAATATATCCTAATGCTTGCGTACCCATTGCTGGAATAATTCAGTATTATATCACTCAAGGCATCTCTTTTTCGTATAATTTAGATGAACGATCTTACCTGAACAAATGCGCATTTACTGCTCCTCGGCATTATTCTGATGATGATAATCTTGACGTAGCATACGCATATCCGCTTGACAAAATATATAAATTTGATTCCTTCCTGCAGGTTGCGAAGCTATCTCAAGCATATGTTGACGCAATAAGTCATTTATGTATCTGCGAGCCTGGAGTAATAGATAGTATCAGTTGGTGCATCAACGAAGTCATGGACAACGTGCTAATACATAGCGAAAGCAAAGAAGGCTATGCTATGGCACAGTTCCATCCTAAAACTAAGCACATTGCAATTTGTGTATATGACTCAGGTATAGGTATCTATAATTCACTCCAACATTCAAAGCATCATCCTCAAACAGAGATCGATGCCATCACGTTAGCAATTCAAGAAGGAATCGGAGATGGTAAAGGACAAGGAAACGGTCTATATGGGCTTTACTCTTCCGTCTTGAAGAATAACGGTATTCTTTCAATAACATCTGGTAGCTCCTCAATTATGTTGAATGATACCGGTGCCATAAACAAATTCAGTAATATCCCTTATATATCTAATACTACAAAATCTACAATCGTCGATTTTCAAATCAATCTCGATAATCCTATTGACTTTAATTCAATATTCACTTCAATTGGACAATATGAAGTATTTGATTCCCGAATAGACGACATGCTGAGTGAAACTGATGATTTCATCCATTATAATGTATTTGATAATAGTCAGGGTACCGGAACCCGCGAAGCCGGCGAAAGGTTACGGAATGATGTTATCAATGCTATCCGCAGAAAAAGTCGTAGTATTATCTTAGATTTCGCTCAAGTACAAACCGTTAGTTCTTCTTTCATTGATGAATTCATAGCAAAGTTAGTCCTACAAATGGGTTTTATAGCATTCAACAAATTGGTTCGGATTATCAACATGAATGACCGAGTATCGTTGCTTTGTGAAAGATCGCTTTATATGCGTATTAGTGACGAGTGGCAAAATCGTATGGTGAAATAACCTATCGATAGCAACGAAGGCCATGGCGCGTTGTGCGTCATTGCCTTCATTGTATTCGTTAGAATCTTCCTGCCCACGGCAGGCTGGTATCCACAGCCGGTTTTCTCGATCTCTTTTCCTTAGCGCTCTTGGCCTTGGAGAGTACACCTTTGGCTTCCTGCTTCCGGCGGAATACTTCTTCCATATCCACGCTGGATTTCTTCATCATCTCGGAATTGAGGTGCGTGTAGATATTGGCCGTTGTTTGGTAGTCCGTGTGGCCCAGTATCTTCATGGCAATCAGCGGTTCCACGCCTGCCTCGAACAGCAGCGTAGCGAAATTATGCCGGAAGTAATGCGGCGTCAGGGTCGGCTTCAGGCGCTTCACAATGTCGTTCTTCCGCTTGGTGCCTGCCTTGATTTCCCTCTCCTCCACGCAATGAGCATCTTCCATCAGACTGAGCCAGATGCGCTTGAAGCTACTCTGCGGCCAAGGCTGGCCTGTTTCCGTATGGAATACATACTGCTGCGGGAAGCCGCGCATCTTCGTCAGCATGGAGCGAAGCTCTCCGGGGATCGGTACATAGCGGTCGGCGGCGTCGGTTTTCAGATCGCCGTCACGGGCCGTGAGCCGCAGAAATCGATGTCGCGCTGGACGTGTACCAGATCCTCGTCGAAATCGAAGTCGCCCCATTGCAGGCCCAGCGCCTCGCCGCGACGAAGGCCGAGGTAGTACAATACTGCCAGATACAGGCCATGCTCGTGGCGTTTCATCGTTTCCAGTACGTTCTCGGTTTCCTGATCGGTCAGCGCCCGGCGTTCGGCCTTTTTCTTTGCCTTCGGACGGATCAGCGATACGCTCGGATCGCGTTCGATGATGCCTTCGGCATATGCGCTGGCGAACAGGGCCTTGAGCGTACCCACCGCCAATGTAATCTGTGACTTGCTGGAATCGGCAAAGGAATTGATAAAGGCCTGTATCTCGCTGGCCGAAATTGCTCGCAGGTGACGGAGACCAAATGCCGGAAGAAGATGCTTATTGAACATCGTGCGGTATGCGCTGCGACTGGCATCAGAAATAAAAGGTTCCTTTTTCAGCTTATACCATTCCTCGGCATACTGATAGAACGGCAGATCTTCTCGAATTGGCTGGCCGTCAACGTAATGATGGCGGATATATTCTTTCTTCTGTTCCAGCTCGCGCCGGGTGCTGGCACTTACGTATTTACTGATGGGCTTGCCATCCTTATCTACGCCAATCTGTACGCGGCCACGGTATTTGCCAGACGGGGTTTTCTTTGCCATGAGACGTCCTCCTTAAAAGGCCGAGAACGCCTGTACAGCGTCCTCGGCAATAGTGCAAATTGATAGAATCATACGAAAACCTCCTAGTTTGGGCTCTGAGTGAGTCTATCAAAGACACCGTGTTCTTCAAGCTCCTTTGCGACTTTTTACAGCATGCGCGGCAGCGTAAAATTCACCTGGTCGAATCGTAGCTACTTGACGTTTCGTGTGTATGCGTGCAATGAAATCCATTTGCTTTGGATTCTCGATGTAGTCACAGATGGAACGGACATCCACATGCATACCTACGCGTCGCAGCCGTCCATCGTCCATCATGCGCGCAATGGTTCTCGGCGTTACGCTGAGAATCTGAGCGGCCTGCTTCTGCTGACAAACCTCACCGTAACGATCCAGCATATCGTTTAGTCTTTCACTCATACATTCCTCCGGGTTATTCCGCCATCTGGATGACCTTTACCGCCTCGGGAACGATCAGCTTTCCGTCTACGCGCTCGGTCATGACGAACGCCGTCTGGTCGCGCAGGGCGAAAACCTCGCCGTATCGACGGAGGGCACGATTCCCGCGGTCGGCGATCCAGTATTTCGACAGGTCGCCGAAAACAATCGGCTTTGCGCCTGCCGCCGGCTTGGGCATAAAGCGGGAGGTATAGACGGGCCGCCCCAGCAGGCGGTCGGGCTCGCCGCCCAGCGCTTCCCGCCAGAGATAGCGCCCGTTTTCATCCTTGAGCGTTCGCAGCGCCTTGGCGGTATCCTCGTGCATCAGGAATACGGCTTTGGCGCGGTATTGCTCGTCCAGCGCGTAATAAAGCGAAATGAGTTCGTCCGCTGTAAGCGCATCCGGCGCGTCGGTCGTTACGCCGACCTGCGCGGAATTCAGAAGTCCCGCGGGCTGTTTTACGCCGTCGCCGGTCAGAAACGCCTTTTCTTCGCTGGAGGCGATGCGCCGGGCAAAGCTGTCCGCCAGAAACGTCGCCATATCCACGCCCGCGTCCGCCAGCAGCTCGTTGCTGACCGGAATCGTCAGACCCAGCTTGCGCGGCTTCAGGCGCGCAGCCTCGAAGCCCGCCGCGCCTATCTCCATCGCTTCGTTTTCGTCCAGCCATTGAGCGTCGCTCATGCTCCTGACCACGGGCACGGCGCGTTCGCCGTCCTCCATGTGAATGACCGCAGCCAGTCGGCGCATCACGTTTTCTTCCGCCAGCGTCTGTACGATCTGCATCTCCATGGAATCGGGAACGAGATAGCCGCCCGCGCCCTTTTCGCCCGCCTTCAGGCCCTGCGCGGTATTCTCGGTCATTCGGTTGGCGATCACGCCGGTTTTGAACAGCAGCTCGTAATACTGCGTGCCCAGCACTTCCAGCTTGTCGGAGTGATTAAAAACGAAATTCATCTGATTGTTCATAGTAAACCTTACCTTTCTGCCCTTTAGAGCGCAGCATGGGCCTATAGGCCCGTTTGAAATCGCGAAATATTGCGCGAAGGGGCGGCCCCACTATGGGGTGACCATCATTTTGAGATTTGAGAGGCCCATGCCTACAGCGGCTCTTTGTTCAGCGCGTCGTCGCCGTAGCGCTTGCAAATGGTTTCGAATTCCGGTTTGTTCTTATCGACCTTCCCGCAGAAAATCTTTTTCAGCGGCGAGGCTTTCGCAATGCCAGCGACATAGCGGTCGCCGACATACTCCACGCGATAGCCGCAGTACAGCATGGCCCCGATGAAATAATCCAGCGGAATCTGGTTGCCGGTTGCCCGTTCGCAATGGCGGCGAATCTGCTCCACCGTCGTTTCCGCATCCAGCGCCTTGCGCCTGTGCAGGAAATACGAAATATAGTCGACGACGGCCTCGTGCAGTTCTCTGTGCTGCGTGTGAAACACGCGGCGGTAATATCGCTCGTCGATTCTCATTTGGGCACCTCCTTTCCATCAGCAGTGTTCATGTCGGGGTGGGCGGGGCAGTTCAATATATTCCACTTATACTTTCTCTATAGAGTAAATATATCTCGCGGCCCCAAGCGCCCCACGCTCAGCAGACGCTTCCGAGTGGAACGACCTGCCCGCGAATTCGGTAGCCGACCAGCACCGTTGTCTTTTCCTCATGTGCGGAAGGCCGACGGCGTTCTACGCGGCCATAGCCCGCCAGCATGGAACGGAAGTTGCGCGTATTTTCTGCGTAGAAGCCGTTTCCCTCGCACCAACGCGTATACGCTTCATATACCACGCTGGTTCGGCATAACGCGCCCTTTTCTTCTTGCAGGCATTCTTCCATGAACAGCGCGATCTTGTCGCTTTCATGCTCGTATTCCGACGTGGCGGTGCGTACCGCCTGCGGTTCCGCAAAACCCTCGGCTTCCAGCAGCCGCAAGCCCTCGATGCACCAGTTCAGAATCCCGCTCAGATTTTCCGGTTCAGTGAACAGCTCTTTGAGCTTTCTGTCCTGCTCCCATTCCTCGAAATGCCGCTCGAAGGGAATCGTCTTGATGCGGCCCGAGGAGAAGAGCGTCAGGTCGGTGATCTGAGGCAGATAGTTCGTGTTGATGAACATTTTGAACTGTGGGCGATACTCGAAGCTGTTTTCATGCAAATACCGCGCCGTGATCGTATCGTTGCCGGTGAGCGACTTCACCAGCGCCGACGACAGCGTGAGTTTCTTATCCGGCTCGGAGATGTTCACAAACCGCGCGCCGTTGAGCCGGGCCACGTCCTCGCTGGGCGCGTTGCCGTTTGGCTGAAAGCGCGCGCCGATGGTCTCCGGTCGAGCGGTCTTGCCGTAGTCGCCCATGAGCCGGAGAAACGTCTCCATGGCCGTGCCCTTGCCGTTGCGCGTAGTCGCGCCGTAGAGAATGAACAGACATTCGTAGCGCGTATTTCCGGTGAGGGCGTAGCCGAAGGCTTTCTGCAGATACTTGGTCTTTTCTACTGTCGACGCTTCATCCGCGCTGCGCATGATTTCCTCCATGAATCGCTCCCAGCGCGGGCAACGGGCATCCGCATCGTAGGAAACGCCGCTGGTCAGCGAAAGAAAATCCTCCGCGCGGTGTTCTCTGAATTCTCCGGTGCGCAAATTCAACGTTCCATTCTGGCAATTCAGCAGGTAGGGATCGCGGTCAAAATCCGCCGTGCGCAGGCTGTATACGCCGGACGCGTCCTTGAGAATCGTCTCCCGCACGCTTCGATTGTGCCAGCGTGCGGCGCGCTTGAGGCACACGTCCCGCAGCGTGGAGTCCGTGATTTCCGCGGTCAATAGAAACAGCAGCACGGCCAGTTCCTTGCATTTCTCCATGGCCTGCAGATTGCCGATATCCGCCCGCCACGCCTTGCCGTCGTAGACGAACCAGCACTTGCGCTCGCTGACGAAGCGGGCGGTATTCTTATAGAAATCCGCGAACAGATAGCCGTTTCCGATATCGCTGTTGGAATAGCGTTCGTCCTGCCATGGCCGCAGCGCCCGCAGGCGGTTCAGCGCCTCGGCCTTTTCCGCGGAGATTCCCAGCGCCACGCCCTTGGCGAAATCGTCCTCAGCCAGCAGCGCGGACAGCGCGTTCAGTTCGTTTTGCTCCATGTGCTTCCTCCTTCATTTCCTGCAGTAATTCCGGCAGCGACAGGCTGTCCAGCAGCGCGATTCTTTCCTGCGCGGCGCATTTTTCGACCAAAGCCGCCCGCCATGCCTCGTCCTCGGCTGCGGCGATATAATCCTTGCTTTCTTCTATTATTTCCATTCGCGCCTCCGCCGCACGCTGGATTTCCAGCAGCACCCGCACTTTTTCTTCCCGCCAATCGTCCAGCCTCTTAGCCAGCGTTCGCACGTTCAGCGCAGGCGCTTTGCCTGGCAGACAAGAACCGCGTTTCCTGCGCCGGTCGTAGTCATAGCCAAAGTCCGCGCAGACGCGCTTTGCGGCCTCCAGCGGCGACAGAGAAAGCGCCTGCGCGTACAGCGCGACCGCGTCGCCATGCGCGTGGCAGCCAAAGCAGTAGAATCCGCCGCTGTCGGGATACAGGCACAGCGACGGCGTTCTTTCGGCATGAAAAAGGCAGCAGGCATACGCCTTGCCGCCCGAACGCCTCGTCCTGATCCCCAGTTTTTCTGCCGCCTGAATGCAATCCGCCTGCCGCGCCGCCTCAAAGACAGTCACTGTACGCCGTCCAATTCCGGTAGTTTTCCCGCAGGTAGCGGCTGACCGCCAGCCACACGTCGATCTCCGACCGCACGCTGCACAGCCCGCGATACGCCTCCGACCAGGGCATATCCAATGCTGTGTTCAGCGCGGTTTCCAGATTGGACGCAACTGTCTCCGCATCGCTATCGAAGCCCGCTTCCGTCATGCCCTGGGCGATGCCCTCGCGGATGTGCGCACCTGTGCCCGTCACGTCCAGTCCGTTTAGAAAATCAACAAGTGCCTGCAGATTTTCCAGATCTTCTTTGGGAACCTGTTCGCCCTGCTGAATGGCGCTGACCACCTCGGCAACGTAAGCTGACATTTCGGCTACGATTTCAGGATTGAAGTCCGACTTCATGCTCTGATCCAGGATGCCAAGGTCTGTGCTTGCACCGAATACCGAAGCCCAGAATTTATCCCACCAGTTGTAATCCAACGTTTCCTGATAGGATTGGATGCGCCCCAGTGCGCTGTCCACCATATCCATGGTCGTGGTGGGGCGAATTCCAGCCCACATTCCCGCCATGGTCACGCCCAGTTTGTCCGTTTCGTCCACCACAGGGGAAAGCGCGTCTATAGCTTCCTTTGTCCCGGTGATCTCAGGCGTGATTAAGATATGCAGCGTACCGTCCTGATCGAGGCTGGCTACTGTGCTGGCGTCAATGGTTCCGTCCGGCACAGCTTCAATGGGTACTTCCACGCCGTCTTTCCAGAATTTCACCTTGCTGGCGCTATCGCAGGCTTTGCCGAAGGACTCCAGACTTTTTCCGGCTTTCGTCCATTCGGATTGCGCCGTTCTCAGCTCTTTATTGCAGCTGGCGATGTCCACCTGCGTCTGCTTTACCGCGGCGCGGGCATTGTTGAGCGCAGTCTCCGCATCCTG
>ERZ780195.921-NODE-921-length-27034-cov-17.412506_pt1 | contig 27034 bp, 17 predicted proteins | sample MGYA00511017_ERZ780195 | MGnify/ENA primary metagenome ERZ780195 (study PRJEB29588, sample SAMEA2159974) | human gut metagenome | biome: human gut; feature: human-associated habitat; material: faeces | place: Denmark | collected 2008/2010 ...
CGCTGCGCCACTATGCCGAGGTGCATCTGCTGCTGGAGCCGCTGCCCGCCGGCAGCGGTCTGGTGTTCGACACCGTATGTCCCACGGACGTGCTGGATGTCAATTACCAGCGGCTCATCCTGACCCATCTGGAAGAAAAAGTCCACCGGGGTGTCCTAGTGGGCGGGCCGGTTACGGATATGAAGATCACGCTGTTGGTGGGCAAGGCGCACCTGAAGCACACCGAAGGCGGGGATTTCCGTCAGGCGACCTACCGAGCCGTCCGTCAGGGACTGATGCAGGCGAAATCCGTCCTGCTGGAGCCATGGTATGAATTCTGCCTGACCATGCCCATGGAGCAGATCGGCCGCGCCATCACGGACATCCGCGCCATGGGCGGCGAATTCGACGCGCCGGAGGCCGCCGGGGCGCTGTCCACGCTGAAGGGGCTTGTCCCCGCGTCGGAGATCAGGGACTACGCCGACACGCTGGCGGCCTATACGCAGGGGCTGGGACGGATGCAGCTAACCCTCCATGGCTACGCCCCCTGCCACAATACCGACGCCGTCGTCGCGGAAACCGGCTACGACCCGGAGGCCGATCTGGCCAACACCCCGGACTCCGTCTTCTGCGCCCACGGGGCGGGCTTCACCGTCAAGTGGAATCAGGTGAAGGACTACATGCACTTGGAAAGCGGTCTGAAAGAGGAAAAAGCTCCCGAAATCATCACTCGCAACGTCCGGCTGGACGATAAAGAGCTGGAAAAGATCATGGAGCGGGAGTTCGGCCCCATCCGCCGCCCCGTCTACGGCGTCTCCAACCGTCCCGCGGCTGACGATGTCGCCATCCGGACGCCCCGGCAGAAATACATCATCGTGGACGGCTATAACGTGATCTTCGCATGGGAGGACTTGGCGGCGCAGGCCAAGGATGATCTGGACGCCGCCCGGCGGCAGCTGTGTGACCGGCTTTCCAGCTACGCGGGCTTTACCAAGTGCCGTCTGGTGGTGGTATTCGACGGCTACAAGCAGAAGGGCAACCCCGGCGAAAAGAGCCAGTTCCACAACATTCAGGTGGTCTACACCAAAGAGGGCCAGACCGCCGATGCTTACATTGAAGCGCTTGCCCACGAGATCGGCCGGGACTACGCCGTGCGGGTGGCGTCCTCCGACGGACTGGTGCAGCTGTCCTCCTTCGGAAGCGGCGTTCTGCGGATGTCCGCACGGGAGCTTCACGAGGAAGTGGAAGCGGCAAGGGCGGAAATGCGGAAGCACTACCAGAAGTAGGATATATAAGTTCTGGTAAAGAAAGGGCTTCCATTTCAGAGGAAAATCGTGTATAATGGCAATACAACATCGCCGGGAGGTATTGCCGTGCTCCAGACAACCCATTCTGACGACCCCAATGTACAGGAAAAGATCGACAAATCAACCAAGCGTGACCGGAAGACCGAACAGTTTTTCCGCTGGGCGCTGAAGATCATGGAGTGGATCATTGCCGGGATCACCCTCATTGCGCTGGTGGGCGCGCTGGGCATTGAGGTAGTGAACATGGTCACCGAAGGGACGGCATATTTTGCCGACGTCAGCCACATGCTCCATAACCTGTTGTCCATCGTGGTGGGACTGGAATTCGTGCGGATGCTGATCGACACCACCCCCGCCAACATTCTGGAGGTGCTCACCGTAGCCATCACCCGTCACGTGATTCTGAGCCACGACGACCCATGGAGCAATGTGGCCTGCATCGCCTGCATTGCGGGGCTGTTTGCCATCCGCCGCTTCCTGGTGCGCCGCAGTGAGCTTCGTCAGGAAATGGTAGACTCCGAATAAGGACAAAAGCAGCCCCGCCGGCCGGCGGGGCTGTTGACAAAATGGAAATCCTGGGGTATAGTATAGATACAGGGGTGCTGCCAGTAGGTCGGTTCCCCAACGTGGCTAAAAGAAGTAGCTGTGAGCTGGGGAGCTTAGGCAGCTACTTCTTTTTGTTATCATGTATCTGGATAACCAGAGAGATAATAGCGACAATGACCATGCAAAAAGTGAGTAACTCTTCCCATGTAACCATAATCGTTCCCCCTTTCAACAGGGGGCAAAAGAAGCATCACCCCCGAAAAAATCGAGGGGAACCGCCTACCGGGGCGCTGCTGGCAGCACCGGGAACAGCATATCACACCATTCGACAGATTGCAAGGAAAAAAGCGGGGCGTATCATGCGGCAATGCCGTGATACGCCCCGCTTTCGGATTCCTTCCAAAACCGTTTTTCAATTCTTCCTGTCTTGCAAATCGTCCTCAGAAACGAAAAACACGTCGCTCCCATCCACAGAAATCGTCAGCGCATGACGATAAACCACGCCGTCCTCCGTTTCCAACTGAAATGTTACTTTACCGTCGCCCAGATACTCAAAATCAGAATCGGGCGCCGGCTTTGCATAGACGCCGCACTGGTTCGCAAAGCCGTCTTCATCATAAAAGGCAACATTCGTTGTTTCCTCGTCCGGATCCCGGAAAAGGACGGCTCCCACACGATCACTGGCTTTATCCGACACCAGGACGCAGTCTATGTATTCTAATTTGCCTTCCCGGTTCGTGCGATAAAACATGGAAGCAATTTCCTGCTCTGTCCAGACTTTTTCCGGAACGGGTTCTGTTAAAAGGCCGGAAGACTCTGGGACGGTTTCTGTCAAGGGGCTGGCAGTTTCCCTTTCCCTCGGCGTATTCGCCTGACGGCCGCAGGCAGACATCATAAGCACAGCGACGAAAATCAAGCAGAAAACCTTCGATTTCAGCATATATCTTCCTCCTCAAATTCCGATTTACTCAGGGCAAACGTCCGGGAGCGGCGCATTTCACCGTTCCTTTTTATCCTCCGCGATACTCACGCGTGGAAAGCGTCCAGCGCCAGCTTGAACGCGCCGTAAGCGCCCGCGTCATTGCCAAGGGAGGCCAGTGTGAACCGGGCGCCGCTGGCGGCGTGGAATACGTACTTGTGGAAATAGGGGATAATGCCGTCGATCAGCACCTGTCCCGCCTTGCTGACGCCGCCGCCGATGACCACCACCTCCGGGTCAACGGTGGTGCATACGTCGCCAAGGAACTCGCCCATGTAGGCGTAATACCGGTCGAGAATGATGAGTGCTTCCTTGTCCCCGGCCTTGCCTGCGTCGAAGATGTCCTTGCAGGTCAGGTTTTTAAGCGTGCGCAGGGAGCTGGGCGCGTCGGTGCTGTCCAGATGGCGCTTGGCCAGACGGACGATGCCGGTGGCGGAGCAGTACTGCTCCACGCAGCCCCGCTTTCCGCAGTTGCAGGGGACAGTCTCGTCCCGGTTCAGGACGAGGTGGCCGATCTCCGCGCCGGAGCCGTGGGCGCCGTGGAGCAGTTTCCCCTCCACCACGATGCCGCCGCCCACGCCGGTGCCCAGCGTGACGAAGACCATGTTGTCACAGCCCTGTCCGCCGCCCTTCCAGAATTCGCCCAGCGCCGCCACGTTGGCGTCGTTGCCCGCCTTTACGGGGAAGCCGGTCAGCTCGGTCAGCTTCTGGGCGATGTTGAACACATCCCAGCCCAGATTGATACACCGGTTCACCACGCCCTTTGCGTTGACGGGACCGGGGACACCAATGCCGAGGCCCAGAATGTCGGAATCCGCGATTTTCCGTTCGGTCAGAAAGGCCCGGACAGACGCCGCGATATCCGGCAGTATCCGGATGCCGTTTTCCGACGTATCGGTGGGAATTTCCCATTTTTCCAGCATTTCTCCGGTTTCATCAAAATAGGCGATCTTGACGGTGGTGCCGCCGAGATCGATGCCAAATCCGTATTTCATAGTCAGTTCCTCCTGCGTGATAATGAAGTTCTTTCTCCATTATACATAATTCTTGCAAAATTACCAGTGGAAAATATAAAAAAGTTTGGCACAGTTCCCATGGAAACTTTTTGTGAAGGGGCTTGCGTTTCCGGCGAATTTGCGGTAACATATGAGAGAATCACATAGATAAACGAAAGGACGTGTCCCACGACATGATTAAAGTTGATATCTCCAATGTATGGGGTCAGGTCACCCTGTCCGACCTGCTGGCCATGGAAAAGGAAGTCGCCGCCGCCCACACCACTCTGGCGGACGGCACCGGCGCAGGCAACGATTTCCTCGGCTGGCAGAACCTGCCCGTCCGGGAGGCCACGGAAGAGATCACCCGCATCCAGCGGGCGGCGGAGAAAATCCGCAGCGATTCCGACGTATTTGTGGTCATCGGCATCGGCGGCTCCTACCTCGGCCCCCGGGCTGCCATTGAGCTGCTCCAGGGTCCCAACCACAATATCGGTAAGGGCAAGGGCAACCCCCAGATCTTCTTCGCAGGCAACGGCCTGAGCACCCGCCACTGGAACGAGCTGACCCGGCTGCTGGAGGGCAAGGACTTCTCTATCGCCATCATCTCCAAGTCCGGCACCACCACCGAACCCGCCATCGCCACCCGCGCCCTGCGCTGGATGCTGGAGCGGAAGTACGGCACTGAGGGCGCCAAGAGCCGCATCTACGCCATCACCGACCCCTGCAAGGGCGCTCTGCGCCAGATGGCCACGGAAGAGGGCTGGGAAACCTTCGTCATCCCGCCTGATGTGGGCGGCCGCTACTCCGTGCTGACCCCCGTGGGTCTGCTGCCCCTGGCTGTGGCCGGTATCGACATCATGGAGATGATGAACGGTGCTGCCGACGCCAAGGAAAGCTACAATCTGCGTTCCTTCGAGAACCCCGTCTGGCAGTACGCCGCCGTGCGGAACCTGCTATACCGCAACGGCAAGGCCATGGAAATTTTTGAGAGCTACGAGCCGGGCTTCAAGATGTTCGGCGGCTGGTGGCAGCAGCTGTTCGGCGAGTCCGAAGGCAAGGACGGCAAGGGCCTGTTCCCCGTGACCGCCGAGTTCACCGCCGACCTCCACTCTCTGGGTCAGATGATCCAGCAGGGTCAGCGGAACATTTTCGAGACCATGGTCCGCTTCGATCCTCCCGCCGCCCGGTACACCATCGGCTCCGACTGGAAGAATCTGGACGGTCTGAACTACCTGGAAGGCAAGACCCTGGACTTCGTGGACGAGAAGGCGTACCTCGGCACCGTGGCCGCCCATGTGGACGGCGGCGTGCCCGTCATCACCATGGACTGCGGCGAGCTGAACGACCGGAAGGTGGGCGAGCTGTTCTACTTCCTGGAGCTGTGCTGCGGCGTTTCCGCGTACATTCTGGATGTCAACCCCTTCAACCAGCCCGGCGTTGAGCTGTACAAGCGCAACATGTTCCAGCTTCTGGGCAAGCCCGGTTACGAGAAATAAGTTTTGCTTACATAGGGCGGGACTTCCCGCCCTATGTTTGTCTTCAAAAAACATGCCGCAGGGAGGGAACGCTTATGGAGCAGCTTGAATTATATGTGCCGAAGCTCGAAGACCTTTGGTTCTATCAGAAAATGATGTCCGACCCCGAAACCATGTCCTACAACGCGAATTGGGACGTGAACTATGACGGTTATCACCGGGATACCGGCTGTGTCGATTATCCCGATGCGGTTTTGCCTGCATGGTATGAGAATATGGTAGGACAGGAGCCGGAACGGTTCTATGCCTACATAAAGCGCAGCGCCGACGGTGCGTGGATCGGCGACGTCAATTTTCACTATAACCCCGCAAAGGACTGGTGGGACATGGGCATTGTGCTTTATGCCCCCTATCGCGGGAAAGGATATGCTGTTCCCGCGCTGAAGCTCATGCTGGAGCACGCCTTCCGGGACTGCGGCATTTCCAGAATACACAACGATTTTGAGGTCGCCCGGAATGAAATTTCCGCATGGGAGACCCACCGCCGGGCAGGCTTCCGGGAATTGGGCGTGGAGGATGGCTTTCTTCAGATGATGATCACGAAAGAGGACTATTTCGCGCATCTGGATACGGACTAGCGCAGCCCCTTGGCTCTCCCCTTGGGAGAGCTGTCACCGCAGGTGACTGAGAGGGTGTTGCACCTTGGTTTCCCCTCTCCGTCTTCGCTTCGCTCAGACACCTCTCCCAAAGAGAGAGGCAAGGGGGTGCCGTTCATTACCCCGCAGTGCCTGTCAGCTGTCTGCTCCGCCCCACCCATTTGCCGCCCTGTGTTTTTTCCAGGAAAAACATTTGTCTAATCTGCAAATTAGTAGTTGCAAATTATCGCGATTGCTGGTAGAATGTGCATAAGCCAATATGCTGGCAAGCAAAGGAGGACTTTCCTATGATTCATGTTATTATGGGCCTGAAAGGCTCCGGCAAGACCAAGAAGCTGATCGATGCCATCAACGCGGCTGTGGCGGACGCCCACGGCGATGTCGTCTGCATTGAGTACGGCAAGAAGCTGACCTATGATGTAACCTATAAGGTTCGCCTGGTGGATTCCCGGGAATACGGCATTTCCACCCCCGATATGCTCAAGGGCTTCCTGAGCGGCCTGCACGCAGGCAATTTCGACATCACCAACGTCTTTATCGACAATCTGTACAAGACCATCGGCTGTGATAAGGCCGCGGCTGAGGAGTTCGTCTCCTGGTGCGCCAAGTTCGCCGCCGACAACAATATGGAGATCACCATGACCATCTCCGAAGACCCTGCGAACGCCTCCGAGGCTGTAAAGCAGTATCTGTAATTGGGGTACATCCGCCCCGCCGCTTGTAAAGCGGCGGGGCATTTCTTTGCGTTCAGGGCATATTGATCGGCAGAATTACTCCAGATACTTGCGTAATCGGCAAAACTCTGCTACACTATATTGTAAACGATTTTTGATTTGGAGAGAATTATGACTGCAGCTACTTTACAGGAAAACAAAATGGGCGTCATGCCCGTCGGGAAGCTGATCGCCAACATGGCGCTGCCCATGGTCATATCCATGCTGGTGCAGGCGCTTTACAACGTGGTGGACAGCATCTACGTTTCTCAGGTGTCGGAGAGCGCGGTGACGGCGCTGTCTCTGGCCTTCCCCATCCAGAACCTGCTGATCGGCTTCGCCGTGGGCATCGGCGTGGGCGTCAACTCCCTGCTTTCCAAGAGTCTGGGTGAGAAAAATCAGGAGGCCGCCAACCGCGCCGCCGGAAACGGCATCGTGCTGATGGCCATTGCCATGGTGCTGTTCGTGCTGTTCGGTCTGTTCGGCGTGCGCCCCTATTTTGCCATTCAGTCCGACAACCCGGAGACCGTGGAGGGCGGCATTGTCTACACCAGCATCTGCTGCGTGTTCAGCGTCGGCTGCTTCGCATCCATTCTGGGCGAGCGGCTGCTGCAATCCACCGGCCGGACGGTGCATACCATGATCACCCAGTCCATCGGCGCGATCATCAACATCATTCTCGACCCCATTCTCATCCACGGATGGTTCGGCCTGCCCGCCATGGGCATTGCCGGCGCGGCCATTGCCACGGTGATCGGCCAGTGGGTGTCCGGCATCATGGTCATCATTTTCAACCTGAAATTCAACCCGGAGGTACAGCTGCACAAGAAGTATCTTCCGCTGGAGGGCAAGACCGTGGCCGCCATTCTGACGGTCGGCATTCCCTCCATCGTTATGAACGGCATTGGCTCCGTGATGAATTTCGGCATCAACCAGATTTTGCAGGGCTTCGCCGAGACGGCGACCGGCGTGTTCGGCGTGTATTTCAAGCTCCAGAGCTTCTTCTTCATGCCCCTGTTCGGCCTGAACAACGCCACCATTTCCATCATCGCCTACAACTACGGTGCCCGCAAGCCCCGGCGGATCACAAAAACGTTGAAAATCTCCTGCACCGCGGCGCTGTGTCTCATGACGGTGGGACTTCTGGTGTTCCAGTTCTTCCCGGATGTGCTGCTGGGGCTGTTCAACCCCTCTCAGGCGTTTCTGGAGATCGGCCGGGTCGCTCTGCGCACCATCAGCTGGAGCTTCCCCATTGCGGCCATCTGCATTGCGCTGGGCGCCAGCTTCCAGGCGCTGGGCAACGGCATTTACTCCACCATCGTCTCCCTGTGCCGTCAGCTGGTGGTACTGCTCCCGGTGGCCTATCTGCTGAGCCTGACAGGGGAGGTGCAGAGGGTCTGGCTGGCCTTCCCCATAGCAGAGGTGGTCAGCGGCACGGTGACGTTTATCTGCTTCACCAGAATCTACCGCCAGAAGATAAAGCCGCTGTTTGAGCAGGCATGATGGGTTTGCCTGCGGGATACGGCACCTGAAGTCTGATAGAACAGGCCGGTCACCTTTTCCGGCAAATGATTTCCTGACTCATTTCCGCCATGATGCGGGCGCGGTATTATCGCTCCATAGATCACATCCATCATACCTTCACCCCCGCCGGGGACTGCCAAAGTCTGACAGTTTCCGGCGGGGGTTCCTGTTTTTCGCCCTCTCAAGGCAAAAATGTGTCCGTCTGTTTTGCGTTTCTGCGGAAAGGAAACAGTAAAAATCACTCCGTATCATACTTTGGCATGATTTACATTTTCTGGCGGTTATGTATAATAAAGATAAAATGGTGTTGGAATGCGTATGGCACGGGGTATGTCCCTTTGCCGGCGAAAAGGAGGGAGAACGTGACCGGGAATATTATCGTGAAGCCGTCTGTCCGGCAGCGGTTTGACAGCTTTATGGAGCGCGGGCGCGTCCTCTTTTTCAGCGCGCCCTGCGGCTTCGGGAAAAGCACGCTGTCCGATGCCCTGCTCTCCGGACGGGATGTGCTGCGGCTGAACGCGGGCGCGGCGGATTTTGCCCTTCCCGCCCTTTCGGATGGGTGGGAAATCCTGCTCATTGACGATTTTCAGATGATACCGGCGGAGGATGGCGGGCAGGCGCTGTGTGAGCTGATCCGCTCCGACCCCGCCAAGCGCTTCGTGTTTCTCTCCCGGGGCGCGCCGCCCGGATATCTGACGGCGTTCCAGTATTCCGGCCTGATGACCACGCTGGAGGCCGACGACCTGCTCTTTGACCGGGAGGATATCTGCAAATACTTTTCCGGCTGCGGCGTCGTCGTGACGGACAGCGAGATCGGCGGTATTCTGAGAGAATCCGTCGGCTACCCTCTGGGCGTCGCCGTCACCGCCCGGTGCATGTCCGGCGGGAGGCCCTTCGGCCCGGAGGTCGTGGCGCGGGCATTCCGGGAGGTGTTCTCCTATTTTGAGGCTGCGATCTACCGGCGGTTCGACCTTCCCGTGCGGCGGTTTCTGCTGGAGCTGGCGCCCTTTGAACGGTTCAATCTGGAAATGGCGCGGATGGTCAGCGGCGACCCCCACGCGGGCGACCGGCTGGACTGGCTTCTGAGCCACACCACCATGCTCCGCTATGACGACGTGCAGCATTTCCGCTTCTGGCCGCAGTTCCGCAGCTTCCTGCTGTGGGAGATGGAGCGGGAATACAGCGAGGAAAAGCGCCGGGCGCTTTTCAGCCGGGGCGCGCTCTACTACGAGCTGAAAGAGGATTACGCCCACGCGCTGGAATGCTACACCCGATGCGGCGACCACGCCAAGGTCTCCGAGCTTCTCATCCGCAACGCGGAGCTGCACCCCGGCATGGGGCATTACAGCGAAATGGAAAAATACTACCGCAGTCTCCCGGAAGCGGAGATCGCAGCTTCCCCCGCGCTGATGCAGGGCATGAGTATGCTGTGCGCTCTGGCCATGGATTACGAAGGCTCTGAGCGCTGGCATCACGAATTGCAGGAATTCGGAAAGCGGTGCGGCAGGGACGACGCCGCGGGCAAACAGGCCCGCAGCCGTCTGGCGTGGCTGGACATCTCCCTGCCTCAGCGGGGCGTGGAAGGGCTGACGGAGACCATTCCCGCCGTGTTCCGGCTGATGACCAATAAGGAGGTTTCCCTCCCGTCCTTCTCCGTCACCAGCGCCCTGCCCAGCGTCATGAACGGCGGCAAGGACTTTTCCGTCTGGAGCAAACGGGACGACCTGCTTTACCAGACGCTCCGCGCCCCGGTGGAGGCCATACTGGGGCGGGACGGTGTTGGCCTTGCGGACTGTGCCATTGCCGAAAGCAAATTTGAAAAGGGCGAGAACATCACCGGCCGGATGCTGACCATCATCCCCCGCGTCAGCGAGATACGCCAGCGCGGCACGCCGGACATGGAATTCGCCATCAACGGTCTGCTGACCCGAAGCCTTCTTGCGGCAGGGCAGAGCGAGGACGCTTATCGCACCATCGAGTCCCTCCGGGAAAAATTCGCCGAGGAAGGGCGTGAGCGGTTCCTGCCCAATATGGACGCCATGCTCGTCCGAATTTCCCTCCATACCGGCGATCTGGACTACGCCGACACATGGTATCGGGAAAAAGCGCCCAGAGACCCCATGCGGGTAAACGTCATGAAGCGCTACCAGTATCTCACGCAGGCCATGGTGGAGCTGGCGGACGGGAAGCCGGGGGCGTCGATGCTGACCCTCTCCCCGCTGGAAGATTACGTCCGCAGCTGCGGGCGGCACATCGACGGCATCCATCTGAACATCCTCGCCGCCATCGCCCTGTACCGAAGCAGGGACGAAGCATGGCGGCAGCGCCTGATTGGCGCATTGAACGCCGCGGCGGAGTATCACTTCATCCGAACCGTCAGCGTCTACGGCGCGGCGGTGCTGCCCCTGCTGGAACGGCTGGATTGGAGCGGAAGCGCCCGGTGGAAAAAGCAGCTGATGGACGACGTGCGCTTGCAGGCGGCGTATTACCCCCGCTTTCTGGAACCGCGCCTCGCGCCGGGGGAAGCCCTGACGCCCACGGAGCTGCAAATTCTGCACCTGATCTGCGCCGACAAGAGCAACGCGGAGATCGGGCAGATCATGGACATCAAGCTGCCCACGGTAAAGACCCATGTAAGCCACATTCTGGATAAGCTGGACGTCCGACGGCGAAGCGAGGCGAAAACCGCCGCGAAGCGTCTGCGGCTTATCCCGGAAGAACGGTAAACCCCCGCCCGGATTTTACCGGGCTGACGATAGAAAACCGCACTTTTTTCACACAGGAGGATCCTATGAAAAAACGAATTTTGAGTCTGTTTTTGGCGCTCACGCTCTGCCTGACGCTCCTGCCGACATCGGCTTTTGCCGAGGGTGGGGACGTGAGCATTTCTGACGGTGTCATCGGCGGCGAGACCGGTGGCGAGGGCGGTGGAGTCCTTGTACCACCCGGCGGTTCGACCGGCGAAGGTGGTGGGATCTATACGCCCCCAGGTGGTCCGGCAGAAGGGGGCGGCGGCACGTATATCCCCGAAGAAGACACGCGGACGGAGATCTGGTGCGTGAGCAAGCCCGATTCCATTGGCCGCAGCTATGACGGCACGACGGACGGCGGCACGATTCCAATCGACTTGACGTTTACAGACGGCACAAATGAAATCAAACTCAAAGAAGGAACGGGCTTTACCGCCAAGAAGACGTTTGATTCCGCGGACGCGGGATGGCATACCGTCACTGTGGAAATCGCGCTGATCGGCGAAGCCGCGGTAAAGTACAAGCTCAAGGCGGGCGAAGAAAAATTTGAGATCGGCGGCAACATCAACAAGGCCTATCCCGATTTGACCGTATCTCTTTCCAAGACGACCTGCACGGTGGGCGAAAAGCTTCTTCCGCTTCTGTCTGTCGAGGGTGCTCCGGAAGACGCCGAGGTGACATATTACTATGCGCCGATCAATTCTGGATATTTGGAGTTTGAAGGCAGTGAGGCAGTTCCCAAGATCGACGAGAACACTGCAATCAGCGAACCCGGCACATATTACGTCTATGCCAAGACCGGCGAGACCAAGAACTACAAAGAGGAAAGGTCAGCAACCGTGGAACTCACGGTCAACGAGCCTGTCGTTGAGGCCGCTTCGGTAACAAGAGCGGACGGCACGGATGGCGGCACATACGAATCCCTCCCGGCGGCGCTGAACGCGGCGCAGGACGGCGACACCGTCAGGCTGCTGGCCAACCATGTGACGGATGCAGACGCCCTCAATGCGCTCGGTGAAGATTTTACGTTCGAACAGTATGCTTCCATCGTACCCGTTGTCACCAAAACCTTGACGCTCGATCTGAACCACAAGACGGTCGACTACCTCGAGGTTGGGTTCTCAGAGACTAACGAGGAAACGCAGAAAAAAGAAACTCTCGCGACAGGCAACCTGACTGTTACAGGCGAGGCCGCTTACGGCAGAATTTCAAATCTCATGTTCATGGCCGGCGCACTGGACATCCAGAGCGGCGAGATCGGCGGTTCAGAATGCATGGGACTTCTCTGCGACGCGGACAGTGGCTCTGTGACCGTCAGCAACGGCACGGTGTATGGCCTCACCGTATTGGAGGGTGCTTCCGTCGCCGTCAATGGCGGTTCCAATCACGCGGGTGAATGGGTTGTCGGTTCCGGCGCTACGCTGAAAATTACGGACGGCACGTTTGGCGAGGTGCAGTTCACGCGCAATGGAACCATCGCCATCAGCGGCGGCACGTTCAAAAGCATTAAGAGCGAAATCGCAGAAGAGTTGCAGCCGCTCATGTCCCTGTTGGATACGCAGAAGGTGCACGCTTTCTACAAGGGCGACGACGTGCAGGACGGCAATGCAACGGAGCTGGCCGACGTAACCGTCAAGGAACACACTCACACCATGGTGAACAGCAGGTGCGCCTGCGGCTTTTCCTGCACCCACACGAACACAGATGGCACAAGCGCCATCAACAAAGACGGCAAGTGCACGGTCTGCGGGACACAGTTCGCGGCTGCCATCGGTGAAATCTATTATACCGATGTGCCGTCCGCGCTGAATGCGGCAACTGACGGTCAGACCGTCAAGCTGCTGGCAAACGCGATGCTGCCTGACGACACATATGTCAGCAAGACCCTCACGCTGGATTTGGACGGACACAGTCTGAGCGGATACAGCTTGAATGTCGGCGGCCTTACGGCCACGAGCCAGGTTCGCACCGGCAACCTGACGGTCATTGACAGCAGCGGCGGCAACGGCGCGGTGGGAGTGACCGTGCGGGACGGCGGTACACTGGTATTTGATCCGGAGAATGACAATACCACTTTGCTCCAGCTGGAGGTTTGGGGCGGCACAGTCAAGCTGTACGGCGGAAAGATTTCGAGAAGCGGTCTGCGGCTGAATAATAACATCACATTGGGCAATCTGCTTCCCGGGCAAGCGGGACTGGCCTACTATCGTGGTGACACGCAGCTCACGCTGGAGGAAGCCGCTTCCCAGACCTGCGACCTGGTGGTAAAGTTGTGCAGCCACGGCGGCAAGAACGGCTTTGATGGCACCAACTGTCCCTACTGCAACGCGCCCGCGGTGGCGCAGACGGCCTTGCGGAGTGTCGAGGGCGACCCGTGGCGGAACTTTGCCAACTTGCAGACTGCCCTTGATGCGGACAGAGACGGCGGCTCGACCCTCAGTCTGCTGACCGACGTGACCGGCGATTATACCATCAACGGCACCCGGGACACCGGCATAGATCTGAACGGCCATTCAATCCACGGTACGGTAACCGTCAAGGCCGCCACAGGCATGGACACTACTACCTTAAGCAACACGAAAAACACGACCACAGCCAGTATCGATACCGTCGTTGCCAACGAGGGAGCAAACCTCGCCGGTTCGGGATTCCCCGCCGTTATCGGCACGCTGAAGCTGGCAGAGGGTGCCACATGGGCAAACATCCTGTATGAACCTAACCGCCTTGGCTATAAGGTGCTCAATGGGGACGGCACTCACAAGTGGTACGCCCCGGCGGATGTTCCCGCCGGTTCCACGGAGCTGAACAATGTCATCATCAATCGTCTGCCAATCACCTCCAAGACCCTGTCCCTGAAAGTTGATGGGAAGAACCTGACCGGCAGCAACCCGAAGGTGGAGCGCGGCACGACCGTCCGGCTCTGCGCCAACTGCAACGCGAAGGATGCGGATGTGGCCATCTACGTCGGAGAGATAGGGGGAGACGGCATCCCCACATACATCCAGAAGAAAGCTGAATATAAAAAGATCGGCACCATGTGGTACTATGTTGTAGACTTCGATGCTGACACGATCGGAACATACAGCATTTATTTCACGGCCAGCAAGGACGGCTATTCGGTATCGAGCAACCCCAAAATGCTGACCGTCACCAAGCTGAATCTCAGCAAAGCCGTAATCACGTTCCCCAACGGCAATGAAAGTGTCTATCAGCCTTATAACACCACCACCGGCGTGCCGCCCTATGTTGTAACGTACAACGGCAGCGAGCTGAAAGCGGGAGTTGATTACACCGTCGTCCGCGGCGATTCCCGTTCCACTGTCGGCACCGCCACTCTGACCATCAAGGCGACAGACGACGGCGACTACACCGGCCAGAAAACCGCCAGATGGACGGTCGCAGCTCACAAAGCAACGATCTCGGTCGGCGACATCATAAAGGCATACGATGGCACAATAGGCCTGCCCGCAAACGCGTCGATAAAGCTTAAGAGTGCGGATTCCCGCTATGCCCCTTCCGGCGGGCCACTTCCTCTGATGGCTGGTGAGGATTACCAGATACTCAATGCCAGTTATGATTCCGCCAATGCAAGTGAGGACGAAAAGACCGTCTCCTTCACCATTAAGCTGACGGATAGGAACTATACCTTTGAAGACGGCACGACGCAAAAGGACTTTGTGCTGAACGGCGCGGATGTGTCGCAGACTTTCAAAATCAATCAGGCCACCGTGACCCCGAACGAGATCACGCAGTACGTTTTCAACGATTTGGCAAAGACCTACGAAATCGATTTGAGAACGCTCCTGCCGGAGCTGCCTGTAGGCTGCGAGTACGGCAAGATCCATAATCGGGGCTGCGATTACCACTTTACGGATAGTACTTACCTCGACAGCAGCAACTATATATTCGTGTCAAACGAAGGCATTCTGACTCTGCCCATCGTGGCCGCGCACAGCGCGAATGTGAACGATCAGATCGGCACTTTGACCGTCCCGATTGTAAGCACGAACTATCAGCCGTTCGAGCTGACCATCAAGGTCCTCATTGGCCAGAGGATCCCCCTCGATCAATCGGGCGTCAGCGTCAGCGCGACGGATATCACCTACGGCCAGACGCTGGCAGAGAGCACACTCACGGCCACGGGTTCGATGATCTGCCCCCGTACACAGGCCGTGATTCCGGGTACGTTCGCGTGGAAGGACGGCACCATCAAGCCCAACGCGGGCAGCTATGATGCCGAATGGACGTTCACCCCGGCGGAAGGCTACGAAGAATACGCCCCCGCGACCGGCACCGTGACCGTCACAGTCGAACCGGCAGAGCTGACGGGAGTTTCCGTGGGGGCATCCAGCACGTATTACACCGGCAAGCCGCAGCACGCATCGGCAATCGCGTTTGGGCAAAGTGTAGACGGCACTACCGTGACGTTCACCTACAGCGACAAGGTAGACGGCGACTATACTTCGGGCGGACCGACTTTCACCGACGCAGGCACGTACACCGTTTACTACAAAGCGGAAGCAGCAAACCACAAAACGGCTGCCGGTACGTTCACCGTAACCATTGCCCCGCTGCCGATCAGCCTTCTCTCCGTCGAAAGAATCTCCAAGTCCTACGACGGCACCGCAAACGTCACGCTTACCGCGAGCAGGCTGACGTTCTTCAGCAAGACGGCCAGTCGTTCGGGCATTATACTTCCCGATACGGCGCTCACCTTCTCTGACGCCCAGTTTACCATGAAGCAGGCGGACGGGAGCTACCTGCCCTCGCCGGACGTCGGAAACGGAAAGGCCCTTTCCTTCACCATGACGCTTGCCAACGACAACTATGTGTTTGAGGGCAAGCCGGAAGGCACCAAAACGGTCAGTGACACTTTTGCAACCGACGATACGGCCCGTTTCACCATCACCAAGGCCGACGCGCCCGTGCCGACAGACGGTACGCTGACCATCATCAACGGTCTGGAAAGAACCTACGAGGCCGATCTGGCGGCGCTGCTGTCTGCGCTGGAAAGCCCCAAGTCCTACGGCGACATCGCCTATGGCGCGCCGACCATCACCGTGGATGCCGGCTACTGCGACGCTGCCGCTGCGAAGATCGAAAACGGCAAGCTGATTCTGCCCATTCTGGCAAACCCGGTCAATACGGAGGGCAATGTCGGCTCGGTGACGGTGATTGTCACAACCAGCAACTACGAGGACATCACCCTGACCGTCAACATCTTCGCAAAGAACAAGATCACGCCCGTTCCGGATGGCGAGGTGACCGCAAGCGAGATCACCTACGGTCAGCCGCTGAATGCAAGCACGATCACGGGCAAGATGAAAGACCCCACCACCGGTGAAGAGGTTCCCGGCACCTTCACATGGACGGACGGCACGCTCATGTTCAACGCGGGCGGCCGTAAGGCCGAATGGACGTTCACCCCGGACGCGCCGGAGTACGCGACGGCCACCGGAAAGGTGCGGGTCACGGTCAATCCCAAGTCCATTGTAGGCGCGGTCGTCACGCTGGAAGACACCTTCGTGTATGACGGGACGGAAAAATGTCCCCAGATAATCAGTGTCGTTCTGGACGGCGTAACACTGACAGGCATTGGCGGAGGCACAGATTATGGCTTTTCCTGCAACAGAACGTCGCAGGTCGGCACATACTACGATGATTTTTCTCTCAGCGGTCTGGGTAACTACACCGGCGAGATGAAGTTCACGTGGTCGATCACGCCAAGAGAAGTGACACCCACGATCACCGTCGCGGACGGCACCTATAACGGCGGAAATCCCGTTCAGCCGACCGTTACCCTCACAGACGACCTCGGCAATACCATTGATCCGAAGGAATACGACGTCTCCTACAGCGATAACACAAACGCCGGTACCGGCACCGTGACCATCACCGATAAGGAAGGCGGCAGCTATGTCCTCGGTACGGCCAGCACGACCTTCACGATCAACAAGGCCGCCGCGCCCGCGCTGACTGCCTATCAGGTCACCCGGAAGTACAGCCTGAAAACAGAGCAGACCATCACTCTCCCCGACCTCAAGAGTCTGGGAATGCCCGATGACGCACAGGTATCCGACGCGAACGCGTTCCACAGCGGATCCTATTCTCCCGCGGGCAGGATTCAGGACGGTTGGGGCATTGACGTGAACACCGGCGCGATCACCTATGCTCTGGCGGACGGTGCCGCCGCTGGCGACGTCATCACCTTCACCCTTCTGGTTCGCTCCAAGAACTACGAGGACGCCACCGTTACGGTCATCCTCACCCTGACGGAGCGGGATGCGCCCATCCTGACCCTGCCGGACATCATCACCGTGGACTACACCGGCGCGGAAATTCCCGTCAGCGCGGTCACCGGCAAGAGCGCCGCCTTTGACGGCAAGGATGTGCCGGGTACATGGAGCTGGAAAGCCGGTCAGGCGATCACCAACGCGACCGACACCGGCAGTAAGACCATTGTCTTTACCCCCGCCGATCTGGTCAATTACCACCCGGTGGAGGGCGAGGTTTATGTCATCATCTCCCGCGTCGCGCCGGACTATACCGCGCCCGCTGCCATTGACGGCCTGACCTACAGTGGCAGCGCGCAGGCGCTGGTCAGGGCAGGCTCCACCGCCCACGGCAAGCTGCTCTACAGCCTGAGCAAAGACGTCACCTACTCCGAGACCATCCCCACCGGCACGGACGCCGGGGAATACACCGTCTGGTACAAGGTCGCGGGCGACAGCAACCATAAGGATTCCCAGCCCGAGTCCGTCACCGCAACCATCGCTCCCAAGACCGTGACCGCCACCGTGACGGTCGGCGGCGGTTCCCTCACCTACACCGGCGACCCGCTGAAGCCCGGCGTCATTGTGAAGGACGGCGACACGGTCATCAGCCCGGACGAGTACGACGTTTCCTACAAGGACAATGTGAACGCGGGCACCGCCACCGTGACCGTCAGGAACAAGGCAGGCGGCAACTACACCGTCAGCGGCAGCGCCACCTTCGAGATCGGCAAGGCCGCTTCCGAGGTCAGGACCGCCCCCGGGGCGAACGCCGGCCTTGTCTACAACGGCGGTGAGCAGACCCTCATCACAGCCGGAGCTGCCCTCGGCGGCAAGCTGAAATACCGTCTGGGCGAGACCGGCGAGTTCACAGAATCGCTTCCCAAGGCCACTGACGCGGGCACCTACACCGTGTACTGCATGGTCGAGGGCGACGGCAACCACCGCGACTCGGAGGTGCAGAGCCTCACCGTCACCATCGATAAGGCAAAGGTCACGGTCAAGGCGTTGGACAAGCGCATCTACACCGATGACAAGGCCCCCGATCTGAGCAAGCCCGTACTGGACAAGGACTACACCGTCAGCGCCATGTTCGGCGAGGATGCGCTGACCGGCGACATAAAGCTCGCCTACGTGGATGCGAATGGCACTGAGATCACCCCCGACACGACGAAGGTCGGCAAGGTCATTATCCGCGCCGGCGGGCTGACCGCCCCCAACGGCAACTACACCGTCGTTTTCGTGGACGGCACGCTGACCATCGACGAGCGCCCGGTCTACACCATCAAGGCCACGGCGGGTATCCACGGCTCCATCACGCCCTCCGGCGACGTTGACGTCCTCCACGGCGGCAGCCAGACCTTCACCATCGCCGCGAACAGAGGCTACGCCATCTCCAACGTCAAGATCGACGGTGTGAGCATCGGCGCGGTGAAGTCCTACACCTTCGAGAACGTCACCGGCAACCACACCATTGATGTCACCTTCATGAAGGCCAACGGCAACCCCCAGACCGGCGTGATGGTGGACGAAGTCACCGGCGAGTACTATGTGGGGTAACGCCCACCGCGTTTCGCGCGTCCGTTGGGCGCGCGAGGAGACAAGCTTATGAAGAAAAATGTCATGAAAATCTGCTGCGCGGTTCTGGCCATTGCGGTCATTGCCGCTCTGCTGATAGCGGTCAGGGGCTGCCACCGGGAGGAACCAATCGTTCCTCCCACCACCGCCCCGGCCACCGAGGCCACCCAGACCGTCCCCACCGAAGCCGAAACCCAGCCCCCCACGGTTCCCGTGGGGGAGGTCATCCCCACCGTGGATAAGCAGTCGGAGCTGGCCGCGGCCAGAAAGAAAAAACCCGATACCGTGGCGTGGCTGTACATCCCCGGCGCGGAGGTGGACGACCCCGTGATGCAGGCGGAGGACAACGGCCACTACCTGTGGCTGGGCGAGGACGGCGAGTACAGCACTTGGGGCTGCTACTATGCCCACTGCGAAAATCATTTCGGCGGCCGGGACAAGCTGGACACCCACACCACGATTTTCGGCCACTCCGCCAGCAACTGCGACCCCAACGGCCCCAAGTTCACCAAGCTCTACCGGTACATGGACGCGGACTACGTGAAAGATCATCCCTACATTTACCTCTCCGTGACAGGGGAAGATCTGGTTTTCCAGATCACGGCGCTGTTCATCACGGACATTGAGTTCGACTACATCGTCCCCAATCCCACGGGAAGCGAGCTGACGGAGTTCTTCCGGACGGTCGCGTGGAAGAACTGGCTGAACTTTGACGGCGTGACCTTCTCGGAGGGCGACACTGTCCTGACCCTCTCCACCTGCTGCCGTAAGTATGACACGGCCAAAACCGGCAACCAGCGTCTGGTGGTCATGGCGAAACTGCTGCCGGAAGGCGCGACGGCACAGCCCTACACCGTCTCTCTGGCGGAAAATCCGGAGATGCCATAACAAAAACTTCCTGCACCGCTTTTACGGCGCAGGAAATCGAGAAAACGGCGGCTGCCCTGTTTGGGGCAGCCGCCGTTACTATACTTTATACTATTTCCTGATTAAAATCTTAATTTTAATCAGGAAGGCATCGCCTGACGGCGCTGCCTGTTTTGTGATTTATAAGGAAAGAAATCACAAAACAAGTCTCATATGAACTCCATGCCCTTCAGGCAATTAAAATCTTTTTTAAAGATTTTAATTGGAGTTCAATATGATACAACCAACGAGGGAGGCACCGTCTCCCTCGTTTTGTCTATGGAAAAGCCTCTGCCTTCGTTTGGTGAAAGCAGAGGCTTTTTGCCATTATGTGGATTCCCGTTCCAGAATGCACGGGGAGGTGCAGTAGGATTGGGTTTGTAAGTTGGGTTTGCGTATCCGCTGTAAAACAAACCGGGCGGCGTTGACGCCCATGTCGTGCATGTCCACCTCCACGGCCGTGATGGCCGGGTCTGTCAGCATGGAAAAGGGGTAGTTGTCAAAGGTGAGCAGCGCGATGTCCTGCGGTACCTTCAGACCTATCCGGCGGATGTATTGCAGGCAGTGCAGAGCAAGATGGTTATTGCTGCAAAGCAGCACCTCCGGTCGGGGGCGGCGCATCAGCAGACCGTACAGCGCCTCGTCGTCCAGCGCGTAGGGCGATTCATTGCAGACAACCTCAACGCTCAGCTCTTCCTCAGACATGACCTGATTGATTCCTCGCAGGCGGCTCTGGGACAGGGCGTCGTTTTCCTGCCCCGTGATAAAGGCCATTCTCCGGTAGCCCTTGTCCAGCAGATAATTCGCGGCAATCTGCCCCGCCTGCTCGTGATTGACGTCGATCCAGCAGATATTGCACCGGAATCCCGGCTTCCCGATGACCAGATAGGGGAAATCCACCCGGGAAAGGATCGCGGCCAGCTCTGGGCTTAAAACGAAAGCATGAATGATGAGCGCGTCCGCCTGCCGCTGCTGGATGATGTCCCGGATGTAAAGGGGCGCCGCCTGTTTCGTCAGCGGCTTCAGAGTCAGGGAATAGTCCTTGCCGTCCAGATACGTGGCGATACCGGAGATGATCTCGAACATATGGGGATTTTCAAAGGCAATGTTCTGGTAGAAATCCGTGATGAACAGCACCGTGCCGCTTGCCTGCCGGGCAAAATTCTTGGCTCGTGCGTTGGGGCGGTAGCCGAGACGGTCCGCGATTTCCCGTATCGCCGCCTTGGTCTGGTCGGGGATGGTGTAGCTGTCGTTCAGCGCCTTGGAAACCGTGGCAATGGATACCCCTGCCTCTTTCGCCACGTCATAAATCGTCACCGCCATGAATCTGTTCCTCCCGTACTTCATACTCCCATGCACCGATTATGTCATGATTGCCGCCTTTTTTCAAGAGCAATCTGCCTGTCTGCGGTGCGGGAATGGGTGCGCCGCCCAGATTCATGGTGACTGTGATCCTTGTGTTCTCCCAATTCCGGCTGTAGCTGTAGGTCTTCCCTGCCGCGAAATTCGTCACGAAATCGCCGTACCGCAGGGCGGGATGTTCCTTCCGCAGCGCGATCAGGCGGCGGTAGATATCCTCCAGCGGGTGAGATTTTCCCCACGCCATCGCCTGGCGGTACTCGCTTTCGCTCAGGCCGCAAAGCCCCTTTTCGTCCCCGTAAAACACGCAGGGCATACCGGGGAAGGTCATTTGCAGCAGCACCGACAGCTCCATTTTGTCGGTATTCTCCCCGCACAGAGACAGATACCGGCTGACGTCGTGGCTGTCCAGCAGATTCAGCTGGGCAAACAGGGCGTTTTCCCGGTAGCGCAGCAGCAGGGTGGAAACATTGGTATCAAAGGTTTCCGCATCCACTGTTTCCTCCGCGAAAAATCTGCGGCAATACCGGCGGAAATCGTAATTCATCGCGGAATCCATCATATCCCCGTTCAGATAATGGGCGGCGTTTTCCCAGACCTCCCCGACGATGATGGCATCCGGCTTTGCCGCCTTTACCGCGGTACGGAACGCGCGGAGGAAGCCGTCGTCCAGCTCGTTTGCCACGTCCAGCCGCCAGCCGTCGATGTCAAACTCCCGTATCCAGTAGACGCCGACGTCGCAGAAATACTGCCTTAAATACGGGTCGGCGGTGTTTGTTTTCGGCATACTGGCAACGTAGGAAAAACAGGTATATTCCGGAAGCTCGCCGGGAGCGGGAAGCTTTGGCTTCGCCGGTAGCTGGTAGAAACAGGAATAGTATTTTGACTCCATACCGTTCCGCAGAACATCCTGAAACAGGAAATGGCGGCTGCTGATATGGTTGAATACGCCGTCCAGCAGAACCCGGATACCAAGGGAATGGGCTTTCTCCACCAGCGCGCGGACATCCTCTTTGCTTCCCATATGTGGGTCTACCTGGTAGTAATCGAGGGTGTCATACCGGTGGTAAGATTCTGCCGCAAAAATCGGGTTCAGATAAATACAGTTGAACCCCATGGAGGCGATATAGTCCAGATTCTCTGTAATGCCCCGGATGGTGCCGCCCAAACCGGTTTTCCCATCGGAGCCGCCGGAAAGCGTCCGGAATCCGTCGGCGAAGCTGTCCGGGAAAATGTTGTAGACAACGGCGTCCTTCGTCCATTCCGGGACGGAAAGCCGGTCTGCCCGATGGTTGAAGGGAAGCTGGAAATAATCCGCCCGGGTAGGCGTCCCGGCCATTTCGTAGCAGTCGCCGTAATAGCAGAGCGTTTCCGCACCGTCCGACAGTTCAAACCAGTACGCAATACGCTCAAGCTTTGTTTCCAGCCGAACCTCGTACCAGTCAAAATACCGGTCTTCCCGGATTTTTTTCATAGGCAGGCAGGCAAAATCCAGCTCCGGCGCCATGGCGGCGCGGTCGGCGTAAAAGAAGCGGCAGCTCTGCGCCTCGCCTTTTCCGGTTCGCAGGCGGAAAACATAGTGGGTACCGTCCGTGGCAAACGCGAATTCGCTCAATGGTCTATGGTAAATTGTTGCGGGATTCATACATTATCCTTTCACCGAGCCGCCGACGACGCCGGCAACGTAGTATTTCTGCATTCGAATAAAGAGCAGCACCACAGGGATCGCCACGATCACCGCACCGGCGCAGAAGACGGTGTAGTATTCGTAGATATTCGTCTTATCCACCATGGTGTACAGACCCTTTGCGACCGTAAAGTTGTTGTAATTGTCCTTCATGATGACCGACACGAAGATGTAGTCCACAATGGGGTTAATGAAGGCATTGATGGCCGTGGTCGCGATCACCGGCTTGGCGTTGGGCAGTATGATCTTCCAGAAGATCGTACTGTTGGTCGCGCCGTCCAGGATAGCGGCCTCGTCCAGAGATCTGGGAATGGTGTCAAAATACCCCTTGGCGATGTAGTAGTTCAGCGCCGCGCCGCCGGAATACACCAGAATCAGCGCCAGCAGCGTCTGATCCAGACTTACCGCCTTCATGAAATGGTAAATGGCGATGATGCTCATAAAGCCGGGGAACATTCCCAGCACCAGCGACGCATTCATCAGGAATTTCCGGCTGGGGAAACGAAGCCGGGAGTACACATAGGCGACCATCAGCACCAGAATCGTGGTGATGGCACAGCTGCACCCGGCGACCAGCATCGTGTTGCCGAACCATCGGGGAAAATCAAACAGCTTCCTGTCTGTAAACAGTCGGACGTAATTACCGAAGGTGAAGCTTTTCGGCCAGAGGTAGGAGGTATACGCCCCCTGCTCCGCCCGGAAAGAGGACACGACCAGCCAGAAAACCGGCACCAGCCAGAGCATTGCCAGAACCGCGATCACCACATTCAGCGCCACCGAGGAAACAATCTTGCGCCTGCGCATATTTTTCATTGAAACTGATCCTCCTTCTTCACGGCGCCTGTCCGGTTATACACCAGCAGGGAGCAGCTGCCCACCAGCATAAAGATAAAAATGCCGATGGTCGATGCCAGAGAGTAGTCATTCCGGTTCACCGTCAGCTTGTACAGCCATGTGACCAGCAGGTCGGTCTTACCGGCCTGATAGTAGTCCAGCGAGAAGGGGCCTCCGGCAGTGAGCAGGTATATGACGTTGAAGTTGTTGAAATTCGTCACGAAGGTAGTGATCGTCGCGGGGGCCGTCACGAAGAACATATAGGGCAGCGTGATGGAAATGAACCTTCTGACCGGCCCCGCGCCGTCCATTTCCGCGCTTTCGTACAGCTCGGCAGGGATGTTCATCAGTACCCCGGAAAAGGTCATCATGGTGTAGGGAATGCCGATCCACATATTCACCACAACGACTACAATTCGCGCCAGCGTCGGGTCCAGCAGGAAGGGCAGTGGCGCGCTGATCAGTCCCAGCTCCTGCAGCAGCACATTCACCGCTCCCGCAGGCTCCAGCGCCCGGGAAATGAGAAGCAGGCTCACAAACTGAGGAATGGCGATGGCTATGACGAAGCAGGTGCGCCACACCTGTTTGAGCTTCACCAGCTTGCTGTTGATGGCGACGGCCAGCAGCATACCGAGGATGTAATTCGTAAACGTGGCAAGAATCGCCCAGACGATTGTCCAGCCAAGCAGGCCGAAGAAGGTGTTGGTCTTGATCTCATTGCCCAGAAAAATATCCGTCACGTTGGTCATACCAACCCATGTAAACAGATTTCCGGGGGGCTGGTGATCCGCGTCGAAGTTGGTAAACGCAATGAGGATCATGAAAATGATGGGCAGCAGCGTAAACAGCACCAGCGTCAGCATGGGCATGGAGAGCAAGGTTATATGAAATCGCTCATTTGTCAGGCTGTGAAGATCGTCCCGGAAGCTCGCGATTTTCCGCCCCTCCCGCAGATTCTCCTGCGCATGCCACGAATCCCGGATGTTCGCGTACCAGATGTACAGGAACACCGCAATCACCGCCAGCGACAGCACGCTGTAGAGAAGAATCAGCATGGAGTTGTCGCCGGGGAATCTCTGGTATATCTGTAAGTCCTCGTTCCAGACCTTCCGCTGGGTCTCCGTGCCCAGCGTGAAGAATTTACTCAGATACTGCAGCGCAAAATTTTTAAGGAAGCAGAAAAACCCGATCTGGGTCAAAAGATAGATCAGCCCGCGAACGTACTGCTTATAGCGGATGCAGCCGGTTCCCATGATAAAAAACGACAACCGTGTCCAGAAGCTGCCCTTCGCGGCGGCGCAAAGAAGTATATTCCGTTTTGTGTTTTCTCGCATGGATATCCCTCCGTGAGCATGGGATGGCGAAAAGGGGCTTTTTTACAGCCCCTTTTCGGAATCAAATGAACTTATCCTGCCAGCGCCTGCTCCACAAGCCGATCCAGCATGGTTTGCAGATCGCCGGTGGAATGGGCTTCCAGCTCCGCGCCGAAGGCTTCGGCAGGCGTCCAGAAGCCGCCCAGAACCATCTGGGAAACGGCGAACTCGCTCTGTGCGTTCAGAGCCTGAAGCGCCAGATTGGAGGCGATGGTGTCGTCGGCCAGCGCGTTGACGTTGGAGGGGCCGTAGTTCAGCACATTGTAGCGCTCGATCTGGGCTTTCTCGTTGGTCAGATACTCCGCCAGCTCCATGGAGTCCACGGGATAGGCGGTCTGGGAGTTGACGCCGTAGATCTTGCAGCCAAGGAAGGAGCCCATCTGAACCTGCTTACCGTCACAGGTGAAGGTAGGCAGCTTGCAGCAGCCGTAGTTGTCGCCCAGCTTCTCCTGAATCGCGGAGGCAACCCATGTGCCGGACACGCCGCAGGCGATGGCGTCGCCGATGCCGCCCGCCAGGACGGAGTCATCACCGGTCACGAATGCGGGATCATTGCAGAACGCCCGGATCGCTTCCGCGGCGGCAAGGCCGTTGGCGTTGTTGAAGTCGATGACCTGCTTGCCGTCCTCGATGGTCAGCGTGCAGCCGTTGCCAAGGAAGAAGGAAGCCAGATACCAGCCGTTGGAGACGTCCATATGTACCTTCTTGCCGGCAGCGTTGGCAGCGGCCAGAATGCCGTCCAGGGTCTTCAGGTCGTCCTCGGTGAACACGGACTTGTCGTAGTACAGGAAGTAGCCGTTATCGGAGGTCATGGGATAGCCGTACAGGGTTCCGTCATAGGTCGCCGCGTTGATGGAACCGGGGGTGTTGGCGGCAATGATGGCGTCGGTATTCCGGGTCACTTCGTACAGGGCGTCGGCCTTGACCAGATCCACCAGCTGGTCGTCCGCAAACAGGAACACGTCTGCGGCAGCGGCGGGGTCTTCCAGATAACGGGCCTTGCCGTCCACAGCGCCCACGGCGCCGTATTCAAAGGTGTATTCCTTCTCAGGATGCTCGGCGGCAAATTCGTTGCAAAGCTTTTCCGTCAGCTCCAGCTCGCCCTGATCCGCCCAGACCTTCAGGGCGACCTTTTCCTTTTCGCCGCTCACCACGGCGGTTTCGGCCTGCGCCTTTGTATTCTCCACAGTGGGAGAAGCTCCCTCAGCCGGAGTGCTGGAACAAGCCGCCAGCATACCAGCGGTCATCAATACTGCCATCAGCAGCGCAATGATCTTCTTCATAATTCTCTGCTCCTTCATAATTATCTTACAAATGGATTTCTCCCTTTGCCGCTTTCATTATATAGACTTCACAAAAATTGGTCAACGAAAATATAAGAAAGCGTTTTCGCATGGCAGCAGCGGCATTTGGGAGTGCAAAATCACGTCAGCAGCACCCGACGCTGAAAAAAGCCCTTGCCTTTATGTAATACTAAAATCAAGTAAACCACTTTAACCGTCTTACCAGATATGCTATACTGTATCTGGGTGATGAATAATGGCATCGAGCTATAAATTCAGCAATGAGGAAATGGCCGCAATAAAGGCAGCACGCAGAGAGACAAAGGACAAACGTGCGGATGCAAGATTGAAAGCACTTGAACTGCGAGCAGAGGGTATGGAACTCAGTGAGGTTTCGCAGGCAACGGGCTTCCATGCAGCCTATGTGAGCCAACTGGTGGCGAAATATCGGGATCATGGACTGGAAGCAATCTCCGGGAATCACTATGGCGGTAATCACCGTAATATGAGCTTTGAGGAAGAAGCTGCGATACTTGCCCCTTTTAAAGCCAGGGCAGAAAAAGGTGAGCTTGTGGAAATCAGCGAAATTGAGACGGCATACCAACAGGCGGTAGGCCACTCTATTGGCACCAGTCAGATTTACTACGTTCTGCACCGACATGGCTGGAGAAAGGTCATGCCCCGCAGTAGGCACCCTAAAAAGGCAAGCGAGGAGGTCATTGAGACCTCAAAAAAATTAAGGCAATACCGCACAGAAAAAGTGCCAAATACCGCCGAGTGTGATATAATAAACTTATGGATAAACAGATGACAAT
>ERZ780195.936-NODE-936-length-26721-cov-25.010875_pt1 | contig 26721 bp, 22 predicted proteins | sample MGYA00511017_ERZ780195 | MGnify/ENA primary metagenome ERZ780195 (study PRJEB29588, sample SAMEA2159974) | human gut metagenome | biome: human gut; feature: human-associated habitat; material: faeces | place: Denmark | collected 2008/2010 ...
CGTTGTTATCCCGCCCAAGAAGAATCGAAAGGTACAGCGCGAATACGACCGCTACACTGAAGTGGGGAAATTGCAACAAAACGAGTAATGTTTTATGCGAACTGATTTGGTCAGAAATTAGTACATTAATTCGAGGGGCATGCGAAAATGAATGTCACAATTATCAGTGCGAGTATTTCTCTTATAACAGCAGTATTTGTTGCTTGGATTACAGCAAAGTTTACTTGGAAAGGAGAAGCAAAAAAACGTATATATGAAAAAAGAGAAGAAGCATATTATCAATTATTCGACCTTATCCAGCTGCTTGATGATAATCCATGCTACATATTCAATTACGATGAGATATTAGGACCATTCAGGTCGTTGAGAACGAAACTCAATATGTACGCATCAAGCGAATTATTACAATGCATCGAACCATTCTATAAGAAGGTTAATCAAACATATAAAGAATATGCAGACCAGTTCCTCACGGAAGAATATTTGAGACAACGCGCTTGTATAGAGGAATACGAAGGAGATACTTATAGTATCCAAAGAGAAGAAGATGATTATATGGAAAATCATAAAATGCCCGAAATAGTTATTAACAACGTGCAACAGCAAGCAATCGATATAATGAGAAAAGATTTGGCTAATAAGTAGCAGAAATCTCAGCAATTTCCTATTTTATATAGATATTGTGCGGTAAATACCTTTAGAGTATCTTAAACGGTAGCACGTTAATCCTCCCTCTGGGATTAGTAGAACGCGAGATTATAAATTTCGGTATAAGTGGGCATCATAAATCGAATTGGGAGTGTAAGACAATTAACGGCATTTGAAGTTCAAAGGAAAAGCAGCGAAATATGCTGTTTAGTAAACCGTATGAACGAGGAAGAAGCGTTTCAATTTTGCCCCATCCCCAAAACGTAAGTCTGCAAAATCAGCGTGCAATTATTACCTCTACGTTAGCGTTTACTGTATCGTTATATGAGTGCAGACACACCTTAGTACCCAGATATTGATACAATATTTGGGCGCTTCCTTTTTGCATATTTGGGCGATGCGCGACGCAGAAGTGGAGATAAAAGAAAGGAATAGAGCTTGCTTTCCTCTGAAAATGACATTTGAACGGAGCGGAGATTCAAAACGAACCATATCGTTCATTTTGAACACCCCTATGGAACGACCGATTTTCAGCTTAGCCTACTCATGTTACTGCTTTAGGAGGCAAATTTGCACCCCCTACTTATTTGTTTTATAGAAAGAGACTGTACGACCCGCCTTATAAATCAAAAACGTTCATGGTTAAAATTATACTACGGCAGTATGATGATCGCAGAACAGGATATGTATTATGTTTGGCACGACTACATAGAACGAGCGGAGGACTTTCGGCATTCGCCGATTGGCAAGAAAACCTACGCGCTGCGTTCGCAGACCATTGAGCGCGTCTTTGCCGACGCGAAGGAAAAACACGCCATGCGTTATACGCCATATCGAGGGCTGCCCGCGGTTACCGCCTGGGTCAAGCTCAAATTTGCCGCGATGAATTTGAAGAAGCTCGCCATCCACAAGTGGATGCGCCTGCTTTTTCCGCCTTTTTATCGCATAAGGAGCCGCATTGCAGGTTCGCAATCTGGCTTTTTTGACAAGCTGAACCACCCGTTGAACGGGTGGTTGTAGCTTCTTCAGCGAATCTGCTCCAGTATCGCCGGATCCTGAATGCGGGAATCCTCGGCCAGAAACAGCACCTTCGTCAGGATTTCTGAGGTCTGCGGATCGTCCTCGACGAAGGGCAGGAACAGTTTCCCCCGATGCTGCGAGTGAACGGCTGTAATCTGAAGCATCGCGCCGCCCTGCTGATGGACGACGCCGCTGCCCAGATGCACCGTGTAGGTGGAGCGCTTTCCCTGAACGACGGCGTGGCTGCGGTCGATGCGCACGTTCTGCACGCCGAACATCGGAAGCACGAATTCGAGCAGCGCGGCGCGCATTTCGATGGTGGAATGGCTGGTTTCGGGATCCACTCCGCCCACGAACGCGGCGCTGACGGCCAGATCCACGTCCCGCATGACCTCGGAGAACAGCACGTCCGGCACCTCGTCCGTGTTCAGGGGCTTTCCGGTCAGCCGATGGAAGAAGCGCACGCTCTCGATGGTCGGCGCTTCGATATCCGCGGGCGTGAACCAGTCCGCCTGCGCAGCCAGCGCCGCCACCACGTTTTCCCGATAGAACACCTTTTGCAGGCCCGCCTCCAGATCGGCCATCCAGCGCCGGCTCTTCAGAACCGCCGCGGCCTTCCGGGGCTGAATCTGATAGCCTGCGTAGCGGAGCGACTCCGTGCGGCCCCGCTCATCCGCCGTTTTCACATACAGCTCGCGGAACACCTGTCTGAACGGCTGGCGAATTCTCCGGGCGAACATCGCCGCCTGCCAGCCGTGCCACACGCCCGCCTGATACAGATGGAGCGGATGCGCCGCCTGCACCTGTGCGCATTGCTCCCATGGAAGCGTTTCGCCGTTTTCGTCCCGCAGGCCGTCCTCGACGGGCAGGCCGAAGCGGCTTCCCGCCTTGAACACCAGTCGATCCGCGATGGCGCGCGCGACGGGATTCTTGCGAAGGTCTCGGAGCTCCACGCCCGTCAGCGCGACCTCGTCGGTCATGGCGTCCTCCAGAAAGGCGCGCGTGCGGTGATACTGCTCGGTCAGCTCCTTCTGCGCCGCGGTGAGCTGCACAATCGCCTCGTTTTTCTTCAGCCTCGCGGGCACGGACTTCAGCCGCTTTCCGTCCTTTTCGCAGACGATCGCCGCGCCGCCCTCCTCCGTCAGCTCCAGCCGGACGACCGCGTCCTCCACGCTTCGAGGCTCCAGCAGCGCAAGGCGGTTCTCCGACAGCTTTGCCTCCATGCGCAGCGTCAGCCGGATGACGTCCTGATCTCCGGAGTTCTCCGCCAGATTCTTCAGCGCCATTTCGCACGCCTTGCGCTCGCTGAGGCTGCGCTGCGCGCCGAACTGCCTGCTCTCCTTCAGGAATTGCTGGATGAACAGGAATCGGCGCAGCGTGTCGTCCTCGCCGGAGAGGGGAATGAGCGGATACGCCATGAGCAAATCCTTGCTGCGCTTTTCGCGAATCTGCTTCTCCGCGTCCTCCACGCTCAGCCGCCCCAGCGCCGCGTCGGCATATTTGCGGGCGCGGCTGTGCTTTGCGCCATCGGTGATGTACTTCGCGGCGACATAGAGCCGCTCGAACACCGCCTCGCCCACGGCTTCCCGGGCGGAGCGGAACCAGTTCAGATCGAACGCGCCGCCGTTCAGCTCGTCCTCGGTCAGCGGCGTAAAGCGGGCGATGGCGGCCTTGCGCGCCTCGCCGAAATACTCGTTCATATGGGCGATGAAGTAGTAGGCCGCGGAATCGAAGCCGGGAACTCCCAGATGCCGGCCGATCAGCTCGATCCACGCGGGGGTGTACATCGCCGCCTCGTACAGCCGCTCGTCCGGAATCTGATGCTCCTTCAGCGCGGCATTCAGGGAGTCCGGATCGTCCTCCGGCGCGGGAACGCACACGCTCAGCAGATGGCACAGGCTCTCCGCCCGACTGAGTCTCCAATAGCCGCCCGGCAGATTGCGCACGAGATGCTCCTTCCCCAGCGCGGCCAGGATTCTGCCCAGCCACTTCGCGCCCAGAATGTACTCGACGCCCGGAATCGCGTCGGAATAGGGGCCGTCGTTTTCGCCGCGCCGCAGCTCGCTGTCCAGCAGCACGGACAGCACCCTCTCATAGAGCGAACCCACGCGCCGCAGCCGCGCCTGATCCTCTTCGGTAAGCTCGTCCTCCTTCTTCCCCGTCAGCTCCTCCACCATCCGCTGAAGCCTGTTGCTCCGATACGCGCGGCTCCAGCCGCGGCCGGCCGTGTCGCGCACCTCGCCCTGCCGCATTCGAACATACATGGCAATCTGGGAGAGCGCCTGAGTAAAATCCCACAGCGCGTCCGGCCGGAAGGCGGCGTGCAGCAGCGTCCGCTCGCTCACCACGCCCCGATCCGCCGCCCTCAGCCAGTCCAGCGGGCCGAGATGGAGATCCTCTATTTCCTTCCCATACCAGTCGCCCGCCAGCACGCTGTAATTGAGCATGGAGCGCTGGAACCTGCCGTAATAAATGCCGGGGCCACTCTGCCTCCGGGCGCGGGCAAGGGGAATATATTCCCGATCGTACCGCTCCCCCAGCGCCGCCCGAACCGCGAAGCCGCGATCCCATTCCTCATCCGGCGCGTCCGCCAGAAAGGCCAGCATCCAGCAGAGCTGCGCGTGGAACACGACACAGCCCGGCTCTCCATTTTCTTTCTGAGCGGCAAATCTCTCCGCCGGCACCGCCTGAAGTACCCACTGCGCCAGCCGCACCGCCGCCCGGAAGCAGCGCCGGGAATCGACGTGCCGCGCGAAGAGATACGAGCAGACGCTCAGAATATGCTTTGGATACCGAAGCGTCTCCGGCCGGGAAAAGCCCGCGCCGAAGGCCGCGTCCAGCAGATCGCCGTCGGCGGAATCCTCGGCATACCGCAGCAGAATCGCCCGAACCAGCCGCTCGGGGCCGCCCAGCCCGGCGTACCACTCCTCCCAGACCGCCGCGTCGGGGAATTCCTGATAAGACTTGTGGGAATGCAGCTGACCATAGCCCAGCAGCGTCTCCCCATCCGACCGGACGGGATCCTTGCCGATGGGATCCTCCCGATGGTCGTCGACGAGCCGATCCAGCGCCTGCAGATCGCGCCGCGCCTGCGCGCAGGACGGACAGTCCGCGCCTCCGGCCGCGCCGGACTCGATTGCGGAATCGGGGAACAGCTCGAAGAACGCCTCGCGATAGGCATCGTCCCGTTCAAGGAACGAAAGCTCCGGCTGATACGCGTCCGCGTCGGTAAACAGCACCTCCTGCGCATCGGCCTTCCCCTCGCCCACCGCCTGCATCGCGCTCTCCCAGAGGATTCTCTCCTTGTCGTCCGCGGGTTCCTTCCCGCGCAGCAGCCCGGCGCAGGCGGCCTGCAGACGCTTTCGCTCCTCGTCCGCGGCGATGAGCATGCACAGATCGTACGCCGCCATGCGCTTCGGCTCCTGCGCGTCGCCGAGCAGCCGCGCAATCGTCTCCAGCAGCGCGTCGTCCGACTGCCGCATCAGCAGCTTTTCGCAGTTCACCCGCAGATCCGCCGCCTTCAGGCGCAGATGATTTTCGATTGCGGCAAAGTCCAGATCCTCCGTCGAGGCCTGCCGGGCAATTCTGAACGCTTCCCCGCGCGCGAAGGAGCTCTTGTCCGCCAGCATGTCCATCAGCGTTCTGCGCTGGCACGGCCGCTTCAGCGGAACCAGCAGCGCCTTCAAGAAGGTGTAGCGATAATCAGAATCGATCTGCGGAAGCAGCGACAGCGCGTCGTCCACCAGATCCGCCTCGTCCAGCATGCCCGCCAGAACGCACAGCTTCATCGCCAGCTCGCTCCGGTTCAGATACGCGGCGTTCCACGGGAAGATGCAGGGATCGAAGACCCGCTTTTTGCCCTTCAGGGCGGAATACTGCGCTCTGAGGATTTCATAGATGCGCCGCCCCTCCGCCGCGTCGGCGAAATCGCGCGCGGCCTCCCCGCGCCCGAGATCGGACTGCCAGCGCGCCCGCTGGAGAAAGTTCGGCAGATACACCGCCAGCAGCTCCGCGTCGTCGGGCCAGCGGGTCAGCGCCGCCTTCGTCAGCATGCAGCTCGCGCCGTCGCTCTGCAGTGCGGCGGCGAAGAAGCCGCACACCAGCGCCTGATGGCGGCTGCCGGTCTGAACGAGCCGCACCGCCCGGTCGACCGCGCCGACCGTGTCCTCCGTCGCCTGCGTCCACAGCGCCATGTAAATCCGCATGCTGTCCTCGCCGGCGAGCATCTCCTCGCGGCGGTCGGGGCTCTCCAGCCCTTCCAGCATCAGATCGAGCGTCTTGCTAGAAATGCGTTCGAGATCCGCCGCTTCGCTCGAGGCCAGCCCCGTCCACACGCCCACGGCGCGCTTCACCGAGGAATAGCGCAGCAGATCGTTGTCCGCAATCACCCGGAGCATTCGCCGAAACGCCGGAAGCGTGCCCTGATCGGCGGCTTCACAGATCGACTGGCGCAGTCCCTCCTGCAGGCGCGCCGCCAGCAGCAGCCGGCCCAGCAGCGCCTGCAGCTCCTCGTCCCCGCTCCTCTGAATGCCCAGGAACATCTTCTGGCTCACCTGGGGCGCGCCCTCCTCGCCGTTCAGCGCGGCGGTCAGCAGCGCCTTGAGCCGGGCGTTGCCATGGTTCAGCTCATAGGCGATGAGCTCGGCGCAGCAGCCGCCTCCGCAGTCCCTGACAAACGCCAGCGCGTCGGGTGGAATCCTGCCCTCAAGAATATCGCACAGATCCGCGTCGACGACCGCCCCGCCGGCAAACGAGCAGGCAATCTCGCCGCAGATCAGATCCATATACGAGAGATAGTGCTTCGAGCGCAGCGGCCGCCGCTCCCAGCCCGTGGGATAGGGCCGCTCCAGACAGTGATCCACCGCCCAGAGAAAGGCCTCCCGATGCCGCGGCAGGATGAAAGTGCCGAACGCCCAGTCCATGTGCTTCTCAAAATACTCGGACGGCTTCTGTCCATTCTGAAGCGCCGTCCGAAGCGCCGCCCAATCGTCGCTCTGCTCAGCTTGCAGGCTGAAGAACAGCGCGCGCTCCCGGCTGACGGACGCGCGCCGGGCGTCGATCTCCCGCAGAAACGCCTTCGCCTCCTCGGAAAGATTCATCCACTGATAGAACTGGCAAACGGAATACAGCCCCGCGTTGTTCATCAGAAATTCGTCCATGAGCGCGCCTCCTCAAAAATGCCATGAATTCCCGGACAGCATGGTCAGGCGGACGAAGGTCAGCGCGTCGTTCTCCCCAAGGTGAACGGGCGCGTCCAGCGACCGCAGCTCCTGTCCGTTCAGGAACACGCGGAACAGCCCGTCCCGATAGCCCTGCAGGGCGTTGGCGACGGCCTCCTTCTCATCGGCCAGCGCGCCGTTTGGGTCGAATCCGAAGGCAATCCTGCCCACGGCGGCCAGATCCTCGATCCGCTCCTGCGAGAGGACGGCCTCGCCGCTTCCGGACGCGCGGAGATGCTGCCGCCTCACGCACGCCTCGACGCACAGCGCAATGAGCTCCGAAAGCGTGCCCGGCACGCCGGAAAGCTCCATGGGTGCCGCCTGAACAGACGGCCGCCGCCGGCCGATCTGCTGGATGTTTACGTAAATAACCATGTGTTCTCCCCTGTATCTTTCGAAAAAATTTCTACAGACAACATTTCTACGATCATTGTACGCGATTTCGCCGGAAAACGCAAGCGCAGGCCGCAGCGGGAGCGCACGGAGGGAATCCTTGACAGCGCCGATGGAGCCGTTGTAGAATACAATATAAGGTGAGTGTGATTGCCCCGATTTTCTCGAATAGGAGCTTCGAAAGATGATCGACCGGCTTCGCGAAAGGATCAAAGGCCTCAGATAATCGCCATTGTTTGTGGCGGTCATGCGCAGCTACCTGCTTATCCTCTGTATTCTTCTGCCCGCCGCCATCATGCGCATTCTCCTTCCATCCCTCGCACCCGCTTTCGAGGTGCTGGTCAAGCTGTGCTGCGCCGCCATCTCCCTGCTGTTCGTCAACGCCTTCATACAGGAGATTCGCATTCTGCGCAAAATGCATTTCTGCAAGCCCTTCACAACGTTCTTCTGCCTGATCTGCATTTTCTGCTTCGCCGTTCATTTTATCGGAACGATTCTGGAGGTGCTTGGCGTGACTTTTTAGAGCGCGGCTGAGGAAAAGCCGGGGGCATTCGACAGGATTGGTTTGTTGTGGGTCTGCTGCAAGCCTTCAAGGTGAAAAGGAGAGGATAGAAATGGATCGGCTATGCGAGGCGCTGCCCGCACAGTTTGCCTCAATGACGGATTTCGACGTTGATTCAGTTATGGAACTTCAGCGCGGCCTGGAGCGCGCAATTCCCGACGGTCTTCTCGACGCAATCGCCTCGGAAACCGAGGCGCGGATGGAGCCAAGCGCAAGAAAATACGGTGTCTCCGCGCTCCTTATGGGCGAAATGGGATATTACAGTCCTTCTCTGCTCCTGGATTCCCTGTGTGCAAACGTTCGCCGCGGGCGCTTATTGAAGAAAGCACCCGCCTCTCCCGCCTTTGTCTATGACTTCGACCGGGACGGAAATCTGTCCCGCGTAGTGAACAACGACCTGCATACGACGACCTATGTCGTGCATCACGCTTCCGCCGACGTCTGTATTTCCATTTCCGATATCGACAAAGACGTATTGAGCGCAATTCTATGGCTGAAGGACAATCTGGGCCGAACCTCCCGGTGGATTCAATTTCGCTGGTACTGCCGGATGAAGATCGCCTGCGGTATGGAAGCGGAATTGTTCGAGTATACCGACGAAGGAAATACCTGCACGGCCCTCAGCGGGATTCGCGACGGACAGGGCGCGCTCCTCGGCCTGGCCCGCAATGAATACCGCTTCGAACTCAATCCGCGCGGCAAGGTATCCCTCCTTGAACGCATGGAATGATGTCAGTCTTGACAGTGCCGGAACTCAGATGCTAAAATGCACGTGCGACGCTATGAATTCATGCGGACGGAAAGGCATAGCGTCGTTAAGCCGTTATGCAGGAGAAATCTTCCCATGAAAAAGGAAATGCAGAAACTGCTCATTCGAATCGGCGTCGACATCCTCGGATTGGCTGCCGACGTATTTGTCGAGTGCGTCTGGAAGCCCTTTCACTTGCCGCACCTCCTGGCGAGTTTTCTGGGAACAGCAGTGTGTTTTCTCCTCTTATATGATATTCTTCGGTCTTTCCTCAAATTTCTGGATATGTACATAAACGGCTGATAGACGCTGTATTCCATGACTCCGGATAAAGCGCGCAGGGATGCTGGAAAGTTTCATGAAGTGGCCAGATGCTCTCTAAGCACGGTTTGAATTTAAGGCTCGCCCCCCTTTGGTGCGTCGTCTCAGCTTAAGAAGCAAAATCCGGCGCATCTCGCCCCCATATGCACAACGAAGCCCGTCCGAAAACACTGTTTTCGGACGGGCTTCGTACAGAAATCTCCGCGTCGCCGTGCGGATTATTCCACCAGCAGAACGGTCAGGTCGTTGACGTTGGTTCCGGTGGGGCCGGTGGTGATGAGGCCGCCGCAGGCCTGCAGCGCGCGGTAGGCATCGTTTCGGGCGAGAACCTGCTCAATGTCTATTCCCTTTTCCCGGAGAGCGGCGGCGGTATTTCCGTCCACCCAGCCGCCGGCGGCGTCGGTGGGGCCGTCGGTGCCGTCGGAGCCCACGGAGAACAGCAGCGCGCCGGTCAGGCCGTCCATTCCCCGGGCGGCGGACAGCGCCAGCTCCTGATTGCGCCCGCCCAGCCCGTCGCCCGTGAGATGCACCACCGTTTCGCCGCCCAGGATGAACGCCCTGCGCCCGCGCCCCGCCTGACTGCGGGCGATGGCGGCTAGAAACGCCCCCGCCTCCCGCGCCTCGCAGGAGAGGCGATCCGTGAGGAACACCGGCTCATAACCCAGCGCCGCGCAGACCCGCTCCGCGGAGGCGCAAAGCTGCCGCACCGAGCCGGTGATGCGCGTCTCCACATTGGAAAGCGCCTTGGGCGTTTCCATGCTCAGGCAGCGCCGCGCGTCGTCGGACAGGCGCAGGCCGTACCTCTCCGCGATCTCCATCGCCTGAGCGCATGTGGTGGAGTCCGGATAGGCCGGGCCGGAGGCGATCATGTCCGGCGGATCGCCCAGCACGTCCGACAGCAGGATGGACAACACCCGCGCCGGTGCGCAGCGCTGCGCGAACCGCCCGCCCTTGACGGCGGAAAAGCGCTTGCGCAGCGTGTTGATCTCCGTGATGTCCGCGCCGCACGCCAGCAGCTGACGCGTAATGTCCGCCAGCTCCTCCGGGGCGATCAGCGGCTTTTCGAACAGCGCCGAGCCGCCGCCGGACACGAGGAACAGCACCCGGTCCTCCCGCGTCAGGCCGGACACGCAGTCCAGCGCCGCCTGCGCCGCGCGATAGGAATTTTCATCCGGAACGGGATGGCCCGCCTCGTACAGCGCAAGGCGCGTCAGCTCCCCCCGGAGATGGCCGTATTTCGTGACGACCACGCCCCGGTCGATCCGCTCGCCCAGCGTATCGCACGCCGCGGCGGCCATCTGCCACGCCGCCTTTCCGATGGCGACGACCACCAGCCGCCCTTCCTCCTCGGGCAGGCGCTCCAGCTCCCGCCGCACCGCCACGTCCGGCAGCGCGTCCCGAAGCGCCGCCGCGATGATCCTGTCCGCGTCCTCTCGAAGGCCCATGAAATTCCCTCCTGTGCATCGACTTCGTTTCTTCCATTATACCAGACTTCGGCGGGGGACTCAACCGCTCTGCGCTTTCCGACCGACGTTCACGGCTGTAAACCGAAAAGGCCGCCATTGCGGCGGCCCAAAATCAACCGTTGAAACCGGCGCTCACCGAAGCTCTACGGTCGCGCCCGCGGGAATCCTGATGATTTCCCGCTTGTCCCTTTCCACCCAGACGTCCGTCGCGCTGGGATTGGCAATCCACGTCTCCTCCGCCGATACCCGCAGCGCGCGGACGGCCTGCAGATAGGTGTAAATCTCCATATTGGTGGTATACCAGATTCGATCGCTGCCCGCCAGAAGAGCCACTGTCCTTTCCATGTAAGCCCAGTCCTCCTCCGTGCGGAACTCATGGGAATGTCCCCAGACGTACATCAGCGGCGGGCACCACTGCGAGTCCAGATTCTGCATGAAGCCCTCCGCCAGCTTCAGCGCGCTGCGATGATGGCACGTGGGATCCCAGCGCAGAAAATCCTGCGGCAGATCCGTGCGCATCGTGTCCCTCGTGGTGCGGCTGTAGACGACGCCGCACGCCCGGAGGGCCTCGACTGCCACCGGGCTGAAGCCGCCGCTGGGATAGGACATGCCCACCACCGGCTGCTGGGCAATTTCCTCCAGCGCCGCCCGGTTCTCCATGGTTTCGCGAATGACGCTGACCGTCGGCATCTTGTCCAGCCATCCGTGAGAAACCGTATGGCAGGCGATTTCATGGCCGCGATAGCGCTCGCGCAGCTTCTGAATCTCCGCCCTCCCGCGGCGGCCGCCGTTGAGATGAAAGGTTCCCTTCACGCCGTAGCGATTGAACAGCTCCGTCAGCCTCGCATCGTTCTCGGAGCCGTCGTCATAGCTGAACGTGACCACGCGCTTTTTCCCCTCAGGATAGCAATGAAATTGCAGCATTTGAAAACCTCCTTCTTCCGTCAGCCGTCGCCCGGGGCTCTGGGCAGCGTCGAGCCTCCATAGGGCATTGCGATGATCTTCGCCTCGCCGCCCAGCCGCCGAAGCGCCTCGTCCAGCGCCTCCTGGGCGCTGTGCACCGGCTCCAGAAATATCCGACGGACAAAATCGTCCTCCAGCTCGCTCACCAGCATGATCTGCGCATGCTGTAAAGTCATGGCGATCGCGGCGGCCTTGTGGCCGCCCAGCTGAAATTCCCTTCCGATGCGCTCGATCATGCTCTGAGGATTGGGCGCGCTGAGCATCCATTCCTCAAAGACCTTTTCGCCCAGTCCCTCCCTGCATGAACCGATGAGAATGATGATTCCGCCCTTTCTCACGGCATGCCGGGCGTTGTCCAGCGCCTTCTGGGTCTGATAGAGATTCAGATCCTTGGGCGCTCCGCCCTGGGACACCAGCACGATATCCGCGCGGCGGTCGATCCTGCACAGATACATCCGATCCAGAAAGCGGCATCCCTCTCGATGCGCCAGAATCAGATCGCCCGCCGCGGCGTGGACGATCTGCTTATGCTCGTCCAGCACCACGTTTACAATGAAATCCACGTCGCAGATTTGCGCCGCCTGTTCCAGATCCTGCCGAAGCGGATTCGTATCCAGATTTCCGGCGCAGCAGCGCGCGTCCGCCATCATGCTGTGGTTTTTCTGAATCGCGCCGCGGGTGGAAACCCCGGGCATGATCGCCTTCGCCCCGCCGGAATAGCCGGCGAAATAGTGATATTCGATGTTTCCAATGCAGATTCGCCGATCCGCCTGCGCCACCGCGCGGGTGATCTCCACCGGCGTTCCCCGGTCGGTCACGCCCATCCGGACGCAGTCCTCCCGATCGGAGTCCACGCACCGAATCCGCTCATAGGCCCATTCGCCCGCCAGCCTGCGCTTTTCCTCCTCCGTATGCCTGCGGTGACTGCCCAGCGCAAAGACCAGCGTGATATCCTCCGCCCTGCATCCGCTTGCAAACAGCTCCCGCAGGACGCACGGAAGAATGCGCCATGTAGGAACGGGCCGGGTGACGTCGCTGGTGATGATGGCGACCTTCTCGCCGGGACGGACGATCTCGCCCAGCCGGGGCGTGCCGATGGGGCTGCGCAGCGCGCGCGTCACCTCTTCCTCATTGGTGAGCGTTCCGGGAATCTCGTTGCTCGTCAGAACCTCCAGAAGGTTCTGATCGGGCACCTCCACGGACTGAACGGCGGAGCCGAAGCCAAAATCCAGCCTCATACCGTCGCCTGCGCCGGGAACTTCCTCGCTCCGTTTCGCAGCGCCCTCACCACCGGCATCTCCTCTCCGGTCAGGAAGCGAATCAGCGCGCCGCCGCCGGTGCAGAGATAATCCAGCCGCTCCGCGGCGCGATACTTGTTGGCCGCGGTCACGCTGTCGCCGCCGCCGACCACCGTATAGGCCCGCGTCTGCGCCAGCGCCTCGAACATCGCCCTCGTGCCGTGCTCGCTCTGGGCCTCCTCAAAGACTCCCATGGGACCGTTGGCGAACACCGTCCGGGACGCGAGGATGATCTCCGCATACCGCTTCGCCGTTGCCGAGCCGATGTCCACGGCATTGAAGTCCTCGGGAATTTCTCCGATTTTCGCTTCCTCCCGGACGCCGTCCCAAACCTGCGCAAGATCGACGGGCAGCGCGATCTGCTCACCGTACCGCTCATAGATCGGCCGGGCCTTTTCGATATACTCGCTGTAGTTGGATTGGAGAATGCAGTTCAGCGTTCCGCTTCCGATCTCAACGCCCCGGGCCGCCAGCAGAATTTCTCCCACCAGTCCGCCCGTGAGCACCCGGTCGGCGACGCCGTTCTTCAGCACCGTCTCCATCATCAGAAACGCGTCCGAAATTTTCGAGCCGCCCAGCGCAAACGTGCACGGATGCTTCGGCGCTTCCATCAGCTCCGAGATCACGCAGTATTCCCTCTCGAACAGCCTGCCCATCGCCGAGGGCAGCACATACTCAAACCCGCACAGGGACGGCTGATCCCGATGCGCCGCCGCAAATGCGTCGCAGACGTAGAGATCCGCCAGCGGCGCGAGCTTTTCCACCACCTGCGTTCTCGTCTGCTGCTCGTGGCTCAGGCGCAGCTTCATTTCAAAGAGCGTCTGTTCCTCAGAGCAGAAGCGAACGTTGTCCATGAGGAGAATCTCGCCGTCTTTCATTGCGCGAATGGCTTCCCGCGCCGTCGGGCCGCAGACGTCCTCCACCCAGCGCACCTCCCGGCCGAGCAGCTCGGAAAGAACCCTCGCGTGCGGGCGGGTGCAGTAGAAGTTCTTATATTCGATGTCGCTGCCCTGATGCGCCAGCAGGACGGTGCGCGCGCCCTTCTCAGAGAGCTCCCGCACGGTGGGCACGCAGGCTGCGATGCGCTGGATACTCTTCAGAGTATCCGAAGCGCGATCCACAGCCTGATTGATATCCACGCGGCAAAGGACAGTTCTGCCCCGGAGCGGAAAATCCTCCAGAGTGTGAATTCCAAACCTCACATGAATCCTTCCTTTACCGCGTTTCCTTCTTGAAGCGGCCGATTTTCAGGTACCGGTTCGTCGCTTCCGTGCCCGCCTCGCGGGTCGTCTGCATTTCCATGGCCGCGCGGATGCCGTCGATGGTCTCCGGAATGGTCACGGATTCCTGGGGAATATTGATGGCGTACATGATGTCGCTGCCCGACTCCACGATGGAATCCTCCCACAGGCCGATCTCGTACATGTCGCCGCGGCGGTTGCCCAGGTCGCGCGCGTACTTGAACAGGCTGGCGTTGCCCTTGAAGCCCTCGTCGATGGAGACCACGCGGATGCGCGGATGCGCCTGGAATACCTTCAGCGCCTCTTCCCGGGTGATCTTCTTTCCATTCTTCGCCGTCGCCAGCACCGTGATGATGTGCCCATGGGTCACGGGCGTATGTACCAGAATGCCCGTCGCGTCGACGTGGGGCATGATGGTCATCAGATCCACCGCCTGATGCGTCGGGGCCTTGTCCATCTGCAGTGCGTTGGTCAGGCCACGGTGATAATCGCCGGGATCCGCCACGCGGCGAATGATGGTAATGGCCACCTTCTCAATGCCGAAGGCCCGGTCCAGCGCGTCGACGGTTCGAATCAGACCCGTTGTGTTGCAGCTGGTGAGCTTCAGATAGTTCTGCCCCAGGCCCTTTTCGTAATTGGCATAGCCGTGGAAAAACACGTCCGCGACGGAGTTCTTTTCGCCGCCCTGGAAGATCGCCTTCACGCCCAGCTTCTCGTAGAGCACCTTGTTCCTCGCGCCGACTCCGCCGGGCGCGCTGTCGAGCATGATGTCCACGCTCTGAATCAGCTCCTCAAAGCTGCCGGCCACCGGAACGCCCAGCGCGTCGAAGGCCGAGCGATCGGCTCCGTCCACGAGATAGAGCTTATACTCCACGTTGTTCGCGCCGATCATGTCGTTTTCCGCCAGCGCGCGAATGGAGAGGGTCGGCGCGAGATCCGCGATTCCCACCAGCTCCATGTCCTCCTGCATGGCCACGCCGTCCGCCAGGCGCTGACCAATCGTTCCGTAGCCGGCGACGCCTACCCGGATTTTTCTCATTTATTCTTCCTCCTTCAGCTTCACGCCCGTGCGCGCGGAATAGTATTTCAGCAGCGCGCTGTGATCGAGGCTTCCGTCGCCGTTTCCGGACAGCTCCCGGAACGCCGACTGCACCATCTCCGTCAGGGGCAGCGGGGAGTCGAACTTCTCGCCGGTCTCCAGCGCGTTGTTCAGATCCTTGATGTGCAGATCGATGCGGAATCCCGGCGGGAAATCATTGGCCAGCATCATCGGCGCCTTGGCATTCATCACCGTGGAGCCGGCCAGACCGCCGCGAATCGCCTCGAACACCTTTTCGGGATCCGTTCCCGCGCGGCGGGCCAGCATCATGCCCTCCGCCAGCGCCGCGATGTTCACCGCGACGATAATCTGATTGGTCAGCTTGCAGGTGTTGCCGCTGCCGATGGGGCCCACCAGCGTATAGGAGCCGCCCATCACCCTGAACAGCGGCAGCGCTTCCTCGAAGTCCGCCTCGTCGCCGCCGACCATGATGGCCATCGTTCCGTCGATCGCCTTGGGCTCTCCGCCGGAGACGGGCGCGTCGATCATGCGGATGCCCTTCTTACTGAGCGCATCGTGAATTTCAATGGACGCGCCCGGCGCGATGGAGGACATGTCCACCAGCAGCGCGTTCCTTTCGGCGTTTTCCAGCACGCCGCCCTCGCCCAGCACCGCCGCCTTCACATGGGGGCTGTTGGGCAGCATGGTGATGACAATGGGGCAGCCCCGAACCGCCTCGGCGATGCTGGCGCAGCCGATCGCGCCGCTCTCGGCGACGGCCTTGACAGAGGCCTCCACAATGTCGTAGGCCTGCACCTCGTAGCCCGCCTTCAGCAGGTTGCGAACCATCGGCTTGCCCATGATTCCAAGACCGATAAATCCAATCTTCATGCAGCATTCTCCTTTCAGATGCGAAAAGCGCACGCCTTCCGCTCAGTTCCGTCCGTCCAGATATTCGCGCAGCTGAGCGACGCCGGTCTCCAGGCTGGTCAACACCGGAACCTGAATGTGGCTCAGCAGCGGCGTCAGATGATACATGGAGCCCTGCGCCAGCACGATCACGTCGTGATCCTTCGCGGCCTCTTCCACCTTCGCCACGACCATTTCGTTGTGCTTCTGCTTGTCGCCGGTCTTGAGCAGGCATTCGTATGCGCCCTCGACAAAGCAGCGGTCCACCTGCACCCGCCTGCCCAGCCGGGCCGCTTCGCTCTCCACCAGACGGCTGGAGGGCTCCACGGTGGAGCAGGCCGTCGCGATCACGGCGATTTTCTCGCCCAGCTCCGCGGCCTTCCTCGCCATGGGGCGATCAATTTTGAAAATCGGCATGGAAACGGTCTTTCCGGCAATGTCGGAGGCCTCGCCCACCGACGAGCACTGGTTCAGCGCGCAGACGCAGCCCAGCTCCTGAAGATTCTGATAATAATCGCACATGCGCGAAATGATGGCGGGCGTCACCGCGCCGTTCGCCAGCGCTTCCTCCAGAAGGCTGTCGTCGATGATGTTGATCATCTCCGCCTCGGGCAGCTGTTCGCGGAACTGCGCCTTCAGATCCTCCACCGAGTACAGAAAGGTATGCACCACGCCCACTCGAATTTTCGACATCGTTCTTCCTCCTTTATCCATGCACCAGCGTCAGGCCGCCGTCCACGAAGAGCGTCTGCCCCGTGATATACGAAGCGAAATCGCTCGCGAGAAACAGCGCCGCGTCGGCGATCTCCTCGGTTCTTCCCCGGCGTCCCATGGGGATTTTCTCGCACATCGCCCGCTCCACCTCGGGATCCTTATAGATTTCCCGGTTGATCAGCGTCGGAATGCTCCCGGGGCCGATGCAGTTCACCCGGATTCCCTGCCGCCCCCACTCGCGCGCCAGGCTCTTCGTCATCTGAGAGATTCCCGCCTTGGTCGCGGCATAGACGGCCTGTCCCGGAACCACCGTGACGGCGTTGACCGAGCCGATGTTGATGATCGCGCCGCCGGCCGTCATGTACTTCGCCGCGCGCTGAGAGGCGAAGAAATAGCCCTTCAGATTGGTGTCCACCGTGCGCTGCCAGTCCTCCTCCGTCACCTCCAGCGACGGCTTCGGGAACTGCACGCCGGCGTTGTTGACGAGCACGTCGATCCGGCCAAAGCGCTCCACCGTTCGATCGACGAATCGCCAGACCTCCTCCCGCCGGGAGGTATCCGCCGCCATCGCCAGCATGCGCCCGTCGTCCTGCCCGGCGATTTCGCAGGCCGATTGAAGAATCCGCTCCTCGGAGCGGCTGCAGATTGCGAGCTTCGCTCCGGCGCGGAAAAAGCGCTCCGCGATCACCCGGCCGATTCCGATGCCGGACGCGCCGGTGACCGCCACAACTCTGTCTGTGAAATCAAACATCGCGCGCCTCCGTCAGATGCCGTGGATGTATCGGCTCAGGCAATGGGTCACGCAGGCCGGCGGGTTCTCGATGGTCTCCAGATGGGCCAGCGCCGTGACCAGCGTTCCCGCGCCCACGCCGCGCTGCTCCTCCTTCTGAATCTCTTGAATGATCTCGCCCAGCGCCAGGTCCTGCTGATCCTCGTGTTCGCGGACATACCGGCGCACAACCGCGTCGATTCGCAGGCAGCAGTCGATGCCCTCCTGCGCCTTGTATGCCAGAAGGTTTCCGGCCATCGGCGGATTGTGATCGGAGTAAACGCGCTCGCAGTCCACCTTTTTGAGCTTCTCCATGGAGGAAAGATACTTCGGAACGTTCATGTACTGGGGCGTCCCTGTAAAAAAGCCCCTGCCGATCAGCCCGTCGCCGGTGAACAGCGCGCCGCTCTCGCGCTCCAGAAAGCACACGCTGCCCAGCGAATGCCCAGGAATCGCGATGACCTCAAAGGACATGCCGCCGTGGCGGACGATCTCGCCGTCCTGAAGGCCGTATTCGGGAACCATCGGGCTGCCCACGCGGGCTAGATACGTCTCCCGCCGGGCCGCGGGCAGGTCGAAATCGCCGGCAAACTGTCCGAACAGCTCCGTCCAGTGCCAGTCGTGATCCTCGTAGTACGGCCTGTCGCCGATATTGGCCAGCACTCGCGCTCCCATGTCCTGCAGGGTCTTGTGCATGCCGATGTGATCCCAGTGGCCGTGGGTGCAGAGCAGCAGCGTGCTCCTGCCCTTCATCTTCTCCCGAACCAGCTCGTGCTGGCCGTACAGGCCGCTGTCCACAAACACGCACGCGTCGTCGTCCGTGAGAATATAGGAATCCACATGGATATTCAGATAGGGATCGTGCTTTACGCTGAGGTCGTACATTATGCTTCCTCCCGAATCATCTCCACCAGCGTGTGAAGGCTGGCGATCATGTTCTGCGGGCTCGCCGTTCCCCTGCCCGCGCTGCCGAAGGCGCCGCCATGGCCCACGGACACGATCTTCGCGGGAACATGGACGTAAATCAGCACGCCATCCCCGAAGGACGCCGCTTTCATGGCGATATTGCCCTGATCGTGGAACAGATAGACGATGCCGCCGACCTTCCCGGTCTGCGCGCGGTGATACACCGTGTCCGCGGGGCACGGGCCGATCACGTCCACGCCCTCCGCCCTCAGGCGATCGATGGCGGGCTGCAGAATGGTGGATTCCTCGTCGCCGAACAGTCCGTCCTCTCCCGCATGGGGATTGAGCGCGGCGACGGCGATTCTGACGTCGTCCGGCCGGCGAAAGCGCTTCATGACCTCCAGAAGGGCGTGCGCCGTCGCGACGATTCCGTCCGGAGTCAGTCTGGAGACGATCTCCGTAAAGCGCACGTGTCCCACCACGGTGCAGCGGCAGATATCCCCTGCCTTCACCACGGCGCGAACGCCCTGTGTTCCGTAGAAATCGGAGAAGATTTCAAATTCCGAGGAATAGCTCAGCCCCGCCGCATGGAGCGCCTGCTTGGTGATGGGGCCCATGACGAAGCCGTCCATCGCGCCCATCCGCTCCTGCTTCAGCGCGGCCTGCATTCCATCGTAGATGAGATGGCCGCTGGCCGCCGTGACCTGTCCGAAGGGAATTTCGCCTCGGGCAGGAACGTCGAAGAAGTAGATTTTGCCCGGCTTCTTCTCCATCATCGGTTCCCGCGTCGCATCGATGATTTCCAGCGCTCCGCAGTCCGGAACGCACGCCATCGCCCGGCGGAACAGCTCCAGATTTCCCACCAGAAAAACCGCATAGTCGTCATGAGGCTGGCGGCAAAGGGTCATCGCCACAATTTCAGGGCCGATTCCGGCATGATCTCCCAGGAAGATTCCGGCCACCGGCACGCGATTTGCATTCATACGGGTATCATCCTCAACCGTCGGGCAGCCCTCCGGCTGTCCGACGCCTTTCCGTCAAATTTTTCCCTGAATCAGCCGGAGCATTTCCTGGCTGACGATCCGCCGGTCGTCGTCCGTCACCAGCGAGAAACGATTGCAGTCGTAGGGCGTGCTCAGATAGTTCCAGTTGCAGAAGGGGATGTCGTTCTCCACCGTCGTGCGGATTACGTCGCGCATCCAGTTCTCGCGCCAGATGAGATTCGCATGGCGAATCGTTCCGAACTCGCCGAACCACAGGAATTTGTCCGGGTGCGCCTTCTTCCATTCGGCCGCCGGGCTGAGCGCCTTTTCGATGTATTCCCGTCCCACGATGGGATAATCGTCGAACTCCGAAGCGTCCTGTCCGTTGAAGCGCGCGTAGTCCTGATAGTAGGAGCGATCTCCGGGATAGGGAATTTCGCGATTGTACAGATACTGCTGGGGATTGACCGTCGTGCGCTGATGCGTAAAGGCAAAGGGGCCGTAGAAGTGATAGGTATAGCCGATGTACTCATCGTCGAACAGATCCAGATCCTTCAGGCGATCCACGCTGTTCCACTGGGCGGAGCCGATGATGATGCGCCGCGTGGGATTCTTCGCGCGCAGCGCCGCCACCGCGCGCTTCGCCAGCGCGTTCCAGGCCTCCGCGTCCGTCGTCGTCACCTCGTTGAGAATCTCAAAGACGATGTCCTTGTCGTGGTAGCGATCCTCCAGCATCTCCCACAGGCGAATCAGCCGAACCTTCAGCGCCTCGTCGTCCAGCAGCGACGACGCCTCGGCAAAATCGCAGTAGCAGCCGAAGGCGTGATGCAGGTTCAGCACGACCTCCAGCCCCTCCTCAAGGCTCCAGTCGATCACCCGATCCAGCAGCTTAAGCATATCCTCGCGATAGCTATAGGGCCTGTCGTGCTCCTCAATGACGCACTGATCGAAGGGAATGCGAATGTGATCCATTCCAAAGGATCGAATGTTCTGAATGTCCCATTTCGTCAGATAGCGGTCAAAATGCTCCCGGTCGCCGATGGTGATGTCCATGGCGCGATCGGCGGGCAGGAAGCGCACGCGCTTGTAATTCGTCATCCATCCGCCCACGCCCATGCCGCGCTTCATGTTTTCAAAAGGCTTCATCCGTTTTTTCCTCCTGTTTTATGCGTTTCTTCCCCAAGGGCTTTCGACTGTCCCGCGCCGCGGGGCACTCGAAAGCCTTCGATTTTATGGGGATGGAGTGGGCTCATTGCCCACTCCATCCGACAAGGCTTACGCGCCGAACTGGCGGTCGTAAGCGCCCTGAACGATGGCGAGATAATCCTCCAGATGGAGATCGTTGTACAGCGTATCGAGATAGCTCTGCCACTCGGTTTCGATGTTCAGCTCGCCCAGAATGAAGCGCGTGCGATACTCCTTCCAGAAGGTGCTGATGTTGTTCTTCAGCTCGTTATACTGCTCGGTTTCCTCCGCGGTATAGGTCAGGCTGGGAACATACTCGCCCACGCCGGGAACCTTGGACATCATGTCGTCCACGGCCACGACTCTCTTATAGAAGTAGTAGTTGGGATCGCCGTTCCACTGGCACATCCAGGAGCTGCCGGTGAAATAGCCGAAGGAGTTCTGCCAGGACATGTTGTTGCTCTCGCCCCAGCCGTTGTCATACTCCATGATGGCGAAGGGATGGTTGGACTTGAGCAGCTCCAGCGTCTCGGGATCGTCCACCTTGTCGTAGTGCACGCCCTCCACGCCGAAGCGGGCGCGGACGTAGGTCTCCTCGGAGAAGAGCCAGTTGATGAAGTCGAAGGACAGGTCGGGATCCTTGGCGGAGGTGGGAATGTAGCAGTGGGACATGACGGAAATGTCGTAGGGCTGATAGGAAACGCGCTGCTTTCCGTCCGCGCCGATCAGATAGGGCATGTACTGATACTGGTTCTTGTTCTCATCGGTGGGGCCCACAAAGCCCAGATGGGTGTAGAAGCAGACGCCGACGGTGGGAGTCTCGGTGCTCAGGTACTCTCTGTACTGGCCCTCGGTGATGGTGAAGGTCTCAGGCGCGAGCAGGCCCTCGGAGACCAGCCTGTTCATGTAGGTCAGGGCCTCCTTGTAGCCCTCCTGCACATACGCCGCGTCGATCTTGCCGTCGGTGATGATCAGATCCTCCACGTCGTCCCAGTACACGAAGGCATTGGTCAGATAGACGCAGGGATCCGCGCTCCAGGAGGGCGCGCCCAGCATGGGGATCTCATCGTCGGGATCGCCGTTGCCGTTGGCGTCCTGCTCCTTGAAGGCCTTCAGAACCTTGTAGAGTTCTTCCGGAGTGGTGGGCATCTCCAGTCCCAGATTGTCCAGCCAGGTCTGGTTGATCCAGGCGCGGTACTTGGTCATGTTGTTGGTCTCGGGATAGTAGTCCGGATACGCCCAGATCTCGCCGGTCGCGGTCTTGATGGCCGCCACCAGATCCTCGCCGATTTCCTCGGACAGCTTTTCCAGATTGGTGTCCTGACTCTCGAAGTAGGGAGTCAGATCATAGAACGCGCCGGCATCGGCATAGTTCTGGATGGTGGCCTTGTCCAGGCCCTCGATCATCAGAACGTCGCCCAGGTCTTCGCCGCCCGCGATCATGACGTTCAGCTTGGTCTTGGCGTCCTCGCCGGTGGGCAGGAACGTGAACTCGAGCTTGCAGCCGTAGGCTTCTTCGATCCACTTCGTGAAGTAGTTGTCCTCATAGTCCGTGACCAGGGGATTCATCACGATGGTGATCCGGATGGTGGGGACGCTCTCCGCCAGGCAGGGAACGGCCGACAGAACCAGAATCGCCAGGAGCAGGGCAGCCAGGATTTTCTTCATACCAATACCTCCAATATTTCTCCGGCTGTTCTTCAGCCGGGAATAATCCAACCATGTTCTTTTTCTCAGCCCTTCAGGGAGCCGATCATAATTCCCTTTACAAAGTACTTCTGCAGGAACGGATACAGGCACAGGATCGGCGCGCTGGCAACCACAATCAGGGAATACTTCAGCAGATCGCTCATGCCGGCGAGCGCCGCGGCCGTGTCGCCGTCCATCACCGCGTCCGCCTTGATCTGCGAGGCCAGCAGCACCTCGCGCAGCAGAATCTGCAGCGGCATCAGATCGCGATTCGTCAGATAGAGGAACGCGTTGAAGTAGCTGTTCCAGTGGCCGACGGCGTAATAGAGCGTCAGCACAGAAATCATGGTGACGCACAGCGGCAGTACGATGGACAGGAGATAGCGAATGTCGCTGCAGCCGTCCAGATAGGCCGCCTCCCGCATCTCCTCCGGAATGTTCTGGATGAAGGTTCGGGCGATAATCATGTTGTAGACCGAAATCGCGCCGGGCAGCAGCATCGCCCAGACGGTGTTGGTAATTCCGATGTTCTTCATGACCAGATAGGTCGGAATCATGCCGCCGCTGAACAGCATGGTAAAGGTGAACAGGAACATCAGAAAGCCCTTGAACGGCAGGCCGCGGCGCGACAGCGGATAGGCCGCCAGCATCGTCATGACGATATTGATGGCCGTTCCCGCAACGGTGTAGAAAAAGGTGTTGCCGTAGCTGCGCCAGATATTGGGATAGGTAAAGACCTTTTTGTAGCCCACCAGATCGAACTCCACCGGCCACAGATAGACCCTGCCGCTGTTCACCGCCGCGGCCGACGAAAAGGAGGAAGCCAGCACGTTCAGCATGGGCAGAAGCACCATGAGGATGACGATTCCCACCAGCAGATTGTTCACCGCATGGAACGTCCTGTCGCCCTTCGTCAGATACACGTCGGCGATGGGCGTCTGGTCCTTCCCGCGCCGCCGGAGTATTTTTTTCTCAGACACGTCTTCTCCCCCTCACCACAAACCGTCAGAAGTGACCTTCTTGGAGACAAAGTTCATCACGGAGATCATAATCAGACCGATGACCGAATTCAGCAGACCGATCGCGGTGGCGTAGGAATAATCCATGGAGCCGTCCGCGAAGGCGATTTTGTAGACATACGTGGAAATGACCTCGCTCGTCACCAGGTTCGGATCCGTCTGCAGAAGGTAGGTCTTGTCAAAGCCGATGTTCATGATCTGACCGAAGCGCAGAATCAGCATGATGGAGATCGTCGGAATAATCGCCGGCAGATCCACGTGGAGGATGCGCTTGACCCGGCTCGCGCCGTCGATGGTGGCGGCCTCGTGCAGCGCGGGATCCACGCTCGCCAGCGCCGCGGTGTAAATCACCGTGTCCCAGCCCAGATTCTGCCACACGCCCGACAGGACGTACAGATGCGGAAACGCGCCGGCGCTGAGCAGAATGTTGGGAACCTCCACCTTCGGGCCGTAAATCGCGTGATACATCTGCGCGAAAATGCCGAATCGCACGTTGAAAATCTGCATAATCATACCGGCGAGCGTCACCACGGAGATGAAGTGCGGCATGTAGGTAATCGTCTGCGCGAACTTTCTGGCCCGCGCCGAGCGCATGGCGTTCATCTGCAGCGCGAACAGAATCGGCAGCGGGAAGCCAACGAGAATGCTGTAAAAGGACAGCCGCAGCGTATTGCCGAAGACGCGCTCAAAATAATAGGAACGGAAAAACTTGGTGAACTGATCCAGTCCCACCCAGGGGCTTCCCCAGATGCCCAGCCGGATCTTGTACTTCCGAAAGGCGATCTGCGCGCCCAGCATCGGCCAATAGCAGAATATAATCAGATAGATCAGCGGCAGCGCCAGCAGCAGATACATCTGCCAGTTTTCCGCCACGCGCTTTCGCAGCGGCTTGACGTCCACCCGGATTCCATTCTGTTCTCGTCCGCGTCCAAATCGAAATGACCGCATTCGACCGACTCTCCTCTCGCTGTCTGCGTTTGAAATCACTCAATTCAATATTCACATTATATTGCCACTCAGCGCAATTCCGCAAGTTGAATATAGTCACTTTGACCGTGTAATTTTCATTCCGCAACACAGATGTGAGGTGCATTTTTCCGATTTGCAGGTGTAAATTTCAGATTTACGTATACCTCCCCCAATTATTTATTGATTTTATTTTGCATTTCGTGTATAATGAGATAAAATCGCGCAAATACGCCGGCTCTTCAAAAGGAGAAATACCTCGTGAATCTTGACAAGCTGATCCTTCGGAATTTCCGAAACTACATTCTGAAAAACATGACGATGGTCTTTCTGCTTTGCCTTGTCATCATTCCCATCTGCGTCATCTACTACAACGGCCAGTCCGACGCCGTCATCAACGCTCAGCGCTCCGCGCTGGACAACAGCACGGAGCTTTTAAACAGTCAACTGGCCGCCGTCAACAGCATGCTGGAGGGCACGCTGTTTTCCAGCAAGATTCAGCTGTTCTCCACCATGACCGCGCTGAAGCCCGACGACTATCTGAGCCTGAAGGAATTCCAGAACACCGTCGCCTCCATCTGCAACTCCAACAATTACCTGCTGGACGTCATCGTCTCCTTCGAAAACTGCGATACCGTCGTCAATCGCCACGGCTGCTTTACGCCGCTGGCGAAGATGTCCGGCATGGATTCCTTCCTGCATTATTATACGTTCAGCGACGCTCAGTTCATCTCCTATCTGAAGAATCCCTCCTCGCAGAAGCAGATGCTGTTCTGCCGCAACGGTCTGGACGTGGATTCCTACACCTGGTCGCAGACGCAGCACGTTTCGTTCGTCTATGGAAAGAACATCGGCTATACCTCCTCGCGAATCTACGTCTATCTCCTCGTCCAGCACGAGGGTCTGGAGAACCTCTACAGCACCGTCGACGGAAGGGTCGTCCTGTATGGATACAACAACCTTCCCGTGACCTATCTGTTCACGGAGAAGCCGTTCACGCCGAATCTGTCCGATGAATTCACCCTCGCCTCCGACGAGTACACGCTGATTCACTCGGTCATGGAGCTGGACATGGAGAACTATCAGCTGATTCTCCATTCCACCGCGCTGACCATTCTGTTCTTCAGCCTGATCGTCCTGATTCTCAGCATCATCCTGTCCATCGCCTCCGCCTACGCCTCCTGCAAGCCCCTGAAAAAGCTGGTGTCCACGCTGCAGGATCTGAATCCCGACGTTCAGAATTATAAGGAAACCTTCAGCTATCTGCTGGGAAGCATGCGGCTGCTGCAGGAAAAGCAGAAAAGCATCACCTCGCAGCTGGAGATCAGCCAGGAAAGTCTGGTGCAGAACTATATCGATCGCTGTCTGCGCACCTCCGTCTCCGTCTTCACGGACGTGGCTTCCCTGCCGAAGATTCCCGAGTTTCCGCTTCGTTATGTGGTCGGATACGCGGTGGTTCGCTGCGTAAACGGCGCTCTGGACGAATCCAACCAGGCGCTGCTCACCAAGATGATCGGAAACAGGTTGTCCGACGAAACCAAGTCGCTCATGCATCAGCTGGACAACGCCTCGTTCGTTCTGATTATCCCCTCCGACTCCGACGACGACCGCCAGATCGCGCTTCTTGAAAAGAATATCGAGGAGCTGAGCCTGAACACGGGCGTGTCGATCTGCTTTGCCGTCAGTCCGCTTTCAGAGGGCATCTCCCGGTTGAATTACGCCTTCGAATGCGCGCGCTCCATCATGAGCGCTCACCGGAATATTCCGGGCATTTATCTTTCCGGAGAAAAGACCGCGTCCTCCGATCCGCCGCGCTTTGACAACCGCCGCCTGTACGACGCGGTGCTCGAGGCGAACTACCCGCTTTCCAGCACGATCATCGAGGAGCTGATGAGCGATTCCTTCGCCTATCTGGCGCTGGAGGAGCGCTTCAGCTTCGCATGCATGCTGATGCAGATGGCTCTGCATCAGATTTCCCCGGACGAGCACTACGCGGCGCCCTCCTACAGCTGCTATCTGCCGCCGGAAAAACTCGTTCAGTCCCTGAATGAATTCGCCCTGAAGGTCTGCCACCTCGCCGCGCAACACATCGACGGCGTCGCGGACATTGAGGAGCAGGCCGCGGTGCAGGAATCCACGGATCGCATCATCAGCTATATCAAGGAGTTCTTCACCACCGACACGCTCTCCATCCAGTCCATCTGCAGCGATTGTCAGGTCAGCGAGAAAACGCTCAACGAAATCTGCCGGAAGGAAACGGGCATGAACGTGTCCGTCTTCATCCGCCAGCTTCGAATGGACAAGGCCTCCTCGATGCTGCGAAACACCGACGTGAAGGTCATTGATGTTCTGAAGGAATGCGGCTACAACACGCCAAACGCGTTCTACAAGGCGTTCAAACAGATGTACGGAAAATCTCCGTCCGAATACAGAGCTCTGTTCCGATAAAGAATTCCGGCAGCCATCGTCTCTTTTGTCAGAAAGCCGCCTGAGCATCGCCATGCCGGAAAACAGAAAAAGCGCGGAAATCCGAGGGAAAATCCCCGGATTTCCGCGCTTCCAGCCTGTCAAAAAAGGTCGCATAAAGCGGCCTTTTTTGATATAATGGGAACAGGTGATGAAAATGATGAAGCGAGAAACGGAACAGCGGCAGGCAATCGAAA
>ERZ780195.948-NODE-948-length-26593-cov-17.886465_pt1 | contig 26593 bp, 23 predicted proteins | sample MGYA00511017_ERZ780195 | MGnify/ENA primary metagenome ERZ780195 (study PRJEB29588, sample SAMEA2159974) | human gut metagenome | biome: human gut; feature: human-associated habitat; material: faeces | place: Denmark | collected 2008/2010 ...
CCCAGCCGTAACGGCAGGCCTTGGCGTCGCCGCCGCAGACCTTGGTGGCGGCCAGGCAGTCCTTCACGCCGCGATACTCGAAGTTATCCTTGGCGTTGCAGCCGCCGTTGCACAGCACATGGGCCACCATCTTGTCGCCGGAGGGAGCCTCCATGCCCATGATGGCAGCGATCTTGGCAGCGCCCTCGGCGCCGGCAGGTGCGCAGGCGGTGACAGGGGCCTTACCGGCCAGAATGGCCTCGGCGCAGCCGCCGCAGCCGGGATAACCGCAGCCGCCGCAATTGGCGCCGGCCAGACATGCCTGGATCTCAGGCAGGCGGGGGTCAACCTCGACCTCGAACACCTTGGCGGCGATCGCAAGGATCAGGCCGAAGATGATAGCGAGGGCGCCCAGGACGACGATCGCATAGATCAGTGTAGTCATATTCCTCTACCTCCTTACCAGACCTTCAGGCCGCTGAAGCCCATGAAGGCCAGCGCCATCAGGCCGGCGGTGACCAGCGCGATGGGGAAGCCGTCAAAGGCCTTGGGGTTTTCGCTGGAGACCTCCAGCTGCTCACGGACAGCCGCGAACAGGAAGATGGCCAGCAGGAAGCCCAGACCGCCGGTGATGCCGTAGACCACGGACGCGATGAAGTTGTAGTCGTTCTGGGTGTTCAGCAGAGCGACGCCCAGCACGGCGCAGTTGGTGGTGATCAGGGGCAGGTACACGCCCAGGGCGGTGTACAGGGTGGGGATGTTCTTCTTCAGGAACATTTCCACGAACTGCACCAGACCGGCGATGACCAGGATGTAGGCCACGGTCTGCATGAACTCCAGGTGCAGGTCCACCAGAATGATGTTGACGCCGTAGCAGACGGCGGAGGCCAGACCCATGACGAAGGTCACGGCGGCGCCCATGCCCACGGCGGTGTCGATCTTCTTGGACACGCCCAGGAAGGGGCAGATGCCCAGGAACTGGGCAAAGATGAAGTTATTGGTCAGAATCGCGCCAAGAGAGATGGCGAGCAAAGTAGTCACACTCATAGCTTACTTGGCCTCCTTTTTCTTTTCACTCTTGGCCAGCGCCCACTGCATCACAGCGATGAGGCAGCCCAGGGTCAGGAAGCCGCCCACGGGCAGAGTCAGGACCTTGATGCCGAACTCCTCGGGGAAGATCTCAACGCCGGGTGCACTGCCCAGAGCGCCGCCGCCCAGCAGGCCGCCGCCGAACTTGCCGGAGCCCAGCAGCTCACGGAACACGCACATCACGATCAGCACCAGCGTGTAGCCGATGCCCTGGCAGATGCCGTCCACAGCGGAGGCGCCCACGCCGTTCTTGGAGGCGAAGCCCTCGGCACGGCCCAGGATGATGCAGTTCACGACGATCAGGGGGATGAACACGCCCAGGGAGTTGGACAGGGCGGGGACGAAGGCCTTCAGCAGCAGGTCGACGCAGGTCACGAAGCCGGCGATGACCACGATGTAGCAGGCGATACGCACTTCATTGGGGATGATCTTGCGCAGCAGGGAGATAAAGATGTTGGACAGGGTCAGGATGATCAGCACGCTGACGCCCATGCCCAGGCCGTTGAAGAACGACGTGGTGATGGCCATGGTGGAGCACATACCCAGCACCTGTACCAGCACGGGGTTCTGGGTGATCAGACCCTCTTTCAGTTGCTTACCGAAATTCATAATGCAGCTCCTCCTTTCTTAGCCCAGCACTTCGGCAACAGCCAGAGCGGCGTTGGCGCCCATGTTGATGCCCTTGGTGGAGACGGTGGCGCCGGAGACAGCGGTGATGTTCTTGCCAACCACCAGGGAGCCTGCGCCGCTCATGCCGATGAACTGATCCAGAACAGGCTCGCCGGCGGCGTTGGGCTCGTTGCCCACCACCTTGGTGCCGATGCCGGAGGTCTCGGAGTGGCTGACCACAGAGATGCCGGTGATGGCCTTGTTGGCGTCCACGCCCACCATCATCACGATGGTGCCCTGGGAGCCGGAGGCGGAGATCTTCATGACATAGCCGGCCTCCGCGCCGCCGTTGGTGACGCCGTACAGCTCGGAGATCTTACCGCCCTGGGCGGAAGCAGCCTCGGCCACGGCATCGGTGATGTCCAGCTTGTCGGTGAACTCGCTGCCCTCGGGGACAACGGCGCTCATGGCGATGCGGGTGTTCTCAGCGTCGATGGCCGCGATCTTGTCGGCCGTGACATTGTTGACCAGACCCAGCAGGGCGGCAACGACCAGAGAAATAACGGTCAGGGTACCGGCGACCTTGAGAATAAACTTACCGGAGATCTTCATTACTTAGCCGCCTCCTTCTTTTCTTTCTTCGCAGCACCGTAGATGGTGGGCCGGACATACTTATCCAGCAGCCAGGTGGTGCAGTTCATGATCAGGATGGAATAGCAAACGCCCTCGGGATAGGAGCCGAAGCGGCGGATGAAGCAGGTCAGCAGACCGCAGCCCACGCCGAAGATCAGCTGGCCGGGCTTGGTGACGGGGGAGGTGGCATAGTCGGTAGCCATGAAGATGGCGCCCAGCATCAGGCCGCCGCCGAACACGTTGTACAGCATGTAGTCCACGCCGCTGATGCCGGCAGGCGCCGCGATCAGGGTCAGGATGGCCACGGTGCCGATGTACGCCACGGGGGTGTGCCAGGAGATGACCTTGCGGATCAGCAGGAACACGCCGCCCACCAGCAGGCACAGGGAGGAGACCTCACCCAGGGAGCCGCCGATCTTGCCCAGGAACATATCGCTGACGGAGTAGTTGCTGGTCAGGGTGGTGAACGCCTCCACGGTGCCCTCCTTCATGATCTGCAGGGGGGTAGCGGCGGAGGTGACGTCAGGACGGATCTGGGGGATCGCCCAGGTGGTCATGGCGGTGGCATAGCTGGCCAGCAGGAACGCACGGCCCGCCAGCGCGGGGTTCAGGAAGTTGCAGCCGATGCCGCCGTAGAGCTGCTTGACCACAACGATGGAGAAGAATGCGCCGATGATGATGGCCCACCAGGGCAGATCAACGGGGCAGACGAAGCTCAGCAGGATACCGGTGACCACTGCGGACAGGTCGCCGATCATGCTGGACTTCTTCATGAGCTTGCGGTACGCCCACTCCCAGAACACGCAGGACACCACGGACACGGCGGTCAGCATCAGTGCCTTCCAGCCGAAGCAGTAAACGCTCCAGGCCAGGGCCGGCAGCAGCGCGATGATCACGTCCAGCATGATGGAGCGAGTATCCTCGTTGGAGCGGATGTGGGGGGAGGAGGACGCGATCAGCTTCAGATTCTTGTAATCAGTCATGGTTTACGCCTCCTTCTTTTCGGCAGCGGCCTTTGCCTCAGCCTCCGCCTTGGCCTTGGCGGCCATTCTTGCGTTGTTGACCTCCTGCTTGCCCAGACGGAACGCATGGGTCAGGGGCAGGCGGGCGGGACAGGTATAGGTGCAGGCGCCGCACTCGATGCAGTCCATGCCGTGCAGCACGTTCTGCCAGGTGTCCACGTCGCCCTTCATCAGGTACTTGTACATGAACACGGGCTCCAGACGGATGGGGCACACGCCCACGCACTTGCCGCAGCGGATGCACTGGGGATCCTCGACGTACTGCTCCTCCTTGTCGGCGAAGGCCAGCATGGCGCCGGTGCCCTTACCCACGGTGACGTCCACGTCGTACTGGGCCAGACCCATCATCGGGCCGCCCATGATGAGCTTGTACGTCTCATCCTTCAGGCCGCCGCAGGCGTCGAACAGCTTGGTGATGGGGGTGCCGATAGGACACTCGATGTTCTTGGGCTCGATGACGCCGGAGCCGGACACGGTGACGATCTTGTTCACCACGGGCATGCCGGTGTACACCGCGCGATAGATGGCGCAGGTGGTGTTCAGGTTGAAGATGCAGCAGCCTGCATCGGCGGGCAGCTTGCCGCTGGGGACCTGACGGCCGGACACGGCCTGGACCAGCTGCTTTTCAGCGCCCTGGGGATAGCGGGTGTGCAGGACCTCCACCACCACGGGGGCATTCAGCTCCGCGATGGTCTTGTTCAGCACGTCAGCCGCGTTCTGCTTGTTGGCCTCGATGCCGATGTACACCTTGTCCACGCCGAAGCACTTGGCCAGCAGGGTCGCACCCTTGATGACCTGCTCGGGACGCTCCAGACAGGTGCGGTGGTCGCCGGTGATGTACGGCTCGCACTCTGCGGCGTTGATGATCACGTAGTCCACCTTACCCAGACCGGAGCTGATCTTCACATGGGTGGGGAACGTTGCGCCGCCCTGGCCGACGATGCCGGCGTTCTTGACGATCTCCACCAGCTGCTCAGGCGTCAGGCTGTCGGGGTCCGCCACAGGCTTGACTTCCTCGGACACTTCGTTCTGGAAGTCGTTTTCGATGACCACGGACATCATCTTGCCGCCCATGGAGAAGGGCCGCGGCTCCACGGCCTTCACCGTGCCGGAGATGCTGGCGTGGATGGGTGCGGAAACGAATCCGCCGGGTTCGCCGATCCTCTGTCCAATTTTTACCTTGTCGCCCACCGCAACGATAGGCTTACAAGGCGCACCGATGTGCATAGACATGGGAATGACCACCTCAGCCGGGGCTGCCAGCTGTTCGATGGCCTTTTCATTGGTCGCGGCCTTCATGTCATTGGGATGAACGCCGCCAAAGAAAGCTTGTGCCATTGTCTTCACCTCATCTTACTACCGGGTGGCGCTATGCCACCGCATACTATTCAGATATTACAACAAAACTTTTCTCTTGTCCAGTCCTACGGCGCAATTCCTGCGGTTTTTTGCCGTTTTTGTCGCCCGCTTGACGGCCGCGGCTGCCGGAAAACCCCGGTTCTGCCGTTTTCTGCCGCTGCCGCTGCGCCCCGGACGGTACTTGTGTTTCCGCCGGCACTGTGTTAGAATATTACCGCACTGGGCCGGAAATGCGTATGCGCCCCGTGCAGAAAGGAGGGCGGCGCCATGCTGCTTGACCGTATATCTATAAAGAATGAGGCGAAGGGCATCGTCAGAAATGCCAGCGTCTCCGCGTATCTGTTCACTCTGCTGTTCCTGGCCCTCTCGTGGCTGCTCACCGGCACGTCGGACTATGTCTCCCTGAATGAGGAGCTGGTATACAATATTTATTATGCCACCGGCGTGGATCTGTCGTTCCTCATCCTGCACCGCGCCTTCCCGGCCCTGCTGGTGACGTTCGTCAGCATCCTGACGGCGCTGCTGGGCATGCTGCTGGACACAGGCTATATCCTGTACCACCTTGGCATCCGCCGGGGTGAGGAGATGCCCTACCTGACGCTGTTCGACAGCTTTTCCTTTGCCGGCAAGGTGATCCTGCTGTACATCGTCCAGTATATCTTCATCTTCCTGTGGAGCCTGCTGTTCGTCATCCCCGGCATCATCGCCGCCTACCGCTACCGCTTCGCCTACTACAACCTGTGCGAAAACCCGGACATGGGCGTGATGGAAGCTCTCAACATGAGCAAGGCCCAGACCAACGGCTTCAAGTGGCAGCTGTTCGTGCTGGATCTCAGCTTCCTGGGCTGGCAGCTGCTGTGCGCCCTGACGCTGGGCATCCTCTCCATCTGGGTCCAGCCCTATGTCACCCAGACCAACGTCGGCTACTTCCAGCAGATCAAGGCCGCCAAGGGCATCGGCTGGACGCCCCACGCCCCGGAGGAGGATCATACCTTCCACCCCAACGACCCCTTTGACGGCACGGACAATTCCGGCCTGTAATGTGCTTCGCAGAAGAACATGGAGACAACCATGCGGTTGTCTCCATGATTTTTTTTGTTTATCTTACACAAATTTTGGCATAACTACCACTTCTCATACACGAGCAGTTCATTAAAAATTTAACAATAAACGTTTTTCGGCTTGCAGTTAAAATCTTAACGTAGTAGACTGTTGTTATCCGGACACCGGCCGTTCTGGAGGGGAGCGGTCAGGCCCTCATCCGTGCCCAAAAAGAAAATCGTGTTGTAAGGAGAGTGTCGCTGTGTTCAAGAAATTTACCAACGGCTGCGTGCGCGTAGTCAACCGGTGGCTGCCGGATGCGTTCCTGTTCGCCATCATCCTGACCCTCGTGGTATTCGTGGGCGCCATGTGCGCCACCGGCATGGGCCCCATTGAGATCATCGCCAAGTGGGGCGACCAGAAGGGCGGCTTCTGGAATCTGCTGGCCTTCTCCATGCAGATGGCCCTGGTGCTGGTCTTCGGCTCTGCCATGGCCTCCGCCAAGCCCTGCAAGAAGGCGCTGCGCGCGGTGGCCGGCCTGTGCCACAACAACAAGCAGGCCATTCTGGTCACCACCTTCGTGTCCACCATCTGCTGCTGGCTGAACTGGGGCTTCGGCCTGGTCATCGGCGCCCTGCTGGCCAAGGAGGTCGTGCGCCGGGTGCCCACCGTGGACTATCCCCTGCTGATCGCCTCCGCCTACTCCGGCTTCGTCATCTGGCACGCCGGTCTGTCCGGCTCCATCCCCCTGGATCTGGTGGCCGGCAAGGACTTCGGCGGCGTGGTCTATCAGGCCCCCATCACCGCCACCGTGTTCCATCCCATGAACCTCATCATGTGCGGTGCCATCCTGCTGGTGATGCCTCTGGTGAACTACGCCATGCACCCCGACAAGGACCGCACCGTCACCGTCGACCCGGCTCTGCTGGTGGACGAGGAGGAGCGTACCTATGTGATGGATACCCCCGCTGAGAAGCTGGAGCACTCCAAGATCCTGTGGCTCATCACCGTGGTGTTCGGCTTCATCTACATCGTGTACTACTTCGTGCAGAACGGCTTCACCCTGGGCCTGAACATCGTGAACATGATCTTCCTGTTCCTGGGTCTGCTGCTCCACGGCGACCTGCGCCGCTATGTGGACGCCATCGGCGATGCCGCTGCCGGTGCCGCCGGCATCCTGCTGCAGTTCCCGTTCTATGCCGGTATCATGGGCATGATGGTGGCCTCCAATGACCAGGGCGTGTCTCTGGCCGGCGTCATCTCCCAGTTCTTCGTCAGCATCTCCACCAACGTGACGTTCCCCATGCTGTCCTTCCTGGCGGCCGGTATCGTCAACTTCTTCGTCCCCTCCGGCGGCGGCCAGTGGGCCGTCCAGGGCCCCATCATGATGCCTGCCGGTCTGGAGATGGGCATCGAGAACGGCCGCACCGCCATGGCCATCGCCTGGGGCGACCAGTGGACCAACATGATCCAGCCGTTCTGGGCGCTGCCTGCGCTGGGCATCGCCAAGCTGTCCGCCCGCGACATCATGGGCTACCTGGTGGTGGTCCTGCTGTTCACCGGCGTGGTGGCCTGCCTGGGCTTCCTGGGCTGGGCACTATTCTTCTGAGAGATACCATCCTCACAATATCCCCCCGACCCGCACACAGGGACGGCGCCTCGGCGCCGTCCCTGTGTTTTTGTGTGTATTTATATGTATATATGGTGCTTGCCGCCGGTCACACCGTGGCCGTCTCCCGCGCCTCCGCTGCCGCCGCCTCCGGCGCATCGCTGCCGTCGAAGGGCGTCTCCAGCAGCTCCGGCCGCCGGATGTACTTGCGGAAGTCGTTGCAGAACGCCGCGTACTCGTACCCGGTGCAGATGCGCTCGTCCATGACGATGCCCAGCGGCATCATCTTCTTGCTCAGGTCGCCGCTCATATAGTTGGGCACCGGCTTGCCCATGCACACGAACACGCTGGTGGTGCCGAACTCGTAGCAGTGGTGGTGGATGTAGCTGGTCTTGATGGAGGCCAGGTTGGTGATGAACATGCTGGTGTGGAACGGGCTGAGGTCGATGATCTTCCGGGGCAGCAGGCCGTGCTTGTCCAGATGGTAGGCCAGCCACAGCACGAACTTGGGCAGTCCCGGCACGGAGAACATCATCCGGGCGAACTTGTCGGTGCTGTTCTTCTGCTCCGTCTGGCTGTTGGCGTCGACGGCGTCGCTGATCTTTTGCTGGATGGTGAACACCGTGTCCGTCGGCTCCAGATAGATCTTCAGCGTCGTCTCGTCCGGCGAGCCGTCCGCCAGCTTCTTCAGGATCACAAAGGACACGCAGAAGTGGTTGCGCTTGTAGATACGGCTGTTCATCACGAAGTAGTTCAGCTTCGGATTGGTCTGCACCGCCTTGTAGTACGCGGCGATGATCACGGCCATGTGGCTGATGCGGATGCCGCTGCGCCGCTTTTCGCGGATATACGCCTTGATGACCTCCTCATCGATGTTCTCGGTGATGGTGTTCTGTGCGTCGTACCGCTTGGGCATGATGTAGGGGACGGCCGCCACGATCGGCGGCAGGTTCTTTACTCTCGTTCCGTCAGGACGCATGGGCAAACCCTCGATTCTGTCTGAATTACGCTCATTGTACCCCATCCTTTCGACAAAAGCAACCCGCAGAGCCGCGTTTTCTGCACACCGCCCGCCGCCGCGCATTTTACCCTTTACCTTTTCCTCAACATTTGTTATAATAAAGTATTATTATAATGATGAAACTGGCGGCATAGTCCCTGGCGCCGGCAGGAGGGAGGTGACCCGCCGTGAAATTTCAGAAATGGCACATTGCCGACCCGCATCCCGAGGCGGCGGCCCGTCTGACGGCGGCGGGCTACCCCTGTCTCGTGTCGGCGGTGCTGGCCTCCCGGGGCATCGGGACCGCGGAGGAGGCCGCCGCCTTCCTGGAGCACGAGCAGCGCCTGACCTACAGCCCCTTCCTCATGGCCGACATGGACAAGGCCGTGGCGCGGGTGCAGCAGGCGCTGGCCGCTCACGAGAAGATCGCCGTGTTCGGTGACTACGACGTGGACGGCATCACCGCCACCTGCATCCTGGTGGACTACCTGCAGGGCCGGGGCGCCGACGTGCTGCACTATATCCCCCGCCGCATCGAGGACGGCTACGGCCTGAGCTGCGACGCCATCGAGGGCCTGTACCAGAAGGGCGCCCGGCTGCTGATCACCGTGGACTGCGGCATCACCGGCGTGGAGGAGGTGGACTTCGCCAACTCCCTGGGCATGGACGTGGTCATCACCGACCACCACGAGTGCAAGGAGACGCTGCCCCGCGCCGTGGCGGTGGTGGATCCCCACCGGCCCGACTGTCCCTATCCCTTCAAGCATCTGGCCGGCTGCGGCGTGGCGCTGAAGCTGGCGCTGGCGCTGGGCGGCCCGGACAGGGAGGAGGCCCTGTTCTCCCGCTACTGCACGCTGGCCGCCATCGGCACCGTGGCCGACGTGATGCAGATGTCCGGCGAGAACCGCACCATCGTGTCCCGTGGTCTTGCCGCCATCGAGCACTCCGACTTTATCGGGCTTCACGCCCTTCTGAAGGAGGCCGGTCTTGCCGGCCGGGAGATCACCTCCGTGCAGATCGGCTTCGTGCTGGCGCCCCGCATCAACGCGGCGGGCCGCATGGGCGCCGCCGACAAGGCGGCGGAGCTGCTGCTGTGCACCGACCCTGCGGAGGCCGAGCGTATGGCCCGGGATCTCTGCGCCCTGAACCGGGAGCGGCAGAACGTGGAGCAGACCATCTACTCCCAGGCGGAGGAGATGATCGCCCGCCTGCCCGACCGTGACCGCAGCGCGCTGGTGCTGGAGAGCAGCCGCTGGCATCAGGGCGTGGTGGGCATCGTGGCCAGCCGCCTTTCCGAGAAATACTCCCGCCCCAGCTTTATGATCCACCTCAACGGCGCCACCGGCAAAGGCTCCTGCCGCAGCTGGGGCGGCTTCAACCTCTTTGCCGCGCTGGAAAGCTGCAAGGATCTGCTGCTGGGCTTCGGCGGCCACGAGCTGGCCGCGGGCTTTACCATCGAGGAGGGGAACATCCCCGCCTTCCGTGAACGGATGAACGACTACGCCCGCAGCTTCCGGGGCGGCGAGGCCCCGGTATCGGTGCTGGACGTGGACGTGGCCATCACCCACCCCTCCGCCGTGACGCTGGAGGAGCTGGAGGCCCTGTCCGCGTTGGAGCCCTACGGCAGCGGCAACGCCCGCCCGGTGTTCTGCCTGCTGGGGGCCACGCTGCTGCGCACCCAGAACGTAGGCCAGAACCGGCACCTGAAGCTGCGTCTCGGCAAGGGCAGCGCCCAGTTCGATGGCATTTTCTTCTCCACCGTGGCCGAGGACTGCGGCTGCAAGGCCGGCGACCGGGTGGACGCCGCCTTCTATTTGCAGGTCAACGAGTTCCGGGGCAGCCGGACGGTGCAGCTCCAAATGGTGGATCTGCGGCCGTCCCTGTGGGCCAGCGGCCGGGAGCAGGAGGCGCTGGCGCTGGCGGCGCGCTGCACGGCCCGCCAGTCCATACCCGCCCGGGACGCCCGGCGCCTGCTGCCCACCCGTGACCAGTTCGCCGCCGCCTGGCGGTTTCTGGAACGTACCGTCCCGGAGGGCGGCCTCACCACCGGCTATCTGCCGCTGCTGCGCGCGCTGGCAGCGGAGCTGGGCAAGGCGGAGCCGTTCCTCCGCGCCGCCCTGTGCCTGTCCGTCTTTGCCGAACGGGGACTTTTGACGCTGGAGCGGCAGGGGGACGACGTGACCATCCGGCTGCACCGGGGCCTGAAGGTGGTGCTGGGGCAGTCGCCCCACCTGCTGTGGCTCCACAAGAATATTGAGAAAGGGGGCGTTGGACAGTGACGCCGCAGGAAATGTACGACCATCTTGTTGAAACCGTCAAGTCCTACAACCCGTCCGCCGGGTTCGATCAGATCCACGCCGCCTACGAGTATGCCGCCGCCCACCACGCCGGCCAGAACCGGAAGGACGGCTCGCCCTTTATCACCCACCCGCTGGCCGTGGCCCAGATCGTGGCGGAGGAGCTGCATCTGGACACGGAGTCCATCGTGGCGGCGCTGCTCCACGACACCATCGAGGACACCTCCGCCACCCACGAGGAGATCAGCAAGCTGTTCTCCCCCACGGTGGCCGACCTGGTGGAGGGCGTCAGCAAGCTGACCCGCGTCCATTACACCTCCAAAGAGGAGGAGCAGATGGAGAACCTCCGCAAGATGCTGATGGCCATGGCCAAGGACATCCGGGTCATCCTCATCAAGATCTCCGACCGGCTCCACAACATGCGCACCATGGAGTATCAGACGCCGGAGAAGCAGAAGCAGAAATCCTTCGAGACCATGGAGATCTACGCCCCCATCGCCCACCGCCTGGGCATGCAGAAGATGAAGTGGGAGCTGGAGGATCTCTCCCTGAAATATCTGGACCCCGTGGGCTACCGGGAGATCACCGAGGCGCTGGACGAGAAGGCGGCGGAGTACGACGGCTTTATGTCCTCCATCCACGACCAGATCACCACCCGCCTGCGGGAGGCCGGCATCGACGCCGCGGTGCAGGCCCGCATGAAGCACCCCTACTCCATCTACCGCAAGATGTACACCCAGAACAAGTCGCTGGACGACGTGTTCGACCTGTTCGCCTTCCGGGTCATCGTGGACACGGTGGCGGACTGCTACAACGTGCTGGGCCTGATCCACGACCTGTACAAGCCCATCCTGGGCCGCTTCAAGGACTATATCGGCACCCCCAAGCCCAACATGTACCAGAGCCTGCACACCACGGTGGTGGGCGAGAGCGGCATCCCCTTCGAGGTGCAGATCCGCACTAAGGAGATGCACGAGATCGCCGAATACGGCGTGGCCGCCCACTGGAAGTACAAGCAGAACGGCCAGGGCGCCGGCGACGAGCGCAGCTACGAGTGGGTGCGCCGCCTGCTGGAGAATCAGGAGGACGCCGACGCCGAGGACTTCATCCACTCCCTGAAGGTGGACATGTTCGCCGACGAGGTGTTCGTGTTCACGCCGCAGGGCGACGTGATCAACCTGCCCGCCGGCGCCACGCCCATCGACTTCGCCTACACCATCCACTCCGCTGTGGGCAACCACATGACCGGCGCCAAGGTCAACGGCCGCATCGTCCAGTTCGACTACCACCTGCGCAACGGCGACGTGGTGGAGGTCATGACCAGCAAATCCGCCCACGGCCCCAGCCGCGACTGGGTGAAGATCGCCCGCTCCAGCAACGCCCGCAGCAAGATCCGCCAGTGGTTCAAGCGGGAGAAGCGTGACGAGAACATCGTCAACGGCCGCCAGAGCTTCGAGGCGGAGCTGAAGCGCACCGGCGTCACCCTGAAGGAGCTGACCAACGAGGAGAACCTCCCCAGCGTTTTGAAGAAGCTGTGCTACAACAGCCTGGACGACATGTACGCCGCCATCGGCTACGGCGGTGTGTCCGCCCTGAAGGTCATGGGCCGCCTGCGGGAGGATATCCAGCGCATTCTCCACCAGCACCAGACCGAGCGTCAGGCGGAGGTGCCGGTGGCGGATCAGCCCCAGCAGACCCGTCCCGCCGTGCCCCAGCGCCCCAAGGGGGAGCAGGGCATCGTGGTGGAGGGGCTGACCAACTGCCTTGTGAAGTTCTCCAAGTGCTGTACCCCCGTGCCCGGCGATGAGATCGTGGGCTTCATCACCCGGGGCTACGGCATCTCCGTCCACCGGGCGGACTGTCCCAACGCCGACCCCGCCCGCCGCAAGCCGGAGGAGGCGGGCCGCTGGATCAAGGTCTCCTGGGGCGGCAACACGCGGGAGAGCTACCGCACCACACTGGAGGTGGTGGCCAAGGACCGCCTGAACCTGATCGTGGATATCTCCACGGTGCTCTCCAGCACCAAGACCCACGTCTCCTCCCTGAACGCCCGCAGCACGCCGGACGGCTTCGCCCTCATCACGCTGGATACCGACGTGGCCGACAGCCAGCAGCTGCAGACGGTCATGCGGAGGATCGAGCAGATCTCCGGCGTCATGCGGGTCACCCGCCCCGCCGGCTGATCCCCGCCCCACGAAATGAAGAAAAGGAGCCATACGTCATGAGAGCAGTATTGACCCGCGTGAAGCACGCATCCGTCACCATCGACGGCAAGGTACACGGCCAGATCGGAGAGGGCTTCCTCATCCTGCTGGGCGTGACCCACGAGGACACCGAGGCACAGGCCGTCAAGCTGGCGGACAAGCTGACGGGCCTGCGCATTTTTGAAGATGAAAACGACAAGATGAACCGCAGCCTGGAGGACGTGAAGGGCCAGCTGCTCATCGTCTCCCAGTTCACGCTGTACGGCAACTGCAAAAAGGGCCGCCGCCCCGAGTTCCTGGCCGCCGCCCGGCCGGAGGTGGCCATCCCCCTGTACGAGAAGTTCGTCCAGCTCTGCCGTGACAAGGGCTTTCACACCGAGACCGGCGAGTTCGGCGCCTACATGCAGGTGGAGAGCCTCAACGACGGCCCGGTAACGCTGGTGGTGGACACCGACCAGCTGTAAGAAAGGAGCGCGCCATGCACATCACATCCCTTCAGGTGGGGCCCATCATGACCAACTGCTACCTGCTGTGCGACGAGGCGGCAAAGGTCTGCGCCCTCATCGACCCCGGCGACGATGCACCGCAGGTGGCGGACATGGTGGCCCGCAGCGGCTGCGCCCTGCGGTACATCCTGCTGACCCACGGCCACTTTGACCACACCTCCGCCGTCCGCCCTCTGCTGGAGCAGTACCCGGACGTACCGGTGTACATCCATGAAAAGGACACCGCGGACACGGAGCGCGGCGAGCTGCTGTTCCGCAAGGTGGGGCCGGAGAACCAGCGCTACTACAAGGAGGGCGACACCCTGCCGCTGGGCGGGCTGACCCTCCGCGTGCTGGAGACGCCGGGCCACTCCGAAGGCTCCGTCTGCCTGCTGGTGGAGGGGCAGGGCGTCCTGTTCGCCGGCGACACCCTGTTCCGCTGCTCCTGCGGCCGGTGCGACTTCCCCGGCGGCGACTACCGGAAGATGCTGGCGTCGCTGGGCCGTCTGGCGGCGCTGGAGGGCAACCTGCGGGTGCTGCCCGGTCACGACCGGGAGACCACGCTGGACTACGAGCGCCGGGTCAACCCCTACATGCGGCAAGGGGCGAAGCAATGAAGCTGCAATTCCACGGCCACGACGACCGCTACGCCATCGAGCAGAGCCTGCTGGCCTTCTTTCCGGAGGAGCGCCCCGTCTATGAGGCCCCCGCCCCCGGCGAGGACGACTGCGCCTTCGTCTCCCTGACGGAGGGGAAGCGCTATGCCACCGGCGTCACCACCCTTCACTATCACGGCAAAACGGCGCGGGGCGTCTCCCGCGCCGTTCTTACGGACGCCCCCGACGAGTACGAGCGGGAGCGTCTGCGTCAGCGCGCCCTGAAGCTGTCCTTCTTCAAGGCGGCCCGGGACATCACCGGCGTCACCCCCAGCTGGGGCGCCCTCACCGGCATCCGGCCGGGCAAGCTGGCCCGCGCCATGCTGGAGCAGGGCAAAACGGCGCGGGAGACGGACCGCATCCTGCGGGACACCTACTTCGTCTCGCCGGAGCGCCGCCGCCTGGCCATCGAGACGGCGCAGGCGGGCTTGACTGCCAAGCGCGACCTGCGTCCCAACGAGATATCCCTCTATGTGGGCATCCCGTTCTGCCCCACCCGCTGCGCCTATTGCAGCTTCGTGTCCGCGTCGGTAGAGAAGTCCTTCGGCCTGATGGAGCCGTATCTGGCGGCGCTGGAGCAGGAGATCACCGACGCCGCCCGCATGGTGGCGGAGACGGGGCTGTCCGTCAAGTCCTTCTACATGGGCGGCGGCACGCCTACCACCCTGTCGGCACAGCAGATGGATCACCTGCTGACCCACCTGAACAAGAGCTTTGACCTGACGGGCTGCGCGGAGTACTGCATCGAGGCGGGCCGCCCCGACACCATCACACGGGAGAAGCTGCAGGTGCTGCTGGATCACGGCGCCGACCGCATCAGCGTCAACCCCCAGTCCATGGAGGACGAGGTGCTGCGGGCCATCGGCCGCCGCCACACGGCGGCGGACATCGAGCAGACCATGGAGCTGGCCACCTCCATGGGGTTCCCCCATGTAAACATGGATCTCATCGCCGGACTGCCCGCCGACACGCCGGAGGGCTTCCGCCGCACACTGGACAAGTGCCTGACCTTTGGTGCGGACAACATTACCGTCCACACCCTCAGCCTGAAGAAGGGCAGCCGCATCCTGCTGGAGGGTCTGCCCATCCCATCGGCGCAGGACGTGTCCGCCATGCTGGACTATGCCAACAACGCCCTGCGCACCGCCGGCTTCACCCCCTACTATCTCTACCGCCAGAAGTACATGTCCGGCAGCTTCGAGAACGTGGGCTGGTGCATATCCGGCGCGGAGGGACTGTATAATATCTACATCATGGAGGAGCTGCACAGCATCCTGTCCCTGGGCGCCGGCGGCTCCACGAAGATGGTGGATCCGGTGCGCGACCGTATCGAGCGGGTGTTTCACCCCAAGTTTCCCACGGAGTACATCGCCCGTCCCGAGAAGATCCGGCAGGATCTGGAGACGTTCCGCCGGTTCCATGAGAATATGCAGAAGTAAACGGGAGGTACGGCATGGCCCAGCGTCGCCACAACTTCATCAGCGGCGCCGCCGTGCTGGCCTTTGCCGTGGCGGTGACCAAGGTGCTGGGCGCCCTCTACAAGATCCCGCTGGGCAACCTGCTGGACAAGGAGGGCATGGCCCACTTCTACGCCGCCTATAACATTTACAGCCTGCTGCTGGTGCTGTCCACGGCGGGCCTGCCCCTGGCTCTGTCCCGGCTGGTGTCCCGGGCGGCGGCCCAGGGCCGTCTCAACGCCCAGCGCCGCATTTTCCGGACGGCGCTGGCGCTGCTGACCGCCATCGGCCTTGTGTGCAGCGCCGTCATGTGCCTGTACCCCCAGTGGCTCAGCGGCCTGCTCCACGACTCGCTGGCCGCCCCGGCCATCCGGGCGCTGGGACCGGCGGTGCTGTTCGTCTGCCTGACCTCCGCCGTCCGGGGCTATACCCAGGGGCTGGGAGACATGACCCCCACCGCCGCCAGCCAGATGACGGAGTCCGCCGGCAAGCTGGTCATCGGCCTGGGTCTGTGCCTTGTGCTGCTGCACCGGGGCGCGGACTCGTCCCTGTGCGCCGCCGGGGCCATCGCCGGCGTCACCGCCGGCTCCCTGCTGTCGCTGGCGGTGCTGGCCGTGTACCTGCTGCGCCGCCGCCGGCCCATCATCGCCTCGGACACGCCGCCCGCCCGGTCCGCCGTCCTCCGTGAGCTGCTGACCGCCGGCATCCCCATCACGCTGGGCGCGGCGGGCATGAGCCTCATCACCCTGCTGGATCAGGCGCTGGTGATGTCCACCCTCCAGAACACCCTGGGCTATACGGAGGCCGCCGCCACCGCGCTGTACGGCGAGTACACCTTCGGCATGACGCTGTTCGCCCTGCCGCCGTCGTTCATCTACCCCGTCACCGTCAGCCTGGTGCCGGACATCGCCGCCGCCCTGGCCCGGGGCGACCGCGCCGCCGCGGGGCGCAGTACCGCCGCCGCCCTGAAGCTCACCACCCTCATCGCCCTGCCCGCCGGGGCGGGACTGTCGGTGCTGGCCGGGCCCATCCTGCACCTGCTGTACCCGGCGGTGCCCGCCACCGCCGAGGCCGCCGCCTACCACCTGACCATTCTGGGCATCGCCTGCATCTTCGTGTGCCTGATGGTGGCTACCAACGGCGTCCTGCAGGCCTACGGCAAGGAGTACATCCCCGTCGTCACCCTGCTGTGCGGCGGCGTCCTGAAGATCGTCACCAACTACCTGATGGTGGGCGACCCCGCCACCAACGTCCGGGGCGCCCCGGTCAGCACACTGTACTGCTACGCCCTGATCGTGGTGCTGAACCTCATCGCCATCGCCCGCTGTGTGCCGGAACGGCCCTCCTACTTCCGCCTGTTCGCCAAGCCGCTGCTGATCACGGCGGTGATGGCGCTGGCTGCCCGCTCGTCCTATGACCTGCTGGCGCGTGTGCTGCCGGCCCGCTGGGCCGTGCTGCCCGCCATCGCGGCTGCGGCGGTGGTCTACTGCGTGCTGGCGCTGGCGCTGGGCGCCGTGACCCGCGCCGATGTCGCCGGCCTGCCCAAGGGTGAGAAAATCGCCCGGATCCTGCATTTACACTGAACTTTTCAATGTACCAACGCGAAAACCTCTTGCAATGGGAGCGTAAGTATGATAAATTTTGTTAGGAAACCGCGCTACGGCTACGAGGACCTGCTGGAGATCATCCGTCTCCTCCGTTCGGAGGATGGCTGCCCCTGGGACAAGGTGCAGACCCACCGGTCCATCCGCCGCGGCCTCCTGGAGGAGGCCTACGAGGCCGCCGAGGCCATCGACAACGACGACCCCGTCCTTCTGAAGGAGGAACTGGGCGACGTGCTGATGCAGGTGGTGTTCCACGCGGACATCGAGTCCGACGCCGGCCGCTTCACCATGGACGACGTGTGCGACGGCGTGGTGAAGAAGCTGCTGTTCCGCCACCCCCATGTGTTCGGGGACGGGCACGAGGACTCGCCGGAGTCGGTGCTGGTCAGCTGGGATAAGCTGAAGCGCCGGGAAAAAGGCCAGAAGACCGTGGCCGACAGTATGGACAGTGTAGCTCGGAGCCTGCCGGGCCTTTGGCGCGCCGAAAAGCTCCAGAAGAAGGCGGCCTCCGCCGGCTTCGAGTGGCCGGACGTGCAGGGCGCGCTGGCCAAGCTGGAGGAGGAAGTGTCCGAGCTGCGCCGCGCCGTGGAGGATGGCGGCGATGTGCCGGACGAGCTGGGCGACGTGCTGTTCGCCGCCGTGAAGGTGGGCCGCTTCTGCGCCTGCGATCCGGAGGACGCGGTCAACGGCACCTGCGAAAAATTCATCCGCCGCTTCCGCGCCGTGGAAGAGGGCGCGGCGGCCCGGGGGAGGGAGGTCTCCCAGCTCTCGCTGGAGGAGATGACCGCCCTGTGGAACGAGGCAAAACGTTCTTAATGCGATCTCGATCGTTTTGAGATATGCCGCCCGGTGGGACGGCGCCAACAAATGAAAAAAATTTGGGAGGAACTATCATGAATAAAACCGAACTGATCGCCGCCGTGGCAGAGAAGACCGGCCTGTCCAAGAAGGACACCGAGGCCGCCGTCAACGCGACCCTGCTGACCATCACCGAGACCCTGAAGGCCGAGGAGAAGGTGCAGCTGGTGGGCTTTGGCTCCTTCGAGACCAAGAAGCGCGCCGCCCGTACCGGCCTGAACCCCCGTACCAAGGAGACCGTTGAGATCCCCGCCTCCAAGGTGCCCGCTTTCAAGGCCGGCAAGGCTCTGAAGGACGCCGTTGCCGAGTAACATGTTTTCACGGGAGCCGGTGTGACGCCACACCGGCTCCTTTACCGTTTCTGGGAGGATACTATGCGACTTGATAAATACCTGAAGGTCTCCCGCCTCATCAAGCGCCGCACCGTGGCCAACGAGGCCTGCGACAACGAGCGCGTCACCGTCAACGGCCGTGTGCAGCGTGCGTCCTACGACGTGAAGGTGGGCGACGTCATCTCCATCCGCTTCGGCCAGAATACCCTGACGGTGGAGGTGCTGAGCGTCACGGAGAACGTGGGCAAGGACGCGGCTGCCGCCATGTACCGCGAGGCCGCGCCCCAGCCGGACAAACTGTCATAAACCGGAGCGTTCCCTCATACGATACAGTGAAAACTGTGTGGGAGGGAGCGCTTTTCTGATGCCTTACGACATGACCGACGGCGGCGCAGCCGCCTATCACCGCCTCCAGCTGGAGGGGCGGGAGAAGCTGAGCGTCTCCGGCGTGGAGGACGTGGTGCGGTTCGACGAGAACTGCATCGTCACCACCACCAGCGCCGGCACGCTCATCATCACCGGGGAGGAGCTGCACATCGGCAAGCTGTCCCTGGACGGCGGCGAGATGCAGGTGGACGGCCGCATCGACGCCGTGACCTACGAGGACACGGAGGTGCGGCAGGGCTCGTTCCTGTCCCGCCTGTTCGGCTGACATGGAGAACCATGTGCCCCAGCAGCTCACCGCCTACCTGACCGCCGCAGCGCTGGGAGCCGCCTCCGCCATGGTCTACGACCTGCTGCGCACCGTGCGGCTCCGCCGCCGCCGGGACCGGCGGCTCACCGGCCTGCTGGACGTTCTGTACACCGCCGTGCTGGGCTTGCTGCTGCTGTGGTTCGCCCTGCGGATAGGGCAGGGGGAGCTGCGGCTGTATATGCTCACCGGCGTGGCGCTGGGCGCCCTGCTGTACAGCCTGACGCTGCCGTCGCTGCTGCGTCCCCTGTGGGATTTCTGGCTGGACGCGGCGGTGGCGCTGTGCCGTCTGCTGTGCCGCCCGGCGGTGCTGGCGGCGCGCTGGCTGAAAAAAGCCGCCGCTTTCCTGAAAAAACACTTTTCTTTTCGCCGCGTCTGCGCTACAATGGGGATAAGAAAGCGGCCCCGCCGGCCGCGGAAGGGAGCGGACAGCCATGGCGCAGAAAAAGACCCGCAAGAAAAAGTCCAACACCGTACTGCTGCTGGTGCTGGCCGTCCTCATCGTGGTGGTGGGCGTGGAGATCGTCAACGTCTACGGGCGCCTGCGGGACGTCCGGGCGCAGGAGGCGTCCCTGACCCAGCAGCTGCAGGAAAAGACCCAGGAGAACGAAGCGCTCCAGTCCGACCTGGACAAGAAGGATGATCCCGACTTCATCAAGGCGCTGGCCCGCGACCTGCTGGGCCTGGCCGAGGAGGGCGAGCGCATCTTCTACGACGTCAACGACTGACCCCCATATGTACACCGCGCCCCGCCGGAAGGCGGGGCGTTTCTGTTGCCATTTTTCTGCCCGTATGCTATACTGGCGGCAACGAAAGGAGGAACGCCTATGCCTACGTTTCTGGAACAGCGCTACCGCAGGCAGCACCTGCGCTGCGTGCGGCACATCACGCTGGACCCCAAGGGCCGGGGCGCCGTCCGCATCCACATGATCCCGCCCCGGGAGGATGCGCCGTCCGCGCCGTTCCTGCTGCTGCTCAACGGCGACAAGCTGGTGCCGCTGAACCTGTCCTGGGCCATTCTGCTGGCCAACTTCATGGACCGGCTGGAGCCCTTTGCCGGTCTGGAGATCGGCGAGTCCGACTGGCGCGCCATGGCGGACGCCGCCGTGGCCGAGACACATAAGACCTATCCCTTCACGAAAAAGGCCGACCTGGCCGATGACCTGACCCTGATGCTCACCTCGCTGGTGGCCATCGCCCGGGGCCAGGAGCCGGAGGCGGAGGTGGGCGTCCTCTCACTGGGCGAGTACGCCTCCCAGATGACCGCACCCCACCGCATGGATCTGATGGTCAGCGCCATGCACCGCGACGGCGCGTGGCACTGCAACCAGAAATGCCTCCACTGCTACGCCGCCGGCCAGTCTCTGGCCGATGCGCCGGAGCTGTCCACCCAGCAGTGGCTGGAGATCCTCCGCCGCCTGCGGGACGCCAATATCCCGCAGGTCACGTTCACCGGCGGCGAGCCCACCCTCCGCGCCGATCTGGTGGAGCTGGTGGACGCGGCCCAGTGGTTCGTCACCCGCCTGAATACCAACGGCCAGCTGCTGACCACGGCGCTGTGCGCCAAGCTGTACGATGCCAGCCTCGACAGCGTGCAGGTCACGCTGTACAGCGCCGACCCCGCCGTCCACAACGCGCTGGTGGGCGCCGACGGCTTTGAAAAAACGGTGCAGGGCATCCGGAACGCCGTGGCCGCCGGCCTCATCGTCTCGGTGAACACGCCGCTGTGCAGCCTGAATACCGACTACGCCGCCACCCTGCGCTTTGCCGCCTCGCTGGGCGTGCGCTACGCCACCTGCTCCGGCCTTATCCCCTCTGGCAGTGCGCAGGCTGCGGAGAGCCGCGCCACCCGCCTGACGGAGCAGGAGCTGACGGACGTGCTGCGCGCCGCCGTCCCCGTGGTGGAGGAGCTGGGCCTGGAGCTGGACTTCACCAGCCCCGGCTGGCTGCCGGAGGAGACTCTCCGTTCCCTGGGTCTGCACCTGATCCCCAGCTGCGGCGCCTGTCTTTCCAACATGGCCATCGCCCCGGACGGCAGCGTCATCCCCTGTCAGAGCTGGCTCAGCGCCCCGCCGCTGGGCAATATGCGCACCGACGACTGGCACACCATCTGGAACAGCGAGCGCTGCGCCGTCATCCGGGCGGAGAGCGCGAAAATGGATCACATCTGCCAGCTGCGCACCGGCAACAGGGAGGAGGCCGCCACATGCTGAAGAAACTGCATATCCTGCTGCTGACGGTGCTGGCGGCGCTATGCTGCACCGTCACCGCCTGGGCGGACTACGACTATATCGACCGCTACGACGTGGACGTGCTGCCCAACACTGACGACGGCAGCCTGACCATCACCGTCTCCCTGACGTGGACGGCGCTGGAGGAGCTGCCCTACGGGCAGGAGCTGAAGATCGGCGTGCCCAACGGCTCTATCCGGGAGGAGACGGCCCTCACCGACAATATCGAGCGCCTGTCCTTCGACAACAGCTACATGTACGTCTATCTGGACCGCGCCTACGACCAGGGCGAGACGTTCACCTTCTCCTACCGCTGGGTGCAGGAGTATATGTACGGACTGGACGGCGGCACGGTGCTCTACGATTACACCCCCGGCTGGTTCGACGAGGCCAAGATGGGGGCCATGACCCTGACGTGGCACGACCCCGCCGGTCTGAGCGGCGACTTCACCGAGGGGACAGTTTCCGGCGCGGACAGTGTGACGGTGGCGGATGGACTGACCATCACCGCCTCCGACCTGGACTACGGCTACCGGATGAACGTCCGGGTGCGCTACACCGACTGGCCCACCGCCCTGTCCGCCGACAACAGCGCCGACAACGCGCCGGACGACGGCTGGTACGACTATGACGACGGCTACTACGACGACGATCTGGATCTGGAGGCGCTTTTCGGTGGTCTGGTGATCCTGTTCATCGTCATCTGCATCGTGGTGGTGGTGTGCAGCCGGGGCGACGGCTATGCCGGCGGCTTCGGCACACGGTATGTGTTCGTCAACCACCTCTGGTACCCCGCCGGGCCTGACGGCAAGCCCCGTCCCGGCAGCGTGGGCACCAAGACGCGGCCCCGCCCGCCCCGCAGCGGAGGCGGCTTCGGCGGTGGCAGCCGGGGCGGCGGCTTTGGCGGAGGCGGCTTCGGCGGCGGAGGGCACTGTGCCTGCGCCAGCAGCTGCGCCTGTGCCTGCGCCTGCGCCTGTGCCGGCGGCGGCCGTGCGGGCTGCTCCGCCAAGAACCTGTACGGCGCGGTACGCCTGGACGGGACGCTCTCGGAAAAGCTGGATGACCCGGGCGAGACGGCCTGACGCGGTATCGCCCGCACACAGAGACGGCAGAGCCGGTTTTGCGCATGACCCCATGCGCACCCGGCCCCGCCGTCTCTCTTTTTCACAAAAAAGGAGCCGCCCTGCAAGCAGAGCGGCCCAAGCGGGTAGGATATTGGAAAGCTTCCTCTATTATAGTAACGCAAGCCCGTCCCCGTGTAAATAGGAGGTTTTGCCGCATTTCCGCGACTTTTGGGGAGCGCTGTCGAATGTGTCCGTATTGCAAACGATTTGTGAAGTTTTCACAAATTCTCTCAAAACCGCTTTTCAAACCTACTGCGATTTGCTATAATACGGGCAAGGATAAAGGGAAACGGCTCCCCGACCCTACCCTGTGTTTACCGCACTGACGAAAGGAGCAAGTATTATGAAGTTCACATTCGCCTGCAAGAAGATTTCCCTCAACGACTCCATCAAGGAATACGCGGAAAAGAAGATCAGCAAGCTGGATAAGTATTTTCCGGAGGAGGCAGACGCCTTTGTGACCTTTGCCGTGGAGAAGAAGAACCGCTGCGTGGTAGAGCTGACCATCCGCAGCACCAACGGCACGTTGTTCCGCGCCCAGACGGAGGATCCCGACGGCGACATGCGCGGCGCCATTGACGAGGCTGTCAGCTTCATCGACCGCCGCATCCGCAAGAACAAGACGCGGCTGGCCAAGAACCTGCGGCCCGACGCGCTGGTCTCCTCCGTTCCCGCAGAGTTCGACGTGGTGGAGGACAACGATTTCGACATCATCCGCACCAAGCGCTTTGCCGTCAAGCCCATGACCACCGACGAGGCCATCCTGCAGATGAACCTGCTGGACCACTCGTTCTATGTGTTCCGCCGCATTGACGACAACGTCATCTGCGTGGTGTACCAGCGCCACAACGGCGGCTACGGCCTCATCGAGGCGGTGGAGTAATAGATCGCATTCCCAAGGGGCGGCGCAGCCGCCCCTTTTTCTTGCAAAAATTCCGCGTATCCGCCATAATAGGGGAAACGAAAGGAGGTATCCCCGTGAACCTGCTCCACCTCTGGTACCGCACCTACCAATGCGTTTTCGGCCTGGGCGCCCGTCTGCTGCCCTGGCGCCGCCCGGAGACCGTCACCGGCCCCGGCAGCCTCGCGCGCATCCCGGCCCTCCTGACGAAGTGCGGCACCCGCCGCCCGCTGGTGGCGGCCAGCCGCCGCCAGTGCGCCGACCCCGCCTTTCAGCAGATGCTCTCCCGACTGGAGGGCTATGCCCTGTTCTCCGACATACAGCCCAACCCGCCGGTGTCCGCCGTGGAGGCCGCCGCCGCGCTGTACCGCCGGGAGGGCTGCGACAGTCTGGTGGCCGTGGGCGGCGGCAGCCCCATGGACACCGCCAAGGCCGCGGCGGCGCTGCTGGCCCGGCCCGACAGAACACTTTCCCAGCTGGCCGGCCTCCTGAAAGTGCGCCGCCCCATCCCGCCCTTCATCGCTGTGCCCACCACCGCCGGCACCGGCAGCGAAGTGACCTTCGACGCCGTCATCACCGACACGGAGGCCCACGAGAAGCTGAACATCCTGGACATCAAGATCGCCCCCAAGGTGGCTCTGGTGGACCCCACCGTCCTGAAGGGCCTGCCCGAGAAGGTCATGGCTTCCACCGGTGTGGACGCCCTGATCCACGCCGTGGAGGCGTACACCTGCAAGGCCGCCTCCCCCGTTACGGACGCCTTCGCCCTCTACGCCATCGATCTCATCGGCGCCAACATCCGGGAGGCCGTCTATCAGCGGACGCCTGAGTCCTGCAAGGCCATGATGCTGGGCAGCACCATGGCGGGCGTGGCCTTCGGCTACTCCGACGTGGCCGCCGTCCACTGCATCGCCGAGGCCCTGGGCGGCCGCTATGATACCCCCCACGGCGTCTCCAACGCCATGGTCCTCTCCACTGTGACGGAGTTCAACATCCCCGCCAACACGGAGAAGTATGCTGAGATCGCCCGTCACCTGGGCGTTGACACCACCGGCATGACCGAGGAGGAAGCCGCTTACAGCTGCGTGGACGCCATGAAGTCCATCTGCACCGACGTCAAGATCCCCAAGATGCGGGACTTTGAGGTCATCGACCCCGCCGACTTCCAGGCCCTGGCGGAGGCCTCCTTCCGGAATATGTCCACTCCCAACAACCCCAGAGAGCTCTCGGTCCAGGACTTCTTCGACCTGCTGACCAAGGCCTATAACGCCTGAGCCATATCCCGATTACGCCCTCCTTCCGGGGCTTGCATCCTCTGTCCGCCGCATGGGAGCCTCCGATGCGGCGGACAGAAGGAAACGAGAAATACGATGCTTTGAAAGGAGCAAAACCATGACCATTCAGGAACAGATCGTTGCCGCGCGGGTCGCGCAGGCTGCCATCAAGGATTACACCCAGGAGCAGATCGATAAGCTGGTCTACGAGGTCGCCAAGATTATCTACAAGAATGCCGAGCCCCTGGCCCGGGAAGCTGTCGACGAGACCCGTCTCGGCTGCTATGAGGACAAGATCGCGAAGAACACCGACACCCCCGCCACCTTCTGGGCTTACCTGAAGGATAAGAAGTCTGTCGGCATCATCAGCGAGGACGCGGTCAGCGGCGTCATGGAGATCGCCCACCCCATCGGCGTCATCGGCGCCATCACCCCCGCCACCAACCCCACCGTGACTCCCCTGGGCAACTTCATGCACGCCCTGAAGGGCAAGAACGCTCTCGTCGTCTGCCCCGCTCCCCGTGCCCAGAAGACCTCTACTGACACCATCAACCTGATGCGGCAGGCTCTCGTGGCCAACGGCGCTCCCGCTGATCTCGTGCAGGCCGTCGAGGAGCCCACCCTGGAGCATTCCGCCCAGCTTATGGCCGAGTGCGATCTCGTTCTCGCCACCGGCGCCTTCGGCCTCACCAAGGCCGCCTACTCCAGCGGCACTCCCGCCTACGGCGTGGGCCCCGGCAACCCCCCTGTGGTTCTCGACCGCGGCTATGACCTCACCGACGCCGTGAAGATGACCATCACCGCTGTCGGCAGCGACAACGGCATCCTCTGCGACGGCGACAACATGCTGCTGCATCCCGCCGAGGAGGAGAAGGCCCTCTTTGACACCATGCGCCAGGAAGGCGTCGTGGTCTTCGACAAGCCCGAGGACGTGGACAAGTTCCGCGAAGTCCTGTTCGTCAACGGCAAGTCCAACCCCGCTCTCGTGGGCAAGGACGCCCCCGTCATCGCCAAGGCCGCCGGTTTCGACATCCCCGAGACCACCAAGGTCATCGCCCTGAAGGTCAGCGCCGTGGGCAGCGCCGACATCCTGAATAAGGAGATCATGGGGCCTGTCGTCGTCACCAAGGGTTACGACACCTTCGAGGACGCCGTCGCTATGGCCATCCAGAACATGACCGAGAGCGGCGGCATCGGCCACACCGCCGGCATCTTCTCCAACGACGAGGAGCACATCCGCTACTACAGCGAGCGGATCCCCGTGGCCCGCGTGCTGGGCAACCAGCCCACGCCCGACGCCTGGGGTCCCGCCACCAACTCCCTGTCTCCCGCCGTGTCCGAGGGCTGCGGCTCCTGGGGCAACAATATCCTTGCTGGCAACGTGGACTACATCCACCTCATCAACGTCTCCAAGGCCGTCATGCCCCTGAAGGTGGAGCTGCCCGACGGAGAGAAGCTTTTCGCTGACTAAAATCGCCAAGGCGATTTTCGCCAGCGAGGAGGCCCCGTCTCAGCGCCCTTCGGGTGCTGAGACGATGGCAAAGCACTGCGCTCGGGTGCGGACCAAAGGCCGCCCAAAGGCGGTCTTTGGTCCACACTTCGCTCCGTGAGAAGAATTTTTCCCGCCGTACACGCCGCTGGGAAAAATGATCCTGATTCTTTCCGGCTTGCGCCGGAAACCAGGAAGGGGATTCCCCTTCCTGGACCTTTCCCCGGGGGACGGGGGACGAAGGTCCCCGGTCGGCTGCCTGCTTCTGCTGAGAGTGCCTGCTATCCGCCTGGCCGCGGAGCGGCTTCGGCGGCGGGAAGGCCCCTCCTCAAACCTCCCGGGGTGTTCCCGGCACGGGACACCTTCCTTCCGGCCATGCCGGAGACTGGAGATGCAATATGGAAACCATTACGACAAAAGAACAAGCCCTGGAGCTGATCCGCGGCATCGTCAAGAACGAGCGCTTCAAGGTGGATGCCTACTTCTTCTGCGGCTTCCCCACGGACCAGCCCAATGAAAAGCTCATCCAGCTCTGTGAGGCGTATCTCGAAAAGCAGGATGCCGAGAGCAAGACTGCCATGCTCACCGAGATGGAGCGCATGGTGGCGGCCGGTTCCGTCCTGGACGCCGGGGAGAACGTTCTCGGCCG
>ERZ780195.949-NODE-949-length-26586-cov-21.345633_pt1 | contig 26586 bp, 26 predicted proteins | sample MGYA00511017_ERZ780195 | MGnify/ENA primary metagenome ERZ780195 (study PRJEB29588, sample SAMEA2159974) | human gut metagenome | biome: human gut; feature: human-associated habitat; material: faeces | place: Denmark | collected 2008/2010 ...
TCGTGGAAGGGTCTTTTCCGAAGCACTCCGCCCAGATCTCCACGGCGCAGACGGTCGTGCGCTGAATAGTCCCTGTCCGGTTGCCGCCCGTGAACTGATCTCCGCGCAGGAAGCCCCGGCGCTCTGCCAGATCCATCTTATCCCAGTCCTCCGGCAGCAGTGTGTTCAGGTATTCCGCAATCATGCCCTCGCGGACGTCGCTCTCCAGCGCGGCCGTCTGCTCCATCTCCGCCTGTTTTTCTTCCTCAGGCGTCAGGAACAGCTTTTCGCCGTTCTTATATAACTGCCAGGCTTCCGCCCACAGCTGCGGTACGACGCTCTCCACTTCCCACGGTCGATGCGGCGAATTAGCCGTGCAGGTCACCGGCCAGAAACGGCGGTTGCCGGTCACGTCTCGCAGAAAACCGTCGCCGTTGTTCGTACTTCCCACGATGATGCACTGGCGGGGGTGATCCTCCACGCTGTAGCCGTAGGAATGCCGGAACTTATCGTCCTGTCGGGTGATGAACGCTTTGACCGTTTCAACGTCCATCTTTTTGAGCCCGCCAGTTCGCCCAATTCCAGAATCCAGTAGCCCTGCAATTCTTCCGGCGCGGCCTAGTGTCCAGAAGACAGGCGCTTAACATATTATTGAAATTGCCCCTAGTACGACAACGCGGCGATGGAAAACTTCTTCGGTACATTGAAAACGGAATGTCTGTACCGCGCCTGCTTCTCCTCGCGCGTCGAGGTGAAACAGTTCGTTGCCGAGTACATCCATTTCTACAATTTTGAGCGTATTTCGCTCAAAAACGGCCTTACCCCGCTTGAAATTCGGGGCAAGACCGCTTAAAATGGTTTTGTTCTTCAACAGGGCTTTTTCTTTTTCTGCCTGTTCCTAGGGAAACCGTCTAGAAGAAATGAGTAGTCTGTTTCGTCGATATGGTCTGGGAGGTGATCGCAGCGGAAAGCATACGTCTCAGGGTTCGATGGGTATATCTTCCACATGCATGTCCATGGTGAACTTGTTTCGATCGCCGCGATAGCGGGACAGATTGTATTCCACCGGCACGCCGAGCTGGTCGTAAGCCACGTTTTCCACCAGGCAGATGGCCTGACTGCGGGCGATCTTCAGCAGGTTAGCCACGGTGTGGCTGGCGTTGACGGCTTCGATCTGGCGATGAATGTGCACCACGTCCGTGCCGAAGCGTTCATGCAGCGTCCGATAGAGGGAGTGAGCGCTGAGATCTTCCTGCACCAGCCCGGCAAACCGCGAGGCGGGCAGATAGGACTCCTGATATACCAGCGGCTCGCCGTCGCCCCGGCAGAGGCGTTCCAGAAGTACCAGGTCCTCGTTGTCGTTCAGATTCAGGCGCTCGTTGTAGCCCGGAATGCCGGGAACAATCTCCAGGCGCAGAACCTCCGTGCTCGGGGTCATGCCCAGATGCGACATCTCCTGATGGAAGGATTCCAGTTTCTGAATGAAGTTCGCCTCCAGCTTCGGTCGGGAAACGAAAGTTCCCTTGCCTTTTTTGCGCACCAGATAGCCCTCCAATACCATGGCGTTCAGAGCCTGACGAACGGTGGGCCGACTGAAATTCAGCATGCGGCAGATTTCCATTTCCGGAGGCAGCAGCGTGTCCGGCTTCAATTCTCCGGAAGAAATCTCTTCCATTAACAGCTGCTTCAGTTGATGATACAGAGGAACCGGAGAATTCCGGTCTATTTTTCGATTCAATACGGAAAAATCCATGCGCATCATTCCTTGTTCCTTATGGTTGAGGATGTAAATATGTCAGGACAATATCACATACAATATAATACATCATTTTCGACACGAATGCAAGGCGTTTTGAAAAATATGTTTATCCGATAAATTATTATGGAATGACGAAGATTGACTGATAAAATATTTGACCAATACGACAACTTTTTTTGTGAATAGGGCTTGAAATTCCATCAGGCACCTGATATAATGTAAAAATGTAAGGACATTAGGTCAATATGTATATAGTGACAAAAAATAGGAGGCAGTGCCATGTTTAATTTTGATAGTATGCCCTTTTTCGACAATCATACCCACAGAATCGACGTCAGCAATCGCGAGATCACGCCGCTGGATCTGGGTGTAGCCTTCATGCACGGCTGGGGTCCCATCTATCCCGTCGACAAGCCGCTGGGCATTTCCGCCGAGGCAGAGAACTGCACGCCCGAATACGCCGAGACGGTGATGAACATGGGCGTGGTAAAAGTGGTCGTGAACCTGCTGGCGCAGAAATTCGGCTGCGAGGCCACGCCGGAGGCGGTGGTAGCGGAGCGCAATAAGCGCACGGCTGTGGACGGCTACGGTTGGGCGAAGGAGCTCTACGCGGACGCAAACGTCATCGGCGAAATGGCAGACGATGGCGCGCCCTATGGCGATCCGGCGCTGAAGTGCTTCCCTACGACGCTGTACCGTCTGTTCCAGATGGATCCCTTCTTCCGCAGTCTGCTGAAGGAGTGCGGAAGCTACGATGAGCTGAAGGATCGCTTTGATTCCACCGTGCGCGCCCGGCTGGCCGAGGGCTTTGACGGCGTCAAGAGCCATCTGTTCGAGCTGCGGCTCCAGCCGATCCGCGTGATTGAGGATGCGGAGGCCGCAGAGAAGTTTGCCGCGGCGAAGGTCGGCGACAAGTCCGCCTTTGAGGACGTGTATCTGGCCATCTTCGCGCACGTGCTTAAGATGACCCAGGAACTGAACTTCAGCGTTCACGTTCACACCGGCTGCACCGGCAATCCCAACGACCTTCAGACCTGCACCGATCCCTTTGCCATCTGCCCGCTGATGCGGGATCATCGGTTCTTCCGGAGCCATATCGTGTTCCTCCATGGCAATTACCCGGACATCCGCCATGCCGCGCTGATTACCCACAGCTATCCCAACGTGTGGGTGGATCTCGGATGGACGCTCCCTTGGGTCAGCCTGAACATGGAGCAGATTCTGGAGGAGACGCTGGCCATCGCGCCCCACAACAAGGTGATGCTGGGCACCGGTCAGCACAACCATCCCGAGATGTGCTGGGCGGCGGCGAAGGTGGCGAAGAAGGCGCTGGCCCACGTGATGCAGAAGTGGGTGGATCGCGGCATGATCGCCGAGAACCAGGCGGTGGAAATCGCGGAGAATGTGCTCTACAAAAACGCGCTGCGCCTCTACGGAACGAAGGAATAACGCCCTCAGGAAACGAATGCGCCGCGCCGGCGGCCGCGAAACGGAGAAGGTATAATGAAGAAGAAAAACGACGGCGGAAGCATAGCCCTTCCCCGCTATCGCGTGCGGACCAGCCGTACCTTTGCTGAAAACTGGCAGCTGTACCTGCTGCTGCTGCCCACGGTGCTCTATTTTGTAATTTTCCGCTACATCCCGATGCTCGGCATACAGATCGCCTTCCGGGATTACATGCCGAACCTGGGCTATTGGGGAAGCAAATGGGTGCACTTCAAGCACTTCAACCGCTTCTTTTCCAGCTACTATGCCCAGCGAATGATCGTCAATACCGTGGTGTTGAGCTTCGGAACACTGATCTTTTCCTTTCCCGCACCGGTGATTATCGCACTGGTGCTGAATGAGGTTCGGAACAACCATGTGAAAAAGTTCGCCCAGACGGTCACCTATGCGCCCCACTTTCTGTCCATGGTGGTTGTGGTGGGACTGGTGACGTCCATGACCAACATCAACTACGGTCTCATCAACGTGCTGCTGAAGAAGCTGGGCATTATCGAGGAATCCATCAGCTTCATGACCAGCGCAAAGTGGTTCCGTCCGCTTTACATCATTTCCGGCGTGTGGCAGGAATCGGGATGGAACGCGGTGGTGTACATGGCTGCACTGGCCTCGGTGGACGTTCAGCTCTATGAGGCCGCGCGCGTGGACGGCGCGGGCCGGTTGCGCTGCATCTGGCATGTGACCATTCCCTGCATCGCTCCGGCGATGATTACCATGCTGATCCTGAACTGCGGCAAGGTGATGAACGTGGGCTACGAGAAGGTGCTGCTGATGCAGAACGACCTGAACAAGGCAGCCTCGGATATCATCACTACCCACGTCTATCAGCAGGGTATCCAGAAGGGTCAATACAGCTATGCGACGGCGGTCAACCTGTTCAACTCCGTCGTAAATACGGCGCTGGTGGTTGTGGTAAACGCTATTTCCAGGAAGGTCAACGAGACCAGTTTGTGGTAAGGCGGGAGGATGAAACAGATGCGAAAGAGCCAATCCATTGCAGTGGCAGATCGATCCCAGGAGCATCTCAGCGGCATTTACGGCCGCGGAGACCGGGTGATCGACGTTCTGGTGGGCATCATTCTGACGCTCATCGTCGTTTTCACGCTTTACCCGTTGATCTATGTGGTCAGCTGTTCCTTCAGTTCGCCGGAGGCGGTGCTCACGGGCAAGGTGCTACTGCTGCCCATCCGTCCCACGCTGATGAGCTATCAGAAGGTGTTTCAGGAGGGCACTCTGAATCAGGGCATCCTGAATTCTGTATTTCAGACCGTGGTCGGAACGGCAGTCAACCTGCTTGTCACCACCACCGGCGCCTATGCCCTTTCCGAGAAGACGCTAGCCGGACGGAAGTTCTTCACCAAGATGATCATGTTCACCATGATGTTCAGCGGCGGCCTGATTCCCACCTATCTGGTGGTGCGGGAGCTACACCTGCTGAACACCCATTGGTCGGTCATTCTGCCCAGCGCCGTGGGTGTGACCAACTTCATGATTATGAAGAACACCTTCCAGAACTCCATCCCCAACGAAATCAAGGAGGCGGCCTATGTGGAGGGCGCTTCCCAGATTACCACGTTCCTTCGGATCGTCGTGCCGCTGTCCATGCCGATCATTGCCGTGATGCTGCTGTATTACAGCGTAGGCCGGTGGAACGAATACTTCAATGCGCTGCTGTATATTACCAACGAAAAGCTCCAGCCACTTCAGGTGGTGCTGCGCAAGGTGCTGGTGGCCAACGAGGTCAACGAGATGATGTCCGACGGCCACACCATGAACAGCAACGACAGGCTGGCCCTGGCGGAGGGCATCCGGTATGCCATCATCGTCATCTCCAGTCTGCCGATGATCGCCATCTATCCCTTCTTCCAGCGGTTCTTTGCCAAGGGCGTCATGGTGGGTGCGGTGAAGGGCTGATGGAAAGGAAAGATTCAGGAGTCTTTTGCGGAACGGTCGTTCCGTGAAATATCGTTTCCCAATTACAGACAAGAGAGAGGAGAACCCCCGATGAAGAAGATTGCAACCGTTTTCCTGACCCTGCTGCTGGCGCTGAGCCTGCTCACGCCCGCTCTGGCGGAGACCGCCGAGGCATGGTCCATGCCGATTGTGGATGAGAAGATCACCGTGACCGGCTACGCCCTTCAGAGTCCGCAGGGCGGAGACGCCAACGACATGATCGCATGGGAGTACTACGAGGAAATGACCGGCATCCACGTGGAGTGGACCAACGTCCCCACCGACAACAAGGACGAGGTGCTCAGCGTGATGCTGTTCTCCGGTGATCTGCCCGACATCATCTATGCCTGCGGTTTCAGCGCCGACGACCTCATCAAGTACGGCTCCACCGGCGTGTTCGCCGACCTCACCGAGCCCTATGAGAAGTACGCCGTCAGCCTTCAGGCCATCGTCGCTGAGAATCCGTCCCTGCAGAGCGCCATCACCAGTGCCGACGGCCACATTTACGGCTTCCCGCACCTGAAGCTGGGCGACAACATGCGCACCAACAAGCTGTTCATTAACCCCGACTGGCTGAAAGAGGTCGGCAAGGAAATGCCCACCAATTTCAAGGAATTTGAAGAGGTGCTGTACGCCTTCCGCGATACCGACTGCAACCACAACGGCGAGAAGGACGAGATTCCCTTCATCATCCGTTACAATGACTTCCACTTCCTGCCCAACCTCTATAACTTCTTTGGTCTGGGCAACCGCGGCACCGGTCATCGCTATGTGGACTGGGACTACGAGAACAACTGCCTGCGGTTCATTCCCACCGCGCCTCAGTTCAAGGATCTGCTCACCGTGGCGGCCAAGTGGTATGCCGACGGCATCCTGGACAAGGAAACCTTCGAGAACAAGTCCTCAAAGCAGATCGTCGCCAAGACCAGCCAGAACCTGGTGGGCGTTCACGGCGACTTCGTCACCAACACTGGCTCGGTCTATCAGGACATCTTCCGCTGCATCCCCGTGATGGAGAACTACTATGGCGAGAAACTCTGGACGCGCCGCAGTCCCCTGGTCGCTGACCTCGGCGCGTTCGTCATCTCCGCCAAGAGCCAGTATGTGGACGAGCTGGTGAAGTGGGCCGACTACTTCTACAGCGATGAAGGCAGCATCCTGTACAATATGGGCGTGGAGGGCGTGACCTTCGAATTCGACGAGAACGGCGTTCCCCAGTTCAAGGACGAGCTGATCAACAACCCCGACGGCCTCACTCTCACTCAGATGCGCGTGAAGTACATGGGCTTCCAGAGCGGCCCTGGCTACTGGTCCGACGAGACCTACAAGGGCGCGGAGACCTATTGGACCTCCACGGAGCTGATGGACGATTATCGCCAGTATCTGCCCGAAGAGATCTGGGAGAGCTTCAACGCCACATACGAGGAGTCTGAAGCGATGGCCGCCGTCTGGACCGATATCAAGGCCTATCTGGACGAGAACATCGCGGCGTTCATCCACGGCGATCGCTCTCTGGACGAGTGGGACGACTATGTCGCCACCATTGAGAACATGGATCTGGCAGACTACATGGCTCTCTATCAGACGCTCTACGAGCGCTATGAAGCCAACATCTGATCCGATTCCCCGATATGCTTTTCCTGCTGCCTGCGGCTGTCCAAACCGCAGGCAGTAATCAAAAGAGGTCGGCGCACCCCAGAAAAACGTCCGGTTCACCCCATTTGAATTAGAAAAGGATTTCGTGGATGAACATCATTACAGTAACCAACCAGATCCTCATGCTGTTTATCATCACGGGTGTGGGCTGGTTTTTGCAAAAGAGAAAGGTACTGACCGATCCTGTTATTAAGGGAATCAACAGCGTGGTGCTGCAGGCGGCCTGGCCGGCGATGATTCTGTCCACCACGCAGAAAAAGTGCACGCCGGAAACGCTGAAGGGCTTCTTTACCGTAGCCGCGGTCAGCGCGGCGATCCTCGCGCTGGCCTGCGGCGCGATCTGCCTGGTTCTGGCTCGACGGAACGTCTCCGCCGCGCCGGTGTACGTCGTCCTGTCCGTAATGCCCAACGCGGGATTCGTGGGTCTGCCCATCATTCAGGCTGTGTATGGCGACACGGGACTATTGTATCTCGCGGCGTTCCTGGTGGGCTTTAATCTGATCCTGTGGACGGTGGGCGTGTTTCTGTTTACCGGAGTGAGCGCCGGTTCGCTCAGAGGCCTGCTGAATCCGGGCCTGATCGCCGCCGTCGTGGGAACGTTGCTGTTCGTGGCGGGCGTGGCTCTGCCCGCGCCGCTGCTGTCCACGGTCAATCAGCTGGGCGCGCTCACGACGCCGCTGTCCATGCTGCTGCTGGGCGCACGGCTTCCCCGGGTGAAGCCCCAGGCGCTTCGAAGCCCTCGTGTGTGGAGCGCGGTGGCGCTGAAGCTGCTGGCTCTGCCGACGATCACGCTGGCTGTCATGCGTCTGCTGAGAGTGGACGCCGTGCTCACCGGCGTTGCGGTGCTCTCCATGGCCATGCCCGCCGCTTCCGCGGCGCAGATGCTGGCCGAAAAGTATGACGACGACGTGGAATTTTCCGTGCAGGGCGTATCGGCTTCAATGCTCCTGTGTATCGTCACCGTGCCGCTGATCGTGCTGCTTCTGTCAATCTGAAAAAACGGGCGAATGGATGCGGCGGCTGAAAGAACCAACAGCGCCGGAACGGATAATTCGCCGGGTCTGCGCTGGCCGCAAGGCAGCCTGCAATTGTCAATAACGCTTTATCAATGGACATTCCCTGCAAAAGCCTCAGAACTTTTGCTCGAATCAGAGAGGAGAAACCCATGTATATCCCGAACGAACATCGCTACGACAACATGGACTTCTATCGCAGATGCGGAAGAAGCGGACTGATGCTGCCGTCCCTTTCGCTGGGACTGTGGCACAATTTTGGCAGCATCACGCCGTTCGGCGTGCAGCAGAGCCTGCTGCGCACCGCCTTTGACAACGGCATCTGCCATTTTGACCTGGCCAACAACTATGGCCCGCCTTACGGCGAGGCGGAGCGGAACTTCGGCGTGCACATGGACCGCGACTGGCGGTCGCACCGGGACGAGCTGATCCTGTCCACCAAGGCCGGATATGATATGTGGCAGGGGCCCTACGGTGATCACGGCAGCCGCAAGTACCTGATGGCGAGCATTGACCAGAGCCTAAAGCGGATGCACGTGGATTATGTGGACATCTTTTACCACCATCGACCGGATCCGGATACGCCCATCGAGGAGACGATGGGTGCGCTGGATCAGATTGTTCGCAGCGGCAAGGCACTGTATGTGGGCATTTCGAACTATCGTCCAGCCGAGGCGGAGGTGGCCATTCGCACGCTGCGGAAGCTGGGAACGCCCTGTCTGATCGAACAGCCGAACTATTCCATGCTGGATCGCTGGATTGAGGATGGACTCACCGATGTGCTTCGCAGGGAAGGCGTGGGCTGCATCGTGTTCGCGCCGCTGCAGCACGGGCTGCTGACCGGAAAATACCTCGATGGCATTCCGGCGGACTCCCGTGCGGCTCGGGATCCCCGCTATCTGAAGGCGGAGAACATCCATCCCGACCAGTTGAAGAGGGTCGCGGCGCTGGAGGACATTGCCGACGCACGCGGTCAGAAGCTCAATCAAATGGCGCTGCAATGGGTGCTGCGGGATTCCGTAATCACTTCTGCGCTGATCGGCGCCAGCCGCCCCGAGCAGATCATTGACAACATCCAGGCCGTTCATGGCGCGCCCTTTACCCAGGAAGAACTGGACGCCATCGAAATGGCGCTGAAGTAAGCCCGGCTGGGATTGTGCAGCCTGTGAAGTGATCCCTTTTTCGGGCCATGTTAATGTTCCCCTTTGAAACGATTTTGAAGGGTTCCTCAGAAAGTCTGGCGACCAATCAGCACAAAAATTATTCAGGAGACGGAGAGGGCTTGCTGTCTGCGAATTGTAGGCGGGCAAGCCCTTTAGCTTTACCTTAATCCACCGCACGCCGCGCTGCCGAAAACTGCACAATATTGCCGAAAGCATCGTGATTTTCGACGAGCGCAGACACTGCCTGTGAGCCTTCTGAAGCCGTGCGTGTCCGCAATCGCGGATTTACTCGCCCCGGCAAGAGTTTTCTGCCGGGGCTTGAATGGATTTTGGAGCGTCTATCTGGAAGCGGGCGGTCATGCGTCCAGAATGCTGTGTGCTTCACGGCAGAGCTGCTCAACCTTTTCGAAGTTGCCCGCAGCGATTTCCTTCTTGGGGCAGAGCCAGCTGCCGCCTACCGCGCAGACGAAGGGCGCGGCGGCGTATTCCTTCAGATTGGCCGCGGACACGCCGCCAGTGGGAATGAAGCGAACGCCGCCGAAGGGCGCGCTGAGGGCCTTCATCCCGCTCAGTCCGCCGTAGACATTGGCCGGGAAGAACTTGACCACGCTCAGTCCGCAGCGCAGCGCAGCCATCACCTCGGTGGGGGTGACGCAGCCCGGGCACACGGCCACGTCGTGCGCCGTGCACCAACGGACGACCTCCTCGTCAAAGCCGGGGCTGACGATAAACTTCGCGCCGCATTCCACCGCGCGTCGGCACTGCTCCAGCGTAATCACAGTGCCCGCGCCCACAAGCATGTCCGGGCAGGCCTGAGCCACGGCGCGAATCGCGTCCGGAGCCGCCGCGGTGCGGAAGGTAATCTCCATGACGTTCACGCCGCCGCGGAGCATCGCCTTTGCCGTGGGAACCGCGTCTTCAGCGCGATCCAGCACGACGACCGGCACCACACCGCATTTTTCGATTTTTTCCATTGCAGTCATCTTAAAAGCGCTCCTTTCTCAAAGACCCAGATCGGCCAGCAGATTGTCCGTCGCCATGCGGCCCATGTTCCGGGTCGCGCCCACGGTGGAGGCCGCGCAATGCGAGCCGAGCACCGCGTTGTCCAGCGTCAGCCAGGCCGGGTTCTCCGGCGGTTCATGGGCGAACGCGTCCAGACCTGCTCCGTAAATGCGCCTTTCCTGAAGGGCCCGGAGCAGCGCCTCCTCGTCCACCAGTCCGCCGCGGGCGGTGTTGATGAGCACCGCGTCCGGCTTCATCATGGACAGCTCCCTTTCGCCGACGTAGTTCTTCGTCTCCGGTGTGAGCGGAAGATGCAGCGAGATGAAGTCCGCGGTGCGGAAAATGGTCTCAGGCTCGGCGTATTCGACGCCGTTCGCCGCGGCGTATTCCTCGTTCCAGAACACGTCGTAGGCGATGACCTTCATGCCGAAGCCCTGCGCCCGCTTCGCCACATGCTTGCCGATGGCTCCCAGACCCAGCAGGCCCAGCGTCGCATGGCTCACGTCCCGGGTGGTAATCTTGCCCCAGTTCATGGCGCGGCACTTGCCGTCGATGAGCGGTACCCTGCGCGCCACGGCCAGCATCAGCGCCATGGCATAGTCCGCGACGGCTTCGCTGTTTGCGCCTGCGGTGCGGGACACGCGGATGCCGTGCGCCCTGCAGTAATCCAGATCGATGTTGTCCACACCCACGCCGTACTTGGCCACGGCCTTCAGCCCCGGCGCGCAGGCCAGCACCTCTGCGTCCAGCGGATCTACTCCGACAATCACGCCGGTGCAGTCTGCCAGCAGTGCCTTCATCTGTTCCTTTTCCAGAATACCGCCGGTAGTGTTGCGCACCACCTCGCAGCCGGCGGCCCTCAGCTGTTCGAAGAGCTCCGGCATATCCTTACCATAGGAGCGCGGAGTGACCAGTATTTTTTCAGCCATGGAGCGCCTCCTTCAGCGAGCCAGCCGGTCGCACATGCTCAGACGCTCGCCGGTGATGTCGATGTGGAATACCTCGGCAATGACCTGCGTCCAGCCGTGGATGAAATAAGTCCAGCCGTTTTCGATCTGCAATCCGCGCTCCTCGCGCTGAGCCTCGGCCTGGTGCATGAATTCCAGCGAGCCGCGATAGTTGAACTCCCAGATCACGCCGTTCATGGGGAAGCGGCACTTGTCCGTCAGCGGCGAGCCGGGGCGATCCTTGCCCATGCCAGTGGCGTTGATGACCAGCGAGCCCTCGGGCAGCGCCTCGACGATGCGGTCGTTCCATTCGGGAATGGGGCAGAGGTTGAAGCTCATCTGCACGCGGGAATTGCCCAGCAGATGGACAGCCTCGGCCAGTCGGCCGACGGAACGATTGTCCATCTGAATCCGCGCGGGCACCGCGTCGCCATGCTTTTCATGCGCCAGATAGGCGCAGACCGCCAGCGCGCTGCCGCCGGCGCCCAGCACGCAGGCCTGCGCCTCGGGGTATTTCTGCCAGTGCTCCGCCGGCAGGAACGAATCCAGCGCCAGGCCCACCGAGATGGGATCCTTGGCATGGCCCCAGAGCCTGCCGTCCCGCTTGGAGATGGACGAGATCTCGCCGAACTGCTGCGCGTAGGGATCCAGCTCGTCGAACAGATCGCGGCAGGCGTTGAGCAGATCGATCTTGTGCGTCGTCACCAGCGCGCCCAGCGACAGCGGATCGCTGCGGATAAATTCTACCGCCGCGCGATAGTCCTCGGCAGGCGCGTGGATGGCGATATCGATGCCCTTGAGGCAGCCCTGGATGCCCAGCGCCTTTGCCCAGATGGGGAAAATGCGCATGATAGAGGACTGGCCGGTGGTTACGCCGATAAAATACATCGTCGGCTCCGTGGCGGGATTGGGAAGTTTCACCATAAATCATCTCTCCTTTGACAGTCGATGTGCTCTATTCGAAAACCCTCGCGGGATTGTCGACGGTGATTCTCCGAAGAGTCTGCTCGGAAATGCCCGATGCGGCCAGCATGGGCAGAAATACGTCCAGAATGTAGTTAAGCCCAATGGCTCCGCCGTAAGTGGACAGGCGTTCCCTCGTGGTGTCCAGCGAAAAGAGCAGCTGGCGCTCATGGCCGCGCTCCAGCATGTGCAGAATCAGCCGGCACTCGGCCTCGTCGTCGTGATATTTGAACCGGCCGATGGTGTCGTATTCCAGCATCGCGCCGGTGTCGGCAATGGCCTCGTGGGGCGCAAAGTCCGCCGCCTGCCGATCGGCGTGGCAGATGAGCACGCGATGGATGGGCATGCCGCAGGCGCAGGCCAGCTCTACGGCGCGCACGCCGTCCAAGCCCTTCTCCGTGTGCACCACCAGCGGAACTTCCGCGCGCGCCGCAGCCTCCGCCGCCGCGCGATAGCGCTCCGCCGCTGCGCCGACCAGTCCCTCCGGGCCGACGGCGGCCTTGACTGCGCCGGGCCGAACCTCCCGGTTCTCCACGCAGCCGTTGCGCAGCTCGTCGATGAAGAAATCCGTAAGCGCGCTTCGCGACGCGCTGAAGAGCCAGTGCGTCGGCGCATAAAAGTGTGGAAGATGGTAGCCCGTCACCGCAATCAGCGCAACGCCCGAACGCCAGCTGATCTCCCGCAGGACTCGAGCGTCGCGTCCTGCGCCGCCGGGCTGCGCGTCCAGACAGCTTCCGCCGCCCGCGCGGCGATAGATTTCAAGCTCCGCCAGCGAGCATTCCGGCTCGTCCACCAGCAGCGCCGGGTTTTTCCGGGTGGCCGGCCCCTCAGCCACGAAAAGGTGCTCGTGCATCTGGCAGTGTCCCAGCTGCGAAATGGGCGCCTCTCCCGTCACCGTCTGCACTGTTTTCATTGCGCGCAGCCTCTCTTTCTTCTATGTTTCATACATACCATTGTCGTTACATATAGTCTTCAAAATCATTCCTCACCGAAACCGGCGAGGAATGACGGCCTTTTTTATTTCAGAGAAGTGTCAATCAGCAGATCCACCTCGAAGCGATTTCGATCGCCCCGATAGCGGGCGATGGAGAATTCGATGGGTTCGTCATACTGATTGTAGCCGACAGTGTGGAACAGATGCACCGGCTTGCCCGTGCGAATGTTCAGCAGCCGCGCGTCCTGCGCGTTGGCAGCCACCGCCTCCAGTATGCGGCTGACGCGGCAGATGCGCGTTTCCTCGCGCTCCGCCAGCACGTTGTACATGGACTCCTTCGCCATGTTGTGCTGCATCAGGAACGCACATTTCGGATAGGGCAAATAGGTCTCCACCGTGACGATGGGTTCGTCGTCGGCGCTGCGCTTGCGGTGCAGATAGACGACCTTTTCGCCGGGCGCTGATCCGAAGGCCTCGGCGGCGCGCTCCGGCATTTCCACAACCTCCAGCGCCAGCAGCTCCGTGCCCGGGCGGCGGCCTGTGCGCTCGATCTGCTCGTTGAACGACTCCAGCCGGCGGATGAAATCCTGCTGGATCTTCCGCTGTGCCACGAAGGTTCCCTTGGATTTCACGCGGTACAGCCAGCCCTCGCGCACCAGCTCTGTGATGGCCTGGCGCACCGTCGTGCGGCTGATTTCGAACATCTCCGAGATTTCCTTCTCCGTGGGAATTATCGAATCCACCGGATAGGCGTTGGACTTGATTTCCTCCAGCAGCAGGGTTTTCAGCTGATAGTACAGCGGAATCGGCACCGACTTATCCAGCTTATGCTGTTCAAGCATTCAGATCCCACCCTCTTTATCCATAAAATCGGTTTTTATTATAGCACAGCCCTCTGTGCGTTTCAAGTCCGAAGCCGGGAAAGAAAGCGTTGACAACCGCCTTCGAATCGTCTATACTATCTATGTACCTACATTGTATCATTGCAAATAACAAAAATCAATGGATGGAGGAAAAAAGCATGGACTTTAACCCCAGCAATCTGCCTCTGGATTTTGAAAAGGGCTTTACCCTGCCCTTCGATCTGAAGACCGGCATGAGCGCAGCGGTGGACACGGGCAAGCGCCATCTGGCCGACATGAAGGGCATGTTTGCCGATGCGGCCGCCGAGACGAGGGCCATTGAGGACGGCAATCCCCTGATCTATGAATTCCATTCGCTGCCCGCGCCGAACCACGGCGGTGATCTGGCCTTCGGCTGCTCCATCGTCTATCCGGGCAAGGTCGGCGACGAATACTACATGACCAAGGGCCACTTCCACACCATTCTGGAGACCGGCGAGGTCTATTATTGCCTCAGCGGCCACGGCTACATGATGATGGAAAACCCCGAGGGCGACTGGCGCTGCCTGGAGCTGACCGCCGGAAAGGCCGTCTACGTGCCCAAGCGCTACGCCCATCGCTCCATCTGCGTGGGAACCACCGAGCCGCTGGTCACCTTCTTCGTCTTCCGCGCCGACGCGGGGCACAACTACGGCACCATTGAGGAAAAGGGCTATCGCAAACTCCTCGTGGAGCGGGACGGCAAGCCCGCAATCATCGACAACCCCAAGTGGAATAGCTGATCGAAAAGATTCGCCGCAGAGATGTTCTCGCCGGCACAGATCGCCGCGCATATGCAGTTTTTGTTTCAATACGGCTTGTGCGTGTGGCTGAGGCCGGGTGGGAATGATTTGGCGTTCAACTAATACTGCGAATAAACTTCAGGGAAGGATGGATCGTATCATGAAAACGCTGGTTGTCGAAAAGGATGGAAGCCTTTCGGTCAGAGAAGTGAGCAGACCCGAATACAATGAGTGTCAGGCGCTGGTTAAGACGCTCAGCTGCGGAATTTGTAACGGCACGGATGCAAAACTCATTCATCAGAAGTTTAAAGGCTACGGCCCCGAACGGTATCCGCTGATGCTTGGCCATGAAGCGGTAGGGCGCGTGGTGGAAGTCGGAGAGAAGGTAACGAGCTACAAAGTGGGCGATGTGGTTCTCCTTCCCTTTGTGGATCCTCAGGACGGCCTTGATTCCGGCTGGGGAGCCTATGGCGAATACGGCGTTGTCTGCGACGCTGCGGCATGGGATGAATCCAAATACGGCGCGACGCCGGAGTGCGCTTTCGGACAGAGCATCATTCCACCCGAGATCGATCCCGTTGACGCGGCGATGATTATCACGCTGAGAGAGGTGCTCTCCTCTATCAAGCGGTTTGGCATTGGCGCGAACGATTCCATCGTGGTGTTCGGATGCGGCCCTGTCGGACTTACCTTTATCAAATTCATGAGTCTGCTGGGCGTACATCCTATCATTGCCATGGACATTGTTCCGGAGAAGCTGGAGGTCGCTCGGAAAATGGGCGCGACGCATGTCTTCAACAGCGGAGATCCGAGCTACAGAGACGCGGTTCGGAATATCTGCCCCGACGGCGTAAAATATGTGCTGGATGCGGTAGGCGTATCGGCGATTATCAATATGGCGATGCCGCTGCTGTGCGATCAGGGAAAGATCTGCTGCTATGGAATTTCGCCCAATCTTTCTGCGGAAATCGACTGGTCGGAAGCGCCTTACAACTGGCAGCTGCAATTCCAGCAGTTCCCCAGCAAGGTAGAAGAGGGACTGGCGCACAACCAGATCATGAACTGGCTGAAGGCAGGAGTCATTGATCTTAAGGATTATATCAGTGATTACTTTGACTTTGCGGATATACTTGCCGCTTTTGACAAGCTGGAGAAACGTCAGATTTCCAAGAAGGGCATTGTTCGCTATCCGGACTGAAAGGCTTTCACAGCAGGAAGAAAGGGCGCTGCAGCGCAGGCTCTGAAATGAGGCTGTCCTGCGCATCGCAGCCAAAACCGCTTCAAGCGTCAGCGCTTGAAGCGGTTTTCACGTCGCGTACGACAGTTCCTGTCCTGCGGCGATGCGGGAAGGCGGGGAGAGCCCCTCGCCTTCCCGATTGTGCTCTTCGGTTATTCGACGTCCAGCTGCGCCATGGTTGCGGGGATTTCGTGCGCGGTATTGACCTTCTGATCGTCTACGACGCAGTCAAAGCAGGAGATTACGAGCTTTCCGTTCCAGAAGCAAGGCTCGCCCGGCTCATCCAGACCGCCCTCCCAGCCTGTGCAGTCCGGCGACTGAGCGATGCGGGTAATTACGCCCTCCGGAGAGATTTTTCCGATGGCGTTGGCGGAGAAATCCGCGACGTAGATGTTTCCATGATCGTCCATGGTCATGCCGTCGGTGGTGAGCAGCTGATCTGTGTTGACGCACCAAAGCTCCTTGTCGATCATCTTGCTGCCGTCGGCGCTCAGCGTCAGACGCCAGATGCTGCCGTCTCCAAAGTTGCCGATAATCAGACGCCCCTCGCGGTCGAAAATGATGCCGTCCACGCCATACTGGCACTTGGGATTCTCGGTGATAAAGGTGCAGAGGATATTCTCATCGGCCAATGTGTTCGTGCAGTGGATGTCGTGGTCGTCCAGATGGAAACAGTATACGCAGCTCATGAGATTGCCGCTCTTTGTCTCAACCAGTTCCAGCGTGGACTGAGTAACATAGATGTAATCCCCGCGAATACGGAGGCCATTGGGATGCTCCATGTGATCGGCCACCACCGAACAGGATTCGTATTCGCCATGCTCGTTGAAGTGTACGCGGAGAATGCGCCCTGTCCGAATCAGATCCGGGCGTCCCGTCCAGCCGGCGTTGTCCACGATATAGAGGTCACCGTCGGGACCGAATTCGAGCCCCATTGATCTGGCTTCGCCGGTTTCCGGATTCACGGGAACATCAAACCATTTGGAGATCTGCTTTTCCTTTGTGATTTTCAGGATGCAGCTTGGCAGCTCCATGTTGGCGAAATTCGGACAGGAGAGAATCAGATTGCCGTCTCGATCGATGGTCATGCCGTCTGGGGTGGCTACATATTCTTCCGGCAGCAGGGTAAACAGTTTCGGGGTCTGCATAATCATTTCCTCCTCTTATATCGCGTATTATTTCCCGGCCATCTTCTGATAGACGGGCAGCAGCGACTGATAACACAGCTCAAATAGCTCTTTTACAGGGCCATAGGCGGCGACGGCGGCGGGATTTGGCGCATGCACAGATTTTACTTCGATAAAGCGGTCAATCGCATTGAAATCCCGGAATAAGCCGACGCCGACGCCGCCGGTAACGGCAGCGCCCATGGATGTGGCCTCTTCCAGCAAAGCGGGCACCTTGATTCGGGCATTGTAGACATCGGCCATCATCTGCCGCCACACCGCGCCCTTGGCGCCGCCGCCGATCACGAGAATTTCGGATATGTCAATGTGCTGGCGAAGAATCTCCAGAATGATTCCGAGGTTCATGGTCACGCCTTCCAGTACGCTGCGCAGAAGATCCTTGCGCTCGTTTTCCATTTTCAGCCCAATGAACGCGCCGCGCGCATCGGCATTCCAGCGCGGTGCGCGCTCCCCAAGGAGATAGGGAAGGAAAATCACACCGTTCGCGCCGATGGGGCTGCGCTCGATTTCCGCATTAATCAGATCATACGGACTCAGTCCCCTGCGCGCTGCCTCTTCAGATTCGGACAGGCAGATCTGGTTCTTCAGCCATGCGTAGCTGCCGCCGGCAGACTGCATGGTTCCGTTTGGCGCATACAGCCCGGGGACGATATGAGCCCACGTAACGGTTCGCATTTGCTCGTCAAATACGGGCTTTTCGCTGGTGGACGCGATCCATGAAGAGGAGCCGACATAGCTGAAGGTCTGTCCGGGGCGAACGGAACCGGCGCCGACGTTGGCGCAGACGCCGTCGCCGCCGCCCATGACCACGGGCGTTCCTTCCGCCAGGCCGGTTGCTTTGGCAGCCTCGCGCGTTACGCCGCCCGCGACAAAGGTCGAAGGAACGATTTCAGGCAGCTTGTCCATGTCGACGCCGGCAATGTCCAGCAGCTTCTCCGACCATTTCAATGTCTGCAGATCCACGCAGGCGTTTGATGAACCGTCGGACGGCTCGGTATAGAACTTTCCGGTCAGGCGCAGCACGATATAGTCCTTTGCGTTGAGCGTCTTATAGGTTTTTTTGTAGAGCTCCGGTTCGTTGTCCCGCACCCACATCAGCTTCTGCAGACCATAGCTTGCGCTGTTGCGATGTCCCACGATGTGGTAGTAATCAGACGGGCTGATTCTGGCGGAGATGGCCTTCTGCTGCTCCTGAGCGCGCTGATCCGCCCAAATGATGGAGGAGCGCAGCGGATTCCCGGCCCGGTCGACGCACAGGCAGCCCATCATCTGACCGCTGAAGGATACGGCGGCAATATCGTGCCTGTCCACGCCAGTCTTGTGAATCAGACTCTGAGTGGTATCGCAGATGGATTTCCACCAGTCTTCGGGATTCTGTTCTACCCATGTTTCATTGTAGTAATAAGTGCCGTAGCTGTATACCGCGGAGCCGATCAGACGGCCTTCTTCGGAAAACAAGGTCGCTTTGTTTCCGGATGTGCCCAAATCATGGGCAATGATGTATTTCACGGATAAACCCTCCTTTTTTATTTCAGAGCATGCGCCTGCAATTCTGCGTTTTTATTCTGCGGTTAAGACCAAACCGTATGCCGACGGAGCCGAATGCTTTCGGGACTTCACTACAAAGATATTATGTCGGATTGTCACTACAAAGAATAATACAACAACCTCCATCCGGTAATGACCTTGTATGTTCATAGCTCGGAATAAATGCGCTCCTGTCCGGCAGCAGAATGGCTTCAACCGTCACAAGGGATTCATCATCAACACAGCGCTTCCGGCGTCGATAGATCATTTCTGAACCTGAAAGAACAACCGGAGGCGCGATAGCCTGCTTCGACAGATCGACGGGCTCCATTGCAGGCGATGCGGACAAAGCCCGGCCTGCCCCGCGTCTCCGGGGGCAAAGGCTTCATTGGACTTTGCGTACTGCAGACGTTCTTCCTGCGTATGCTCGGCAATGATCTGACGTATGGTTGCCTTGCGGCTGCCAAACATCCCGCATATCTGTTCCTCCGCCATAATCGATGAATCCGCCGGACGGGCGATGTAATGAATGTAATTTAATATTACTATAGCATACTTTTTTCCGATATGCAAGCGATTCTCCCGGAATATGCCGACAAAACTCTCGGAATCCAGGGCAACACTGCGCAATTCGGCGGCGCGTCTGGCTCGGTCTTTTCCGCCATCTGCGGCGTGTAAATCTCTCGATTTACTTCCAGTAAACCTTCGGAATCTGCATTTGCATCTGATGAAAAATCCATTCACCGGCCAACCGCCTCATTTGTGCGCTGTACCCCTTAGAAATCGCGTTCGATTTTTGAGAGCGTTCGGTGGAAGAATCTACCTGCACATAGAGGCACAGGCGGAATGAACGAGGACTTGATAACGTGCGGCGGACAGCCGCAGGATTGTGAGCCATCGTGAGTAAAATCGACGCGAAATGCGCGCGGTGATTCAGGCGCAAAACAGAAATATATGGTAAATCCACACAATTCAGTAATTTTCCAGTTGACAAAAAGAGAATTTGCTGTATAATGAAAACAGAATGTTGATATGTAACTAGAGCGTAATGTAGGTACATAAGGTTATGAAGTGCGACAGAGAACACCTTTGGAGACGAATTAGAACTGCAAAGCAGTTTCTAAATTATTTGAGGAGGTAGACTGAACCATGAAGAGAATCATAGGAATCATTCTGACTGTCATGCTGCTTGTCTCTATGGCAGTAACCGCTGCGGCAGAGCCCAACACCGACCTTTCCGGTGAGATCTCGATCTGGGTATGGGGAGACTACGAGGAAAAGGGCGCCATGGACTTTAACCAGTACTATCCCAACATCAAGGTGAACTACGTTTTCATCGCTCAGGACGAGTATCCCACGAAGGTTCAGTCGGCCATCGTGTCCGGCTTGGAGCTGCCCGACGTCGTGCTGCTCGAGATGACTCCCCGCGCGATGTTCCTGTCCTACGATGTCTGGGAGAAGCTCGATGCTGAGCCCTACAACTTTAACAAAGAGGACTACGCGGCGTTCGGCCTTCCGCTGATCAGCAATGAGAACGGCGATGTGTGCTGCGTGCAGATTGATAACTGCGTGGGCGGCTATGTCTACAACCGAGAACTCGCCAAGAAATATTTCGGAACGGACGTTCCGGAAGAGCTCGAAGCGCAGCTGCCCTCTCTGGACGCTCTGATTGAGGCGGCGGATAAGCTGGACGGCGATTACATGTATGCCGGCGTTGACGACGCTTTCATGGTCGCCTTTGGCCTGTACACGGAGAATCCGCTGGTCAAGGATGGCAAGCTGAACCTTGACGCCTACTATCAGGCTTATAAGTTCTGCGCGGCGCTGGTGGAAAAGAACGCGGTGAATATGTACATGCAGTGGACGCCTGCGTGGAACAGCGCGTTCTCTCAGAACAACATCCTGTTCTGGCCGGGCCCGTCCTGGTACATTTCCTTCACTCTGAAGGCCAACGATCCCGATGCGGACGCCAAGTATGGCCTGATGACGCCTCCGGGCGGCGGCTACAGCTGGGGCGGCACCGCCTACGCGATCCCGAAGGCGAATTCTCCCGAGCAGAAGGAGCTGGCCTGGACCTGGATCAAGTGGTTCACGATGTCCAATGAAGGCAACGCCTGCTTCGTGCGCGAGCAGTCCACTCCCACGCTGTATCTGCCGTCTTACGAGACCGATATGTACAAGAATGACGGCGATCCCTACTTCGCGGGACAGGACATCGTCTCTAAGCTGCTGGAGATCGCTCAGAATCCCAATACGAACGTCCGTCCGATGACCAAGTATGACCAGATGATTTCGGAAGTCAACAATCAGGTTCTGCGCGATATTGAGCAGGGCATGAGCGCTGATGACGCCTACGCAAAGCTGCAGGCCGGCTGTCTGGAAGTGCTGGCCCAGTACGGCATCACCGAATAACGGACAATCTGATGAACTGAATGCCCGGAAAGATCCGGAAAGGGCGCAATGCGCCCTTTCCGGCAGATGTATATTTGGAGTATCCATGAATTCGTCAAATTAGAAGATAGGCCAGGTGATCATTCAGATGAGAAATGCAGCGAAACCAAAGCCTTGCAAACAGAAGATGCTCTATCGGCGCAGAATCACTCCTTATGCGTTTATTGCGCCGTTCTTCATTATTTTCTTCGCATTTTCTGTATTCCCGATCATGTTCAGCTTCTATGTCAGCCTAAATGAATGGAATGGCTTTAACCCCGGGGCCTTCGTCGGCCTTTCGAACTACGCAGCGCTTCTGAAAGATCCCAAGTTTTTCAAGTCTCTTTCCAATACGCTGCTCCTGATGGCGATGATTATTCCGCCGCAGATTATAATCGGTCTTACCATTGCACTTCTTTTGAATACAAAGCATCTGCCTTTTCGCAAGGGCTTCAGGCTTCTGAACTTCCTGCCGTATCTGGTAGCGTCCGTTGCGCTGGGCATGATCTTTTCAATATTGTTTGACGCCAATTTTGGCAGCATCAATGTCACGCTGCGCAGCTTGGGGATTAAGAATCCGCCGAACTGGATTGGCAAGGAGTGGCCCGCCCGGATAATGATTGCGATGATTACAGTGTGGCGCTATGCCGGGTATACTTCAGTGCTGTTTTTGGCGGGCATTACGAATATAAAGGCGGATCTGTATGAAGCGGCCGAGATTGACGGTGCGGACGGATGGAAGAAAACCCGCTACATTATTCTGCCGCTGCTGAAGCCGGTCACCTCCTTTGTCATTATCACGACCATGGTCGGCTGTTTCCAGATATTCGAAGAGCCGTTCATGATCTTCAAGGTGATGGGCAAGCTGGTCGGCGGGCCGAACAACGCCGTTCTTTCGGGAATGTGGTACTTCTATGATACCGCGTTTGGCTCGACAATGCGTTATGGCTATGGATGCACCATTGCCTTTGGGCTTCTGGTATGTATCGCAATCCTCACCGTTTTGGTCAATCGGATCCTCAAGGGAAAGGAGAGTCGCTGATGGCACGCGGAAAGTATGGGTTTAAAAGGAATCGGCGCCCTCTTACGCCGGGTACAATAGCAGTCATTATTGTTCTTGTGCTGTTTTCTGCCGTGGCTGTTTTCCCGTTCTGGACGATGATTATGATGGGAACCTACAGCACCGCGGATATCTATACCGGCGTCAAGATTTTGCCGGGCAACTATTTTGCGGAGAACCTGAAGTCGCTGTCCTCCATTGCTTTCGGTACATATTATGGCAACTCGCTGCTCGTCGCGATCTCTACGGCGTTGCTGACCGTCCTGGTATGCTCCATGGCGGGCTATGGTTTTGCGAAGTTTGAGTTCAAGGGAAAGAAAGCGCTCATGAGCATTGTCATGCTTGCGCTGATGGTTCCTTTGCAGCTTGGTGTTATCGGCATGGTGATTGAAATGAAGGCCATAGGATGGCTGTCCTCGCTGCTTCCTCTGATCGTTCCGGCCTCGGCCAACGCTTTCGGTGTGTACTGGATTACGAATTTCACTCAGGACGCCATTCCGGACGCGGTAATTGAAAGCGCATATTTGGATGGCTGCAGCGAGTTCAGGGTATATTCAAGGATTGCACTTCCGTTTATGGTGCCTGCGTGCGGCTGTCTGGCATTGCTGTCGTTCCTCGCCTCGTGGAACAGCTATCTGCTGCCCTCCATTATGCTCACCAACGATAAGCTCTACACGCTGACCCTCGGAATCCGTCAGCTGGCGACTCAGTATCGCTTTGACGTAGGCGCTCAGATTTGCGGCCTGACGTTTGGTGTTATCCCGATGCTGGTCATGTTTGCGGTGTTTTCAAAGTACCTGATTACCGGCCTGGCCGCCTCTGCGGTCAAGGAATAAAGGAGAAGATCAATGGGTAGCACGGTTCTGGAAAAAGTGAAACGGGCGACGCTGGCTATGCAGCGATACAGCTGGGAGCAAGGGACTGTTGCACAGGCTTTTTTGGAGGCGGGCGATACGCAAACTGCTATTCTGATGGCGGTCGAAGGTGCGAATCGACAGATTGAGGATGGACGCTGTGCGCAGATTGGCGAAACGGCTGCCGTAACGGATCCCTGCGCCATTGGCGAAGCGCTGGTCTTTGCCTGCGAGCAGACGGGAGATGCCGACCTTCTGCGGGCACGGGATCGCCTTTACCAATGGGCGGTTCAGGATGCGCCCCGGAACGCGGAGGGGATTGTATACCATCTGGATCATCAGCCGCAGTTTTGGGTGGATTCCTTTTATATGCTGCCGCCCATGCTGGCACGGGGAGGGTATTTCAGCCAGGCTCTTCAGCAGATAGACGGATACTGGAAAGCGCTGTTCGACGAGGACAAGCAGCTTCTGTCCCACATATGGGATGATGGAGCACGGCGGTTTATTCGCAAGGACGCATGGGGCGTTGGCAATGGCTGGGCCGTCGCGGGAATGACGCGCGTGATCGGGATGCTTCCGGAGAATTATGTGGAGCAAAAACAGAAGCTGATCGGCAGGGTAAAGACCATTTTGGACGCGGCTCTGCGATACCAGCGTTCGGACGGCCTGTTCCACGACGTGCTGGACAATGCGGACAGCTTCAGAGAGGTCAATTGCGGGCAGATGTTTGCTTACGCCATCTATCGCGGGGTGAAAGCCGGATGGCTGGACGCCGCATATGTGGAGAAGGCCGAGCGGATATACGCTGCCGTTCAGGCGGAGGTAGATCGCTTCGGTCTGGTAAGGAATGTCTGTGGAATGCCGACCTTCGATCATCCGGGCGTCGCTCCGGAAGGCCAGGCGTTCTACATTCTTATGGAAACGGCGCGGTCAGAATACTTGCAGTGAAGCCGGTGCGAGGCAAACGGAGGAAATTATGCAGATTTCAATAGCGTTGGTCGATCGGGACGGCCATATTGTCTATGAGGAGAAGGGACAGGACTGTGTAAGTCTGGTTGCAGATCGCGTCTATCAGCAGGGAGACTGCGTGCGCATCCATTGTGAAGCGGAAGCGTTCTGCCATGTTCGAATGGATGCGGCGGTGCCACAGGCGCTGCTCTATCTTCCGCAAGGAGAGATGAGCTATGCGATTCCCTGCGGAGAACTGCGCAATGCGTATGCGCCGCAGGCCTTTTCCGGTCAACGGCACCTGATAACGGTGCGCCGCGCAGAGGATTACGAACTGGCGGCAGTTCGAAATATCGCCCATAATCCTCTGGATCTTCATCAGGGAACCGGCGCATATCCTCATGTATATGCAAACGCGGAGACGCGCGGTGAGTCCGTGTTTGCGGCGCGCAATGTGATTGACGGTATGCTGGCGAATCACGGCCATGGCGAATGGCCCTACGAATCCTGGGGCGTTGACATTCAGTTTGATCCCGTTATCACCCTGGAATTCGGACGCTCTGTGGCAGTGCATTCTATGGGAATCTGTCTGCGAGCGGATTTTCCGCACGATTCATGGTGGACCCAGGCCACGCTGACTCTGTCCGACGGCACATCCCGGGCGTTCTATTTGAAAAAGACGGATGCGGTACAACGCATCGACATCGGAAATCATGTTATCACGTGGGCGCGTATCGAGAAGCTGATAAAGAAAGATGAGCCTGCCGAGTTCCCTGCGCTGATCGAATGGGAAATGTATGGAACAGAACGGCTGGATTGATTCGTCTTGCTGCCGCACTCCTGTATGTAACGGATGGAAAGGCGGGAAGAAAACCAGAGCGCTCATGATACACTGGAAAGCGCTCCGATTTGGAATGAAAAAAATGCTGCTCTGGCCCTATAAAGTTCTGACAACTCCTTGCGTGTTAGGGTTGGAGCTTTGCCGCATTGTGACGTTGCCGCAGACAACGCTCCTCTAAAAGCAAGATACTTCCGCCTTGATCTTTCCATAGATTATCTGCCGGAGGTACTTCGGCGCATATACAATGTGGTATTTGCAATTCCATGTCGTATGTGCTAAACTATTATTGTCCATTCGTTTTCCCTCCTGCTATTTTATTCTTGGTTGGCAGACCTCCTTTATTATAGCACAGGGCTTTTCGAATGGACTCATAGCTTTAAGCTTTCCTGATCCCCCGCTCGAAGCGGGGGTTTTCTTTTGGCAATAAAAGCCGCCCGGCCTGTTGGCGAAGGCGACTTTCCCGCTTCCCTTCAGGTAGGAAGCAATGTTGCGAAATATTGCCCGGATCAGAAACCATGCACTGTGCGGTCAGAATCAGATCGTCATAAACGTCATCTCCTTCCAGCGTTGCCAGGCTGCCCGGCCTGCCGGGGATATTGGTGAATGTCGCACACTCGGCGGGAATGGTAATCGGCGGCTGTTCCAGTACATGAATGCCATACTCCGTGCATTTTTTCCCGTTCCAGGAGAACCAGTCGTTCATGCCATTCTCAGCCCCTTTCCACGCTGCTGCCGTCTGGTCAGCGTTGCAATTTCTACCGCCAGAGACCGGATGTCTTGCTCGCCCCGCACTACCATCTGCTGTACCTGAATGGTGGAGGACACGTTGTTGTTATAGGTTTTGCGATTATCGCTGCTGTTGGTGACGCTGGAGCCTTCCCGCGCTTCACCCGTCAGGAAACGGGAAGCGTTGCGGATAACCTTTGCCTGTTCTTTGCTTTCCTTCAGTATGCCAACGCCAAAACCGCGCATGGTCATCACGCCGACCTCATCCCTGAAAACCTGCGAAGGGCTCTTGATTTTCAGTTCCTTCTTCGCTGCATTTACCGCTTCGCGGGCAGCAGAGCGCATGGCGGAGATTACGCCGGAGCGCCCAGCAAGAATGCCTGCTCTCAGACCGGCCATGACGTTTATGCCTGCGGAACGGAGCGTGTCTCCATTCAGGTTGGATTGAACAGCAGATCACACATTTGTGGCAAGGGAACGCCCTGTATCCGTCATGGGATAAGCAGCCATTGCGCTGCTCAAGCCCTGTGCCGCAGCAGTACCGGCGTTTTTCAGGCTTTCATCTGTTAAGGCGGTCTGCAAAGCGGATTCAATGCCGGAAGCCATACCCTGTGCATCAGCGGAGAAATCATATCCGCCCATGCCTTCGCCAACGCCTGCTGCGACGTATTCGCCGGTGGGCTTGACACGTTTAGAGGGCGATTCAATTTGCAGCGCTGTGTTCAGCGCGGTTTCGAGGTTGGATGCGACCGTTTCCGCGTCGCTATCGAAGCCTGCTTCCGTCATGCCCTGCGCGATGCCCTCGCGGATGTGTGCGCCGGTGCCGGTCGTGTCCAGTCCGTTCAGGAAATCAAGAATAGTCTGCAGATTGTTCAGGTCCTCTTCAGGCACCTGTACACCCTGTTGAATGGCGCTGACCGCCTCGGCGACATAGGCTGACATTTCAGCCACGGTTTCTGGGCTGAAGTCTGACTTCATACTCTGATCCAAAACGCCAAGGTCCGTGCTTGCACCGAATACAGAAGCCCAGAATTTGTCCCACCAGTTGTAATCCAGCGTTTCCTGATAGGACTGAATGCGTCCCAGTGCGCTGTCCACCATATCCATGGTCGTGGTAGGCATGACGCCCGCCCACGCTTCCTGCCACGAACCGCCCAGCTTATAGGTTTCATCGACTACAGGCGAAAGCGCGTCAATGGCTTCCTTCATCCCGGTGATCTCAGGCGTAATCAGAATGTGCAGCGTACCGTCCTGATCGAGACTGGCCACCGTGCTGGCGT
>ERZ780195.958-NODE-958-length-26378-cov-3.131748_pt1 | contig 26378 bp, 23 predicted proteins | sample MGYA00511017_ERZ780195 | MGnify/ENA primary metagenome ERZ780195 (study PRJEB29588, sample SAMEA2159974) | human gut metagenome | biome: human gut; feature: human-associated habitat; material: faeces | place: Denmark | collected 2008/2010 ...
AACTGGCTGCTCATTGGACTTTTCCAATTCGACTTAGTTGCCGCAATATTTGGCGGGCAAGGCGCTGTAGTCAGCAGAATTGTCTATGCATTAGTGGGTATTGCCGGTCTTTGGTGTCTTACTCTCTATCCCCTATTATCCAGACACAGAGATTAAACTTCACATTGCAATTATAGAGAGAAAACTCCCTTAAGTATTTTGGGAGTTTTTCTCATGTTAAAATATTTTTTTCAATTCATGGAATTTCCCTCATTTCTTGCTATAATAATAAATAAGGTAAAACTTCAATGATTATTGGGAGGTAACAAAATGATCAGCGCTGAACTTTTTCAAAATACGATGGATAATCTAGCGGCTAAAGGATGTTTTTTAGTAACAGGAGATAAAAAACCAAATATTATGACCATTGGTTGGGGTCAAGTGGGTATCATGTGGCAAAAGCCTATATTCGTGGTTCCCGTGCGGCTTTCTCGCTACAGCCACCAGCTGATGGAAGAGGTAGGAGAGTTTACCGTCTGCGTGCCCTCAGATACATCTTGCATGAGCTCTGAACTGGCCGTATGTGGCAGCAAATCCGGCAGAGATATGGATAAGGCAAAGGAACTGGGGCTCACACTCGTCCCCTCCAAAAAGGTAAAGGTGCCCAACATCGAGCAGTGTTCCATGGTCTATGAATGCGTCGTGCGCTATAAGCTGGAAATGACACAGGCGAATTTAGACGAAGGATATGTAAATAAGTGGTATCCAGATGCCAACTACCATACCCTCTATTTTGGAGAAATCGTGGATTCTTACAGCCGATAATAGTTTTTTCACGTAAATCCCCTGGGTTAATTTCACCAGGGGATTTTTTTCTAGACATGATTTCCCAGCTATCTACAGTCAAGGCTATGATACAAAAGGAATTGATCCGAACTAATTGTAACTAGCCATGTCTATTACTCGTTTATTGATCTTTCAAAAAACATTCATTTAAAATCTGATATCCAGTAATGAGAGATGCCATGTCACATAGAAAACACTTTCTTATCCGGAGAAAAAATGCTACTTTATGTGTTATGCTTAGTTTCCAGTTCCATTTTCCTCTTTTCTTCCAGCCAAAAGATTGGTATGATAGTACTTGTCTAATAAAACCAATGAGTCGAGGTGTATGTTATGATCCGTGAAATCAGTGCCCAGCAGATTTCCCATGCCGTCGCACAGTTATTTTTAAAGGCCTGTGTCTGCCCGCCCAAGGATGTGATCGACTGCCTAGCACAGGCAAAAGAGCGGGAATCCTCTCCACAGGGAAGGGAGATCTTTCGCCAGCTGTTAGAAAACGCCCAAATCGCCCAGCAGACCCAGACGCCTTATTGTCAGGATACGGGAATGGCTGTGGTATTTATGGAAATCGGTCAGGATGTGCATATCACAGGGGGCGATTTAACGCAGGCTGTCAACCAGGGCGTGCGCACTGCCTATGAGCAGGGATACTTCCGCAAATCCGTCCTCTCGCCTTTGGATCGCATCAACACCAAGGACAATACACCGGCGATTATTCATACCGAAATCGTCCCTGGAGATCAAATCCACATTACTGCCAGTCCTAAGGGATTCGGCAGCGAAAACATGAGTCAGATCAAGATGCTCAAGCCCGCAGACGGAGTGCAGGGGATCATCGATTTTGTAGTACAGGCGGCAAAGACAGCCGGTGGCAGCCCATGTCCTCCGGTGATACTTGGCGTTGGAATTGGCGGCACTTTTGAAAAGGCTGCTATTTTATCCAAAAAGCAGCTTCTTCGCCCGGTGGATTCCTCAAACCCCGATCCTCAATTGGCCCAATTGGAGCGGGATATTTTAGAGGGAATTAACGCGCTCAAAATGGGGCCTATGGGCCTTGGGGGAGATCATTACTGTCTGGCTGTCCACATCGCTTCCTACCCCACTCATCTGGCCTCGCTGCCGGTGGCGGTGAATTTCTGCTGCCATGCTTTGCGGCACGAGGACATTACATTATAAAAGGAGGAGCTTATGAAGAAAATTCAACTGCCGTTGACCAACGAAATCATTCAGAACTGCCATGCGGGAGACGCTGTGCTGCTCAGCGGGGAAATTTATACCGCAAGAGATGCCGCCCACAAGCGCTTGGTAGCGCTCATGGATCAAAACGAACCTCTTCCTTTTGACCTAAAGGGCGCTGTCATCTACTATGCTGGCCCTTGTCCCAAAAAACCGGGGCAGATTATCAACTCCTGTGGCCCCACTACCTCTGGCCGGATGGATAAATACGCCCCACGCACGTTGGAACGAGGGCTCAAGGGATTTATCGGCAAAGGTCCATTGGCTCGGGCTGTCATCGATGCCATGAAAAGGCAAGTGGCCGTCTACTTCATCGCCACTGGGGGCGCAGGTGCGCTCATCGCCCAATGCGTTACCAAGGCAGAGCCTATCGCCTTTGAGGATCTGGGGGCAGAGGCCATCCTTCGCCTCACTGTAAAGGACTTGCCCGTGATCGTGGGAATCGACTGTTATGGCGAAAATTTATATGAAATCGGGCCTAAAAGTTGCAGGGAAGCTGGAAAATAGAGAAAATTAAAAGGGCAATTTCTGCCCTTTTTTTATTTTACCATAAAGCCATATAATTTGAAGTGGTCAATTCCCTCTTATAGACCGAAGCCAGCAATACCAGGGCTTTCCAAACGTCTTTTTCGCCACCACGGCAAATGCGATGAGCAGAATGATGGCGATTCCTATCGCAATAAACAGGAGCACTACTCTGGACTCCATTTCCCTATTGACCTCATCTGCATTGATGCCAGCGATTACCTGATCGTTTTTGTCAAAATACAGGGTAATGCGAGTGCCCTCTGGGAGGTCTTCTGATAATAAGCCAATTTCCTCTGGTGCAATATAGTACAGCTCATTTTTCACGTATCGGATCTGCCCATTTTCCACTCTTCCGTAGCGGGACTCCTCATATTCTCCCTCATAGCCTGACGAGGTTCCAGCCATCACATAGCCGGTTAAAAGAAAGAGGACCACAATCAATAACATAACCAGCCCGATTGTCCCCCAAAATGTCTTTAAAAATGCCTTGGCCGCCAATGCTTCCACTTCTGTTTTATCCGGCTTTTTATTCAGCCAAAAGCCCAGTTTGATCAGCCCATATCCTTTTACTGCGCGAATACCTTGTGCAATATCGTTCAAATCCATCTATCATTTCCTCTTTGATCAACTTTTTTGAAGGTTCTTTGAGATAGTATCATTATACCATTTTTCCACGATTGGAACATTAAAGACCTATTCTGATTATGAGTTGGGCAAGACCCGCATCCCACTGGACAGTTTATTAATACTGGCTCAGTACTATGATGTGAGCGTCGATTACCTGAGCGGTGCCAGCGATGTAAAAACACCCTATCCTAAGGAATAAGAGACTGCTTTACAAGCTTGTTTTTTTCACAAACACAGCTATTTTTAGGAATGTCGAGCCTTTTAGGCTCTTTTGTTTTGCTGCACAACCTCTTCATCTCACAAAACAGCCTTGACCCTTCTTCTGATCGCTCACTCAACGGTATCAAAAAGGACTATGCCACTTCATAGTCCTTATCTACATCAATTGATTAACACATTTACAAAATACACCAAGACGCTGTCCGCTGCTATATGCGCCAAGCGCATCTAAATACCGTCCACTTGCTGCCGCCCGTTTGACACCACTTGCTGCCGCCCGCTTGACGTCGCCCGCTCGTCGCCCGCCTGTTGACCTCGGCGATTAAATGTCCTCCACTACCTTTTTGGGTACTTTGGAGAATAGTGGGCTCACAGTAACTCTCTCATGGATTCTCAGCACTGCTTCCGCAAACAACGGCGCTACTGATACAGTGAAAATCTTTTTACTCTTTAAGATAAACGGATTTTCCACGCTATCTGTGCTGATGAGCATTTCAATTGGGCTATCTTCAATGCGCTGTACCCCTTTATCCCGCAACATAATGTGGGATAGGCAGGCGATAATGCGCTTTGCACCCTTTTCCTTGAGCACTTTGGAGATGTCGGCTAGCGTCCCCCCAGAGATGGAGAAATCGTCTACGATCATGCAGTTTTTGCCCTCAACGTCGCCGATGAGTTCTAATATTTGCGCCTTTTCATCGTGCCCTGTTCTGGTTTTATCCCCAATGGCAACGGGAACGTGTAAATAATCCGCAAATTTTCTCGCTGTTTTGGCAAAACCCGCATCTGGAGAAACAACCACCATATTTTCTAATATATCTAATCCCTTTACATATTCACATAAAATAGGCAAGGACAACAGATGGTCTGTAGGTCCTCTAAAGAAGCCCTGTACTTGTGGACTGTGTAAGTCCATCGTAATTACCCTATCTGCGCCTGCCATTTCAATACAGTCTGCACATACTCTTGCTCTAATAGATACTCTCGGCTCGTCCTTTTTATCACCCTTGGCATATCCAAAATACGGAATAATTGCCGTTACCGAGCTGGCACTCGCCCTTTTAAAAGCATCCATCCAGAATAGAATTTCCACTAGTTCATTGTTGGGGTCTAGCCCAATCGGTTGAATGAGGTATACGTCTTTATCGCGTACCGTCTCTTTGATCCGGATAAAAATGTTGCCATCTGAAAAATGAATTACCTCTGAAGCTCCCAGATCAACACCCAGGTATTTGCACATTCTCTTTGCAAAAGTGACACCCGAACTTCCCGCAAATAGCTTTATATCCCCATGCTCTGAATGCATAAATATAGATTCCTTTCCTGCCTATGAATTTATAAATTGGCCTTTCTCATATATCTTTATTCTATCACAATCCCCAGTTGCTATCAATACATTAACAGCGATTATTCTGCGAATTTGCTGAGTATCGCAATAGATTTTTCTAAATACGCCGAAGCTCTCTTTTCACAGCCGATGCTCCTATCTTTGCGCAAGTCTCCATGATAGTCGCTTCCCACAGTTACCAAAATTCCCAGCTGTTTTGCTGTATTTTCAAAAAAGGCCACCTGATCATTGCTGTGAACAGGGTAGTATGCTTCTACACCGCCCAATCCTAGATCTTTGAGCTCGCCAATGAGCCGCCCTATATCATCTGTATTGACAAGGCCAGGATGAGCTAGTACAGCAATACCACCGCATTTTTTGATGAGATCAATGGTATAAGCCTTATCCAGCTTTTCCCTCTCACAAAATCCTGGGCAACCCCTACTGAGATATCGATCAAAGGCGTCGCCAATGTCCTTCACATATCCATTTTTCACTAGCGCTTTGGCGATATGCGGGCGTCCAATGATCTCGCTGCCAGCTTCCTGTTCTACCTGGGCCAACTCAATGGCTATGCCTAGGTTTTTAAGCTTCTGAATGATGTTTTCCGTTCGTACTCGCCTCTTCTCCAGCAATGTTTGAAACGTCTGCTGTAAAATAGGGAGGCCCAGCTCCATGCCGTACCCTAAGATATGCAATTCCCCCGGGAATTCCACGCTGAATTCCACACCGGTAATTGTCTGCACACCCAGCGGTTTTGCCGCCCTCATAAATCTCTCTTGCCCAGAAATCGTATCGTGGTCTGTAAGGCTGGCAAATTCCATGCCCTGCTCCCATACCTTTTTGGCCAGTTCCTCCGGCGGCATCGAGCCATCTGAGCAGTGAGAATGCATATGAAGATCTACTTTCAAATAATCCTCTCCTTATCCATTGCGTTTCTCGTCAGCTCTTTTTTGAAAGCTCTCACCATCTACAACGTAGCGGATATGCTCTGCGCTGCCGATTTGCACCTTCTCGTCAAATGCCTCGATGGAGAAATAAAGTTTCTTCCCATCAATCTTTGTCAATGTCGCTTTTGCATGTACTTCCATCCCCACAGGCGTTGCCGCCATATGTTTTACATTCATCTCGATGCCCACAGAGGTTTTTCCCTCTTCTAGCTCTCCCTGGGCTAACTGATATGCTGCACTCTCCATCAGCGCTACCAAAGCAGGCGTAGCATATACTCTAAGGCCACCACTTCCCATCTGCTGTGCGGTATTTTCCTGGCTCACTTTTGCAAAAGCCTCATAGGTCATTCCTTCTCGCATCATGTCTTGTTCCTCCTGACTTACTCTATCATAAATTCTATTTTGATCCGTCTTTTCCCAGCCGCTACGATTACTTTATCGTGGCAAAAAAATACCAGGGCGCTCTACGCCCTAGTATTATATCATCTTTTATAGAATTTGTATAACCTGCTCCAATTATTCTGTCTTGCCATTTTCGTCTTCATCTTTTGCATCGCTGTCCTTTGGTTCAGAATCACCTTGGGGCTGTTCTTGACTTTCGCTCCCTGGAGAGGGCTGTTCTTGCATCTCTTGACGTTGCGCATCACCCTGAGCTGGCCCTTGAGAGGTGGTCTCTTGCGTATCATCTTGAGGGAGACTTTCCTGTCCAAGATCCTCTGCCTGCGCATTTATCTCAGGCGTCTTTGGCGTCTCATCCTCTTCAGGTAGTGTGCCGCCTTGGAACAGGATGTCGAATTCCTCGCCTGTGATCTTTTCTTTTTTGATCAGCACTTCGGCAATCGTGTATAGTTTATCCTTGTTGTCCTTTAAGATGGTCTCTGCCTTATGGTATGCTTCCATAATGATTCGCTTTACTTCCCCATCAATTTGAGAGGCCACTTCTTCACTATAGTTCTTCGTATGGCCAAATTCTTTGCCCAAGAATACCTCTTGCTCTCCACCGAAGTAAATCGGCCCCACTAGGTCGCTCATGCCAAAGTTGATGACCATCTTCCGGGCCAATTCCGTAGCCCTTTGAATGTCATTGGAAGCCCCTGTGCTGATATCTCCTAATGTGAGGGACTCTGCCACACGTCCGCCTAACATCATGGCGATTTCATCGTACATCTTAGAGCGGAATAGATGGGTTTTATCCTCATCCGGCAGCGTCATGGTATAGCCAGCTGCCATACCGCGGGGAATGATGGATACTTCATGCACCACATCGCAGTTGGGCAATACCTTTGCACAGATTGCATGCCCCACTTCGTGGTAAGCCGTACACTTTTTATCGTATTCACTCACCACTCTGCTCTTCTTCTCCGGCCCTGCAATAACTCTCGTAATGGCCTCTTCCACATCAACCATTTCAATGAGCTTACTGTGCCTTCTGGCAGCTAAAATAGCCGCCTCATTGAGCACGTTTTCCAGATCAGCGCCAATGAACCCCGGGGTTCTCTTGGCCAGTATTTTCAGGTCAATATCTTTAGAAAGAGGCTTGCCCTTGGCATGTACTTTGAGAATCTCTTCTCTGCCCTTTACATCTGGGTAGTTTACCACAATTTGTCTATCAAATCTGCCCGGTCTCAAAAGGGCTGGGTCTAAAATATCCTTTCTGTTGGTTGCAGCCAACACGATAATACCCTCATTGGTCTGGAAGCCATCCATCTCCCCCAGCAGCTGGTTGAGCGTCTGTTCCCGCTCGTCATGGCCACCGCCCAGACCTGCACCTCTGTGTCTGCCTACCGCATCAATTTCATCGATAAAGATGATACAAGGAGCGTTTTTCTTGGCGTTTTCAAACAGATCTCTCACGCGGGAAGCGCCTACGCCTACAAACATCTCTACAAAGTCCGAACCACTGATGCTAAAGAACGGCACTCCCGCTTCCCCAGCAACGGCCTTGGCTAGCAGCGTCTTACCGCCTCCCGGAGGACCCACTAGCAGCACACCTTTAGGAATTCTGGCACCCAATGCGATAAAGTTTTTGGGGTTCTTTAAGAACTCGACGATCTCCTTTAATTCCTCTTTTTCCTCATCTGCACCGGCTACGTCGTCAAACGTCTTACGATTTTGATCGTTAATGGACATCTTTGCCTTGCTTTTGCCAAAGGACATAGCCTTATTGCCACCCTGAGACTGCCGCATGAGGAAATACCACACCACTACCAACAGAATAATCGGAATGAGATAGGGCAGTAGTGTCGCTAAGAATGAGGGCTCTGGAGTGGGTAAGTATACCACTTCAATGCCGTATTCTAGCGGATTACTCTTCCCGGTAATGGCCTGCATATCCGCATTAAACTGCTCCTCAGAGGAAATTTCCGTCATAAAATCGTATTTATCTGGGAATTCCTGCTCCTGAATATTAGATTCTTTTAGCCTACCCACTAACGTGGTATCCATAATGGCAACTTCCGCCACTTCATTTTTTTCTACTTTTTGCAAGAATTCAAAGTACTCTATTTCTTCTGTATTCGACTGACCAAGAAGACCAAAAGACTGTGTCATCAGCACGATAGCCAGGAGTATAATGATATACACCATCGGTCCTCTTAAAAACTTTTTCAAATTCGCTGTCCTCCTTAAAGAGTCTAACTTTTGCCGAAAAGCCTCTCAGCAAAGCAAAAAGACTGCACTTTACTAGTGTAACATAAAATTTTTCCAATTACAATAATTAGCCGTTTTCTTTCACTAATTTATTATACGAAAGATACATAGCAGCTATTCTCAGAGCCTCCACCCACATTTACTCTGTATAAATATGAGGCTTTAATATGCCAATGTGCTTATACGTTCTATATTTTTCCGCATAGTCCAGGCCATATCCCACCACAAATTTGTCAGGCACTTCAAATCCCACATAATCCGCCTCAAAAGGCACCTCTCTGCGCTCCGGTTTGTCTAAAAGCGTGCACACTTTAAGGGACTTCGGATTGCGGCTGGAGAGCAATTTGGTCAGGTGGGTGAGGGTATGCCCACTATCTACAATATCCTCTACAATCAGCACATCTTTGTCCTGGATGTTCTGCTGTAAATCGTACTGGATGCGCACCATCCCAGAGGATTGAGACGCATTTCCATAACTGGATACTGCCATAAAATTCATAGTGAGGGGCAAATCGATTTCCTTTACTAGATCACAGTAAAACATCACCGCTCCCCTTAAAATACATACTGTCAGCAGATCTTTATCCATATAATCCTGTTTGATCTGCTGCCCCATCTCTCTAATCCTCTGTCTAATTTGATCTTCTGTGATGAGGATCTCCTCAATGTCCTTTCCCATTAGGCAATAATTCTTATCAACCATCGTTTTTCCCCTTTGTATCTCTTAGCTATCGAGCTTTTTACCATTTGGTTTTTTCTCTTCTCCTGTTAACTCTAGCCGCAACACGCTTGTACTATTAGGGCGAATTCTCAGTTTTTCTCCCAGTTGTAGACCCACTGCCCAAAGCACCTGATTTCCATCGCATAAAAAGAGCATCTCGTCTCTCTCGTCTCGCGGCACTTTTTGGTCTATCAAATAATCCTTGAGTTTTTTGCTGCCTCCCCCAAAAGGAATAAACATATCGCCATTTTTTCTGTTGCGCAATTTCAGATTTTCGCACTGTTCCAACGCCTTGGCATCCACATATTGTACTAGACTATCCTTTGGCGGATAGTTAGAAGGCATTTGCTCTACCTGCTCAATACGCAGGGTCATTCCATCTTTTTGGCCTCCCCCGCTTCCCACGTCCACTTCCATTTCCCAGTAGATATGGGTCTGTATTTTTTGAATCACCAGTGTATCGTATATCACCTGGGCGATGAGACCATTCGTCAAAGAAAGGCGCTTTCCCGTCCCTTTTTTGGCCATTAATTGAAGGATACCCTGTATATGTTTTGCCTCTACATCCTGCAAAGTAAACACCCGCTCCAGCGCCTGCCTCACCATCAACTGCTGTGCAGCCTTAGGATGGGCCAGGGTCTTTGGAATATCTAACGCAATTCGATCTCTTTTCTCCTGGACGCATTGTTTATAATCCTCTTGCAGATACTCCATCAGCAGCTCGGTTTGCCCCTTGATTCGACAGGATAGCCCTAAAACCGCCTCTTCCACCCCGGGGTTGAGTTGTTTAAGCCTCGGAATAATCTGGTGTCTTAAGTAGTTGCGCGAATACTCTAGCTCTGCATTGGTGGCATCCTCCCGATAGGATAAGCCTCTTTGCTTCAAATAGTCTAGAATCTCCTGCTTGCTCACCTGGAGCAGTGGCCTAATATAGTTTTCTCGCTTGAGTTCCATGCCAAAAAGTCCTTTGGCGCCACAGCCCCTTATCATGTTCCACAAAATGGTCTCCAGTTGGTCATCTCGATGGTGGGCTAGCGCAATGCACGCCAGGCCATATGTGTCCATACACCTCTCAAAAAAACCATAGCGGAGAAGCCGACCTGCTGCCTCTAAGCCTATTTTATGCTCTTTTGCGTACCTAGGCACATCGCCATGTTCTAAAACAAAGGGAACGCCGTATCGCAGGGCAAGCGTTCTACAAAATTCCGCGTCGTCCAACGCATCTTGCCCCCGAATCCCGTGCTCAAAGTGGAGCGCCATCCACTGATTTCCGGGATAGTTTTCCACTAGAAAATCGAGAAGCGCCACAGAATCCGATCCTCCGGATAATCCAATGCCTATTTTCTGTCCTGGCTCGAATAAGCCGTATTTGGCAATCGCCCTTGAAACTTTTTTAAACATGATAATTCATTTTAAACTTATTTTATTTTAAGATCAATATATTTCATAAAATGTTTATACTTTTTTAGGTGCTTGTAGCCTTTCCCTCCTATATACAGTATTCTTCTCCCAAATGCCCTCCCCCATTTATCTGTAGACAAAAAAATAAATTTGCAATGTAATTTTATTTGCACTATAATGAGTATGTTGGCAAGGCGAAAATTGTCAACACATTGTTTTTTCATGATAGCAGAGTAGATATTTGTGCGTGAAGTGTCAGTCGGACGGGGAGTTGCCGCTGAACGAAAAGTACTATGCTTGCGGTACAAATGTCGCATCCCGCTGCTACATAATAGGAGGATAGGCACCTCTTGGCGTGTAGCAACATGTAAATAGGAGGTGTTTTTTTATGGGTAAAATCATGGACCTTTTCCATGACTCTGCAAAAAATTTCAAAGACCTTCGCTGTCTCATTATCACAGCCCTGTTCATTGCCCTTCAAATCATACTGGATATGTTCTGCCAAATTTACATCACCCAGGAGCTAAGAGTAGGCTTTGCCTTTTTAGGCGCCGCCTGTATTGGCATGTTATATGGGCCATCTGTAGGTATCATTGCAGGTCTTGTATCAGACGTTCTCACCTATGTGATCACCCATTCACCTGGTGGCTTTTTCCCAGGGTTTACAGTGACCACCATGGTGGCAGGGATGATCTACGGCTGTTTTTTGTATCGCAAAAAAATCACTGTAATGCGCTGCATTCTCACTAAGCTCACGATCAATGTGGGTTGCAACATATTGCTCAACTCCCTGTGGTTTTCGCTGTTAAACGGCCAGGCGATGTTTGCCATTATTGCCAGCCGGATTTTAAAAAATGTGATTTTGCTGCCTGTGGAAATTATTTTGCTATACTTTGTGTGTAATGCAGTATATGCTATTTACGTTAGAAGCAATATGAGAGTGCGAAATGGAATTTGAACGAATCATATGAAAAAGATGCTGCCAAGGCAGCATCTTTTTCATATATTGGGAGAGAAAATCTCTTGGGGGGCTAAACTGCTTTGCGGATTTTGGTCACCATAACTGTCGTATCATCCCGTGCCTGGCCATTGCATAGCTTTAAGGCACTATCTAAAATCTCATCTGCAACTACCTGCACACCGCTGTTTTTCAGGCAGGTAGTGAGGGCAAAATGCAACTGGTCGTTTTCCTCCTCTAAATCGGAGATGCCATCTGTAAACATGATGATCACATCCCCATCCTGGAGTTCTATCTCCTGCTCCGCCGGCTCAAATTCATCGAGAATCCCCAAAGGGAGAGCTCCTGCATGGATCTTTTGCAACTCGCCTTCTCGGAACAAATAACTGTGTGGTGCACCAATCTTTGTAAATCTGGCATTTCCATGAATCAAATCCAGCATGCACAAATCCATCGTGGAGAACATCTCTTCGTTCGAACTGAGTATCAGCAACTTATTGATGGCATCCAGCGTGGTCTTGTGATCAAAACCTGCCCGATAAAAATCCTCCATCAGTGTTACTGCCGCACAGCTTTCTCTATGTGCCTTTTCTCCGCTTCCCATGCCATCACACAGAAGCAACATATATTTGCCATCCTTCAGGCCTTCAAAGGAATGGGCGTCGCCGCATAGCTTGTTCCCCGCCTTTGGTGTCTGGGCGATTCCCGTGATCACCTCAAATCGCTTGGCCTCTTCATAGGTTAAATTGCAATATTTGCTTCCTCCTGCATAACAGATGGATTCCTGGCAGCGCATGGGCTTACCCAGAGTGCTGGAGACAATATCCTGCACTTTGTTTTTGCACGCCATGCTGCCATCACAGCACTTCATTTTGATGTGCACCGCCTCATATGAGCCACTTTTCTCTACGCAGACCTCTTTGGGCCGCAACCCCAACCTGTCAAGCTTTTCTTTGATCTCCTCTTCTAACTCTTGATGAAAACTGATGTCCATCTCTAAATCCTTGCCTAAGCTGGCGATGACTCGAGAGACCCCTTCCAGCTGCTCGCCTACAATTGCCCGGCTCTCCATTACCTTGTTATGCCACTTGTTGTTGGTAGAAAACACGTAAAACACCTTTTTGGCAGCTTCCAGCAGTGCTTCTGGCCGTACACATGTCTTTTTCAAATGTTTGCCCAAATCCCGAATGGTGAGCGTCTGCCCACTTTCGTATTTGGAATATAGTTTTTGCATGACTCCATAGGTATTTAAAAAATCCGTTTGCCAGCATCCCTTGGTAAACATGCAGTTTTTACAGCATTCCTCTGGAATTTTGGCGATCATATAGTTGATTTTATTTCCATGCTGCATTTTCGCTTTGGTCGCATCGGCAAATACATGGGAGGCGTTTAAAAACACCGCGCTGATCTCTTTCAGCCGGCCAATGGTCTGGTCTCGAAACCTCTTCAAATGGATTTTCTGCTCAAAGTCTCTTCTCACGTTGGCATCAATATATCTCCCAATAAACAGATACGCTTTTTTCGGCACCAGTACAAAGGCAATGGTGGCGATTACCGTATCGATGAGGGGAATGATCACCAAGGAGGAACCGTTGATATAAAATGTCATAATGGCGTTAACCAGTATAAAGCTCAAGGCCACACCCGGTTTTTTCAATTTGCGGAATACACCTCCTACTAAGGCACACAGTCCTAGGTTTGCAGCAAATGTAACTTCCCCGCCACCAATCACAGTGGCGAATCCCAGCAAGATACCCGCTGCTGCGCCAATTCCGGCACCACCTAGATAGCAGAGCCCCATGCTGAGAAAGATAGCCACGATATCTCTTAAATAGACATTTCCAATGTGGATATTCCCCATTCCCAAGATACATAGTAGCACCACAAAGGCAGCGCTGATGATCTCCTCATCGGATAATATAATTCTGCCCCGCCTTCCCTTCACCATTTTAATGGCGCTGTCAAATACCATGATCATGATGAGACAAGTACTGGCCTCTATTACAGAGGTAAGCACCGCTAATATGAGATTGAGCTTGAAAAACAGCGTGCTCACCAGATACGCCAAAATAGTGATGGAGCAAACTAGCTTTCGATTGAGTTTGACCTTCAAGATGGTCAAAATAATGCAAAGAGAAGCGCAAATGCAGGGGACACAGAATGTATATCCCACGTACTGCATACTGGGAATTTGAATGCACAGCGAGGCCAATAGGCCTGCAAGCACCATATAGGCGTTGATTTTGCTGTTGTTCAAAAAAGCTGCCATCAGAAAGGCAGTGCCGAAGGGCAGTACTCCTTCATACAGCTCTACTCTTCCGATCAATAGCCCAAGCACAAAAGGCAGCAGCCTATAAAACAGCCAACTCAGATTTAAAAAGTCTGCCTTTTTGTGTTTGTTTTAGTCTGTGCCATTGTTTTCCCTCCATCTTATCTCCTAATAGGAATCTATTTTCTATTTTTGCATAAGCTATCATAGAGCTAGCTTTGTTTCCGTCTCTGTTTGGTGCATTTACGATTTAATCATATGGCGACATCAAAAACTGTCGCTTGATCGCCACATAGAAGACAAAAATATCTACAAAAAATACAGAAGTTTCCCCTTGCGAACGGCGTTTTTGTGCCAGTTCTCCTTTTTAACAATTTTTTTATCATAATTTTTAAGTGTTTCTTTCCATTTGACTGTCGATTTTTCACGAGAAAAGAGTGAGAAAGAGTGAGTTTTTATATGGGTATTATGAAATCTATTACTACATCTTCCATATAGGAGACTTGCTCAGGCAGAGCTTTATGAAAAGCATATGGCTTCATGCACCAAAATATCACATATCCCAAAATTAATGTGTGCAATTTTCTTGAACTAGTGGTATGGCAGCGCTCTGCCAATAAAAGCACCTTATTTCTGGCGCAAAAAATACCGCAAGCTACCATCGTAAATTGCGATATAGGGTACAGTGACACGCTTTTAGAACTTTGCAGATAAAAACGCCTTGTTTCGGATATATAAAAATACCGCAACCCACCCACGTGAATTGCGATATTCCCTCGGGCCATTGCCCGTGGAGCTGATGAGCAGACTTGAACTGCCGACCTCTTCATTACCAATGAAGTGCTCTACCGCCTGAGCTACATCAGCATTTGTTAGAACGAGTTTTATTATAATAAAAAAACCGGTGAAATTCAAGCATTATTTCAACATTTTTAGGAATTCTCCTCATAAAGTCAAATTTTTTACAGCGTTCCATCCATTATTGTATAAAATCTTTTCCGATTGGCATCCATCGCCTGCCCAATTTTGGGGAAGCGCTTCCTTCTTTTTCACTTTTATGTTTATGCCACTTGGCTTTGCAAGCGCCACAAACCCACTTCGATTTGCAGCGCTCTGCCAAGTTTTATACAAAAGCAACTAGATTGGCTCCATATTGTTAATTTGTAGTCATCATCGCGTCCACTTCTATTTTGGTCGGGATAGATGCCTGCGCGCCATTTTTCATCACCGCTAAAGCCGCGGCACAATTGGCGTAGTTTAGTGCATCTGACATCCTGCCGTTTTCCGATAGCTTAACTGCCATTGCGCCACAAAAAGTATCGCCTGCCGCCGTCGTGTCTACTGCATTTACCGTTTTCCCTTTGCCATACGAAATACTTCCATTGTAATAAGAACAATATCCCCGTTTTCCCAACGTGACGACCACGGCTTTTATGCCTTGGTTGGCCAGCATTAAAATGCCGTCTTCTAGAATTTGTGCGCCTGTTAACATCTCTAATTCCGTCTCATTCGGGATGATAATGTCCACATACTGATAGAACTTTTGTATTTTCTCATTTGCTGGAGCTGGGTTGAGAAGGGTTTCCATCCCAATCTCTTTTGCCCTTTTCAGTGCATACCCCACCATTTCTATGGGGATTTCCAGTTGTACAAGCAAGAGATCCTGTTTTTGCGCACAGGCGAGAAAACTATCTATCCTCTCTTTCGTTACCGAGTAATTGGCTCCTGGGTCCAGTATAATGCGATTGTCCTGTTCACATACTGTAATCATCGCCACACCAGTCGGGCTTTTATCCACCTGCTGTATATGTTCAGTAGCGACACCAAAGCCGCTTAGTCCTTTGAGCAGCGAATTGCCAAACAGATCCTTCCCCACGCATCCGCACATCAACACCTTGCCGCCCATTTTAGCACATGCCACAGCTTGGTTTGCGCCCTTTCCCCCTGGGTTTATCATAAACCCTGAACCATACATGGTTTCTCCAGCACTGGGGATATACGGGGTGGAGATGACTAAATCCATATTAAGGCTTCCCAGTACGAATATTCTTTTCACGTCCATCCCTCATTTCAATGCAATCGCAAGATCCGCTGTCCACTTGGCCAGCTCTTTAATGCTGATCTCCTGTAGGTTTCGCATATAGGTGTTGAGCTTATCCCCTATCGGTTCTGTCCAACGAGGGTCTAACGTCTTTTCCCTGTGGATAATACCTAGCACAGTGGCAATTTGTGCTCCATTGCAGTCCACATCGTATCCTTCCATACAGCAAATGTGAATGGTCTCGTCAAATGAGCCATTTCCAAACCACAGCGCCACAACCTCTGCACACGCATTGGGGTAAGCATGAATCCAGTTATACCGCTCATACTTCTTTTCACAGGCTCGCCAGGCGTTTTCCCAAGTGCCATATTCCTTGCAGCAGTAGAGGGCAAATTTCACTACGCTATAGTATTCGCTATCCTTGGGAATCAAGTGAACAGCGGTCTCCACCAGGGTGCGGATATCCTTTTCTACAAAAGCCAACGAACTCAGCACTGCATTGAATACCTCTCCCAACACACCGTTATTATGATGGGATATGATGCCGTCCATATAGGCAAACCTAGCAGCTTGATGGGGATTCCCTGGCGACACCATGCCGCACACTGCCCCGCGCATCTGCGCTCCAATCCACTCCCGATAAGGGTTGTTCATCCAGCCGCTCATGGGAGGATATATCCCCAGCTTTAAATTTCGTATAGCGATATCCTCTGCCGACCATCCACAGGGGATGAGCGCCACCCACTGATCTGCAATATCTTCTGAAGTAATCTCCTTGCCGTGCAGCTCTAGCGCCTTTAAAAAAGCGTATTCGTAGGTAATATCGTCATTATAGGTGTTGGGCTTTCTCACATAATCATATACCTCTCCAAACACCTTGCGTATATTGTCCGTGCAGTACCCTTCCATCGCCGTACCTGCCGCACCTGCGCAGATTTGCGCAAGCCATCCATAGTAAATGCGGCTGGCAAAGATATCAGGATCTTCACTATAGGTGTATGGAGGAAAATCCACAGCCTTTTCGTACTGTTCAAAGTTCTCATAAATCGTATACTGCCAATATGGGTGATCCTCTATTTTAGGAGCTTGGTTTAACAAATACATCACCCTGCTGTAAAGCCGCGCCATGCCCGCAAAGTCGCCTTTTTGGTAGCAATCCATTCCTTGGGCAATCAGAGCCTCCGCTTTTGTTACGTCATATCCCATATTTTCCATATCCTGCATAGCTGCGACGATAACATGCTCCACCGAGCCTGAACCCGGCACTTCGCTGTGCCATTTCATTCTCGCAAGCTTATTTTCCATCCTTTCCATTTCCATGCAGAAATCCCAGCCCTGTTCTTCCTCTTTTAGTATGACTGGCATCGCCGTTTTCAGCATCTCCAGTTCCATTTTCCAAGCTTTCATAAGTTGTCATCCTTTCCATTTCTGTTTTTCCCATAGAGCTGCCTTTGCTGGCGCTTTTGAGATACGACAGCATAGATCACCATCGCAACTACTGTCATAATATAGGGCAGTGTATTGAGCAGCTGATAGGGCACTCCTAATACTGCCTGCGCCCCTACTGCAAAGTAGTCAACTGCGCCAAATAAGAAGGCAAAGAGAGTAATGAGCCCTGGCATTCCACTGCCCATCGCCTCAGCCGCAAGGCCAATAAAACCGCGTCCACTCACCATCCCAGCCGAGAAGTAGGATAGGTATGCCATGGAGAGAAATGCTCCTCCCAGCCCTGCAAAAACGCCGCATAGGATTAGCGCCCATACCTTAGTGCGATCTACTTTAATCCCCACAGAAGCCGCCGCCTCTTCGTTATATCCTACAGATTTTATGTGTAGCCCTAGCTTCGTCTTATCCAGCATAATTTTGACAGCCACGATGCTGATGATCGCTACGTAAAATAACAGATTCTGCCCAAACAGAGGCTTGCCTATCACCGGTATATCGCTCAATAGCGGGATTTCTATGCTGGGAATCATGGCGCTGGGGGCTCCTGAGGAATCCCCCTTTGTGCCTAAAACGCTGTAGAGCACAAAGATGCACAGACCTGTAGCAAATGTGTTAAGGGCAATTCCCGTGAGGATGCTGCTATTTTTTAGCTTTAACGAGGCAAATGTGAGAATCATAGACATTGCCACTCCAGCTAAAACGGCGCTCAGTACGCCCAGCAGCCAGCTAGATGCAAAGTGGCTCACGAGCGCCCCAGTCATAGCCGCCACCGACATAGAACCTTCGATGTTGATATTTAACATCCCCACTTTATTGGAGATAAACGCGCCAAATGCCGCAAATAAGATGGGCAGCGAAAAGAGAATTGCAGAGTACAAAAAGTTTTCGCTGAATATGAAATCAACCATTTCCCTTTTCCTCCCTTCCTATGGCTACTGAGGCAACGCTCTTCTTGCGCATTCTGGATAAAAAGGCCTGTGCGCCGATGAGGATCATCATAATAGCCTGTATGATATAGACCACTTCATTGGGGACGTCGCTCAGCCGCGCCATTTCCATCGCGCCCGTGCGCAAATATCCTATAAATAGGGAGGCAAGCGGCACCAATAGGGGATTGTTGCGGGCGATTATGGCCACGATAAAGCCGTCAAATCCATAATTGGGCAGCGCTTTCCAGTTAAACCTGTAAAAATTGCCCAGTATATATGCTGCGCCGCCAAAGCCCGCCAGCCCTGCGCCAATCACCTGAGAGTATACAATGGGCGATTTCGTTTGAATGCCGCTGAACTCTGCAAATTTTGCATTCCCACCTGTCATGCGAATGCTGTACCCCCATTTAGTGCGATACAAGAACAGCGCCCCTAACAGGACGACGATAAACGCCACAAGGATACTGCTGCTGACTTCGTTGTCGTAATCTAAATAAGGCAGTTTTGCACTGTCGTCCAACATTGGCGTTGCCAGAGAAGAGTAATTTGGATCGGCGAAGTGATTTTCAAATAGATACATGCAGACCCAGAATACGATAAAGTTGAACATCAGCGAAGTTACAAATTCATTCACACCGAGCTTTGCTTTGAGTTTTGCTGGCCCATAGCCAATTATACCTGTAATGGCAGCAGCTGCCAGCATAGCCACAAGGGGTTGCAAGATGCCTGGAAGCTCTAAATGAGCGGCAATTACCGCGCCGGCAAGTCCTCCTGCAAAAAAAGCCCCTTCTACAAACATATTAAACTGCCCACAACGCACCATGATGCATACTGCTACGCCCGTAAACATCAAAGGTACCGCCTCTGTAAAGATCTTGCCAATCGTATAGGAACTGGAAAACGGCGATAGGAACAACTGCCCAATGGACTGCGCCGGAGTTTCGCTGGTCAGGCAGATGATAATGGCAGCAATGGCCACGGATATGAGAATTGCAATGATTGTGCGCAACACTTCAAATAAAATCTCCCGTGCACGTACTGAGTGTTTCAACCTCACAAAGGGGTTACGCTTCATCCAAATCCCCTCCTTCCATTTTATCTATGCCCAGCATATATCTGCCCAGCTGTTCTTCGGATAAATGTTCCACATCGGTAATTTGGGCAATAATGCTGCCCTCGTGAAAGACTAAAATTCTATCGCTCAATCCCATCACTTCTCGCAGGTCAGCACTAATGAGTAGCACACCACGGGATTGGTCTCTCAGCGCCAGCAGCCTTTGATGAATGAGTTCCATGGCGCCAATGTCCACCCCTCTTGTAGGCTGGTCGGCTACCAGAAGCTGGGGATCTGTCTCTATTTCTCGCGCTGCCACCACTTTTTGCATGTTCCCGCCAGACAGCATGCTCACTTTTTGCCGGTAAGAACTGGCCTTAATGTGAAAGCTTTTCAGCTGCCTGCTAGCTCTTGCCGCATACTTTTTGTAGGGAATCAACCCTAATTTGCTATTCTCTCTAAAATCGACGGAAATCAAATTGTCCAAAATGCTCGCCTCTGGATTAACGCCGCTGGCCAGCCTGTCTTCTGGTATATGGGCTAGGCCCGTTTTACGGATGCGCTGAATGGGCCAACCTCGGATGTCCTTCCCTAAGAGGCAAATACTGCCAGTATATCTTGGGTTGAGTCCGGTAATGCTTCTCACTACCTCTCGCTGTCCATTTCCCTCTATTCCGGCCAGGCAGAGAATCTCTCCCCGTTTTACCGAAAAGTTTATGTGATTTGCCGCCCATTTTCCATTTCGCCCTTGCACACAGAGGTCTTTTACTGTGAGCACTGCATCTTGGGCCTTTTGCGGCTGTTTTTGGATTTCTAGCTGCACATCTCTTCCCACCATGAGCCTGGAGAGTGTGGCTTCATCCATTCCCTCTACGCAGTACTCTCCTACTGTCTTGCCGCTGCGCATCACGGTAATGCGATCACAAAGGGTGAGTATCTCCTTTAGCTTATGGGTGATAATCACTACGGTACAGCCGTCTTTTTTCAGCAACCTGAGCTGCTCAAACAATTCCTGAGTCTCTTGCGGCGTCAGCACCGCTGTGGGTTCGTCCAGTATCAGTATCTTCGTTCCCCTGGAAAGGGCCTTTAGAATTTCCACCTTTTGGGCCATCCCCACAGGTAATTCAGAGCATAAAGCATAGGGGTCCACCCGCATTCCATATTTCTCTCCCAGCTTTTGAGTGAAGTTTACCATTTCCTCTCTATTTAAAAATCCACGCTTCGTTATCTCATGTCCTAAGAAGATGTTTTGGTACACAGGCAGCTGGTTCACCAGCATAAAATGCTGGTGGACCATGCCAATCCCTAACCTCATGGCGTCTTTTGGAGAGCGAATTTCCACTGGTTTGCCCTCCAGGAGGATACTGCCGCCATCCTTTCTTTCCAGACCATATAGTATTTTCATAATGGTGCTTTTTCCTGCGCCATTTTCTCCTGCAATTGCGTGGATTTCCGCTGTATGGAGGGTAATATCTACTTTGTCATTTGCCAGCACACCATTATCGTATATTTTGGTAATCCCTTTCATTTCCAACAGCTGATCCATTGCACTTCACCATTTTCTATTGTTTATTGGGATCGATAGAGTCAAACATGGCATTGAGATCCTCATCTGAGGTGAAACGTCTCAGACCACTTCCCACCTCTAGCTCGCCACTGACGATGTCATCTTGAATCTGTTTGATGTAATCCCGATCTTCTTGAGATACTACTTTTTGGTATATTTCGTTGTCCACAATGCCTATCTTTCCCTCTTTAATGCCCATATACGATAGATCTCCATAGGTGAGCGTACCATCTAAAAACTGCTCACAAGCCTCATATAGAGCTAAATCCACTCTCTTGAGCACCGAAGTTACGATCTTTTCTGCCTTTGGCGTGTCGATATCTTTAAAGAAGCTATACTGGTCGCTGTCAACGCCAATGACGTATTTATCATTATTCTTTGCGCTGTCTACACATCCCAGTCCCGCCTGAGACGCTGCTGCAAATAGCACTGGCACTCCTTCGGCATACATGGTATCTGCTAGGGATTTTCCCTTAGGGCTGTTGGTAAAGTCGCCGATATAGCTGTTATAGGCCAATATGTTGGTGCCTTTATCCTGGTTTACCCGTTTCACTCCCTGGATAAATCCATAGCCAAAATCGTTGATGATGTCTATTTTCATGCCGCCAATAAAGCCGGTTTTATCTCCGCCAGCCTGGTCCGTCATCAAGGCTGCCAAAACGCCAGCCAAATAGCCGCCTTCGTTTTGTTTAAAGAGCATAGAGTGCACTGTGGGGTAATTCGCCGCATTGTCGTCTTCGATCTCAGTGTCAAAGATGATGAAGCGTCTATCTTCATACTTTTTGTTGCGCACCAGTCTTTGCAGCGGTTCACGCATATCCGTTGTCCCTACGATAATCAGATCGTATGCCTCATTGGCTGTCTGCCGCAAAGTCGGCTCCCACTTGGTATTATCCGACCCCATTTCCACAACTTTCACTTCCACTTCGGGGTGATCCTCAGCAAACTTTGTCATGCCGGCGTTTGCACTGTCAAAGAAAGACATGTCCCCTAAATTTCCGTTGATCAACAGGCAAATGCGCGTCACGCCATCATCCAAATTCGCCACATCTGAATTGCTGCTCTGAGATTGTTCCGGTTGCTCGCTCGTATTTTCTCCTGTAGGTTGGTCTCCTGTCGTTGCCGGTTCTCCAGCGCAGCCTGCAGCGCAAGTAATGAGCAGCATCACCGCCAACAACAAACCAAAAACTTTTTTTATTTTCATTTCCATTCACTCCTTCCAGTAGATGTCTCACCGATTTATTCTGCCGCTTTGTATTCCCAGAGCATGTAATCTCCGTCTCTCATCTGGTATAAGTTCGATCCAAATGCCGGTGAAGTCCCATTTACTGTGTACAGCCAGTAGATGTTATCTGTGGAGTTGTTCACATAATCTCCTATGGTCTCCACAAACCCCGTCTCTATCCCGCTTTGGGCTAATCCCTTATCCGTCACTGCCGCTTTTAAAAACTCGTTCCCGTACATCGTCGGCGATTTGATGGTCACTTTCCCGTTGAACAGCACATCCTCCTCTGCGCCTACGATTTTCAGGTTTACCGTGTAGGTGGGGTCGTACTCGCTGGCCCCCACTGCCTCTTCCTCTACCACATCGCTGCCCACTTCAAACTGCCAGGCGGGTGTGTCACTGGTCGAAGGAGAAGCCTCTTGTCCTTCTTGCGTCTGCCCAGAAGGATCGGGCGCCTCGCCGCTAGTTCCGCAAGATACCAGCGCAAAGGTCAGCAGCGCTACCAACAAAACACAAATGAACCTAGATATGCGACTCTTTTTCATCATTTACACTCCTTTACATAAACATATGGATTTCATTGAAAGAAGATTGGGTTTGTAATTGCGTAAAAGCAACCTTCTCCAAATACTTCTAGGGTGATCCAGTCTCCAGGCGCCATTCCCGTTAAATCCAGCGTCTGGTTAAAATTCGTCTCGTCATTGCAATTGATCTCTTGCAGAACGTTTCCATTCTTTACAACTTGTATTTTCTCAAGGCCTTCCCTGCAAAATGCCTCTACATTTAGCTTCGCAGCATCGCCTGTCAGTTTCACTGTATCGCCATACGTCATTCCATCTACATCCGCCAGTACCACTACCCCATTTGAGATAAAGCTATGGCCAGCCTGAATGCCCTTTAAGAGATTTTCTTGATTGAACTCACCTCTGATATTGACATAGGTGGTGGGAACGCCGCTGTATTTCCCGCTCTTTTCACACAGCTTTTCATAATCCTCCATGGATGCTATTTCGCCAATCTCTTGCGTGTTAGTATAGGGCGAGGTGGAGTCGTGATTATCTGTGCCGCCCGTTGCTGCTAAGAATTTTCCTCCATTTTTGACTTCATTGAGCAGTTCATACCACTTGAGTTTTGAGCGGTAGTTTTGGCCCTGTTCCGACTCCTTTTCCGGCTCGTATCGTCCATCTCCAGGAGGGAACACTCCATTCCAAATCTCAATGGTGTCAAAGTGGTCAGCTATTTCCCAGTAGTTAAAGCCCATGGTGTTGGAGGAATATGGATGGTTAATTTGAGGGATGCCCCCTTCTCTTCGAATGGTATCGGCAATATAGATGATTTTATCCTTTATAATTTGATCCTTCTCCTCACCTGTTTTGCTGCGTTCTGCATCTCTCAAAAGGACTTCGTAGGTGTCGAATGTCAGTCCAATTCCCAAGGACTGATAATGGCCAAACTCTGTTGTAACTTCCACCGCATCATAGGCGTGGAACAGTTGGGGGTTGCCCTGAGTATCCATGTTGGCCACCATATAATTCCCCTGGGTCCACTCTGCAAGTCCTCTTGCCACGTTGTGATCGGACAGGAAGCCGTAATGCTGGCCTACAGAGATATTGCTCAACAGCTGATCATAAACGCCATCCGCTCCATCCGAGTAAAATGTGTGCTGGTGGAGGCCCCCCGCTACCCACCCCCGCTCAAAGGTGTTGAATAGATGAACCAGCCGAACATCTTGCAGGTAAACCACTTTGTAGCTTTCCACCGTGACCTCCTCGCTGACGATGGAGTACTCTGTGCCCCGAGTAAAATGCAGTTTGTAGCTTCCCGGTTGCAACCTTAAGTTGTACCCTCCCAGTGCGTTTGTCGTCGTCCTGTAAGTGTTTCCCGACTCATCTTCCACGATGATGCCACAGGCGACCATCGCGCCATTGTCCAGTAGTACCTTTCCCCGTACCATACCAGGCTGCAATTCTTCAACCGTATCCGCTACCTGCATCGATTCTGCAGGAGCCGAGGGTTCCACATCGGAATCGGAAGATTCAGCCCAAGCTGCTGGCATACATCCGTAGATCGCCAACATGCACGGTACGATGAGAAAGATCAGTGCTCTTTTGAAAAGACTCTTTTTCATCACTATCATTCCTTTTTCATATTAAATTGGTTTTAGTTGAGACGTTTGACGAATTTGTCATTCAGTTCTATAATAACAAAATAACACTTCTAGTTGACAAAAACTATGCGAAAAGAGGAAAATACTATGCAGTTTGAATCAATCATTGAGATTTTTGACACAGCGGAATTTTCTCAAAGCAAACCAGTATGCCCTTCCGGAGAGCTTTTTACCTATTATCCCTCTCTCTCCCCAGAAACTCTTCACTATCATAATTTTTTAGAGATCGGCTATTGCGAATATGGCTCTGGCGTATTTATTGTGGATGGCGAGGTCATCCCCTTCAGTGGCAAATGCGCTAGCATTATCTATGAAGGGCAGACCCATATTGCACAGAGCATCAACCCCGAAAAAAGCCTGTGGCATTTTCTCTATATCAATTTAGAGTATCTATTTAGCGGTCATAACACTTGGGGCCTTAGTTTACTTGAAAAGACTCAAATAGAAAACTATGAATTTCGCAATTTGCTCATGTATGAGGAAAGCCCTTCCATCTATGAGCTGATCAAGATGATCCTGTACGAGTCCTCCCACACCTCCCAAAACTATCTCGAGGCAATTCGCGGCCTCGTATATGCTTTGCTCATAGAGCACAACCGATTTAACAAAAAGCGCACAGGTTCTGCCAGCCATGTAAAGCAGATCAAACTCTTAGATGACATTGCCGAGACCATCAACTACATCAACATGAACTACATGAATGAAATCACCATTGATACATTAGTCAAAATCAGCAATATCAGCAAGGCAAATTTGCAGCGGAAATTTTTAGTGGTCACTGGCATGTCCCCTATGCAGTATATTCATAACATGCGTCTCAACCGAGCTAGCGTCATGTTGTGGAATCCCAAAAAGCCCATCGTGGACATCGCCATGGAAGTAGGATACAATTCGCTTTCTAGCTTCAACCGGCATTTTTTAAAGCGATTTCAAATGTCTCCTACGATGTGGAGAAAATCTAAAAGTTTAAATCCTTAATACTCTTGGCAATTATTATAGAAACAATCTCTGGGCTTTGTCATACACTAAAAGAAGGGTTCCATAATAGATCCAGTGTGATATAATTAAATATTATGTGAAAAAAATAAACGGGAGTTATTGGCATATGAATATCGTTGTATTGGCAGGAGGCATTAGCACTGAACGGCAGGTTTCCCTCTCTTCTGGCTCTATGGTAGTAAAGGCACTCCGGAAGTTAGGGCACCAAGCCATCTTATTGGATTCTTTTTTAGGCAGACAATCCATCCCTCAGCCCATGGAAGAGATATTTTCCAGCGAGGAAAAAATCGCTCAAGCAGTGGTGGAGGAGACAGAACCGGATTTAGAGAAAATAAAGGCGTCCCGCACAGGCGACGTATTTGGTTCCCTTGGACCACATGTGCTGGACATTTGCCGTGCTGCCCACATTGTGTATATGGGGCTTCATGGAGAAAATGGAGAAAACGGCCGATTGCAGGCACTGTTTGACGTGCTGGATATCAAATATACCGGCAGTGGCTATCTGGGCAGTGCTCTTGCCATGAACAAATGGATCACCAAGCAAATTTTGTTGCAGGCCGGAATTTTAACGCCCAAGGGCAAGGCTTACCGCAAAGGGCAAGATACGTCCGACGGGGCGCAGTTCGGCTTTCCCTGTATTGTCAAGCCCTGTAGTGGTGGCTCCAGCATTGGCGTATCCATTGTCCACAGCCAGGCAGAGCTGGAAAACGCCTTGAAACAGGCCTTTACTTACGAGCAGGAAGTTCTCATTGAGGAGTATATTCCCGGCAGAGAATTTTCCGTGGGCATTTTGGGAAATCAACCCTTACCTGCCATTGAGATCATCCCCAAAAGCGGATTTTACGACTATTCCCATAAATACCAGAAGGGGTGGACGCAGGAAATCTGCCCCGCCCAGGTGGATAGCCATATTGCCGCATTCATGCAGCAAGCGGCTCTACAGGTGTTTGACGCATTACATTTGGAAGTCTATGGACGCATTGACTTCATGCTGGATGCTCAAGGGAATGCCTACTGTTTAGAGGCCAATACGCTGCCAGGCATGACCCCTACCAGCCTACTTCCCCAAGAGGCACAGGCGGCGGGGATTTCCTACGAGCAGCTGTGTCAGCAAATTATTCAGCTCTCTCTCCAGAGATTTTGAGGTATGTTATGGTAGAACTCACATTACAGCAAATTGTATCAGCTTGTGGCGGTACTTTTCATGGGGAATCAGCTCTGCTCTCCCATAAAGTCTCCCACA
>ERZ780195.970-NODE-970-length-26149-cov-3.378554_pt1 | contig 26149 bp, 25 predicted proteins | sample MGYA00511017_ERZ780195 | MGnify/ENA primary metagenome ERZ780195 (study PRJEB29588, sample SAMEA2159974) | human gut metagenome | biome: human gut; feature: human-associated habitat; material: faeces | place: Denmark | collected 2008/2010 ...
AGGGAACCATCGGCATTACCGCCAAAGGCGAAATGCCACCTGCCTTTAAGACGGAAACGGAAAACGGCGTAAGGGTGCTCAAACTGCCCAATTATCCCATTTGGACAACGCCGTCTTCCGGCGGCATGGGAACAATCCTGTTTACCGTGGGCGGCATTGCGCTCATCGGCGTAGCGGTGATACTACTCATCGTTACCCGCAAAAAGAAGGACAGGAAGAATCGGTAAGGAGAGAGCGGGCAGATGAAACGGGTGTTTAAAATCATTGCATGTGTGCTGCTGATTGCCGGTCTGGCGGTGATTGCTTATCCCCATGTCCAGCAATGGCTCTACGATAAGAACGCTCGTTCCATCGCCGATGAGTTTGACGAATGGCGGCAGGAGCTGCGGGAACAGGCGGAAACCGAAGGAGCAGACGGCATGGACGGGCAGGAAGAAAGCGCGCCATACCTGCCAGACCTGTACGCAGCGATGCAGGAATATAACCTGAACTTGTATGAAAACGGCCAGTCGGGATTCCGGGACGCATGGAGCTATCAGCAGCCCAGCTTTGACTTGACAGAATGGGGGCTTGCCGACAATATGGTGGGCTACATCGACATCCCCCAAATGGGGGTAAAGCTACCCATTTATTTAGGAGCCAGCACGGCCAATATGCGAAAAGGCGCGGTGCATCTCTCCCAAACCAGCTTGCCCATTGGCGGCGTCAATGCCAATAGCGTAATCGCCGCGCATCGTGGCTCTATTCACGGCGCCATGTTCCGGGATATTGAAGCGCTGGAAATAGGAGATGAAATCACGATTACAAACTTGTGGGAAACCATGACATATCGGGTAGCGGAACTGAAGGTAATCCGTCCCAACGAGACGGACGAAGTGCTGATACAGGAGGGGCGGGATCTGGTAACGCTGATTACCTGCCACCCCTACCGGCACAACTACCAGCGATATGTCGTGTATTGCGAGAGAGTGGCGTAATTATTTGGAACCGAAAGGAGTGAATGGGACGGTGAAAAAGAAGGGAAAATGGACAGCCGCATTGCTGTGCGGCCTGATGATAACAGGCATGGGCGCAACGCAGATCATTCCGGCCATAGCGAAAGGGGAATGTACCTGTGAGATTACGGTGCATGGGAGCAACTGCCCTCTGTCTAAATGCACCTGCGAAGGTAAAACAACAGGGGAACATACGGAAGGCTGCCTTTTGTATAACAAATCCGGTGATTTGACGGTATGTATCTGTGAGCCGGATATTCACGCCGAAGGCTGTCCTCGATATGAGGCGGAAGGCGTGCTGTTGGAGGATACGGCGGCAGACCCGGAAGCGGCAGACCCCGCTTTGCCGGATGCGCCTATGGAAAGCGAAACCCCGGTAGATACACCGGAGCCGGAACCATCCGAAGCGCCGGAGCCGTCTCCTGCGCCGGAGGAAACATCAGAGCCAACGCTAACGCCGGAACCGGCGGAATCGGAGACGCCGGAGCCAGTATTCACCCCGGAACCGGAAGAATCCACGGGAGCGACGCCCAACCCGGAGAACACACCGGCTGCGGCAGACCCGGAGGAAGAACCTCTGGATATGACCGCCCCGACGGACGAACCGTCGGAGGAAGCATGGGAATATCCCTCCGGCTGGCTGGGCTACGGCGAAGGACAGATGCGCGGCAACGTGCTGGCAGCGGCGGAAGCATTTGCGCTGGACAGCGCCCTGGACGGGTATATCAAAGAAGTGCGCAGCGCCATATCGGGCGGCGGTAGCGCCCGCGTGATGAAAAATGAAGATAACTTTGGCGATATTTTAGCGGTATATGCCGTGTTGACCGGGCAGACAGCGGATTATCCCTACGGGGTGTCTTTTGACAGCGAAGAAGATATGGAAATACTGCACAGCGTCTATTGGAGCATGACTCAGGTAACGGGGCTTTCCAACAAAGGAGGCGCGGCGATTTCCGTCAAGCGGCTTTCCGCAGCCCAGGGCGCGGCGGTCAACGGTCTGAGCGAAGCGCAGAAACAGGAAGCTGTGGCGCTGGCGGAACGGGAAGATACCGTCCACGCGATTGTGAGTAAGAGCATTTTTGCCAGCCTGACGGACGAGGAATTTGAAACAGTCTGCCAGCAGATCCCGGAGGGAATCTCCGCTGAGCGGCGCGCTGTATTGATGACCGCCGTATCGCTTGAAGGAAAAGTGGATTACTTCTGGGGCGGTAAATCTCTGGCATACGGCTGGGATGACCGATGGGGCGAGATGCGCACGGTGGCCAATGAAGGAAGTTCCACTTATGGGACAGCGCGGCCGTTAGGGCTGGATTGCAGCGGCTTTGTAAGCTGGTCGTTCCTTAACGCCTTTGGACAGAAGGACGCCATTGCCGGGGGCAGCGCCAACCAGTGGGATGATTCCACGGAGGTTGCGTGGGAGGATGCCCGGCCGGGAGATCTGGTGTTTTACCACGCACCGAATACCGGCAGTACCAACCATGTGGGAATTGTGTTGACTGTGGATGAAACCGGGCCGAAAACCATCGTACACTGCGGCAGCGGCGGCGTGAAAATCACCGGCACGGAAGGATTTCATCATGTGCGGACGCCGCTGATTTATGAATAAGGGGGGACGTGTATGGCGATAGAACTGCCATTGCTGGAGACACTGTCAAATAGGATGAATTGTGAATACCTGTCTGACCTCCGCTTTCTATCAGGTTGGCAGCGTCTCCGCCTGGCACGGGAGATAGAGAAAATCCCATGTGGGGCGGCGACCTTGCGGGAATGGAACGATGCGCTGGAATATTTGACGGGCAGCGCGTCAGAGCAGACAGCGGAGGCGGCCAGACAGCAATTACAGGTTTTAATTCGGCAGAAAAAGGAGCTTAAAGAATATGACAAAAACAGAATTGATTAAAAAAGTGGTGGAAGTAACGGGTTTGAGCAAAGCGGATGCCAGAAAAGCATTGGATTGCGTTTTCAACGAGATACAAACGAGTGTAGCCAGTGGTGAGAAGGTACAGATTCCCGGCTTTGGAACCTTTGAGACGCGGCAGCGTGCGGCGCGCACTGGGAAAAATCCGCAGACAGGTGAAGCCATGACCATTCCAGCATCAACTGTTCCTGCCTTTAAGGCGGGCAAAGCATTCAAGGAAAGCGTGAAGGTCTGACAGAGGCAGCCCTGCTGTCCGGGAAAGAATATACAACCATAGAACTTTTCGTTACGATTTGGTGCCTGCAAGAGCAAAAACAGGGAGAACAAATATGTTGATGAACGATGGGGCGGTTGCAACCGCTTTGATTTAACAATCGGCAAGATTTCCATTTTCAAAATCAAATATATTGAGCGAATAAGCGCGAGAGATACCTGGAAAACCAGGAATTTTCTTGCGCTTTTTTCATTTCTGTCCGATGACTTTGGCAAATTTGAAACCGGCACTGATCTACTAAGTGAAAAGGGGGATTCCAGCATGGGTTGTGGCCTTTTGTGATAGGAAAAGGAGGCAACGAAAATGGAATTTTCTGAGATGGACAAGCATGGTGTGGAGAGGCAATTTGATAGCTACTGCCGCAAGATTCTACACTGGAAAGCATGTAACTGTTTTACCGAACTGTTGAACAAAGCAGAGCATGAAAAATCACTTGGAGATTTGTCTGCTGCGGAGCTGGAACAACTGACCACCAGCGACATATATCCCAGCCTTTATACCCTGTTCCATGTACCGGGATTTGATGCGGATATTTTAGTGGCCGATGAGGAGATTGCCAATGCGTTTCTGGCGCTTGACCCTGCTAAGAGAGATGTGGTACTGATGTACTATTTTCTCGACCTGCGGGATCGGGAGATCGCAGAGATGATGCACCTGGTACGAAGCACCGTAGCATATCGCCGCTTGCGGGCATTGAAAGTGATGAAGGCCATTCTGGAGCAAGAGAAAGGGATGGAAGAATGAGCAAGGGTATGAATGGAAAGCGGGTGCCCTTCTCAGTGATTGAAAGGGCTACCCAGGGAGATTTAGATGCAATCAGTTTTATCGTCCGGCATTACCAGCGCCTGATCTGTTCGACAACCCACAATGACTGTGTACGGATGGAGATGGAGGACGAGCTGATTCGTGGGATTCTGAAATTCCAAATTAGAATCGGCTAAACCCAATACCTGGGATTCCCCCTTTTCATATATATGCACTTTGACAATTTCATAAGCGATTGCGGATACATTCGGGCAACGGGGAGCCATACGGGAATTGCGCCATGACATCCAGAAATGGAGAGAGCGGACAAACCTTTCCCGCAAAGCAGGCAGGGCAGTCTGCGGGCGATGATCTGTTGTCGGGTATAATGATACTTCTCTGTCGCCATAGTCCGAGCGTTCAAAGCGTCGCAGGCAATGGGCGGAGCCGCATGAGAACCATGCGGGGGTGGAATTCCCATGGAGCTGCACCAGCAGCCGTCCGGTATCGCTGTTTTTATTCATGCTTCTGGAAGGAAGCTACAGATTATATGTTTTGGAGGTAGAAACACATGTTAGAAGAAATGCCCATTTGGGAGAAGTACACATTGACTACGGAAGAAGCAGCAAAGTATTTCCGTATTGGAGAGAAAAAGCTGCGCCGTCTGGCAGAAGAAAACCCGGATGCAAATTGGCTGTTAATGAACGGAAATCGCATCCAGTTCAAACGTAAGCTGTTTGAAAAATTTATTGATACGTTGGAAGTGATTTGATGACTTTGAGCCTGATATGCGGTATAATGTAAGTACGTCGTATTGAGGCTCTTTCCTCGAAAGGAATGGAGATCATGTATGAAAAAAGACGCGACAACAAAGGTCGCATTTTACGAACAGGAGAGAGTCAACGTAAGGACGGAAGGTACGCATATAAGTACATGGATGGGTATGGCAAGCCACGATTTGTTTATGCCTGGAAGCTGGTAGCGACCGATAGGACGCCGCCTGGCAAAAGGGATGACTGTTCCCTGCGGGAGAAGATCCGGGAGATCCAACGCGATTTGGATGACGGCATCAATCCCTATGGCAAACGGCTGACGGTCTGCCAGCTTTATGAAAAGCAGATTCGCAGCAAACGCAATGTCAAGCTCAATACCAAAAAAGGGCGCGAACACCTGATGAGCCTATTGCGAAGCGATCCGTTTGGTGCAAGGAGCATTGACAGCGTGAGAAAGTCGGACGCTAAAGATTGGGCCATCCGCATGAGCGAAAGAGGGTACGCCTACAAAACCATCAGCAACTACAAACGCTCTTTGAAAGCTGCGTTTTATCTGGCGATTGAGGAGGACTACATCCGAAAGAATCCTTTTAATTGGGAAATGGAGGACATTTTAGAGGATGATACCGAATCAAAAGCGGTCTTAACGCCGGAACAGGAGAGCAGTCTGCTGGCTTTTATGGAAGCAGATCCCACATATCGTAAATACTATGACGACATTGTGGTGCTGCTGGAGACAGGGCTGCGCATTTCTGAACTTTGTGGGTTGACGACCAAGCTGGATTTTGCGAACAGACGGTTGCATATCGACCACCAGCTTTTGAGGGACAAGGAGATTGGGTATTACATCGGCACGCCGAAAACGGATTGTGGCTATCGTGATATTCCCATGACGGAAAGGTGCTACATGGCCTTAAAGCGGATTGTAAAGAACCGTGGAAAGGCTGCACCACTCAAAGTCAACGGATATACCAATTTCCTGTTTCTCAAGCAGGATGGTCTCCCCAGGACGCGGGACAGCTATGACAGTATGGTGAGCGGGCTGGTAAAGAAGTACAACAAGTGGCACCGAGATAATCCACTGCCTAAAGTTACCCCGCACACGTTCCGTCATACCTTTTGTACCAGAATGGCGAATGCGGGGATGCTTCCGACTACGTTGCAGTACATCATGGGGCACGCCAGTATCACCATGACGCTGGGCTATTACACGCACACCACCTTTGAATCGGCGCAGGTGGAAATGGCAAGAGTTGAGGCGGCAAGAATCGAGCAGAGCGAAAAAGCGGCTTGATGGGTCAGTTACTACATCCGTACTACCACTTTTGCAGCATTGCAACCTGGAAATGCGGTGTAGTGTGAGTATCTTCCTAAGACAAAAGCGGCGGAAAAGCCCGTATTGACGGGCTATACCGTCGCTTGCATTTTTTCATCAAATTAAGCCTAAAGGTTCATTGGTTTTTCAATAAAAAAGTTGATATTACCTATCCGATCTTCTACAAAAAAGGCACTGGATACCAGCGCCATTATCAACTCAAACGGGGACTCTCTCCTTATCTGGGTGCTCCCCAGACCAACCAGCCATCTCCATATCCTCTATTCGTTTCCTGTCCTGAGGGTCTAGGGCAAAGCCAAACACATCTATATTTTGCCCCATGCGGGTGGGGTTAGAGGATTTCGGCAAGGGCATTACTCCCTCCTCCAGAGCAAAGCGAATGCAGATCTGCGCCTCGTTTACTCGGTATTTTTTTGCCAGCTCCTGCAATAAGGGATGGGTAAACATCCGCTGCCGCCCAAGAGGGCTCCAGGCCTGCACTAAAATGTCCTGCTTTCTGCAATACTCCACCGTCTCTCTTTGCCAGTAACCGGGGTGAAATTCTATTTGGTCTATCATGGGTTTTATCTTGGCGTGTTGCAGGATATTTTCCAAATGGTGGGGCAGGAAATTGCTCACGCCAATGGCTTTTGCCTTCCCCTGTTCATACATCTCCTCCATGGCTCGCCAAGTCTCCAGGTCTAACTCCCTCCAGTTTTCCACAGTTAAATCCGGTCTAGGCCAGTGAATCAAGTATACATCCACATACTCCACACCTAGCGCTACTAGGGAATCTTCCATCGCCTTTTTCGTGTTTTCATATCCCATTTGGTCCTTCCACACTTTTGTGGCAATGGCATACTCCTCTCTTAGTAATCCGCTCTCTCTTAGGGCTTTGCCCACAGTGGCCTCATTTTGATAAAAGGAGGCTGTGTCAAAATACCGGTAACCCGCCTGGATGGCAGAATGAATCACTTGATTATCATCCCCTGTAGTGGATTTATACGTGCCAACCCCCACAGCCGGTAAAGCAAGCCCATTTTGCAGTGTAAAACTCTTCTCTCTATTCAACTGGAATACCTCCTCATAGGATGATAGTTTCAGTATACCACATTTTTGCTCCTCCTACTACAGCTCCCCGCCTCCCGCTGAGGGAAACCCAAGCCAAATTCGGCTCTGTTCTGATAAAATCACTTATTGCATGATCCCCATGACCTACCTGGTAAGGAGCAAACTTTCATTTTCTCTTTGATATGTTAGCCAAAGTAAAGAGTACAAAAAAAGAGGCGTTGTCCTCCCGTAGGTTTCAACGCCTCTTGTCTTTTTCATGGCCAGTGCATTTTTGCACTTTCTCATTTGGCCCGCGCTTTCCTGCGCTCTTAGCCGGTTTACTCAGTGCGTCCAGCCCGCGCTTTCCTGCGCCCCTTTGCTGGCTTTACTCAGATACATAGGGGATGAGCGCCATGGTTCTCGCCCGCTTGATGGCGATGGCGATCTCTCTTTGATGTTTTGCACAGGTGCCAGTAGCACGTCTAGGTGCAATTTTCCCTCTCTCTGTAATGTATCTCTTTAACTTTGCCACATCTTTATAATCAATCACCTGGGATTTATCGCTGCAAAAAGCACAGACCTTTCTTCTAGGCCGTCTGTTGCCGCCAGTCCTAGGTCTTCTGGGAGCTCTCTCTTCGCTCATATCATTCACTCCTTTCCCTATATTTTCACATTAAAACGGCAGTTCCTCGTCATCTAAGGGAGTAAAGTCCTCAACTTCTGCCCCGAACAGATCATCGTCATTCACCTTGGGCGGAATGTTAGAGGCAGCAGGTTGCTGTCTCGCCGGAGCAGCGGATGCACTGCTACCCATGGGCTTTGCCAAAAATTCCACATCGTCTGCGATGACCTCTGTTACATAGCGCTTTGTTCCATCCTGCGCCTCGTAAGAACGGGTTTGGATGGATCCACATACCGCCACCTTTTGGCCTTTTACCAAATATTTGGCACAGTTGTCTGCCAGGCCTCTCCAGGTAACCACTGGGATGAAGTCCGTCTCGTCGTTTTTGCTCATTCTGCGGGCAACTGCCACAGTAAATGTGCAAACCGAGATGCCACTTCCCGTGGTGCGAAGTTCAGGTTCTCTCGTTAAATTCCCAATAATAAACGCTTTGTTCATCTTTTGTTCCCTACCTTATTTCTTGTCCAGGTTAACTACAATAAACCGCATTACACTGTCGGAAATTTTTAAATTTCTCTCCAGCTCTGCGGGCAACTGGGAATCTGCACTGAAGTTTACAAGTACATAGTAGCCGTCGTTAATATAGTTGATTGGATATGCAAGCTTTCTCTTACCCCATTCATCCACTTTTTCAATTTCACCGCCATTGCTGGTGATGATATCATTGAATTTCTGAATCAGAGCAGTTCTTGCCTCGTCTTCCATATCTGGTTTCACGATATACATGCATTCATATTTTGCCATAACTGCTTTCACCTCCTTCTGGTCTTTTGGCCCTACCTGTCGGTAGAGCAAGGATAGAATATATTATATCACCTTGTATCGGGGAAAATCAAGCCTTTTCCAGCTCATTTTCCAATTTTTGAATGCTCTTTTCCATTCTCCTCAGGGTTTCCTCCTTGCCCAGGAGCATGATGAGCTCGGTAGCGCCACCTGGTGTCACAGAAAGGCCCGAAATTCCAATGCGCACCGGCCACAGCACCTGCCCGTTTTTCACGCCCAGGGTTTCCGCCAGCTTTACCAGAGCGTCGTATAGCTCCTCCTCGGTGTATCCGTCCATTCCCTCCAGCATCTCCTTTGCCGCCTTGAGGCAGGGTAGGCTGGTCTGTGGGGTGGACTTCATCTTCTTGTGATTAAACAGATCGATGGAGTAATCGGGCATTTCATTCAAAAAGCTCAGTTTTTCCTCGATCTGGGTCAGCGTCTCTAGTCTGGGCTGGATCATCTTGCAGATGAGCTGTAAGTCAAACTCCCTCTTGAGCGTCTTTTTCAAATAGGGCATAGCCCGCTCTAAGAATTCCTCTGGGCTGAGAGCTCTGATGTACTCTCCGTTCATCCAAGTGAGCTTTTCCACATCGAAGATAGCAGGGGATTTGCTGAGGCCTTTTAGGTCGAACTTCTCCTCCAGCTCTTTGAGGGAAAAGATCTCCTGCTCTCCCCCTTCGCTCCATCCTAGAAGAGCAATGTAGTTGATAATCGCCTCTTTTAAGTATCCCTTTTGAATGAAGTCCTCATAAGAGGCATCCCCGTGGCGTTTGCTCAGCTTGTTGTGCTTATCTCTCATCACCACTGGCAGATGGATGTACGCAGGTCGTTCCCAACCTAAGGCGTCGTACAGCAAATTATATTTCGGCGTGGAGGATAGGTACTCCACCCCGCGAATCACGTGGGTAATTTTCATCAAGTGATCGTCCACCACATTGGCCAGATTGTAAGTGGGCATTCCATCGGATTTTAGCAGGATGTTGTCGTCCATGTCCTGATTGGGCACGCTGATATGCCCAAAAACCAAATCGTCGTAAGAGGATTCCCCCTCCTTTGGGACGTTTTGGCGAATCACATAGGGTTCTCCAGCGTCCAGCCGCTTTTGAACCTCCTCTTTGGAGAGGCTGGCACAGTGTTTATCGTACTGGAAGGGCTGGCCATTTTTTTCGCATTCTGCCCGCAGGCCATCCAGCCGCTCTTTGGTGCAGAAACAGTAGTAGGCCGCTCCTCTTTCCACCAGTTCCTCAGCGTATTTTTGATAGATCTCCTTTCGCTGGCTCTGGATATACGGGCCGTACTCTCCCCCCACATCTGGGCCCTCGTCGTAATAAAGCCCTGTGTCCTTCAGGGTGTGGTAGATAATCTCCGACGCCTCCTCTACTAGCCGTCCCTGGTCGGTATCCTCAATGCGCAGGATAAACTTTCCTCCATTTTTTTTGGCATATAAATAAGCATACAGAGCGGTGCGCAAACCGCCGATATGTAAGTACCCTGTGGGGCTGGGCGCAAATCTCGTTCTCACTTCCATCTTTACTCTTCTCCTGATCTCTATTTTTCCAAAGTCTTTTTAAAGCTGTCCTTTAATCCCACAATTTCGTGGAATACCATATTTCCCTGGTCGCTATCTTTGTTGTCCCGGCAGTAATATCCCTGGCGCAGGAATTGGAACTGCTGTCCCGGCTGGGCGTTTTTTCCGTAGGCCTCTATCAGAGCGTGCCCCAGCACTTTTTTGGAGTCGTAGTTGATTCTCTCCATAAAGTCCTCCGGCCCATCTTCCTGCTGATCCAAAATCAGAGGCTCGTACTGGTTGACTACAATGGGCACCGCCGAACTGGCCTCTACAAAGTGGAGCGTACCCTTGACTTTTCTCCCCGCTGTAGGGCCGCCAGACTTGGAGTCTGGGTCGTAAGTGCAAATCACTTCCACCACGTTTCCCTGCTCATCTTTCACCACCCGCTCACACTTTATGATGTAGGCGTTCTTTAGTCGCACTTCCTTGCCCACTGCCAGCCGGAAGAACTTCTTATTGGGCGCCACCTCCATAAAGTCCTGCTGCTCGATATAAAGATGCCTGCCAAAGAGCATCTCATGGGTCTCCTCCCCATCCGGCAAATCCTGGGCGGTGAGCACCTCGGTCTTTCCCTCAGGGTAGTTCTCTATGGTGAGCTTTAGCGGCTCCAGCACCGCCATGAGCCGGGGCGCCGTCTCATTGAGATCTTCCCGCACACAGTGCTCTAGCAACTTGTAATCCACCTCGCTGTTTGCTTTGGCCACTCCAATCCGCTCGCAAAAGTCCCGAATGGCTTTTGGGGTAAACCCTCTTCTGCGCACGCCGCTGATGGTGGGCATTCTAGGGTCGTCCCATCCATCTACGATCTTCTCGTCCACCAGCCTCTTTAAAAACCGCTTGCTCATCACCGTATTGGTGAGCCCCAACCGGGCAAACTCGTACTGATGGGGCACTTTTTCGCACTCGCAGTGCTCGATTACCCAGTCGTACAGCGGCCGGTGGGCCTCAAACTCCAGCGTGCAGATGGAGTGGGTAATTCCCTCCACTGCGTCTTCCAGAGGATGGGCAAAGTCGTACATGGGATAAATGCACCAGGCATCTCCCGTTCTATGGTGATTCTCATGTAATATCCGGTAAAGTACAGGGTCTCTCATATTCAGGTTTGGGCTGGCCATATCGATTTTCGCCCGAAGCACCTTGCTCCCATCGGCAAAAACGCCCTGCTTCATCTGCTCAAACAGCGCCAGATTCTCCTCAACGCTCCGATCTCGATAGGGGCTTTCTTTGCCAGGAGTAGTGAGCGTCCCTCGATACTCCCGAATCTGGTCGGCAGAGAGATCGCACACATAGGCAAGGCCTTTTTTGATCAGCAGCACTGCCTTTTCATACATGTAGGGAAAGTAATTCGAGGCGTACAGTTTTTCACTCCAGGTAAAGCCCAGCCATTTAATGTCCTGCTCGATGCTCTTTACGTATTCCTCATCTTCCTTGACAGGGTTGGTGTCGTCATACCGAAGGTTGCACCTTCCCTGATACTTTTCTGCCAATCCAAAGTTTAGGCATATGGCCTTAGCGTGGCCAATATGCAAATATCCATTGGGTTCGGGTGGAAAGCGGGTGATAACGGACTCGCATTTTCCACTCCGTAAGTCCTCTTCAATAATCTCTTCAATAAAATTTTTTGACTCCGTTTTTTCCATCGTATTTTCTGCCATAAATGCCCATCCCTCCAACATACTCATCTATAAAAATCGGCTTTAGTATTCCCCAGATTTTGAAAATTTTATCAATCACTGACCCTCTGGGCAAGTTCCCTTGATTTTCTTGTCATACGTAAAATATTTTACCATACAACCATTTTTTTGTAAAACAAACCTATGGGAATCCTCCTTGCTTTTTGTTTTTTCTCGGCCAGTTTGGTTATTATTAAAAAAGCAAAGAAAAAAGGAGAGTGCTATGGAGTATGCGAACTGGCACGCCGCCACTTTTTTAAGCCGCCCCAATCGATTCATCGCCCATTGTCAGTTGGAGGGGAGAGAAGTCATCGCCCATGTGAAAAATACCGGAAGATGTAAAGAGCTGTTGGTCCCAGGGTGCCAGGTGTTTTTGCAACATACCACGTCGCCCCACCGCAAGACACAATACGACCTCTATGCCGTGAACAAGCATGGGCTGCTGATCAACATGGATTCCTCTGCCCCTAACCAGGTGTTTTGGGAACAGGCTAGGGAGGATATCGGCAAAGTCCTGCCGGAATTTTGCAGATCACAATCCAGCCAAATGCCCCTCATCTTGAAGAGAGAGGTCTTCTTTTCTCACTCCCGCTTTGACTTCTTTGCCGCGCAGGGGGAAAAACAGGCCTATATTGAGGTAAAAGGCGTTACCTTAGAGCAGGATGGTGTCGTGCTCTTCCCAGACGCCCCTACTGCCCGGGGAGAAAAGCACGTATATGAATTGATCCATGCGGTAGAGCAGGGGTTTTTGGCCTATCTGGTGTTTATGGTCCAGCTATCCGGCGCCAAGTACTTTACTCCCAATGGAAAGACCCACCCCTCTTTTGCCGAGGCATTGAAAAAGGCCCAGCAGCAGGGCGTTCATCTTCTCTGCTATGACTGCCAAGTCTCTGCCAACAAGATGACCTTTGGAAAGCCACTGCCCATCTATCTCTAATATGAGATCCTTTACTAGCTACATTCTATTCCATCAAAAAAGACATCCTTTTTTAGAACGCCTTTTTTACTGAGAGGATATTTATGATATTTGACTGCCTTTTCAGGCAAATATTATTTCATCGCTCGCGTGATCTTTTTGCGGTATATTTCTCTTTTGAGCAGAATTTCTAGGATAAACCCAACGGCAGCAAATACCGCGATCAATGAAAATGCCAAATGCACAGACATGACTTCAATCATACCGCCAAGGACTACGGGCATAATTCCCCCTCCAATACCAGCTGCTGCAAACAGAAGGCTAGTAGCAGTACCTGTATTGTTTGGGTAGATATCCGATGCAAAGCACATCACGTAGGGGAATATCGTCCCATATAGGGCGCCCAATAAAATGTAATTTACCAGCGTCACAATTCCATTTGGTATCAAAGTGATAATGATGACACAGATCACCGAAATGCCAAAGGAGATCAGCAGGGAAGTGTGCCTATTCCGCCGGAAAATTCCCGCCAACAGCCGCACTGCCGCAACTGCCAGCCAAAATCCGGAGATTGCCATTGCACTGAACTCAGGCATATGTACTACCTGTTCAAAATACATATCCGCAAAAAAAGTGGTGGCGTTTTCCATGCCCAAATAGAAGAAAATTCCCAGAGCTAATAGGATGAATACCTTGCTTTTTACAATGCTCTTCACCGGCAAAGGCGTTCTATCTACATCTTCATCCCGGTATACTTTTACTACGTTGGTAAATAGGAGCAGGATGGCAATGATCACACCTAGGCCAGCCAGTGCGGGGAAGATATCATACCATGGCATTTGGTAGTGATCCATCAGCGCCTGGCAGATCAGCGGGCCGGATACCGATCCAATTCCCACGATCATCTGGCCAATATTAATATAGCGATCCGCCTTTTGAGGATAAGCGTCAGCCAGCACTGCCAGCGCCAAGGCATCGATAATGCCATAACCGCATCCCACCACGAAAATGCCGATGAGCAGGATCACCCCGTTTGGGGCAAAGCTCATTCCCAGGCTTCCCACGATAAATGCGATTACCGCTCCCATAATCACCTTTTTTTTGCCGATAGTATCTGAGAGTTTACCAAAGGCAATGTTGGAAATGGTGGTGCCAATGAAGTGGATTGCCACCAGGATGCTCACCCAAGCATCTGCCATCCCTACTTGGCGAACCATATCCAGCCCTGTGAGCTGAAAGGCCGCAATATAAAATCCAATGAGAAATAACGAGATATAGATGACGGGTACGATGAGTTTTTTAGTCGTTTTGAGCGTTTTCTTTGGTTGGATTACATCTACAGCTGCTTGATTTTGTCCCATGGCTTTCCCCTTTTCTTTCATTTTCTCCTATTATACTAGAAGGGCAAACTTTTTACAATCCTTTTATTAATTAATATAATAAGTTTTATAAATATAGAGCACCCTTTTTCTTTAGGTTACTTTTTTATGGGTAACTGCTGTTTTTTAAACCAAAAAGCGTATCAAAAAGACAGCACTTTACATGCTGTCTAAGTTGCCTTTCTATTTTGTCTTGTGTTTTTAACAGACCAGGCTGTCGGCAAATGCCTCTATCATTTGATCTTTTTCCAAAGAGGGCTTTTTCGCTGGATCCACCAGGCTCAGTTGGGCCTTTGCCTTGGAAATTTCCAGCGTCTCCATGAGTTTTTGCAGACATTTTTGCCCATTCCCTCCTGCGCTACAGACAAAGAGTCCCATCTCTTTTTGAGAGAGATCCTGCTCTGCCAGAAACGTCCTCAAGGGAGGGGTAAACCCACCTGCCCATACAGGCGTCCCCAAAATCACCAGATCATAGTCCTCTGGTGTAAAGTGGTACTCCTTGAGTTTTGGATGTTCGCCAAAAACTACCGCCTTTCCCCCAAACAAATACTTGCTCGCTTTTCCTGTAGGATAGGGCTTCACCGGCTCTAAGTTCAAAAGATCCGCCCCTATTCTTTGTGCGATTTTCTCCGCCACGTATTTGGTATCTCCCTCTAGGGAATAGTAGACCACAATAGCTCTCATAGATTCTCCTCCCTTTTCCTTGCGTTTTTTAAGGTATTATTTGTGATAAGTCTCCCCATTCATGATTTTAAAGCCCCGAAAGAGCTGCTCCAGCAGCACAATCCGTGCAAGCCGGTGGGGAAATGTCATAGAAGATAGAGACAGTAAGTAGTCCGCCTTTTTCTTGATCTCCTCGTCTATGCCAAAGGAGCCCCCGATGACAATGCAAATGCTAGAAGCCCTCAGGGTGATCTCCTCTAGCTTTTTGGAAAACGCCATGGAATCCGGCTGTTGTCCTTCTATCGCCATGACGATTTTATAGCCAAATCCCTCCATGGCCTTTTGAATCCGCGCTCCTTCTTTGGAGAGCACCATTTGCCGCTGAGCGGGAGAGGGATTTTCCATATTTTTTTCGTCCTGAAGCTCTACTACTTCCACTTGGGCAAACCGCCCCAGCATTTTGATATACTCCCCTTGGGCCTGTAAATAGTATCGCTCCTTCATCTTTCCCACGCTGATGATTCGAATTCTAATCTCTCTCACCTTTCCATTTCAAAAGTTCAAATTTTACACATTTTATCCACAATTTCCTAACAAATCTGTGGATAATCACACTTTAAAAAATCCTGTGGTTTTATCTCGATAGGCCACCGCCAAAGCCACATCTTTGCCGGGAACTGCGCCCATCTTGGTGAGATACCCTGCCACCGTCTGATAGGCCAGTTCATAGAAGTTGTTCTGCCGGGAAAGATGTCCCAGCAAAATGCCCTTCACGCCCCTTTGAACCAGCTCATAGGCCATTTTTGCACTGTCTTCATTGGACAGATGGCCTTTATTGGAGAGAATGCGACGCTTTAGATAATAGGGGTATTTAGAGCACTTGAGCATCTCTACATCGTGATTTGCCTCCAGTAAGACGATATTCGAGCCGCTCACACACTCCGCCAATTTCTTAGTTGCTACGCCCAAGTCCGTCATAATGCTGATCTTTTTATCCTGGTGATAGAAAGAATACCCAAAAGTATCCGCTCCGTCGTGAGATACCGAGTAGGGGTTGACCCCAATTTCTCCAATGTAAAAGTCCTCATGGTCGATCACCACGATATTCTTGCTGCTCACAGGGCCAATCTTTTTCTCCATGCCCTGCCAAGTCTTTTCGTTGGCGTAAATGGGGATATCGTATTTGCGACTCAAAACGCCAATGCTCTTGATATGATCTGTATGTTCATGAGAGACTAAAATTCCATCTAATTTATCCGCCAAAATCCCAATTTCCTTTAGGGATTTCTCGATTTTAGAGCCGGCCACTCCTGCATCCAAAAGGATATTTGTCTTCTCACTTCCGATATAGATGCTGTTTCCACTGGAACTGGAAAACAGCGGTGCAATACTCAGTTTCATATTTCCTCATCTTTTTATAACATTTGACATTATTATAGCGCAAATCAAAAATATTGGCTATCCCAGCTTTTCCCTTCCCCCATTTATTTTTCTTCACAAAATGAGAAAAATTTGAGAAAACCTTGTTTCAAAATTACCCATAATATGTTATAATTTAATGACAATATAGCTTTGCACTTCAAGTCCGTTTTGGCGGACAACTTTTTGCGATTTCATTGAAATATTTTATTGGAAGGTAGGAGGAATCTTATGAAAACACTCATCACTGACATTAACGGAAATCTTTCCATTGTAGAAGTGGATAAGCCGAAATGTTCGGATTATACCGCTGTCGTCAAAACCGTCTCCTGTGGAATCTGTAACGGCACCGATATGAAGATCATCCACAATGCCTTTAAAGGGATCGACCAGTACCCCACTATTTTGGGCCACGAAGGCGTTGGCCAGGTAGTGGAGCTGGGCAGCAAGGTTAAATACCTAAAAGAGGGAGATTACGTTCTACTTCCTTTCCTTGACGAGGGAACCAATGGCTATGGCTCTGCATGGGGCGCCTACTCGGAATACGCTGTCGTGCATGATAGACTCGCCATGTTTGACGACGGCTTGGGAAATGGCTATACCCATGGGCAGAATATCGTCCCCTCCTTTGTAGATCCAGTGGAGGCCGCCATGATCATCACTTTCCGGGAAGTGCTCAGCGCGATGAGAAGGTTCGGTTTCTTCCCCAATGCCAACATTGTAGTATTTGGCGCTGGCCCAGTAGGACTTTGCTTCACCAAGTTCTCCAAACTCATCGGCGTGGATAAAGTGATCGTGTGCGACGTCATTGATGAAAAGGTAGAGGAAGCGCTGAAGATGGGTGCGGATTACGCCTTTAACAGCACAAAAGTAGATGTGGTCTCTGAGATCAAGAAGATCTTGCCAGAGGGCGCGGACTTCATCGTAGATGCTGTGGGCAACACCAATTTAATCAATTTGGGAATGAACTTTGTCAAAGATCACGGCAATCTGTGCTGCTACGGAATCTCCAAAACCACAAATATGCAGCTGGATTGGAGCAAAGCCCCCTATAACTTCAACCTTCTCTTTATCCAGATGCCTGTAAAACAGGAAGAGACTTGGGCGTATAACCAAATTCTCAACTGGATCAAGATGGGCGTCATTAAAATCAGCGATTTTATTGCGGAGATTGTGGACTTTAAGGATATCATCTCTGCATTTGACAAAGTGGCCGCAGGGAAAGCAGGCGGTAAGATCATCGTAAAATATTAAAGCAGTAAAACAAATCTGCTGTGCGATAGAGGATAGGGAGGAATTCACATGAAAGAATCAAAATTATTTGCCATATTGCCCGAGGATTACATCTCCACTCCCGACGGCATGGAAATCCATAAAGAAAGTGGGGACTTAGTGCTTGCCTGCCCCAACTTTGCAGACACCAGCATGCCTGGCTGCATTTTGAGAATCGATAAGGATAGAAACATCAGAAAGTGGTATGATGTGCCCGTCTGTGAGGAGACAGGTGCGGCTCACCCCCAAGGCATCGCCTTTGGCCCAGATGGTTCCCTCTATATTTGCGACAATCAGGGCTGGGGAGACGACCCCAAAAAGAAGGAAAAGGGCAGAATGCTCCGCATCATCGCCGATGAAGAGGGCAACATCACCAAATATGTGGAGATGGCAACGGGTATGGAACACCCCAATGGGGTGAAAATCTGGGGGGACTATATCTATGTAACTCAGAGCCTAATGCCCCGGGTCAAAGATCCCTCTGGCAAATTAGTCAGCGCAGTATACAAATTCCACATTGACGACGAAAATATCAAGATCACCAATACCCTGGAGGATAAAAATATCTTAGTTACCTTTATCACGCAAAACCCCAACGACCAATATGGGGTAGACGGCATTGAGTTTGATAAAGAGGGCAATCTGTACGTGGGCAATTTTGGCGACGGTGCCATCAGCAAAATCACCTTTAACGAAGACGGCTCCATCAAAGACAACTTCATCTGGGCGCAAGATCTCTCTCAGATGCAGACCACCGATGGCTTTACCATGGACGACGAGGGCAATCTCTATGTGGCCGACTTCAGCGCCAATGCCATTGCCAAAGTAACGCCGGACGGCAAAGTGGAGCGCCTTGCCCAGAGCCCAGACAGCAATGGCCTAGGCGGTGAGCTAGACCAACCTGGCGAGCCTCGTTATATGGATGGCAAGCTCATCATCTCCTGCTTTGACCTAGTAGTAGGTCCTACTAAGGTCAACACCAAGCACGAGATGCCTGCCACAATGGCCATGATCGAACTGTAAAGTGAAAGATTAGGCAAAAAACTGTTGATACAGAGCAAAAGGCCGGGGTAACTTTCCCCGGTCTCTTTTATCTTTTTCCTCAACAAACCGCCAACCTTTTTCATTCACCCACATATTCTTTTTTATGTAATAGGCATAGTTATCTCTAGTTTCCCTTGCCTATTCTCTTTTCTGTTTTCATTTTATAGGCCAAACCGCTCTCAGATCCAAAATACCATAAAAAGACAAGTTATTGAAAAAACTAAAACCATATAAAGAAAAACCCGCTGCCCAAATTTTAGCGGGTTAGCGGGTTTATTCATCATTCTATGGATTAGATTTCCTCGTCCTGCTCTTCTACCTGTTCTTCGCCTTCTTCCTCTTCTGTCTCGGCAATTTTTTCAAAGCACACTACCTTGGCGTCGTTATCCAGCCTCATCACTCTCACTCCCTGGGTATCTCTGCCAAAGCAGGAGATCTCGCTCACATTCATGCGGATGATAACCCCTTCTGAGCTGATGAGCATGATATCCTCGTTTTCATTTACTACCTTAATACCCACCATAAGCCCAGTCTTTTGGGTGATATTAATCGTCTTAATGCCCACGCCACCTCTGGTCTGCACTCTGTATTCTCCTACATCCGTTCGCTTTCCGTAGCCGTTTTCGGTGATGACCAACACATAGCTCTCAGGAGTCATAATTCCTGCGCCTACTACGCTGTCATCCTCCCTCAGAGAAATTGCCCGAACGCCCATAGCCGTCCTTCCCATCTCACGGACATCATTCTCATGGAAAGTAATGGCCATGCCCTGGTGAGTGCCCACAATGATGTGATCATCCCCTGAAGTCTGAAGCACTGCCATCAGTTCATCCCCTTCTCTAAGACCTAATGCGATGAGGCCGGATTGGCGGATGTTGGAGTACTCGCTCATCTTGGTCTTTTTAATGGAGCCGTGTTTGGTGATGAGCACTAGATTGCCGTCCTCAAAGGTGTCCACCGGGAACACAGCGGAAACTCTCTCGTCTGACTCCAAACTCAGCAGGTTGACGATGGCACTTCCCTTAGCTTGCCTGCCTGCCTCCGGGAGCTGGTAGCACTTTTTAATGTACACCTTTCCCTTATTGGTAAAGAACAGAAGCTGACTGTGGGTGGAGGTGACAAACACATTTTCCACAAAATCCTCTTCCCTGGTCTGAAGGCCGGTGATGCCCTTGCCACCCCGGCGCTGCGCCTTGTAGGTCTCGCTACTCACCCGCTTGATGTATCCATAGTGAGTGAGCGTCACCACCATATCCTCCTGTTCAATGAGCTCGTCCACGTCGATCTCCTCTTCGTCAAAGGTGATCTGGGTGCGTCTTTCGTCGCTGTATTTTTCTTTGATCTCCAAAAGCTCCTTTTTGATGATATCCAGTATCATCTGGGGAGTGGCCAAGATCTTCTCCAAATACTCGATCTTTGCCATGAGCTCATGGTATTCGTTTTCGATTTTGTCTCTTTCCAGACCAGTGAGACGCTGCAAACGCATGTCTAAAATAGCCTGTGCCTGCACTTCTGTGAGTCCAAACCGCTCAATCAGCGCTTCCCTTGCCTCATTGGCATCTTTGGAGGATTTGATGAGTTTGATGATCTCGTCGATGTTGTCCAGTGCAATGAGCAAACCCTCTAAAATATGTGCCCTCTTTTTGGCCTTTTCCAGATCGAACTTCGTCCTTCTGGTGATCACATCGATTTGGTGCTCGATGTACTTTTCCAAAATCTCCTTTAAATTAAGGAGCTTTGGCTCTCCATCCACTAAGGCAATCATAATCACCCCAAAGGTGTCCTGCATTTGGGTGTGTTTGTACAGCCGGTTGAGGGTTACGTTGGCATTGGCGTTTTTCTTGAGCTCGATCACGATTCTCATGCCGTTTTTATCCGACTCATCTCTCAAATCCGAAATACCATCTATTTTCTTTTCCTGCACCAAAGAGGCGATTTTCTCAATTAAATTTGCCTTATTCACCTGGTAGGGGATTTCCGTTACCACGATTCTCTGCCGGTCTTCTTTATAGGTTTCGATTTCCGTTTTCGCCCGGACGCGAATTCTGCCCCTTCCTGTGCGATAGGCGCTCTTAATGCCAGAGTACCCTAGGATAATTCCCCCCGTCGGGAAGTCCGGCCCTTTGATGATTTCGATTAAACGGTCTATCTCAATCTCCGGGTTGTCAATGAGCGCAATGCAAGCGTCTATGGTATCTCCCATATTATGAGGTGGAATATTCGTAGCCATCCCTACCGCGATGCCACCAGTGCCGTTGACCAACAGATTGGGAAATCTGGCAGGCAAACAGCTGGGCTGTTCCAGCGTCTCATCGAAGTTGGGATAGAAATCCACGGTGTTTTTATCGATATCCCGCAGCAGCTCTCCAGAAATTTTAGACAGCCGGGCCTCTGTGTATCTCATCGCCGCTGCACCGTCTCCGTCTACCGAGCCAAAATTTCCATGGCCGTCTACCAACAGATAGCGCGTGGAGAAGTCCTGAGCCATGCGCACCATGCTCTCGTATACAGCACTGTCTCCGTGGGGATGATATTTACCCAATACGTCGCCTACAATTCTGGCGCTCTTCCGGTAAGGCTTATCGGCAAATAAGTTCAGCTCGCTCATGGAGTAGAGAATTCTCCTGTGAACTGGCTTTAACCCATCTCTCACATCTGGAAGTGCCCTGTTGATGATGACCGCCATAGCATAGGAGATAAAGGACTTTTTCATCTCCTTGTTGATGTCTATTGGTATGATCCTAGATGTATTATTTTCCAAAATTTTCACCTCAAAATCTATCTATGCAAGGCGCATTTTCTCTCATACTCACCCAAAATACTGCACCTTTGCCTATTTCCCGTTAAATGTCTAAATTACTGACCAGTTTTGCATTTTCTTCAATAAACTCTCTTCTGGGCTCTACATTGTCGCCCATGAGCACGGTAAAGATCTCATCCGCCTCCATAGCATTTTGCAGGGAAACTTTGAGAAGTGTGCGCTTTTCTGGATCCATAGTGGTCTCCCAAAGCTGCTCTGGGTTCATCTCACCTAGGCCCTTATACCGCTGAATGGCAGCGCCATCTCCAATTTCCGCCAAGTACTCCTGCAATTCCTCATCGCTGTACAGGTATTTTTCCGTCTTATTTTTAGATACCTTATACAGTGGCGGCTGGGCGATGTACACATACCCCTCCTCCAGCAGCGGACGCATATAGCGGTAGAAAAATGTGAGCATCAAAATCCGAATATGGCTCCCATCTACATCCGCATCCGTCATGCAGATGATCTTGTGATACCGGAGTTTTTCCGGGTTGAACTCCTCTCCAATGCCTGCACCAAAGGCCGTGGTCATGGCCTTAATTTCGTTGTTGGAAAATGCCCTATCCTGGCGGGTTTTTTCCACATTGAGGATTTTTCCCCGCAAAGGCAAAATTGCCTGGTATCTTCTATCCCTTCCCTGTTTGGCGCTTCCGCCGGCGCTATCTCCCTCTACGATAAAGATCTCACAGAGTGAGGCGTCTTTTTCCGAACAATCTGCCAGTTTTCCCGGCAGAGAGGCTGTCTCCAGGGCAGACTTTCTTCTGGTCATCTCCCGGGCCTTTTTGGCAGCTTCTCTCGCCCTTTGGGCAGTAAGGCATTTGTCGATGATCACTCGAGCGGTGGAAGGATTCTCCTCCAGATAAGCTGAAAGGCCAGAATATACAGTGGAATCCACAATACCCCTGATCTCGCTATTTCCCAACTTCGTCTTAGTCTGTCCCTCAAACTGAGGCTCAGTGAGTTTGACGCTGACTATGGCGGTAAGTCCTTCTCTAATGTCCTCACCGGATAAGTTGGAGTCGGAATTTTTTAGAATATTGTACTTCTTTGCGTAGTCATTGATCACTCTGGTGAGTGCATTTTTAAACCCAGCAAGATGAGTACCCCCCTCATGGGTGGAGATATTGTTTGCATAGGAAAAGATATTCTCGTTAAATCCCTCATTGTATTGCAGCGCGATTTCCACAGAGGAAGTATCCTTTACCGCACTAAAGTAAATGGGCTCTTCCACAATGGGCTTTTTATTCTTATTGAGATACTCCACAAAGGATTTGATGCCTCCTTCATAGCAGTACTCGTGTTTTCTCTGGGTCTCTCCTCTGTCGTCGATCAGGGTGATGTGAATGCCCCGATTTAAAAATGCCATCTCCCGTAATCTGCTTTTTAGGGTATCGTAGTCGAACTCCACAGTCTCAAAAATGGAATCATCTGGAATAAAACGGATTGCCGTCCCCGTCTTTTCCGTCTCACCAATCACCTGTACATCGGATTCCGGCTCTCCCCGATGAAAGTTCTGACGAAAGATCTTTCCCTCACGGCACACTGTGGCCTCCACAAAAGTGGAGAGGGCGTTCACAACCGACACACCTACCCCATGTAAACCACCGGATACCTTATATCCATTGCCGCCGAACTTTCCTCCAGCATGGAGCATAGTAAGAGCTACCTCCAGCGTGGACTTTCCCACTTGCGGGTGAATGCCAGTGGGAATTCCCCTCCCATTATCTGTGATTTTTGCACTTCCATCTTTTAATAACTCCACCACAATTTTATCGCAATAACCTGCCATTGCCTCGTCAATGGAGTTATCTACAATTTCATATACCAAGTGATGCAGTCCTCTTGTATCGGTAGAGCCAATGTACATTCCCGGCCGCTTTCTCACTGGCTCCAATCCCTCTAATATTTGAATTTGCGATTCGTCATAGCTGTTGTTATTATTTGCCATATTCTCATTGTCCTTTCTAGCACCCTAAAAAACAGGCGATGTAGATAATCATCCCTTTTTCATTTCATCGCCTCACGATTGACTTCTTGAAAATTTTATTTTACATTAAAATATCTACCAGTGGATATTTTAATGAGAATATTCTCTCTTTCCTTTACATGTTCCGGATTGAGAAATTCTCTTTCCAAATTTTTTTCATTCTCACCTATAAGAGTTCTTAACCTTCTTCTTTATTTGTTATGAGACCATTTATTTGCTTTCCCCTCTTGGAAATCAAACTTCTTTTCCCCTCTTTTGCAGTGTCACCGACGAGATGGGAGAGTAATACATGGTATACTGGTCAAAAAAGTTGGCAATCACAATGGATTTCGTTTCACTTTCAGAAATCACCACTTTTTGCGCCGTCTTCTCCATATTTTTAAGAAAAGAGACAGTATCTCTATTTTCCATGGCTTTTTTATAATCCAGGATCATGATAATCCTCTTGGTGGGGACGATATAATCTCCCCCTAAATGCAGTATCATCGCTTTCCACCTTTTCTGCTTGACCCTCGTTTAAAAAAAGCAGCCCTTTTTCTCTTCTTATTACAGGCCGCTCTTACCAAACCATATATTCATTATATACCTTTTTAAAGATTTTTAAAAGGGTTTTATGACATTTTTGCGAGTTATCATACAGCTATTTATTTCAAAGGTGTCAGCGCCAGAAATCATGCTTACAGAGTCTAAATCACAGGTCGTAATAAAAACTTGTATGTCCTGAATTACTTGCAGCAATTTTTTCTTTCTCTCCGCATCCAACTCAGAGAGCACATCGTCTAAAAGTAAAATGGGATTTTCTCTTATTTTATTTTTGATGATCTCAATTGCTCCCAATTTTAAAGATAATATGCCTGTTCGCTGCTGACCCTGAGAGCTGAATATTTTCGAGTCCTTTCCATCAATGATAATATCGATATCGTCACGATGAGGCCCAACAAGGGCGCTTTTTAGCTCCATTTCTCTCTGTTTTGCGTGCTCCAGCTTTTTTCTCAATACCTCTTTTACCGTTTCATGATCTCCATATCCTTTATACTGCAAAAAAATGCTCTCTCCACCTGAGATGAGCTTGTGCAACGGATCCGCATATTGATTTAGAAGCTTCATATAGGACAGCCGATGCTGAATGATCTGCTCCCCATATTCCACCAACTGATCATTATAGATGTCAATCAGCTTTTTTTCATCCCCAAAAGATGTTTTTTTGAGCAGCGAATTTTTCTCTTTTAGCACCTTTTCGTAGTTTTTGAGTACAAAATAGTACATGGGCTTGATTTTTAGGATCTCAAAGTCAAAAAAGCGCCTCCGCAGAGAAGGGGATTCTTTTATGATCTTTAAATCATCCGGCACAAAGGTAATCAGATACATAGTGCCATATAGATCGGAAATTTTACTCTTGGGAATGCCATTGATTTTGATGCTCTTTTTTCCATCTGCCATGAGAAGTGTCTCTATTTTGCCCTTGCCCAATTTAGAGGTAAAATCGCACTTTAAGTAGGCCTTATCCATCCCCTGCAGGATAAAGTCCCTCTCTTTTCCCGCCCGAAAGGATTTTCCCCCAGCTAAAATGCTCACCGCCTCCATGAGGTTGGTTTTCCCCTGAGCATTGTTTCCATAAAAAATGTTGATGTTTTTGCCGATATTTTGTAAATTGACCTTTTTGTAATTGCGAAATGCCTTGAGCTCCAGCGTTTCAATATACAATGGCTTAACATTCCTTCCCTAGCTTGTCTCTTACTACTATTATATACAAATCAAATCACTTGCGAAAGTACTTTCCAAGGGTAAAAAAAGCGGCCACTTTTCGAGCTCTTCGAAAATGGCCACTGCGACTTTCCCACTAATCTCTCACTTTCACTGGTAGAATCAGATAGATATATTTGCTTAAATCCCGATCCTTGATCACACAGGGCTTTAAATTGGTATCAAAATCCATGATCACTTCTCCATCTTCCACATTTTTTAAAATGTCCAAAATAAATTTGGAGTTAAAGGCAATGGTTAAGTCTTTTCCCTCCAGATAGATGGGCAACTGTTCGTTGGAACTGCCGTATTCACTATTGGAGGTGATGGTCATCACATCTTCGGCCATGCTCATCTTAATGAGATTATTGCTGGTGTCTCTCGCCAAGATAGAAGCTCTCTCGATGCTCTCCTCTAATAGTTTTGTCTCTACCTTAACCCGTGTTTTGTATTCACTGGGGAGAATGTTTTTGTATTTGACATAATCCCCTTCCAGCAGTCGAGTAAACAGGCTTGCACTGCTCATTTCAATATGAGCGGTATTGCCGCTAACGCAGATGCGCACTTGATCTTCATCATCTTCGATAATTTTAGCAACCTCTTTGATGGATTTTGCGGGGATAACCACACTCATATTTCCACTAGGTGAACATTTGGTAGTGCGAAAGGCCAGGCGATAGCCATCTAGTGCCACTAAATTCATGTGGTCCTCTTCTGTCTCCAATAACACACCTGTTAAAATGGGTTTATCTTCACTGACAGCTGTGGAAAACACCGTCTGATTGATCATCTGTTTTAATTCTCCACCTTCAATGGTCACAGAATTTTGTCCATCTACGATCGGAAAATCTGGAAACTCATCTCCATCCATTTCCTGAAGAACTGCCTTGGCATTTTGGTTGATGATCTGAACACTTCCCTCTTCTCCTTTTAGAAAGTGAATTTCTCCTTCGGGAAATTTGCTCATGATTTCTGTGAGCAATCGCGCGGGTAGTGCCGTTGTTCCCTCTTTTTCTATTGTAGCATCTACGCTGGTTTGAATGGATAAGGTCATATCTGTGGCTTTGAGAATGATTTTATCCTGTTGCGTTTGTATTAAAATGCACTCTAAGATGGAGCGATTTAATTTAGAAGCAGTTGCTTTGTTTGCAATGTTGAGAGCTT
>ERZ780195.971-NODE-971-length-26144-cov-5.519223_pt1 | contig 26144 bp, 24 predicted proteins | sample MGYA00511017_ERZ780195 | MGnify/ENA primary metagenome ERZ780195 (study PRJEB29588, sample SAMEA2159974) | human gut metagenome | biome: human gut; feature: human-associated habitat; material: faeces | place: Denmark | collected 2008/2010 ...
CGCCGTCCATGTGACGCGCATCGCGCCGAGCAGCTCCGCGAGCTTCACGCCGAGAGACTTTTTGCCCGTGCGGTGGGCGATGAACTGCGGCCGGCCGATGCAGCCGATGAGCATCCGGCTCGAAAGCCACGCGCCGAGATTGCCGCCGAGATCGTCCCGCTGGGCCGTGAGCTGACCACGCAGCAGGTCGGGCGCATGGAAGCGGAACCACGCCACAATGAACGGGTCAAAGCTCTCCACGCAGAAATTGCCGGTGTGCGCGTCGATGATCTCGAGCACCTTGCGGCAGAGCTCGCCGCGGCGATGGTCGGGCGAGGCCTTGACCTCCACGATCACGGGCACGTGCGCGGCGGCGAGAATGTCGAGCGCGTCCGAAAAGCGCGGCACGCACTCCTCGGTGCCGCCGAGCTTATACTGCTGCAGCTCGGCATAGTCGAGCGATTCGACCGTCACATCCGCGCCGGTCATGCGGCGGATGTTGCTGTCGTGCGAAACGACAACGACGCCGTCCTTCGTAAGGCGGGTGTCAAGCTCCGCACCGTATCCGCCCTCCGCCGCGGCGCGGAACGCCGCGAGAGAGTTTTCGGGAATGCCCTGCGCAGCGTCGTACAGCCCGCGGTGGGCGATGTTCTGCCCGCGGAAGGGGAAGCGCTGTCCCGCGCGGGAGCGGCCCGGCGCGATCAGAAAAAGATATCCGGCGGCAGCGGCACCGATGGCGGCCGCGGCGATCGTTCCGGCTTTTTTGCATTGTTTCATTGGTATCACCTCATAGCGGTATTGTAACGCAGGAAAAACGGGTTGTAAAGAGAGGGTTTTTCCTGTATGATGGAGGGAGCATAAAAGAGAGGCGCGCGGCGCGTTCCGCGCGGAGAGGAAACAGCAGTGAAGCTCAATTACAAGCGAACCTTTCTCATCGGCTTTGCCTTTTTCGGTATTCTCCTGCTCTGGCAGGTGTACGACTCCTGGTGCCCCACATTTCTGACGGATATCTTCGCCCGCCGGTTCTACGGCATGTCGTCCGCCGATCTCAAGGCGAGCGACGTCAAGTCCGCTAAGGCAATAGTCTCTGCAGATGGTAAGTACACCGACTACATCATCTATGTCAAGGATCAGACTGACGGCCCCAACGGCGACTCCCACAACGGCGGTCCTGTTGCTCGCGGCGTCGGAACCCTCGGCAGCATCGATGAGGCTCTCAACCAGCTCGGCGCAGAGTTCAAGAGCGGCAAAGAAAATGTTAAGCTCACCTACACCAACGCTTACATCTTCGCTCGCGTAGACAACAGCACCGGCAAGATCATCAACGGTACTTATCACTATCTCGTTAAGATCAACATAAGCGAGGCTGAGCTCAAGCTCGGTATCTCCGCTAAGGTCAAGAACATGTACGGCGAGGTTGACTACTTCGTTAGGATCGGCAACAACAAGCAGGGCTACAACGGCGCTAAGGGCTAAGCTCTAACAACCGAATAAAAATAAAGGCTCTCACCCAAACGGGCGGGAGCCTTTTTCATATGCAAAAGCCGCGTTCAAAAAAACAGAACGCGGCTTTTTATTATTCGGTTTTCATCAGGTCTTTTATTGTTATGCCGTCAAAGTATTCGTTCGTTATCTCCTCGAACCTGCGCCACATTCCGATTGTGCGGCAGCTGTCCGCGCGCTCGCACGGCTCTTCGCATGAAAGACACGCGACGGGAGCGAGGCTGCCCTCGGTCAGGCGCAGGATATCGCCGACAACGCACTGCTCCGGCGGTCTGCCTAGCCTGTATCCGCCGCCCTTGCCGTGAACGCCCTCAACATATCCGTCCTTAACGAGCAGAGCCATTATCTGTTCCATATATTTTTTTGAGATGCCCTGGCGCGCCGCGACATCCTTCATCGGGACAAGACCGCCGCTGTGCTCCGCAAGGTCAACAAGCACCCTCAGAGCGTAGCGTCCACGCGTTGATATCATCATAAATATTCCTCCGTTTCGCACTCAGCAGATCTCTCCGCCGCCGATAACCACATCTCCGTCATAGACGACGACCGCCTGACCTTTTGTTATTGCCCGCTGCGGCTCGTCGAATGTTATATGCACTGTATTTTCGCCCGTGACGCGCACTGTCGCGGGCTGTTCCGCCTGCCTGTATCTGACCCGCGCGCTCGCGCGGAACTCCGCAGGTGGAGTATCAAAGGCAATAAAATTGAAATTCTTCGCGTCGAGTTCGCGGCTCATCAGGTCTTCATTGCTGCCGAGCACGACGCGGTTTTCTTTTGGCATCAGTGCGGTCACATATCTCGGCTCGCCCAGAGCTATTCCGAGTCCCTTGCGCTGACCGACAGTGTAGCCTATAAGTCCCCTGTGCTCACCGAGCACATTGCCGCTTTTGTCAACGAACTCGCCGCGCGGATAATCTCTGCCCGTAAATGAGCGGATAAATGAGGCGTAATCGCCGTCCGGCACGAAGCAGATATCCTGGCTGTCCGGCTTATCGGCGTTATAAAAGCCGAGCTTGCGTGCAAGCTCCCGCGTATGCGTTTTCGTCATGCCGCCCAATGGAAACAGCGTATGCCGCAGCTCGTCCTGCGTCATTGAATAGAGCACATAGCTCTGATCTTTCGTCGGGTCAACTGCCTTTTTCAGCAGGAATCTGCCGTTTTCTTCTTCGATTCGCGCATAGTGACCCGTGACAACATATTCGCAGCCGAGCTCTTTCGCGCGGCGATAGAGGCGGTCGAATTTCAGATATCTGTTGCAGTCTATGCAGGGGTTCGGGGTCGCACCGCGCTCATAGGCTTCAACAAAGCGGCGCATGACCTGCTCCTTGAAATCCGCAGTGAAATTAAAGACATAATATGGCATCCCGAGCCTGTAGGCGACGCCGCGCGCATATTCCGTATCTTCGAGCGAGCAGCAGCTCTTTTCACGGCTGATCCCTGCATCCTCGTTATCAAAAAGCTTCATCGTCACGCCGATGCAGTCAAGCCCGCTTTCAATCGCGAGATAGGCGGCGACGGACGAATCCACTCCTCCGCTCATCGCGATGAGCGCCTTGCGGCGCGGGTTATCGGGGTTAAAGCTCATATTCTTCCTCTCAAAAAAGCCCGAAAGCCCCGGCAAAAGAGCCGGAGCCTATGGGAAAATTATTTATCAGTCCTGGAAAAGCGGAGTCGACAGATAGCGGTCGCCTGTGTCGGGCAGGAGCACAACTATCGTCTTGCCCTCGTTCTCCGGGCGCTTTGCAAGCTCTATTGCTGCATAAGCGGCGGCGCCGGAGGATATGCCGACCAACACACCCTCGCTCTTGCCGATAAGCTTGCCGGCCTCGAACGCTGCCTCGTTGCTGACGGGGATTATCTCGTCATAGACCTTTGTGTCGAGCACATCGGGCACGAAGCCTGCGCCGATGCCCTGTATCTTATGCGCGCCCGCAACACCTGTCGAGAGCACTGCCGAGGTCTCGGGCTCAACCGCAACGACCTTTACATCGGGCTTCTTGTCTTTCAGATACTCGCCGACGCCCGTGATGGTGCCGCCGGTGCCGACGCCTGCAATGAAAGCATCAACTTTTCCTTCGGTGTCTGCCCAAATTTCCGGGCCGGTGGTTTCATAGTGAGCCTTGGGGTTTGCGGGGTTAACGAATTGGCCCAAGATAACAGAGCCGGGAGTTTGCTCCTTTAGCTCGTTTGCTTTTTCAATTGCGCCCTTCATTCCCTTTGCGCCTTCGGTAAGCACAACCTCTGCACCGTATGCTTTAACAAGATTGCGCCTTTCAACGCTCATGGTTTCCGGCATTGTAAGGATAACTTTATAACCCTTTGCGGTGCCCACGCTTGCAAGGCCTATGCCGGTGTTGCCCGAAGTGGGCTCAATTATTGTGGCGCCCGGTTTAAGCTCGCCCTTTGCCTCTGCATCGGAAATCATTGCATAGGCAATTCTGTCTTTAACAGAGCCTGCCGGGTTGAAATATTCAAGCTTTGCAAAAATATTTGCAGCCACGCCCTCAGATTTTGAAAAATTGTTTAATTTAAGAATCGGTGTTTTTCCGATAAGTTCCGTAACATTATTGTATATAGCCATGATATTAGCTCCTTTCTGTGCAGCCGTGTTATTTCTTAATGGCATTGAATCCGTTTTCAAGGTCTGCGATGATATCGTCTATATGCTCTGTGCCGATGGAAAGCCTGATGGTGGAATCATTGATGTGTTGCTTTTTGAATTCCTCCTCCGAAAGCTGCGAATGTGTGGTGGTTTTCGGGTGAATAACAAGCGATTTAACATCTGCCACATTTGCAAGCAGAGAAAAGATTTCAAGATTATCAATGAATTTCTTTGCCTCGGCCTCGCCGCCGTCTATATCAAAAGTGAATATGGAGCCTGCGCCGTTCGGGAAATATTTATCATAAAGAGGTTTGTATTTGGGATTAAGAGAGGGATGATTGATTTTTTTAACAAGGGGATTTTTTGAAAGGTAATCAAGCACCTTTTTGGTGTTTTCAACATGCCTTTCAACACGAAGCGAAAGTGTTTCAAGCCCTTGCAAAAGCAGGAATGCGTTAAATGGGGAAATTGCCGCACCCGTGTCTCGCAGCAGGATGGCACGAATGTATGTTACAAATGCTGCCTTTCCTGCCGCTGCATCAAAGCTTATTCCGTGATAGCTTGCATTCGGCTCTGTGAACTGCGGGAATTTGCCGCTTGCCTTCCAATCGAAGTTGCCGCTGTCCACAATAACGCCGCCGAGTGTAGTACCGTGTCCTCCTATAAACTTTGTTGCCGAATGAACAACTATGTCAACTCCGTGGTCAAATGCACGAAGAAGATACGGTGTTGTAAAAGTTGCATCTGCCACAAGCGGAATATTGTGCCTGTGTGCTATTTCTGCAAGTGCGTCTATATCAACAAGGTTTGAATTGGGGTTTCCGAGTGTTTCAAAAAAGATGAGCTTTGTGTTTTCCTGAATTGCGTTTTCAAAGTTTTGAAGATCATCAGGATCAACAAAGGTTGTTTTAACGCCGTGCTCCGGGAAGGTGTGCTCAAGGTAATTGTAAGTGCCGCCGTAAATTGTTTCGGCTGCCACAATGTGGTCGCCTGCTTTTGCAAGTGCTTGGAATGTGTATGCCAGGGCAGCTGCGCCGGAAGCTGTTGCAAGGGCGCCGACTCCGCCTTCAAGAGCAGCCATTCTTTCTTCAAAAACGCCCTGCGTTGAATTTGTGAGTCTGCCGTAAATATTGCCGGCATCGGTTAAATTGAATCTTGCCTGCGCATGATCCGAATTTTTAAAAACATAAGATGTGGTTTGGTAAATCGGCACAGCTCTTGAGTCTGTTGCCGGGTCCGGGCTTTCCTGCCCTGCGTGAAGCTGAATTGTTTCAAAATGATAATTTTTGTTTGCCATGATGTTTCTCCTTAAAATTTAAAATAGAATTGATTGATGATAAATTTTTTTACTTGCAACATCGTGGCATTCGTGAATAAGAGGAATAGATTATCTCTTTTGTTTTAGCCGCATTTTTCATTGGGATAAATCACACTCCTTATCGTGATTTTCAATTACTACTATTCCCACGGCATTGGTAGGAATTAGCTATGAATAAATAATATCATGCAGTAATGAGTTTGTCAACAGTTTTTTTATGATTTATTTGCGTTTTTTGTTAAATCACAAAATTGTTTGTGCTGCACTCTTCATCTGCCGCCAAATCCGCAATTGTAATATTATCCACAACATCGCTCACGGCCTTATTTATTTTCTCCCAAACCTTAACGGTTGTGCAGCAGCCGTATCTTTCGCAAAGGTTGCGTTCATCCTGTGTGCAGGTGGTAATTGCAAGGCTGCCTTCTGTTAGGCGCAAAATCATGCCAACGGTGTATTCCTCAGGCTTTTTGGTAAGGCGATAGCCGCCGTTTGCGCCCCTTTCGCTTTTAACATAGCCTGCCTTGTTAAGGATTGAAATAATTTGCTCCAGGTATTTTGTGCTTATTCCCTGGCGCTCGGCAATTGCTTTTATGGAAATGTTTTCGCCGGTGTTGTTCATTGCCAAATCAATCATCGTGCGAAGGGCGTAACGCCCTTTGGTTGATATTTTCATTTTGCTCCGCCTTTCGTTTTAATATCTTATCCCTAATATACTATAAAAATAGTAGGATTTCAAGAGGGCTTATTTTTATTTTTTAAGCCACGCAAATAAAAAAGCTTGGGGCAGCCCCGAAATGTTGATTTTCAGGGTGCTCCAAGCAAAAGCTGTTAAATTGCCTGTGTCGGTTTTTACCGCCGTGTTTATTCCAAATTGCCCGTAAGCAGCATAATTGCGGAAAGTGCGGCAACGGGCGCCGTTTGTGTGCGCAAAATTCTTTTGCCGAGCGTGGCGCAAATTCCGCCGGCTTCTTCTATTTGGCAAACTTCCTCTTGCTCAAATCCGCCCTCCGGGCCGATGAAAACGGCAACGCTTTGCGTTTGCGGATTTATTATTGATGAAATCGGCTTGCCGCCGCCCTCGTAAAACACAATTTTGCATTCCGCATTGCACGCCGCAACCGCCTCTTTAAGGCTTGCCATTTTGTTTATTTGCGGCACAATGCCGCGGCCGCTTTGCTGCGCCGCTTCAAGCGCTATTTTTGAATATCTGATTTTTTTTTTCTCTGCCTGTTTTTCCTGCGGTCTGCTTACGCTGCGTTTTGTAAGCACGGGTGTAATGTCGTGAATTCCAAGCTCAACGCATTTTTGAATAATATCTTCCATTTTATCGCCCTTAGGCACGCCCTGATAAAGAGAAACCTTAACACTCGGTTCGCTCTCGCTTGCTTTTTTGTAGCAAACCGAAAGAACAACGCCGTCTTTGCCTGCTTCTTCTATCATGCATCCGTAGTCCTCGCCCGTTCCGCTGCAAACGGTTATCATATCTCCCGCTTTCATTCGCAGGCTTTTGGCAAGATGGCGGCTTTGCTCCTCGCCAAGGTAAATTTTGTCTCCACCGTCATATTCCTCAATAAAAAGCTTTTGCATAATTCCTCCGATTTGCGCTTGTGCTATATATTATATACATTATATATGGAGCGCCAAATTATTTCAAATTATTTCTTGCCCAGTGAAAAAGATATTGCTGTGCAATTCCCTCATAGCCGCTGAAGCATTCGGGCAGCCCGTTTGGATAATATTGCATCGCACGCTTCATCCAAACATCAATCGGAAAGCAACGCACAAATTGAAATCCGAAAAGAAGAGCGCAGTTTGCCACCTTTTCGCCAACTCCGTAAATGGAAAGCAAAGTTTTTTTTGCACTTTCCAAATCCATTGCTTTAATTTTTGCAAGGTCAATCACACCGGCTGCAACATCGTCTGCAAGGCGCTTAACATATTTTGCACGATAACCCAGCCCAAGCGCTTCCAAGTCCTCAACCGTGCAGGAAGAAAGCGTTTGTGCATCCGGAAAAGAATTCCAGCCCGGGCAAATGGGTTTGCCGTATGTATCGCAAATGCGTTTTATTATTCCTTTAATTCTTTTAATGTTGTTTTGCTGGCTGATAACAAATGAAACAAGAGCTTCCCAAGGGTCTTGATTTAAAATTCGTATTCCGTAATATTCGTCTATCGTTTCGCAAAGTAAATCGTCTTGCTTCAGCTGCTCGCAAATAGCGGCATAATCCCTGTCTAAATCAAAATAGCCGCGCCAAACGCTTTCAAAATCGTTAAGTGTTGTGTTTTTAAGCACAAAGCTACCGTTTTCCTCTTTTATATTTAAATATTTGCCGAATGCGGCGCCGCTCCAAGAGCCGTCATCCTCAAGCTGCCAGCGAAACGCCTCGCCGCAATCAAGGGTCAGCGGCAGGCTGAGGCATCGAACATCGGTTAAAATCACGCTGTTATTTTCACTGCGAATATTCATTTCTGTATAATTCCTCCGCTTTTTAATAAGAAAATTATAACACATTATCGCCTCTGCGAAAATATAAAAAATAGCAAAATAGCTAAAAAAATCTGTAACTATTTGTAACTTTACAAAATGTTGAAAACTCTGTGTAATTTATTGAAAATCGGGGCTCTTTTTCCTTATTTTAACTTTTCAACAGTGATTTTTGGCTGTTTCAAGGCGTTTTCTGCAAGGTTTTTAACATTTTAAACATAGCTTTCAACATTTTTCAGTGTTGAAAAAGCATATACAAGTTGTTATAAATAACCTTGTCAAGAATTATTTTATTGCGTTTTTAACCAAAAATCAATTATCAAAATTCTGTATATTTTTTTAAAATCCGCCAACACTGTTTGTATAAATTCTTGCATAAAAATCGAAAGGGAAATCAGAATGATAAAGGGCGTAAACAAACAGGTGCTTGAGGTTACAAACACCGAAAATCCTTATTTTGAAAGAATTGTTTTTTTCGTTAAGCCCGAATATCAAAGCGGCCATGCGGAAAAACTTAAAAAAGAGGCGCAGCTTTATGCCGCAAGGGCAAAAAAACCGCCAAGGGCAAGAAGAACTCGCAGGGAAATCAGGTATTTCATCGGTCAGGGGCTTTTATGCACGGGTGCAGGCGTGGCAATAATGTATTTGCTTGGCAGATTCGGCTGATGTTAAAAAGTCGGGCTCCGGTGCGTGCAAAATATTTAAATCAAAAAGGAAGGCAGAGGCAAAATGACTGTTTATAAGGCGTTTCGCAATTTCTATGTTTTTTTAATATCGCTTTCGGTGCTGCTCGGTGCGATGGCAGGCGGCTTTACGGCGTATAAAATATGCTACCGCGAGCCGGATGCCGTTTATGCCGTGTCTAAATACGGATCAAACGGCACAGAGGTTAAGGAATTGCAAAAAAAATTAAAAGAGCTTGGCTATTACGCCGGCAGCACAGACGGAATATTCGGCACGGAAACTCAAAACGCCGTTAAGAAATTTCAAAAAAGCGTGGGGCTTACCGCAGACGGCATCGCAGGTGCAAAAACGCTGCTCTATTTAGGGCTCGGCGGCAGCGAAAGCAGCGGCACGGCGGGATATTCCGCATCCGATATTGAGTTGCTTGCCAAGGTTATTTCGGCAGAGGCCAGGGGAGAAAGCTATGAAGGCCAGGTTGCGGTAGGCGCCGTTATTCTTAACAGAGTGGCGCACCCCTCGTTTCCGGACAGTATCAGCGGTGTTGTGTATCAATCGGGTGCGTTTTCCTGCGTTAACGACAGTAATTGGTATCAGCCTGTTTCGGAAGCTTCAAAAAAGGCCGCAATAGATGCAATAAACGGTTGGGATCCGAGCGGCGGCGCCGTTTATTATTTTAATCCCGCAAAAACAAACGATTCCTTTATGCATTCACGCCCCGTTATAACTATTATCGGAAGCCACAAGTTTTGCAAATGAAAAAAGCGAAGCATTCCTAAAAAGGGTTTGCTTCGCTTGTTTTTTGATTAAAAAGATACTTGTGCCGGATTTTTCGCCTTGTATCAATTCTTTTTTTGAATTGTGCCCTGCGGTGTAAGCGCCGGATTTATGCCGCTTAAATCTCTATGCCAAGCTCGTTGATCTTGTCTCTGAGCGCAAGCCAATCGCCGAATGCAGCCTCTTTGTTGTTTGGGTTGCGCAAAATGGCGGCAGGGTGGTAGGTGCCCATCATCAGCACTCCGTTTTTCTCTATGAATGTGCCGTGCTGCTGTGTAACCTTGAAATCAGGCGAAATAAGGCGCTGTGCGGATATTCTGCCCACGCAAACAATGATTTTCGGCCTGATTATTTTGAATTGTGCTCTCAGCCAATCTATGCAAAGCGTTTGCTCCTCAGGCCTGGGATCTCTGTTTTTCGGCGGTCTGCATTTAACCATGTTTGCAATATAAACATTTTTATCTCTAGAAAGGTCAACGGCTTCAAGAAACTTATCAAGCAGCTTGCCGCTTCTGCCAACAAAGGGCTTGCCCTGCAAATCCTCGTTTTCTCCCGGACCTTCTCCGATAAGCATTATGTCTGCATCTTTTTTGCCTTGGCCGAAAACAACATTTGTTCTGTCTTCACAAAGGCCGCATTTGCGGCAATTTTTACATTCGATTTCAAGCTCGTCAAGAGTCAATTTCATCACCGTTTTCTAAAAAATATAAGCGGCTCTATGCCGATTGCCGTGCAAAGCGCAACGCCAAATGTGATTTTTGCGAATTTCACGGTTCTTATTTGCTTAGTATAACACAGGCTTTGCCGCCAAACAAGTTTTTTGCCCAATTTGCTATTGAAAAACGGCACAAAGAGGTATAGAATATAGGCAAAGAAAATTTATGGAGGCAATCTAATGAAAAACGATGAAGTTTTGGTAGAAATTTCAGCACGCCATGTGCATGTTACTCAAGAAGATCTTGAAACACTTTTCGGCAAGGGATATGAGCTTACGGTTAAAAAAATGCTTTCTCAGCCCGGCCAATTCGCATCAAATGAAAAAGTTAAGGTTATCGGAACAAAGGGCGAATTCCCCGCAGTTTCGATTTTAGGCCCCGTTCGCCCCGCAACTCAGATTGAGGTTTCGCTTACGGATGCACGCTCAATCGGCGTTTCGGCTCCCGTTAGGGAAAGCGGCGATGTTGCAGGCTCAGGCGCTTGCAAGCTTGTTGGCCCGTGCGGCGAGGTAGAGGTTAAAGAGGGCGTAATTGCAGCAATGCGCCACATTCATGCAACTCCTGAAGATGCCGAAAGAATGGGCCTTAAAAACGGAGAAATTGTTTCTGTTGAAATTCCAACGGCAAACAGCAGAAGCCTTACCTTTGGCGATGTTGTTGTTCGTGTTTCTGAAAAATATGCTCTTGCAATGCATATAGATACGGATGAGGCAAATGCCGCAGGCATGGCTCCGAACACAATCGGCAGAATTATTAAATAATTTTAATGCAAATATATTTGGATAATTAAAATCAGGCACATCATTGAAAAATGATGTGCCTTTTTTCTTGCCTTGGGTTGCCGCTGCCGCCGCTTTTTAATTTTTTTTGGGGGGCTCCATTGCTTGCGGCAAGCTATGTAAAATCGGGCAGTTTTGCAATGCCGCTTCCTTTAAGCGGATTTTAGCGAAAGCTTCAGCTTATCCGCAATCATTGCAATAAATTCGGAATTTGTGGGCTTGCCTCGCTGGTCTTTAATTGTGTAGCCGAAATATGATGCAAGCACATCAACATCGCCTCTGTCCCAAGCAACCTCTATTGCGTGGCGGATTGCTCGCTCAACTCTTGATGCGGTTGTGCTGTAAATTTTTGCAACGGTGGGGTAAAGCAGCTTTGTAACGGAGCCCAGCATCTCCGAATCGTTTATGCAAAGTTTTATTGCCGTGCGCAGGTATTGATAGCCCTTTATGTGCGCCGGCACGCCGATTTGGCGCATAATATCGGATATAACAACATCAATATCCGTGCCCTCGTGCGGAATGCGCTCGCTTTTCCAAACGGAAAGCCGCTTAATGCGCTTTGCAACGGATGCGGCGGAAACCGGCTTAATGAAATAATAGTCTGCGCCCGCTTGCATTATTTCCTCCTCAAGCTCGGCGCTGTTTGCGGATGAAAGTACAATCACAATCGGCTTTTCCTTTTCGCTTTGCGAAATCGCCTCAAGCACATCTGCGCCGTCTGCTCCGGGCATAAAAAGGTTTAGCAGCACCGCATTGTAGCCCTTTAATTTCATCTGCTGCATAATTTTTTCTCCGTCCTTTTCACACAGCTCGGCAGCAAAGCCACAAGCCTCAAGCTCTGCCTTGCATTGCTTGCCGAATTCTCCGTTCTCTCCAATCAGCACATTGAATGTTTGCTTCATTTGTGAATCTCCTTATCAATTAGTAATCGTATTCTAACATTAAACACCATAAAATGCAATAGAAATTCACATATTTTTTAAATATAACAAAAAATTCTTCACAAAATCGAATTTAAACCGAAATTCGATATTTTTCGCATGGGGTTCTTGAAGCCTGTTTTGGTTGCTCTTCATGCAGAAAACCGAAAAAGCGGAAGAATTGCAAAAATAAATGCCGCTGCTTAAGGCACAAACGGCATTTTTTAATTAACGGGCATTTTTTGGAAACAGTAAATATAAAAGCCTTTGGTGTTTTCTTTGCCAAAAAGGCGCAGTGCGGCATCGTGGGCGATGCAAATCGGTTTAAAACGGGGGATTTTTTTGAAAAGCGGTGTGCTGCTTGAAATGAAAAATATCACAAAAAGCTTTTACGGCGTTTGCGCATTGAGCAATGCCTCGCTGCGTGTGAAATCCGGCACGGTGCATGCTCTTGTCGGTGAAAGCGGTGCCGGAAAATCAACTCTTGTGAAGTGCCTTTTGGGAATTTGCAAAAAAGATTCCGGCAGTATAATCCTAAGCGGCAAAGAGGTTTGCTTTAAAAACACAAGGCAGGCGGGGGAAAACGGTGTTGCAATGGTGCGGCAAAAGCCGGATCAGGCGCTCAACATAAGCGTTGCGGAAAATATTTGGATGGGGAGATATCCTTCAAAATTCAAACTGTTGCCAATCGCAAGTAAAGCCGAGGCAGAGCGAAAAACGCAGGAAATATTTGCAAGCCTCGGAATTGCGGATATAAGCCCAAATCAAAAAATGGGCAGTTTGGATATTTCAAAACGGCGGCTGGTTGAAATCGCAAGGGCAATTTCCTTTGATGCAAAAATCATTGTGTTTGATGAGCCGGCTTCGTCGCCTGCACAGGCAGAACGCCTTTTTAAAATAATAAATGAGCTTAAGCGCCGTGGTTGCGGCATTATTTATATCTCCGGCAAAACGGAAGAAATTTTAAGAATTTCAGATGAAATAACCGTTATGAGAGACGGAAAAACAGTTGCAACTCGGAAGGCAAAAGAAATGTCCGTGTCTGAGATAATCAGGATTGCGGCGGGCAGGGAGCCTGAAAATCGCTATCCTCCTAAGCTGAATGAGCCGGGTCACGAAATGATGAGCGTTCAAAATCTTTCGGGCTGCAACGGCAGGCTGTGCAATGTTTCATTTAACGCAAGGCAGGGCGAAATCATCGGGGTTGCGGGATTCGGCGGTTCGGGTAAAACGGAACTTTTGGAAACTGTTTTCGGCGCACGCCCGGCATCGGGCGGAAATATTTATTTGTGCGGCAGCAGAGCAGGCAATAAAAATCCGGCGCAAGCAATTAAAAACGGTTTTGCCCTGCTCACGGAGCAACGCCGTGCAAACGGAATATTCGGGGATTTGGGGATTACCGAAAATGCAACGGCGGCAAGCCTGAATCGGCTTGGATCCGGCCCGTTTGTGAGCAAGCGCAAAGCACGGCAAGCCGCAGATGAAATAATTAAAAAGCTGAATGTTAAGGGGGCAGGGCACAATATGCCGGTTTCGCTTCTTTCGGGCGGAAATCAGCAAAAGGTGATTTTTGGCAGATGGCTGCTTAATGACCCTATTGTTTTATTGCTTGATGAGCCCACGAGGGGAACGGATTCAAGCACAAAATATGAAATATATAAAATTATTTCACGCCTGGCTCAAAGCGGTAAAATTATAATTATGGCGTCCTCCGAATTGCCGGAGCTTTTGGGAATTTGCAACAGAATTCTTATTATGAGCGGCGGCAGGCTTGCCGGCGTGGTTGATGCCGCCACGGCAACGCAGGAGGAAATTTTGAAAACTGCTGCAAAATATGTTTAAAAAATTGCCGCTTTGCGGCAGGGATGGTTGATAAAAAATGAAAAGCCTTGGCTTCAAAAAAATAAGTGTCGGCATTGCGCAGCTTCGCCGAATGAGCTGTGAGGAAAGGCAGAGCGCACTTTACACGCTGCTGCTGAATAATGCCTTGTATATAGTTATGGCGGCAACTGCCGTTTTCATCGCCGTGCGTGTGCCTGCTTTTCTTTCGCTTCAATCCGTAATAAATATAATATCGCTCGCTGCCGCCAAGCTGCCGCTTGCCCTCGGCTTGGGCGGCTGCATGGTGCTTTCCGGCATTGATGTTTCTGCCGGCAGGGCTGCCGGGCTGGGCGCATGTGTTTCTGCCGCTCTTTTGCAGGCATCGCATTATGAAAATAAGCTTTTTCCGTGGCTTGAAACGGCGCCTGTTTGGGTTGCACTGCTTGCGGCGGTTTCCGCCGGTGCGGCAGTAGGATTTATAAACGGATTCTTTGTTGCAAAAATCAAACTTAATTCTTTTGCGGCAACTTTTGCCGCTCGGCTTGTTTTATTCGGTGCTGCGCAGATGTTTTTGATGCTCGGCAACAACAACGGCCAACCCCTTTCGGGGCTTGATTCTTCTTACACGGAATTTGTTTGCGGCAGGCTTTTTGAAATCGGCGGCGTTGCCGTGCCCAAATATGTGCTTTATTCCGCTGTTTTAGCCGCAATCATATGGATTGTTTGGAATAAAACAAAGTTCGGCAAGCGAATGTTTGCGGTGGGCTCAAATGAGAAAGCCGCAAGAATTTGCGGAATAAATGTGTTTGCCACGGCGGTCGGCGTGTTTGTGCTTTCCGGCGCAATGTACGGAATAACAGGCTTTATTGAGGGCGCACGCATCGGCTCTTGCTCCGCAAATACCGGGTTGAGCTGTGAAAGCGATGCTTTTGCGGCCTGTGTTATCGGCGGAATGTCATTTGTCGGCGGCACGGGCACGGTGGGCGGAATTGTGGCCGGAATGCTTATGTTGCAGTTGCTTTTTGCAAGCTTGAATTTTCTTTCTGTTTCGGCAAATATGCTTTATGTGATTAAGGGTGCAATTATTTTGGCGGCGTGTGTGATTGATATGAGAAAACATATAAACAAAAGGCAGTGTGCGGTTTGCACAAAAAAAGAGCCTTCCGATTGGGAATAATTCCCAAAGAAAGGCTCAAATCCGGATTTTTTTTGCTTTTTTGCTTTGTTTGCGGTGTGCTCCGGTTATTGATTTGCCTGTGCGGCTTCAAGTGCGGCAATATATTCGCCGTATTTATCTGCGGCATCCTTGTTGTTGAAAACAATCTTTTCGCCGTCAACACTCCATTGATTTTTTGTTTCTGTTAAATAATCAAGCACGGCAGAAATGGCGGAAATTGTTTTTTTCGGTGATTGAAGCGATTCGATATATGCGTTTTCACTTGTGCCGGAGGTTATTGAAACGGCATCGTTAAACAGGCTTTCGTATTTTTTTGAAAGGCCTGTTTCGGCAAAATACTGCTTTGCCTTTTCTTCTGCGGTAAGCTCGTTATATTGAGAAATGCAGCTGTCTACCGTTTCGGAAAGCTGTGCCAATTCGGCACGGGATTTTTCAAATTCGGGGCCGTCCGCTTTAAGATTTTCCGGCATCAGCATTTGGTCGTAGCTTGAATTTTGAAGTGCGTCTTCGGATTGAAATTGAATTTCGTAAATTGCCTTGTAATAGCTTTTAACGGCGTTTTCAAGCTTTGCGTATTTGCCCTTGCAAACTCTGCTGTCTATGATTGTGTTAAACGCATCTCTGTCTATTTCGGAAATATATTCCGTGTCAACCGTTTCGGCAAGCTCGTTAACCTGGGCTATATATGCGTTTTGGCGCTCTAAATCGGTTATTCTGATTCCGAAAAATGCCGCTGCCGCAATCACAAGCACAAGCACTGCGCAGCCTATGATAATACCTGTTTTCTTTTTCATGCTTTAAGTCCTTTTAATTTGATTCGTGGCCGGCGCTGCCGCCGAATAATTCAGTTTGATTTTGCAGCCGCCTGTGTGGCAAAAAGCCGGTGCTGATAACACCGGCTTGTTTTTTTAACTTGCAAAAAGTGCAAAAATACCTGCGGAAAGTCCGCTGCCTGCCATAAGCACGGCAAGTATAATTGCTGTGATTTTAACCCATCTTCTGTTGTTCATATTAAGGCTTCCTTTTCCTTGGCTTATGCCATAAATTTGCTTGCGTCTGCAATCAATTCGTTTGCAAGGGCGTTTGCGGCATCCTCGCTGCCTGCAATCGCCGTGATGTAAGCCTTGATTTTCGGCTCTGTGCCGCTTGGGCGAACTATAACTCCGTTGCCTGCCGCCGTTTTGTATGCAAGCACATTTGATTTTGGCAAATCTATCTTGCTTTCCGTGCCGTTTTCAAGATTTTTTGCAATGCTCGTTTTGTAATCGCCGATGTAAACAACGGGCGATCCGGCAAATTCGGCAGGCGGATTTTGGCGCAAATCATCCATAATTGAAGCCATTTTCTTCATGCCGGCTTCGCCGTCAAATTCATAGCTTTTAACAACATTGCTGTAAAATCCGAATTCCTTGTATATATCTTCCATAACATCGAGCAAGGATTTGCCCTGCAGCTTATAATAGGCAGCCATTTCGCAAATGAGCATTGAGCCAACAACGGCATCCTTGTCTCTTGCATGAGTGCCGGCAAGATAGCCGTATGATTCTTCAAAGCCCATAATGAAATCGGAGGCTCTGCCCTCTGCTTCAAGCTTGGTGATAAGCTCGCCGATATATTTAAAGCCGGTGAGCAGATTTTTAAAGGTGCAATTATATTTTTTTGCTATTTCCTGCGCCAAATCGGTGGAAACAAAAGATTTAACCGCAACTGCGTTTTTCGGCAATGTGCCGTTTGCCTTGCGCTGGGAAAGCAGGTAGTTAAGCAGCATTGCGCCAACCTCGTTGCCGCTCATCAATGTGTAGTCGCCGTTTTTGTTTGGCACTGCAATGCCAACTCTGTCGCAATCCGGGTCCGTTGCCAAAAGAATGTCCGGCTTGATTTCGTTTGCGGCTTTAAGCGCAAGCTCAAATGCCTGCCTGATTTCGGGGTTTGGGTAAGGGCAGGTTGGGAAATTACCGTCCGGCAGCTCCTGCTCGGGCACGATATAGATGTTTTCAACGCCGATGCGCTTTAAAATTTGCCTAACGGGTTTGTTGCCCGTGCCGTTAAGCGGAGTATAAATAACGCTTAAATCTGCCTTTTTGCAAATTTGCGGATAAACGCATTGCTTTTGAACTTCGTCAAGAAAATCCTCAATAACATCTTGATCCATATATTCAATTAAGCCCTTTGAAACGGCTTCGTCAAAATCCATGGATTTAATGCCGGTGAAGTAATCAACCTTTTGAATGTATTCATATGTTTCGGCGGCTTCTTCATCAGTCATCTGATAGCCGTTGTAATCATAGCATTTGTAGCCGTTATATTTTGCCGGATTGTGTGAAGCGGTAAGAATTATGCCGCCGGAGGTGTGAAATTTTCTGATTGCATATGAAAGGCACGGCGTTGGCTCAAGCTCTTTGTAAATGTAAACCTTAATGCCGTTTGCTGCCAAGGTTTTTGCCGCTTCAATTGAAAAATAATCGCTTTTGATTCTTGAATCATATCCGATTGCGCAGCTTGGGTTTTCAAAATGTTTGTTTAAGAAATCGGCAAGCCCTTGGGTGGCACGGCAAACGGTGTAAATATTCATTCTGTTTGTGCCTGCGCCGATAACTCCTCTTAAGCCGGCGGTGCCGAATTCAAGGTCTTTATAAAATCTGTCCGATATTTCGGCGTCATTTCCCGAAACCGATTCAAGCTCGGCTTTTAAATCGGGATCCGCCGTTGCGTTTTGCAGCCAGTTTTCATATTCTTTTTTTATATTCATAAAAACACCTTCCTGTTTCTTTGTTTCTTAATATTTATCTCAAAAATATCCATCATCATTTTAAACTTATTAAAAACCGTTGTCAACAAAATCCTCACAATCATTATAATATGTTTATTATTTGCATTAAATTTAAACTGTTGCCAATAAGGCGGTGATTTAGTATAATAAAATCAGAGCGGCGTCACAGCCGCAAAGGGTGTTTAAGTCAGTTTAAGCAGGTGAATTTATGTTTGCAAAAATAAAAAGTCTCGGAATTTTCGGAATGGATGCTTTTTCCGTTGTTGTGGAGGCCGATATAAGCAGAGGTCTGCCCAGATTTGATATTGTTGGCTTGCCGGACACGGCTGTTAAGGAAAGCCGTGAAAGAGTGCGTGCGGCAATAAAAAATTGCCGTTTTGAATTTCCGGTTTCACGCATAACGGTTAATATTGCCCCGGCAGACATAAAAAAAGAAGGCCCGCTTTATGATTTGCCCGTTTTTATTGCCCTGCTTAAATCAACGGGGCAAATTTGCGGCGAAACGGCAGACTGCGCATTTATCGGTGAGCTTTCTCTTGACGGTGAAATTCGCCCGTGCACGGGTGTTTTGCCAATGCTTTTAAAAGCAAGAGAGGAAAAAATCAGCTCGGTTTTCATTCCTTATGCAAATAAAACAGAGGCAGGCGTGGTGGATGGAATTGATGTTTTCCCTGCCAAAACGGTGTTTGATGTTATACGCCATTTAAGCGGTGAGTCGCCGATAGCACCTTGCTTCACTCCGGTTCAAAATTTGGAAACAGAGGATGAATTGCTTGATTTTGCGGATGTTAAAGGGCAGGAGGATGCAAAAAGAGCGCTTGAAATAGCGGCGGCAGGCGGGCACAATTGCATAATGGTTGGGCCTCCCGGCACGGGAAAATCAATGCTTGCAAAAAGGCTTCCCTCAATTTTGCCGCAAATGAGCTTTGAAGAAGAGCTTGAAACAACAAAAATATATTCAATAGCAGGCGAGCTGCCGGCAGGAGTGCAGCTTATAACAAGGCGGCCGTTTCGCAGCCCTCACCACACGTTTCGGCGCAGGGGCTTACGGGCGGAGGCCAAACGCCTCGCCCGGGTGAAATCAGCCTTGCCCACAACGGCGTGCTGTTTATGGATGAATTTCCGGAATTTGATCGCCGTGCAAAGGAGGCGCTTCGCCAGCCGCTTGAGGACGGTAAAGTTACAATTGTTCGCAGCGCAGGCACGGTGTCTTATCCGTCTGCCATAACGGTTGTGGCTGCAATGAATCCGTGCCCGTGCGGCTATTTCGGGCATCCAACCCGTGAGTGCACCTGCACGCCTGCTGCAAAAAAACGCTATCGTGATAAAATCAGCGGCCCTATTTTAGACAGAATCGATATTCATATCGAGCTTGCGCCGGTTGATTATGATAAGCTTGCTTCGGCGGAAAAAAGTGAAAGCTCGGCAGAAATCAGAAAGCGTGTTAATGCGGCTCGTGAAATTCAACGCCGCAGATTTGAGGGCACGGGAATAAGCTGTAATGCGCAAATGACTCCGAGTATGACTCGCAAGTTTTGCGTGCTTACCAAGGATGCTGCCGAATTGCTTAAAATGAGCTTTGAAAAGCTTGGGCTTTCGGCAAGGGCTTATGATAAACTGCTGCGTATTTCACGCACCATTGCCGATCTTGAGGGCAGCGAAAGTATAGAGTTTGCCCATGTGGCTCAGGCCGTTCAGTATCGCAGCTTAGACAGAAAATATTGGCAGCTTTAATGCGTGCCGATTAATTTATGTAATGCCTTGCATTTTGCCGTGCAGCACACGGCGGCTTGCAGGCAGGGGAGTGTTTTTAATGAATGATGTTATTAAAAAAACAATGGAAAATCTGAAAAAGAATAATATGGCGGCATATTATGTTGAAACGAAAGAGGAGGTTGTGCCTCTTGTTAAGCAGCTTGTGCCGCAGGGCAGCAGCGTTTCAAACGGCGGCAGCGAAAGCCTTATTCAAAGCGGTGTTTTTGATTTGCTTGAAAGCGGATATTATGATTTTGCAGACCGCAGAGGCCTTGAGGGCGATGCAATTCGTGAATGCTACATAAAAGCTTTTGGATGTGATGCGTTTTTCTGCTCTTCAAATGCTGTAACGGAAAACGGCGAGCTTTATAATGTGGACGGTAATTCAAACCGTGTTGCTTGCATAGTGTATGGCCCCAAAAAGGTTATTATGGTTGTTGGCATAAACAAAATCGTGCCTGATATTGCCGCTGCCGTTGAAAGGGTTAAGAAAATTTCGGCTCCGCTTAACACAAAAAGGCTTCACTGCAAAACTCCGTGCGAGTCAACGGGTGAATGTATCAGCCTTGCAACGGGCGGCGCAGAGCTTTGCTCGGGCTGCAAAAGCCCGCAGCGCATTTGCTGCAATTATGTTGTTTCGGCGCAGCAAAGGCATGAGAACAGAATAAATGTTATCCTTGTGGGCGAGAAGCTTGGCTATTAAATACAATGCACTTTTTGCCTTGCCGGCCTAAAGTGCCTTTAAAAGTGAATAAAACGGAAAATAAAAACCGATTTGTGCGTTGCTTTTTTGCGCCGAATCGGTTTTTTATTCCCCCGCACACCTTTTTTGTGAGATAAATTTATTTTTTGTTGTTAATATATATAAATAAATATTGATTATTTCGAATTTTTTTGTTAATATAAAATTGCTATATTTTGTTAAAGTTATTTTTCAAATTAAATCAGAAAGCGGTGTTGTTTTTGGAAAATCAAGATCTTCTTGCTCAGGAGGAAGCCGAGCTTGATAAGCTTGCATACACTAAAAAGCGCTATCTTTCCCCAAAGGAAATAGCTGCCTATGTGCTTGTAAACTTCGGGCAGAAAAATCTTACCCAATTCGTAAGCGCGTATAAAGAATTCTTTATGATTCAGTTTTTAAAGCTGAACACAACCGCTTATGCTTACATAAATCTTGTTGCCTCTATTTATGATGCGGCAGACGATACTATTTCAGGCCTTATTATAGACCGCACACGAACCCGTTGGGGCAGAATTCGCCCGTTTTTCATTTTGCCGCTTCCGCTTTGGTTTATAGGCGGCGCAATGATGTTTACCGCACCGAGTCTTTCAACCGGCGGCAAATCCGCTTGGGCAATGATCGCAACGCTTGTTTACGGCCTCGGAATGAGTTATTTCGGTGCATGGAATCTTATGATTTATAACATCACTCCAAACACAAACGAGCGTAACAATCTTATCACCACAAGTAAATTCTTTGAGCTTTTCGGCACATGGCTGCCGTCGCTCGTGCCCGTGCTTGTGCAGTTTTTGCCTAAACTAAATCCGGCAATCAATATGCGCAGCGTTTACACGGGATTTGCATATTTCATGCTTATTTTCGCTTCTTTCTTTTCAATTTGGGGCTTTTTCAATATGCGTGAGCGTGTTCCGCTTCAGTCCAGAGAGGAAATGAACGAAACTTCCGTTTTGGAATCAATTAAGCAAATTTTCACAAACAGACCGCTTTTTGCAATAATTTTCGCCGATTTCTTCAACAACTTTAAGGCAGTCGGCGGATCATCGGAACAATATTTTTGGCTCAATAATACGGGCTCCATTGCAAATGCAACCGTTTGTGGCCTTTTCACTGGAATTCCAAACTATTTAATGGTGCCGCTTGCCGCAAAAATGGTTAAAAAGCTCGGCGCACGCACAACCGCTATTGTCGCAGGTGTGTTCGGCGGCGTGGCCTACACGCTTTTGCTTATAATCGGCTATCATCCCTTCGGCCAAACCTTCAGCGATCATTATGTGCTCAATCTTATTTGGGTTATTTTCGGTCTCACGATTTGCGGCCTGCCGAATAAGATTATTCAGGTTGTGGGCCCGATTCTTTGCGCCGAAACCTTTGATTATATGGAATGGAAGCACGGCCTCAGAAACGAAGCTCTTGTAACAACCGTTCAGGGCTATTTCACAAAGCTTTCCACTTCAATCACGGGCTGGCTTTCAGGCATGGTGCTCACTTGGATAAATTATGTGCCCCTCACGGACTCGCTCGGCAATGCTCTGCCGCAAACGGATCCTAAGATGTTAAACGGAATTTGGGCTGTTTTTTGCATCCTTCCGGCAATTGCAAGAGGGCTTTACGGCCTTTCGTTCTTCCTTTATCCGATTCACGGCAATCTTCGCAATCAAATGATTGCAGAGCTTGCGGATATTCGTGCAGACCGCCTTGCAGAGCAGGAAGCTGCACGCAAAGAAAAGCTTGGCGGCGAGGAATAATCACTTAGCCCGATATGCCTAAAAGGTGCGGTGCGGCGGCTTTTCGCTTTTTGCCAAGGTGCGCTTTTGCATGGATGCGGAGTTAAAAGTAAATCAAAGCAATATAAAAGCACCGATTCTTTAAGGATTGTTCCTTTTAAGAATCGGTGCTTTTTATTGCCGCCTTTTATTAGGCACTTTATTTAAGAAAGCCTTTAACTATTTGCTCTTCTGCCTCTTTTTGCGAAAGACCCAGTGTCATCAGCTTTGTGATTTGTTCGCCTGCAATTTTGCCTATTGCCGCTTCATGAATAAGTGATGCATTCACATCGTTTGCCGTGATTTCCGGCACCGCTTTAACACAGGCGTTTTCCATAATAATGGCATCGCACTCCGAATGGCCGGCGCATTCGTTGTTTCCGTTTATAACGGAAACGAATTTTTGCTTGGAATCACCCTTTGCAACGGAGCGGCTGCTTATGTCGGCGCTGCAGTTTTTGCCGTTCATATCAACCGTGAATTCGGTTTCGGCATATTGTGAGCCGCTTGTCATAATCTTTTCTTTAATAACAAGGCGTGCGTCATCTTTTAAATCCGCTTTTGTAACTCTTTTTGTGGAATCAACGCCCTCAATTTGCACCGTTTCCATTTCAAGATAGCTGCCTTTTTCAAGGTGCACCACCGTAACGGGGTTAAGCACTCTTTGGCCGGAGCCGTTGCCCTCGCCGTAATGATTTTCAACATAGCGCACCTTTGCGTTTTTGCCTATATGGAAGGTGTGAATGCCGTCGTGTTGCGAAAGATGCTCGCCGTCGTTATGAATTCCGCATCCCGCAACTATGTTTACATCGCAATCATTGCCTATATAAAAATCATTGTAAACCAAATCTTTGAAATCGGATTTGCTCACAACAACGGGAATGTGCACATCCTCGCCTTTTGTGCCGGGTTTAACATATATTTCAATTCCGGTGCCGTTTGGCTTTGGCACAATTTCTATGTTTTCCGTGCTGTGGCGCTCTATGCCTTGCCCGTTTAATCTTATGTTATATGCGCCCTTTGGTGCTTCCGTAATATCGGCAATTGTTTTTAAAATGCTTTTAAGGGCAGGGCTTGTGCTAAGCTCACTCATTGCTTTGCCTCCTTGCCTTATAGAATTTGCAGGTGTTTGAATCGGAAAGCAGCTCTGGCAAAATTTCATCCTTGCCGCCCTCTGCCGTGATTTCTCCGCCGGAAACCACCACTATTTTATCTGCAATTTCAAGAATTCTTTCCTGGTGCGAAATAATCATAACTGCGCCGTGCTGCGAATCTCTGATTTTTTCAAAAACGGAAATCAGATTGTTAAAACTCCAAAGGTCAATTCCCGCCTCAGGTTCGTCAAAAACAGATAAATCCGCGCCCCTTGCCATCAGCATTGCAATTTCAATTCTTTTAAGCTCTCCGCCTGAAAGGCTTGCGTTTATTTCTCTGTTTATATAATCTGCGGCGCAAAGCCCAACCTGTGAAAGATATCCGCATAATTCGGCTTTGTTAACGCTTTTGTGAACTGCAATTTGAAGCAAATCACGCACGGTAAGCCCTTTAAAGCGCACCGGCTGCTGAAAAGCAAAGCCGATTCCCAGATTTGCCCTTTCGTTAATATCTAAATTTGTAATATCTTGCCCGTTATATATTATTTTGCCGGCCGTTGGGGGCTCAATCCCCCTAATGATTTTTGCCAAAGTGGATTTGCCGCCGCCGTTCGGCCCGGTTATAACAACGAAGCTGTTTTTATCAACGCTTAAATTGATGTTGTTTAATATTTCCTTTGTGCCGCCCTGCGCTTCATCGCTTACGGAAAAGCAAATGTTTTTAAGCTCCAGCATCGTGTTCCCTCCTGCCTTTATATAATCTGTGCAACGCTGCCCGTTTTATGCGGCGGCGTTGATTTAAATTGATGCCGCCCCTGATTTGCGGTGCGGCCGAAAAGCGTTAAAAAAGAAACGGATTTTCTGCCTTAAATTTGCACTTTTGAAAAAGCTCAAAAAGCGCAGAATTTATTAAAAAAACGTTGTTTTATGAATATAACGCCAAACGCTTTCTATATTATATCAAACGGCTTGCCCAATTTCAAGATTTTTGTATGGCACCTCTCCGCCGGCAAACAAAGATTGCAGTTGCGGCGCTTTTAATGTATAATATATATTGAATTTGAGCTCATTCGGTTGAAACGGGCGCACGGCATGCCGCAAAACGCCGGCATGCAGGGCATCATAATCAAAGCGGAGGAAATGGCAGTGTATAATAATCTCAGTGATTGGGACAGAATGATTTCGGGCAAGCTTTATAATTCAGAAAGCAAGGATATTTTTAAGCAGCATGCACTTGGGCTTGTAAGGTGCAACAGATTTAATAAAATTGCCGTGTGGAGGTTTAAAACAAAGCAGCGTGCTCTTGAAAGGCTGATTCCGTCTGCAAAGGGCAAGGATTTTTGCGTGTTTGCTCCGTTTTATTGCGAATACGGCGTTAATATTCATGTTGGCAAAGGCTGCTTTGCAAATTATAACTGCACCTTTCTTGATGTTGCGCCGATCACTTTCGGAAACGGTGTTTGGATAGGTGCAAATGTAACTCTTGCAACGCCTAATCATCCTTTCATTGCAGAGGAACGATTGCCTGCCGATTATCCGGACGGTAAACATGATCTTGAATATGCCTTGCCGATAACAATTAAGGATAATTGCTGGATATGCTCAAGCGCCACGATTTGCGGCGGAGTAACCATCGGCGAAAACAGCATTGTTGCAGCAGGTGCGGTTGTAAACAGAGACATTCCGCCAAACAGCATTGCGGCAGGTGTGCCGGCAAGGGTTATTCGTGAAATTGATGAGGACGACAGAATGAATGTGTGGGAAACATATGTTAAAAACGATTTTCCCGTTTCTGCAAGAAAAAGTAAAAAGTAAAAAATTAAAAGCGGCTTGCCTAAACTAAGGACAAGCCGCTTTTTGCCGTTGTTTGATTTATTGAGCAATTATTTCTTATGAGTGAGCCACTGTTTTATGGGGCTCACTTTTGTTTTTATGTGTTGATTATTTGCTGCGCTTTTTCTTTTTGCCCGCAGCAGTTAAGCCGAGCGCCGCACCGCTGCCGGTAAACATCAGCGCCGCCAATAAGGCAAGGTTGCCTGTGTGGCCGGTTTGCGGAGATTTGGAATTGCCCTTAAGCCTTGCCGTTACGGTGTCGGCTTTTTTGATTTTCTTTGTTCCTGCCGCATCGCTGTAATAATTGCCGCAGCCGTTGCAGTGCCAATATTCTATATTGCCCTCGGCACTCTCGGTTGCCGCTTTTGCTTCCGTGTGCCTAAGGTCGGTGTGGTTGCTTGCGTTAAACTCGCCGTAAGCCTTGCCGCAGAGCTCGCAAATTGCTTTTTCGGTGCATGTTGCATTTCCGCCGGTGCAGTCTTTGGTTTCAAAACCGTTGCAGCCGTCCACCGTGCATTTGCGTGTGTGCGTGCCGTTGCCGTTTGAAACCCATTCACCATAGGTATGCCCGTCGTTGACCGTTACGGTCATCTCGGCGGTGTTGCCGGCCTTATCGGTGACAACAATTTGCTGTTCGCCGTCTGCCGGATCAAGGCTGAAGCTGTTGTTTTCGTCAAGCTCAACTGCCGTGCCGTTTACGGTAACGGTATTCACATACTTTTCGTCAATGGAGACCGTTTGCGCTGCACAATAGAGCTTGCCGTCCTCTATGCCGCCGATTACGGGCTGAATGTTATCAAGTGTTATGCGGTCTGAACGAAGATATGTTATGTTAAGGCTCTCATCAACAAGCATTGCATAAATAATATGTTCTCCGTTGGGATCTATGCAAAACGGCTCATCATATGCTTGGTACACAAGGGAGCCAAGCTCCGCCTCGGAGAGATCCTGATCTGTTACCAAATAAGAGATAAACACGGTTGAACTGTTGTCGGTGGCGTTTATCGTTACCTCCTGCGTATTCTTAAAGAATAAGCCGAAAGTGAGCTTGTTTAAAAAGCTTTGCCATTTATTTGTGCCTATGATAATTTCGCCCGTGGGCTTTTCGATGTCTTTCCACCGTGCCTTAAGCGTTATATTCTCGGCAGGCATGGTTTCGGGAACAACCCAACCGGAGAAAGTGTACCCTTCGGGTACGGTGTATTCGGGCACAGTGATTGCTGCACCGACAGCGTAGGTCTGTTCGGCATAGAACTCACCGTTGACGGTGTAGGTAATCGAATAGCTGTTGGCCGAGTATTGAGCGGTAACGGTCATGTCTTCCGTAACGTTTGAGAAGTCCTTATCCCATCCGATGAAGGCATAACCCTCACGTTCGGGGGCTGTCGGCTCAATTGCGGCGGAACCGTGGGCAACACTCTGAGCGGAA
>ERZ780195.974-NODE-974-length-26100-cov-16.100403_pt1 | contig 26100 bp, 23 predicted proteins | sample MGYA00511017_ERZ780195 | MGnify/ENA primary metagenome ERZ780195 (study PRJEB29588, sample SAMEA2159974) | human gut metagenome | biome: human gut; feature: human-associated habitat; material: faeces | place: Denmark | collected 2008/2010 ...
CAAGCCGAAGGCTTGGCCGGGTCGGCGGAGCGCCGAAGGCGGTTCGCCGACAATCTGATGAGCAGATATATTTAAGAGGAAGCGGGTTTGCAGACATGAAAAAGCTGATCGTCGCGGAAAAGCCCTCCGTGGGAAGGGACATCGCCCGGGTGCTGGGCGTGCAGAGCCGGGGCGACGGCTTTCTCTATGGCAAGGAATACGTCGTCACCTGGGCCATCGGCCATCTGGTCTCCCTGTGCGAGCCGGGGGAATTTGACGAGCGATACAAAAAATGGTCCATGGCGGCGCTGCCCATGCTGCCCGAGAGCATCCCGCTGAAGGTGCTGCCCAACACGCGCAGCCAGTTCGAGACGGTGAAGAAGCTGATGAACAGCGGCAAGATCGCGTCCATCATCTGCGCCACGGACTCGGCCCGGGAGGGCGAGCTGATCTTTCGCTACATCTATCAGATGGCCGGCTGCACCAAGCCCGTGGAGCGGCTGTGGATTTCCTCCATGACCGACGCGGCCATCCGGCAGGGCTTTGCGTCCCTCAGGCCCGCCTCGGCCTACGACGCGCTCTACGAGAGCGCCCGCTGCCGCAGCGAGGCCGACTGGCTGGTGGGCATGAACGCCAGCCGCGCCTTTTCGCTGAAATACGACGCGCACCTGTCCGTGGGCCGGGTGCAGACGCCCACGCTGAGTCTGATCGTGCGGCGGGACCGGGAGATCGAGGCCTTCGTTCCTCAGGATTACTGGGAGCTGAAGGCAGGCTTCGGCGATTACGAGGGGCTTTGGATCAATCCCGACGCGAAAGTAACCGACGGCGAGAAGAAGGACGCGAAGGCCGCCCCCGAGACGCGCATTCCCGACAAGGCCACCGCCGAGCGCGTGCGCGACGAGGTGAAGGGCAGGCCCGCCCGGGTCGCCGAGAGCACGCTGGAGCACAAGCGCTTCGCGCCGCCTCAGCTGTTCGACCTGACCAGCCTTCAGCGCGAGGCCAACCGCAAGTTCGGCTTCTCCGCCGACAAAACGCTCAAGCTGGCGCAGGCGCTCTACGAGACCCACAAGCTCGTCACCTACCCGCGCACCGACAGCCGCTATCTGCCCGACGACATGCGTCCGAAGGTGAAAAAGGTGCTCCAGAATCTGCCCGAGCCCTACGCCGCGCTGGCGCGTTCGGAGGAGATGAACCCCGACATGCACTCCCGGCGGTTCTATGACAACAGCAAAATCAGCGACCATCACGCCATCGTGCCCACCGAGCGCCGGGCGAATCTGAGCGCGCTGAAGGCCGACGAGGCCCAGCTCTACGACCTGATCGTCCGCCGGCTCATCGCCGCCCACTACCCGGATTATGAGTGCGATTCCGCCCGGGTCGTCACCCAGGTGGGCCTGCACCGCTTCAAGTCCACCGGCTCCATGCCCTCCCGGGAGGGCTGGCACAAAGTCTACGGCGCGGAGAAGGGCAAAAAGGACGAGCCACCGCTGCCCAAGCTGAGCGTGGGCGACGAGCGCAAGGTGGAAAAGACGTCCATCAAGGCCAGCAAGACCAAGCCGCCCCAGGCTCACACCGACGCGTCCATTCTGAGCCTGATGGAGAACGCCGGGCAGGACGTCGAGGACGAGGCGCTGCGCGAGCAGATGAAGTCCTCGGGACTCGGCACGCCCGCCACCCGCGCCGCCGTCATCGAGCGGCTCATTCAGGTGGGCTACGCCCGCCGCGCGGGCAAGACCATCGTCTCCACCGAAAAGGGCCGCCAGCTCATCGACGTGGTGCCCGTGCAGATTTCCTCCGCCGTGACCACCGGCAAGTGGGAAAAGGCGCTGGCCGAGATGGCCTCCTTCTCCGACGAGACCGCCCGGCGCGCCAAGTCCGACCGCTTCATGTCCGGCATCCGACGCTTTTCCGTGTTCCTCGTGGACGCGGCGAAGCAGGCCTCCCCCGCCGTCCGCTTCGAAAGGGAGGACGCGCCCATGACCCGCAGGCGCCCCGCGGCGGCCGCCTCTCGCAGTTCGAAAAAATAAATTAAGAACAATTTGTGAATTAGGCAGGAAAATGGAAGATTCATGTTGAATTCTTTTCTTACGTTCTGCGGCGGACGGTTTTTTCCCGACATTTCCGCTGCGGAACCGCATGAATCCGAATAAGGAGGATCCAATTATGAAGTACATCTTTACCGGCAAGGGAATGGAAGTTTCGGACAGCCTGAAAGCCCGCGTCGAGAAGAAGCTGAACAAGCTCGACCGCTATTTCCGCGAGGAAGCCGAGGCGACCGTGCGCTTCAAGCAGCAGAAGGGCGGACGCAACATCGTTGAGATCACCATCGCCGTCGGCGGCGTCATTCTGCGCGCCGAGGAATGCTCCAACGACATGTATCTGTCCATCGACCGCGCCGTGGACAAGCTGGAAAGCCAGATTCGCCGCTATCGCACCAAGCTGGACAAGCGCATCCGCGCCAGCGAGCTGGAGCCGGTGGCCGAGGCCGCGCCGGAATACGAGGAGGCCAGCTACGACGTGGTGCGCACCAAGCGCTTCGCCGTCAAGCCCATGAGCGTCGAGGACGCCATCACCCAGATGGAGCTGCTTGGCCACGACTTCTTCCTGTTCCTGAACGAGGCCAACAGCGAGCTGAACGTGCTCTATCGCCGCGTGGACGGCAGCTACGGTCTGCTCCAGCCCGAAATGTAAACCAAATCTTTGGGCGCAATCAAACCAAACTGCGCCAAACGAGCCGCCCGGGGAAATTTCCCCGGGCGGCTTTCAATGCTCACCAATGACCGATATTTTATTCGATGACCAGCTTTTCAAACCACGCGTGCGCGCCGTCCATCAGCGAGCAGCCGATGCAGCCGTTGAGATAGGGCGCGTCCGCGTCCTCGATCTCCAGCAGCTTTTCGCCGTTTTCGAATACGGAAATCTTCGCGCCCTGCGCTTGGATGCGCAGCCGCACCGTCTGACCCGGCTTTGTCTCATGCGGACGCTCGGCCAGAGTGGCGTAGCCGTTTGCGTTCTTGCGAATGCGCAGCAGGCCGCCGCCCAGCGTGACCGCGTAGGAGCGAATCGCGCCCTGCACGCGCACATTGAGTCCCGCCTCGCCCGCCTCGGGGCAAATAACGGTTCCCTCCAGCGCGTAGTCCGTCCAGCTCAGGTCGCCGGTGTAGAGCTCGCCGTAATCGCAGGTGGAGCCGGACAGCCGTCCGCCGTCCAGATCCCAGTTGCCCTTGAGATAGGTGAACTGGCTGACCTCGCGGTGCATGCCGGTGTAGCACTCCATGCGCTCGTGGGCGAAGTCAATGTCGTATTTCGCCTTTCCGTCCACGCGCAGCTCCTCCAGCAGCACCACCGCCGCGCCCCAGCTCTCGCAGCCCACGACGATGCGCACGCCCACGTCGTCGATGAGCATGTGAGGCATGGACGGAATCTGCTCGCTCAGCTCCAGCGCGCCGCTCTCGGGAACGCGAACCCGCGCGCCCTCCCAAGTCTTGCCCGAATTGCGGTCGCGCACATAGATGGACGCGTACAGCTCCTTCGGCGCGACCTCGCCCCGGCGCAGGCGAACGGAAATCGTCTGTCCCGGATAGACCAGCGGCGAAAACGCCGGGTCGTAGCGGTTGTCGTGAAAGTCGTCGGGATGGAAATAGGTGCGCTTGCCGATGCGGAACGCCTGCGTCGGCGCGAGGTGATCCACCCGCGCCTTCAGCGAATCGCCGCCGTTGACGCAGTCGCCCTCGAAGCCGGGAATGTCCTCGCCCTCCACGCGGAAGCCGCAGGTGGAGCCGGGCAGCGCGAAGGTATAGCGCCGCTCGCTGGGGTTCAGCGCCTTCGCCCAGCGCTCGGGCATGGGTTCGCCGGCCATGCGATAGGCCAGATCGGCCAAATATCCCACGCACCACGGCGCGTCCATGGCGTTCAGGCAGCCCAGCACCGACGACACCGCGAAGAAGTCGTTGATCGGCGCGCGCCATTTTTTGTAGTCGATGGCGTCCAGTCCGCAGAACACGCCCATGATCGTGCCGATGTTGCCCACGTTGCAGTCCGTGTCCCAGCCGCACATGTTGCAGATGTTCAGCGTGCGGTCAAAATCGCCGCCGCCGCAGACCAGCGACAGCACCATCACCGCCGCGTTGGGAATGATGTGGCAGGTTCCGGGATAGCGGTCGTAGCCCCAATGGCCGCGCACATGCTCAAACGCCGCGCGCCAGTCGGAGGGATTCTTCTCGCAGACGGCGCGCACGTCCCGGGTCATCCGGGCGTATTCACAGTCGGCGGGAATGCAGGAAAGCGCCGTGTCGAGAATTTCGCCCACGCTCTTTGCGGTAAACGCCGCGGAAATGGCCGCCGCGACGAACTGTCCGCCGTAGATTCCGTTGCCGCCGTGGCTCACCGACGCGGCCTTGGCGGCGTATTCCGCCGCCAGCTCCGGCCGTCCGGGCAGCACGAGGCCCCAGGTATCGATGAAAATCTGTCCGCCGATCTGCTCGGCAATGGTCGCGCCGTTCTGGGCGACGGAGCCGGAGCGCGGCGCGGGAATGCCCGCCCGCAGGTTCAGATAGGCCGTGTGCTCGGTGGATCTGCCGTAGCCGCCCCACCAGTAAAAGCCGTGCTCATAGGGCGCATAATTCAGCCACGCCTGCGCAATCTGGTTCGGCGTGAGGTCGCGGGTATAAGTCGCGTCGTTCAGCGCGCGGATGAACAGCATCGGGCCGTTGGTGTCGTCGTCGGCGGCGAACATGCGGTAATCCACCACATATCCGTCCAGCTCGCCGTACACCTGCCGAATCTGCTCATACGTCCAGCCTTCGATGGGCGCGCCGTAGCGCACGCCGATGAGCTTGCCCAGCCATCCGGCATAACAGCGCTCAATATAGTCCCTGGGCATTTGGAACAAATCGCATCTCTCCTTCTCTGTCGTCGATTTCCGTATTTTTGCTCTCAAAAGTGGTCTGCTCCACCGTGAACAGCTCCACGCGATCCACCAGCGTGCCCACCACGGCGGGAATGTCGTGGAACATGCGCGCCTTCAGCCGCAGGCTCAGCCGGTCGCGGCCCTCCGTCCACTTTCTGGGAATCACAAAGTTCTCGTAGACCGTCTCGTTGGGATAGTCCGCCTCCATGGACTTGGTGCAGAAGGTCTTCCACTCGCCGCCCACGCGCACCTGCAGATCGAACAGCGGATTGACGATGTGCCCGGAGAACTGGTGTACATACAGCCGATCCGAGCCATCCAGATACAGCTTCAGCTGCATCTCCGCGTCCGGCAGCGAGGCCATCTCGAATTCCACCTCGCCGGGATCGGAGAAGAAGGTCAGCGTCGTGCGCAGCGCCGGCTGATTGCGCACCTGCGCGCGCTCCATGCCCACGCCGTGCAGACCGTGGGCGGCCTCGCTGTCCGCGTCGCCCAGGCGCAGCACGTCCGTCACGCGCTCCACCGGCGGCTGATTCAGCAGGACATAGCCCGAATAGGTCTCGTCGCACACCGTGCGCACGGGCTTGAACATGAAGGTTCCGCCGCCGCAGCCGCCCTCCAGCTCCGCGGCAAAGGTGCAGGGCGCGCCCGTGGGCTCCAGCTTGCCCAGCAGCTCGTCCGCGCTGCCCATGAACCGCGCCTCGCCGGCCGTGCAGGCCACCAGCAGGTTCGGCCCGCAGGTCAGGCTGACGTATTCCTCGCGGTCGGGCATGCAGTTCAGCTGCAGATCAAAGGGCAGATGCAGCCGTACCACGTCGCCCTTCCTCCAATGGCGGTGAATCTCGTACAGGCCGCCTCGCGTCTCGGGACAGACCTTCTGGCCGTCGGGCAGCACGATCTCGGCACTGCGGCACAGCCATCCCGGAATGTGCAGCGCCAGCGTCAGCTCGCCCTCGCCGCCGAACTCAAACGCCACCTCGCCGGAATCGGGATAGTCCGTGCGCTCGGTGATGGAGATGCCCGTGGCGGAATGGACATATTCGCAGGGCATGTACAGGCAGGCCACGGCGCGCCGGGCGTCTTCGAAGAACGCGCCCTCGGTCAGCGAGGAGAACACCTCCGCGCCGGTGCCGTAGCAGCACCAGAAGGACTTGTCCGGATAGCCCCACATCTTGTAGGAATTGTTCTTCAGGTTCATGTTGTAGATGAACATACCCGTCTCGGGATTCTGCTGACCCAGCACGGCGTTGACATAGCGGCGCTCCCACGCGTCCATCAGCGCGCCGTCATAGCCCAGCTCCAGCAGCTTCTTGCACACGCGGTTCAGGTTGTGGGCACAGCAGCTCTCGCCGCTGGAAACCCGGCGCGCCGGCGTATCCATGATGTGCAGAAACACGCGTCGGGGATAGTTGTACAGCTCCGACTGATAGTCCGGGAACGCGCTGCGGCCGGACACGCTGCCCTGGGGCAGCTCGTGGTCGGCGCTGTGGCGCATGAACGATTCGGCGGCACGCAGCGCGTCCTCGTCGCCGGCAACGCGGTAGAAGTCCACCAGCGCCTCCACATAGGGAATCTCCGAATTGGCGTGCTCCATGCCCCAGGCGAGGAGATCCTCGTCCCGCAGGAACATTCCGTCAAACCAGCTGCGGCGCAGCGCGCCGGCGGTCTGAAGATACTCCGCCTTGCCCGTCTCGCGATAGAGCAGCAGAAAGCCGTCCATCACGCCGCCGGCCTCGGAGAAGAAGTCCTCCACGCGGCGGCTGTCAGTCATTTTTTCGCAGGCCGCGCGATCCATCTTCGCCATCGCGTCGTGCACGCGCATGGCCATCTTCTCCGCGCCCTCCAGCACCTCGGCCATGCCGAAGGTCTGATAGGTCATCAGAAAACCGATCATAACCTTGTGGATGACGTAGAGAATCGCATCGATATGGGTGTGGGAATACACGCTGTCCCGGACGAACTGGGTGCGGTTCACGAAATCCCGCTCCATCTCCGGGCAGAGCATGCCCTCGGGGCAGGTTTCCGCCGTCCTGCGCTGGCATTCCAGCATGCCCCGGGCAATGTCCAGCGCCCGGGCGCGCGCCTCCTGAGCGATCTCCTCATCTACGCCGCGGAAGGCGGTGTAGAGGTTGCACATGCTGCGGATGTAATGGTAGTAATAGTTTTTCCATCCACCGTAGGGCTTCGCGCCGCGGTCGTCCAGGCCGCAGTCCCGGCGCATGGGCGCAAGCAGGCGGTTCACATCCAGCGTAAACAGCCACTTCGCGTTCCGGCGCATTCTCTGATCCACAAAGGAGCCGGGCAGCGGCCGGGCCCGGTCGCCGCGCACCATCGTCAGCTGAGTCTTTTCCATGGAGTGCATTCATCCTTTCCGAGTTCTGACGGACGCTTTTTCCTCATTATACATGATTTTTGCGTCCGTGAAAAGCAATTTCTGTGTACAGAAAACGCCGCCCGAAGCTGCCTCGGGCGGCGCCTGCATGCGTTTTTCGGAGGGAGTTTTCGTCAGACGCGCGCTCAATGGGCATCAGCCCTTGATGCCCGAAATGGCAATGCCGCCGATGATGTGCTTCTGACCGAACAGGAACACGACCACGCAGGGCAAGACCACGATGGCCGAAGCGGCCATGATCAGATTCCACTTGGAGGAATAGGAGCCCTTCAGGGACTGAAGGCTCAGTGAGATGGTGTACTTGGCCTCGGTGTTCAGATAGAGCAGCGGGCCCATGAAGTCGTTCCAGACGTTCATGAAGCAGAACATGCCCACAACCACCAGCGAAGCCTTGGACAGCGGCAGAATCAGGTTGAAGTAAATGCGCATTCTGCCCGCGCCGTCGATGGTCGCGGCCTCGTCCAGCTCCTTGGGAATGCCTTTGACGAACTGGCGCAGCAGGAAGATGTTGTACGCGCCGCCGCCCAGGAACGCCGGCAGCGTCAGCGGCCAGTAGGTGTCGATGCCGCCGATGCGGCTCCATCCGACGTACACCGGGATCATCGTCACCGCCCCCGGCAGCATCATGGAGCTGAGGATGAACACGAACACGAGGTCGCGGCCCTTCCACTCCAGACGGCCGAAGGCGTAGGCCGCCATGGACGCGGTGAACACCGTGCCGACGATGTTCACCGCCACGATGAACACGGTGTTGCCCAGGAAGCGCATCATGCCAGTATCCTCGAGGGCGCTTTTATAGTTCTCCAGCGTGAACGGCGCGGGGATCCACTCCGTGGGCACGCGATACATCTGTTTGAGCTCCATGAACGAGCTGCGCAGCATCCACAGAAACGGCAGAAACGCCAGGAAGCAGATGATGATCAGCAGAACGTACACGATCAGCTTTCCGAGGACTCTCTGTATTCTCAGGTCATGCATCAGTTCTCATCTCCCATCTGCGTAGTAAACCCATTTGTTCTGGGTTTTGAGCACGATCATCGTCAGGACGAGAATCACCAGGAACAGCAGCCAGGCCAGCGCGCAGGCATAGCCCATGTTGGCGTTCTGGAAGCCCTCGCGATAGATATAGTAGACATAGAACAGCGACGAGTTGCCTGGGCCGCCCTCGGTCATGATGTAGCCCTGCGTAAACACCTGCAGCGAGCCGATGATGGCCATGATGCTGTTGAAGAAAATTGTGGGGGTCACCATGGGAACGGTGATATAGATCAACTTATGGAAGGCGTTGCCGCCGTCCATAACCAAAGCTTCGTAGTAAACCTTCGGGATGGACATGATGCCCGCCAGGAAGATGACCATCGTTCCGCCGGTGCTCCACAGGTTAATCATCACCAGCGTGGGAATGACGGTTTTCTTGTCCCAGATCCAGCCCGGCGGCGTGATGCCCACGGCCTTGAGCACGGTGTTAATCAGGCCGTACTGCTGGTTGAGCAGCCAGACCCAGACCATGCAGGAGGCTACGGCCGGGATGATGGACGGAAGATAGAAAATGCTGCGGAAGATGCCGCGGCCGCGGATGCTGGACGACAGCATCAGCGCTACGGAGAAGGAGAACAGAATCGACGCGGGCACGTTCAGAATGGAATAGTAGCCCGTCGCCTTCAGTGCGTCCTTGAAATACAGCTCGCTGGAGCCGAACATGTTGCGATAGTTATCCAGTCCGATGAAATTGGTAACGCTACGGAACACATTGAAATCGGTCATGCTCCAGTAGAGTGAGAAGATCATGGGGAGCAGCGTCAGCACCACAAAGCCGATGATCGCAGGCGCGGCAAACAGCCATCCGGCGGCCTGATCGCGCATCTTGCGATTTCTCATGCGCTTTGCGGCGAGTTCTTGCATTTGAGCCTGAGCCATGAGTGTTCCTCCTGTCCGGGAAAGTTTCTTTCACAGGATGGGGCACGGTCGAAACCGTGCCCCGCCGGGCGAGCCTTCGCCCCATTGTGGTTCGTAATGATTAATACTTGTCGCGCAGGCGGATCTCCAGGCCGGAATCCTGCACCTGCTGCGCCACCATGTCCATCGCTTCCTGAGCGGTCATGTTGCCGTACAGGATCTCGTCGATGGCGGGATTGACCAGGTTGATCAGATCCGGGAAGCCAATGATCTGGCCGGTCAGAGGCGCGACGGAGTTGTTGATGAGCATCTTGATGATGCCTTCATAGCCTTCGGGACGGGCGGGGTTGTTCTCGCCGACCCACTGCTCCAGCTTGTCCGGCTCGGTCAGCCAGGCCAGGCTGGTGGGCATGCGGTTGCCGTTCTTGAACAGGGTCAGGTCGATAGAGGGATCGTTCAGGTACTGGAGGAAGTCCCAGGACGCTTCCTTCTCCTGAGAGTTGGAGAACAGGCAATACATGCCGTTGGTGCAGACGGAAACGACCTTGTCGCCAAACTTGGGCAGAGAAGCCATGCCGAAGTTCACGCCGGCTTCCGCATAGGTCAGGGCGCTCCACTGGCCGCCGATGACCATGCCGTAGGTGCCGGTCAGCAGCGCGACGTCGCTGGCGGGCAGGGACTGAGAAGCGGTCACGGACGGAGCGACGTGGTCGACCAGCTTCAGGTCGATCAGCGCCTGCAGCGCCTCGACGGCCTCGGGCTGGTTCATGGTGAAGTTGCCTTCAGAGTCAACCATGGAGCCGCCGTTGGAGGCAATGAAGGAACCCCAGACGGGCCACCAGATGTCAGGGTTGACGCCGTAGCGAACGATGTGCTCGGGATCGAAGCCTTCATCCGCAGGGGTCAGGCCGTTGGCGTCCTTGGTCAGCTTGGTGGCAACATCGACGAACTCGTCCCAGGTCCACGCTTCGTCCGGATCAGACGGCGGATAGGGCAGGCCGGCCTCGTCGAACACGTCGCGGCTGTAGAAAAGGCACATCAGCTCAATGCAGCCGCTCCAGGCGATCAGGTTGCCGTTGTCGTCATAGTAGCAGGACGCAGCCACATAGTCGTCCATGTTGATGCCGGAATCCTCAATATAGGAATCCAGGGGCTCCAGCAGGCCTTCCGCCGCCATCGGATACGCGATGGAACCGGACTCGAGCTGAGCGCAGTCGATGGTCTCGCCCGCAGCCACCATCGCGGTGACCTTGGTGTCGTAGTCGGAGCTGATGTTGATATAGTTGACCTTGCAGCCGGTCGCCTCTTCGAAAGCGGCGATAACCTTTTCGGTCGCGGCCTTTTCAGCGCCGTCGCCCCAGCTGGCGAACACGATCGTGTGGCCTTCCCACTTCTTCTCAGCGGAGGCCACGCCGCCCAGCGTCAGAGCGAGCGTCAGAATGAGCAACAGGGATACGAGTTTCTTCATCGAAATCTCTCCTTTCAAGTTTTATCCCTACATAAATATTATATTCAGCGTTCTGTGCAATCGCAATGCTATATTTCTACGCTAACTATATATTTCTCTCCTTTTATCTTCAAAATCCACGCCGAATCTGTAAGGGAATGTTAATTCCACCGCAGCGCCGCCCTCCTCGGGCGTAAAAATGTGGAACGCGCACGCGTCGCCGAAGGTCAGCGCCATCCGCCGCCGGACGTTGGCCATGCCGATGGATTCGGACGGACACTCCTCGTCGGACACGCTGAAGTTCTCCGGCCAGGGCTTGCCGTCGTCCCAGACCACCAGCGACACCCTTCCATCGACGATTCGCCCCGTCAGCCGGATGCGCCCGCCCTCAGAGGGATTGTCGAAGCCGTGCTCCACGCAGTTTTCCACCAGCGGCTGGAGCGTGAGCTTGCAGATCACGGCGTTGAGCATGGCGGGATCCACGTCCACCTCCAGCTCGAAGGCGTTTTCGTAGCCCGCGCGCACGATCTCGAAATAGTCCAACACGTTGTTGATCTCGTCGCGCACGGTGGTGAAGTTCTGGTCGTCGCGCAGCACGTAGCGCAGAATGTTCGACAGATTCTGCACCATGGCCGCCGTCTCCGCGTCGCCGCTGCGCATGGCAGTGGAGCGGATAATCAGCAGCGCATTATATAGGAAGTGCGGCTTGGTCTGATAGCGCAGAATGCGCATTTCGTTCTCCCGCTCCCGCAGCGTGGTTTCGTAGTTTTCGCGGATCAGCACGTCGATGCGCTGCACCATCTGGTTAAACGCCGTGTGCAGCACGTCGAACTCGTTGCCCGCGTCGGGCAGATTCGCGCCGAAGTTGCCCTGCCCGGTGATGCGGATGGCCTGCAGGAGCTGATTGATGGGCCGGGAGAGCTGATGGGACACGATCAGCGCCAGCACCGCGCTCAGCGCCAGCGCGCAGATCAGAATCACCAGCAGCGCGTTGATAATGGTGCTCAGTATGCCCGCGGAAATGGCCGCCCGGGGCGTGACCGCCGCCAGCGTCCAGCCGTTGGACAGCCGTGCGTAATGCAGAAGGCTCTCCTGCCCCGCCAGATTCAGCCGCAGATAGCCCTGCTGCGCCGCCTCGTTCAGGCGTTCGAATGCTCCGGCATCCAGAAACTGATACAGCTGCCCGGAATCGCTGTGGGAAAGGTACATGCCGTTCGAATCCAGCAGGAAGCAGGACGCTGTGTACTGGCCCAAAGTGTTTTCGAGAATACCGCGCAGCGTCGTCTCGTCGATGCTGATGACCGCCACGGGCTTCGGTCGGCCGGTCGGCCACATCTCCAGCACGCCGGAGTGCACCTTGAAGGCGTTCAGCTTGCCCACATAGCTGACGAGATTTCGGTTCGCGATGGGCAGCGACTTGTCCTCCAGCCGCACGTGGCCGTATTCGCGGGTGAAATCATAGACGGTCGTCCAGAAGGTCGACTTCGTCTCTCTCGCCCGGCGATAGATCTGGGAGACGCTCACATCGCGAAAGGAGGTATAGGTGATATTGTCGGAATAAAAGACGTAATCGTCATTCAGCAGCTGAATGGCGCACAGCTTTTCAATATTTCGAATGTGATCGTACAGCAGCGGCTGAACAGTTCGTTTGACCCGGGCATAGCTGTCCACGCCGGGCTCGTAATCGGTCAGCGCGTCGTAGAGGCTTCCGTCGGCCATTAGATTGCTCATGACGCTCTGGGTCAGGGAAATCAGGCTCTCCATGTCGCTGCGGGTGCGCTCCAGCGAATGCTCGACGTCCCGGATGGCGGCGTTCTCGGTGGTGCGCCGCGCGTCCACATAATACAGCATGCTGAAGATCAGCGCCAGCAGCACAAAGCCCGACAGCAGATACGCCGTGATCTGCGTGGTGAACTTCAGCTGCGGCGCGCGGCCCTCGCCCTTTCTGCGCCCCATGGTCATTCCTCCCTCCCTGATCCGCCCCGGGAAAAGCAGCGCCGGAAGCTGGCCGGAGTCACCCCGTGGGTCTTCTGATAGACACGGATGAAATAGCCCACGTTTTCATAGCCGCAGGCCGCCGCGATTTCGTAAATGTGCATCTGAGTGTTCGCCAGCATCTCCGACGCCTTCTCCATGCGCACCTGAAGCACGTATTCCATGAATCGAAGGGACGTCTTTCGGCGAAACAGCGCGGAAAAATAGTTGGGCGAAAGGTGAATCTTCTGCGCCACCTCCGCCAGCGTAATGGGCTCCATGTAGTGCCGGCGCACGTAGGCGATGGCCATCTCCACGGGATCCGACCGTTCGAGACTGCGCCGGTACAGCGCCTCCAGCTCGGTCAGCCCCCGCTCCAGACAGGCGCGGTATTCACTGAAGAACAGCACGTAGCGCATCTCGTGCCCCAGCTGCGCCGCCTTCGGCGCGTCCTCCTCATCGCCGCCGGCGATCCGCTGTCCGCAGCCGCGCAGCAGCTGCATCGTGCCGCGCACCAGATCGTCCGCATCCGGCTGTGCGTCGCAGATGGACGCGAGCAGGCGCTCCATCGGCGCGCGCCAGCCCTCGTTGGAGCCGAACCACGTCAGCAGGCTCTGCACCGTCGGCAACTCCAGGAGCGAAAGCGCACCGCCTCCCGGATTGGACGAAGCGCCGCTCAGATTGTAAAAGGCCAGCTGCTCCGCGCGCAGCGCGTCCCTCCACAGCGCGCGTCCATTCTCGGGCAGCTTCGCGCTCCACTGGGACGTTCCAAAGCGGAAACCGAAGCGCATGGACGCGGTGCGCACCTCGCGGACGAACGTGCGGCTGTCCCACTCGCCGGCGGAGCAGACCAGCGCATAGCGCCGCGTCTCCGCGCCCGCGTGCATCTCCGCCGCCACCACGCTGCAGCCAGCCCGACTGCCGATCTCCGCCGCGAGATAGCGCGGCTGCGGCAGCTTGCGCGAAGTCGGAAAGGACAGCGCGCAGACGCAGCCCTCCGTAAGGCAGCCGCGAATGCGCTTCTGCATCGGCGCGCTGAGGCGGCGGAAGTCCTCCGTCAGGCAGATTTTGAGTTCCTCGCCCAGCGCCGGCTCCTCGCCCTCGCTCGTCAGGCGGGACAGCGTGTCGTACAGTGCCAGCATGTCCACCGGCTTGAGCAGAAAGTCGGACGCGCCCAGCTTGAGCGCCTGCTGAGCGTATTCAAACAGCGGATAGGCCGTGATGAACACGATCTTCGTCTTGGGCGAAATCTCCCGAACCACGGAGAGCATTTCCAGCCCGTCCATGCGGGGCATGCGAATATCCGAAAGCACGAGGTCCACCGACGTGGTGGACACCGCCTCCACGACGCTCTGGCCATTGTCGGCGGTGAGGATCTCCCAGTCCGGCCAGACGGAACGAATGCCGTCCGACAGCTCTCGAACCTGCAGCGGCAGATCGTCGGCAATGAGAATTCGCATGCTTCCCGCTCCTTTACTACATCCTTGTCAGCTTTCGCGGAACCAGACGGCCATGCCGCCCGCCTCACGGTTGTCCCACAGGCAATAGGGAATCAGCTCGAGCCTGCCCGCGCGAATGGCCGGCACGCCGCCGAACAGCTCCGCCCGGAAGTAGGCCTCCAGCGGCTCATCCCTGCCCAGCGCGGCGTCGGCGTGGAAATACTCGGTGGGAATGCCCGGATTGTCGACCTCCTCGGCGCAGAACACCACCGGGCCGCGCATCACCGCCACGCGGCCGCGATCCTCGGGCACGCGGGGATCGGCGTACACCCTTCTCACGGGCATGTCCAGATCCAGAACGATCTCGTCGCCCGGGCGAACGTCCATGCGCAGGTAGCCCTCCTCGGGCGCAAGACCGCTGTCCGCGCCGTTGACGCGCAGCGCGTACTTCTCGCACCAGCCGGGCATGCGCAGATTCAGCCGCAGCGCGCCGGGCGCTTCCTCCACGCGCACCATGATCCTGCCGTCCCAGGGATAGTTGGTCTCCATCCGCACGGCCACGCCCGCCTCGGTGCGGACGGACGAGGCGACGTACTGGTTGACGGTCAGCTCGCCGGGTGCCTGCGCGTAGATGTAGCCGCCGATGGACGGCACGAAGCGCACCAGATTGGTCGGGCAGCAGGGCACCGTGAACCAGTCGCGGCGATGGTGCGTGCCCACGGACGCGAGGGGATTTTCATAGAAATAATGGTCGCCCTTCAGCGAAAGGCCGGACAGAATGCCGTTCATGATCTCCGTCTCCACCACGTCGGCGTACTTCGACTCGCCGCGGAAGAGGTTCATGCGCTGGTTCCAGAAGGCCATGCCCACGGACGCGCAGGTCTCGCAGTAGGCGTTCAGATTGGGCAGCGAGAAATCGCCGGAGAAGCCCTCGTTGAACGACGACTGGCCGATGCCGCCGGTGATGTAGGTGTTGGCAGTGAGCAGGTTGTTCCACACGCGCTCCAGCGCAGTCATCAGCGCCTCCTCGCCGGTCACGGAAGCCACGTCCGCCACGCCGGAATAGTAGTACATGGCGCGCACCGCGTGGCCGGTGACCTTCGTCAGATCGCGCACCGGCACGTTGTTCTGGCAGTATTCATCGGTAAAGAAGGTCTTATAATAGGAAAGGGGCAGGCGCAGCTTCACGTGGCCGCGCTGCTCGATGAACCACTGAGCATACTCGAGGTACTTCTTTTCGCCGGACACGCGATAGAGATGCACCAGCGCCATCTCCACGCCCTCGTGGCCGTTGATCCAGCCGCGGGCGTCGGCCTGCAGCGCCGTCATCATCTGATCCACCGCGCGCAGGGCCGCGTTGTACAGCCGCTCGTCGCCCGTGGCCTCGCGATAGGCGATGCCGGCCTCGATGATCTGGCCGACGCAGAAGGCCTCGTGGTGATCCATGTCCGTCCAGCGGTCCTTCAAATTGCCCAATGTGAAGAAGGTGTACAGATAGCCGTCCTCCGTCTGAGCGGCGCACACCTCGTCGATCAGGCCGTCGGCGATGGCCTTCAGCTCGTCGTCCCACTCGTCCTGAAGCACGTAGCCGATGGCCTCGATGGTCTTGTAAACGTCGGCGTCGTCAAAGAAAATGCCCTTGAACTCGCCCTTCATGCGGCCGGAGGCCTTGCGGAAGTTGTCCACGCGGCCCGTCTCCTCGCACTTGCGCGCGCACGCGCGGGTCGTCACCCTGCGCACAGTGTCGATGCGCTCCTTCCACATGCCGCCCAGGATCTTTACCTGATTGAACGGCACCGGCTGCAGCCTGTACTTGCTCTCCATATCCTTTTTCCTGCCTTTCCATCGCTCTGAAACGCGGGAGCCGCCGCGCGATTTTGTGCGCAGAGCGAACTATCCCGCTTAACTATAGCACATATTCTTCAATATGGAAATCTCACTTTACAACGATTATTTGGTATTTCTTAGATTTATCCGCTTCTTTGTCGAGCGCATTTCACCATATTCATTCATTTAAATTAACAATCGTATGCTATAGTCCTTCTTAAAAAATCAGGGAGGTAGACCATCCATGAAAATCGGAATTCTCTGCGCCAGCGATGAGGAGCTTGCTCCGTTCCTTCCCTGCATCGAGGGCGATACAGTCACTGAGCGCGCGAAGCTCCGCTTCCACTGCGGCAAGATCGGCGGCGCGGACGTGGTTGCGGTCTTTTCCGGCGTGTGCAAGGTCAACGCAGCCATCGCGGCGCAGCTGCTCATCGAGCGCTTCGGCGCGGAGCTCGTGCTGAACGCCGGAACCGCCGGCGGCATGGCTCCGTCGCTGGAGCTGCTGGACACGGTGATCTCCACGGAGGTAGTCTATCACGACGTAGCCCCGTTCATTCTGACCCAGTTCCACCCGTGGATGGAGACCGAGTTCTTCCGCGCGGACGAAAAGCTGCTGGCCGCGTCGCATCGCGCGGCGGAGACGCTCGAGCCCGCCCGCCGCGTGATCTGGGGCCGCATGGCCACCGGCGAGGCATTCATCGATTCCGAGGGCCGCGCGGACGTCAACCGGCGCTATTCGCCCCTGTGCGTGGACATGGAATCCGCCGGCGTCGCCCACGTCTGCTACGCCTTCGACGTGCCCTTCCTGTCCATCCGCAGTCTCTCCGACACCGCCGACCATCGCGGCGTGGAGAACTTCGAGGCTAACTCCCGCGCCGCGTCGGAAGCGTCCCGGGACGTGACCCTCGCCCTCATCCGCCAGCTGAACGCGTAAAAGAAGGAGCCTCCCTCGCGGAGACTCCTTCCCTTTTCACTGCCGCACGATCTGCGGGTTGTTTTCGATGAACGCCTCGGCCATGCCCGTCCAGACGCTGGACTTGCCGTGGCAGGCTCTGCGCACCAGCGGCAGATATGCCAGCGTGCCGATCAGGCAGACGATCATGTCCTGCATGGTGTCACCCACGCCCGTGGCGGCCACGCGCTGCACGTCGCGGCCGGTGATGAGATTGACGAAGTACTCGGTGATCTCCCAAAGCCCCGCCACCGCCATGGACGCAAAGAACACGAACAGCATCGCCGTGGCGCAGTTGCGCGCGTCCAGCTTATGCTCGGGCTTGACCACGCAGTAGAGCGTCAGCGCCAGCATGCTGACGAACACGCCCGACAGCATGTGCACCACCTTGTCGAAGTTGGGAATCAGCAGATAGAACTCCCACACCGAGCCGAGGGTATAGCCCAGCAGCGTGAACAGCAGCACCACGAAGGTCAGCTGATGCACCGGCTTTAAGCGAAAAATTCGATAAAACGCCGCGATCAGCAGCGGAATCGCCAGCGTTCCCACCGCCAGCGGGCAGTGATACATGTCCTTTTGAATGCCGTAATAGATCGCCGCCGCGACGCCCAGCAGGCAGTACAGCGGAATGAACCATCGATTGATCTTCTGCGCTCTGCGCTCCATCTCCAAAAAATCCACGCTCCTAACCATTGACTTGCAGAGAGTATTATAGCCGACTTCGCGCCCCGGCGCAAGAGCGCGCTCTAAGGCAAATCCCCCCTTTTGCCCAAATTTCAGACAAAGCCAACGAACTGCCGCGAGAAAAACGGGGCTTGAATCGCGCCGCGCGGCCTGATATAATGGAATCAGACACGCCAGAGCGCCGCAGGCGGTTCGGCGATAACAACGCGATCATTCCAAGGAGGATTCCCACCATGAAGCTGCTGATTCTGAGCTGCAACACCGGCGAGGGCCACCACAGCGCCGCACTGGCGGTGCAGGAGGCGCTCAACGCCCGCGGCGTGCCCAACGACATCATGGATCCGCTGTCCTCCGTCGGCGAGGCGACGCGCAAGCGGGTCTGCGAGCTGTACAATTCCATCATCCGCAATATGCCCAAGGCCTTCGGCCTGATCTATCGCGCCGGCGAGTTCGTGGACGACGCGCTGCCCGGCTCGCCCGTCTATTTCGCCAATTCCCTCTACGCCAGCCGCCTTCTGGACTGCATCCGCGAAGGCGGCTACGACGGCGTGATCTCCACCCATCTCTACGGCATGGAGGCCATGACAGCCATTCGCCGGAAGCTGGGCGTGCACGTGCCCAACTACGGCGTGCTGACGGACTACACCTGCATTCCGTTCTTCTCGGACGTGCAGCTGGACGGCTATTTCATCCCCCATCGCGATCTGGCGGCGGAGCTGGCGGAGAAGGGCATGGACGCGCGGCTGCTGATTCCCACGGGCATTCCCGTGTCCGAGCGCTTCGCCCACGCGCTGCCTCAGGACGAGGCGCGGCGCAGGCTGAATCTGCCCGAGGGGAAACGCGTCTATCTGGTCATGACCGGCGGCGTGGGCTGCGGCAACGTATCCGAAATCTGCGACGGGCTGCGCGCCGGCGACGACAGCGATTTCCTCGCCTGCGTGCTCACCGGCAGAAACGAGGAGCTGCGCGCCGAGCTGGCCGAGCGCTACCGCGGCGAGCCGCGCGTCCGCCCGGTGGAATTCACCCGGGAGGTCAGCGTCTACATGAACGCCGCCGACGTGCTCATCACCAAGCCTGGCGGGCTGTCCAGCACCGAGGCCGCCGCCGCGCGCGTGCCCCTCGTCCACTGGATCACCATTCCCGGCTGTGAGGAGCGCAACGCCGATTTCTTCTCCGCCCGGGGCATGTCCGTGCAGACGCGCTCGCCCGGCGAGGCCGCGTCGCTGGCCGTGGCGCTGGCGCGCGATCCCGCCGCCTGCGCCGCCATGCGCAAGCGTCAGGCCGAGGAGATCAACCCCTATTCCGCCCGGGACGCGGTCGGTCATGTGCTCGCGGAGCTGGAACGGCGAAGCTGATAATGGTTGGTTCGGAGAATCTCTTTTCCGACGCGGAAAATGCAGTGCAGCTGTAATCTGAAGCCAAAACGCGCCCTGAAATCCTTCGATTTCAGCGTCTGGCAGTCTGTTGACAAAGTCAACAGACTGCCAGACGCTGAGAAACGCCGCAAGGCAAGGAAACGCAGGCTGCAAAAGAGGGCGCATACACAGACGTATGTAACCTATTTTGCAGCCTGCGTTGACGAAGCAAGCAGAAATTTCGACCTCGTCAGAGGTCTTTTAAGGAAATTTCTGCGCTTGCGGGGTTTGTCAGCGGTCTGACGCGCCCTGAAATCCTTCGATTTCAGGGCGCGTCGTTTTCCTCAGAACAGTCCCGACAGCCAGCGGGCCAGCGGCATATAGGCGCAGGGCACGAGGATGGCCGGCAGCATGTTGCCCACGCGAATGCGCTCCTTCGTGACCTCCAGCATGTTCAGGCTCAGCGCGAGGATGAGGATGGAGCCCACGGCGGACATCTCGGCGATGAGCTCGTCCGTCAGAAGCGGCGCGAGCACGCCGGACAGCAGCGCAATACCGCCCTGATAGATCGTCAGCGGAATGGCCGAAAACGCCACACCCACGCCGAAGGAGGACGCGAAGATCACCGCCGAAATGCCGTCCAGCGCCGCCTTGGCCAGCAGCGTGTCCGGCTTGTTGGACAGTCCCGCCTCCAGCGAGCCCACCACGGCCATCGCGCCCACGCAGAACAGCAGCGTGGCGTTAACGAAGCCCGCGGCAAAGCCGTCGTCGTTTTTCGCAAAGCGCCTCTGCGCCCACGCGCCCATGCGATCCAGCCCGTCCTCGATGCGCAGCCGCTCGCCCAGCAGCGACCCGGCCACCACCGAGACGATGACGATCAGCACGCTGGAGGTCTTCAGCGCGCCGCTCATGCCGATGAGCATCACGCACAGCGCCAGCCCCGCGTTGATCGTCCTGCGAAAACGCTCCGGAATGCCCCCGCGCAGCAGCGTGCCGATCAGGCCGCCCACGACCACCGCGGCAAAATTCACCCATACGCCCAGCATACGCCCTCTCCTCTCTTTCGTGCGCAAAAACCACGCCATCAAGCGCTTCGCTGCCGCAAAATCGTTCTGCGCCGCGGCATTTTTCGGTCGAAAATCGCTTCGTCCTTCCCGTTCAGCCGGTCGCCTGCTCCCCGTCGTCCAGCGAAATCTCGCCCGTGCGCGCGGCGTGGAACAGGAACTGCTGAAGAATGCCGCCGTGCGGGCCGAAGCGTCGCCGCGCTTCCTCCATCATGGCCCGGCGGCTCTTCGATTCCACGCCGAACCAGCTGCGCAGCAGCTTGTCCACCCACACGTCCACCGGGAACGCCGACGGCTGGCGGCAGCCGAACAGCAGCACGCAGTCGGCCACCTTGTCGCCCACGCCGGGCAGCTCCAGCAGCCGCGCGTGGGCCTCGGCGTAGTCCATACTCTGGAGCTGCTCCAGCGGAAAGCCGTCGGCCACCCTTCGTGCCGTCTCGATCAGATAGCGCGCGCGATAGCCCGTTCCCATCGCCCGCAGCTCTGCCTCGGAGCATTTTGCCAGCCGCCCGGGCGACGGCAGCGCCCAGAGCGTTCCGCGCGAGGTTTCACAGCCTTCGCCGAGATTCTCCGCCAGCGCGTGCCTGAGCCTTCGAATGCGCCCGACGTTGTTGTTGGCCGACAGGATGAACGAGACCAGCGCGTCCCACGCCGGCTGATTCAGCACCCGCAGCCCGGGGCAGGCCTCCATGGCGCGCCGGGCCGCGGGAATGGCCGCGTACTCCCGGGCAATCTGCCCGTAATCCCGGTCGAGGTCGAGGTAATCCCTCAGCAGCGCCGCGCTTCCGCCCTCGGCAAACACGCCCTCCGCATCCGCGCCCAGCCAGACCGGCTGTCCGGCGATCACCGCGCCGAAGCAATCCTCGCGCTCCACCCATGCGAAGCACTGGGCGCTGTCCATCAGCGTCAGCCTCAGATCGACGCGTTCCGAACCAATTCTCACTCTTTCCATCGTTTCAACGTTCTTAAAACTCCAGTATATGCGAAAGAGACGCGCCGCAAGCGGCACGTCTCTCTGCTCGTAAAATCCAACCCTTATTCAGCGGCAACTTCGGTCGCGGGATAGATGCTGACCTGCTTGCGCTTCTTGTCGTAACGCTCGAACTTCACGACGCCGTCCATCTTGGCGTAGAGAGTATCGTCATCGCCGATACCGACGTTCTTGCCGGGATGGAAAACGGTTCCGCGCTGACGGACGAGAATGTTGCCCGCGAGGACGAACTGGCCATCATAGCGCTTCACGCCAAGGCGCTGCGCATGGCTGTCACGGCCGTTACGGGAGGAGCCCATTCCCTTCTTGTGAGCGAAGAGCTGAAGATTCATCATGAACATGTGCTTTACCTCCGTTCCTTGAAGATAATACGGACATTGCGGGGATAGCCCCGCTGGATTGCCTGAAGCCCTTCCAGAAGCGTGACCAGCAGAAGCTGTGCCTGCTGAATCTGATCTTCGGTGGCCTCGGGCGTCAATTCTGCTTCAATGAACGCTCGAGAATCGTCCTGTTCAAACCGAACCGGCGCCTTGAGGACATTTGCAAGTCCGTTCAGCGCGGTCTGAGTCAGTGCCGATACGGCCGCGCAGACGATGTCCGCGCCTGCCGCCGCGTATCCGGAGTGACCCTCGGCCCGGTATCCGATCCAAGCGCCGTCTGACCGCCGAAGGAATGTGACGGTCGTACCACGGAAGGACATCAGCCGTTGATGGCCGTGATCTCAACCTTGGTGTAGGGCTGACGATGGCCCTGCTTTTTGCGCTCGTTCTTCTTCGCCTTATACTTGTAGACGACGATCTTCTGGCCCTTCACCTGGCCGAGCACCTTGCCCTCAACCTTCGCACCCGCCACAGTGGGAGCGCCGATCCTGGTCTGGTCGCCATCGTTCACGAGCAGCACCTCTTCGAAAGTAACCGCTTCGTCCGCCTGGGAGTCGATCTTCTCGACGAAAATAACGTCGCCCTGCTGAACACGGTACTGCTTGCCACCGGTCTTAATGACTGCGTACACGCGTTGCACCTCCTATACTAAAATCTCGCCGGAACTGGGCAGCATTTGCATGCGTTTATAGAGCCGATTCCGAGCGGCTTACCCAAGCATTATACTCTCATTTTCCCCAAATGTCAATCCGCCGCCGGGCCGTTTGCCGTATCTTCAGAAAATATAACATTCGTCAGCGCCCCAGCCAGTCGCAGATTCCCTCCACCATGCCCGTCACCAGCTTCTGCTGATAGTCCGGGTCGCTGAGCTTTTCGTCCTCGTCGGGGTTGCTCATAAAGCCCATCTCCACCATGACGCACGGCACTGTGGACCAGTTCTGGCCGGTGTAGGTATCGCGCCTGAAGATGCCGTCCTCCCGCGCGCCGGTGGCCTCGATGAGCCTCGGCAGAATCGCCTCGGCGGCCTGAAGCGACGCCTCGGCGATGTCGCCGGTCTTGGTCACATACAGGCCGATGCCGTGCGCGCCGGAGTTCTCCGCGCCGTTGCAGTGGATGCGCAGCACGAGATCCACGCCCAGCTCGTTCATCATCAGCGCGCGCTCGCGGTTGGAGATGTCCACGTCGTTGGTCTGACGGGTCATGTACACCTCGCAGCCCAGCGCCTCCAGCGCGTCGCGCAGCTGAAGCGACACGTCCAGATTGACCTGATACTCGGGGACCTTCGTCCTCACGCCCGCCGTTCCTGACGAAACCTTGGCCTTGGTCTCCTTCGAATCCGGCGCGACGGGCTCCTTCTCCGTGTTCTGATGGCGCTGATGGCCCGGGTCGACGCCGATCTTCACGCCCGCCAGCCGGCCGCTGAGCACGGGCGTGGGTTCCTGCTTCCATTGCCATTGCTCGGCCGCCGCGGGCAGACAGATCGCCAGCAGCAGCGCCAGCAAGAGTGCGCATTTTTTCATTATTTTTCCGCCTCCAGTTTGCGCAGTCCCGCAGCCGCGGCGCGGGAATCCGCCAGCAGCCGCGCGGGATCGAACAGCCGAATCGAGCCGTAGGGCGCGCCCACGAGCAGCTCCACCGCGTCGCGGCACGCGTCCAGCATCTCGGCGATGTCGATCACCGTCTCCGGGCTGTCCGGAGCGGCGGCGATGCGCCGGCAGGCCTCGTCGTCCAGATCCGCGGTGAGATTGAGCAGAATGCAGCCCAGCCGTCCCGGGTGGCGCACGAAGAAATCGCCGGACTGAATGCCCTCCATCAGCACGTCGTCCATGTAATGCTCCAGCCGCTCGCGCACAATGCCGCGCATGCGGTCGCGCATGCGCACGTCGCCGTCCACATAGCAGATCTGCATCATCATCGCCGCAAACCGCGGGTCGTCGCCGCCGAAGAGGTTCACCAGCGACAGCAGTCGGTTCAGCTTGTCTATTGGACTGACGCGGGAATCGTAAAGTTCCATGCCCAGCCGCCCGAACCGCGCCGTGGCGCGCTGCTCGCAGATTTCCTGCAAAACGGCCTCCTTGGATACGAAATAATGGTAAAACCCGCCCTTGGAGAGTTCGAGCGCGTCCAGAATGTCCTGAACGGAGGTCTGCTCATAGCCCTTCTGAAAAAAAAGCTCCTGTGCGGCCTGTGCAATGCCGCTTCGCTTCTGCTCGCTGCGACTCATCGAAAAGCGCCTCCCCTCGGGTCGTTTCCTTCCAATTATAACACACTTTTTCCGCCGGGAAAAGCCCCTTTCCATCTTGACAAAGCGCCGCGGCGCATTATAATGGAAGGCAGGGTTTGCGCGCGTCCGTGATTGAAAGTCGATGCCAGTCGCAGGCGAAACGATCCACGTAAGCCGGAAAAATTCCGGTGAGCATGGTGCGGCTTAGAAGTAAGTCCGGCCGGCCGACAGAGCCGAGAGGGTCAGTAGTGGGGAGGCAGAGTCCTTATGAGCGAACGCTCCAGCCGGCGAGTGTGGGGTAAAAGATCAGCGTCGGGCGCGCAAGCCCTCTTGTTTTATGCGTAGCGGCATCGCATATTCATTCACGCGTTTTTCGTTTGTTTCCCGTCTGAATGCGATTCGGACGGGAAATTTTTCGTTGTAATCCGATGAACAATATGATATAATGTTTTGGATTATTATTCCCGCAGAATTGCATGATCGGAGAGGACGTTATCTATGGAGACAAACCATCACAGCAGGCGCAGCTCGTTTTCGGGCAAGATCGGCTTTGTGCTGGCCGCGGCGGGCGCTTCCGTGGGACTGGGCAACATCTGGCGCTTTCCCTATCTGGCGGCGAAGTACGGCGGCGGAATCTTTCTGCTGGTCTACATTCTGCTGGCCTTCACCTTCGGCTACACGATGATCGTGGCGGAGACCGCGCTGGGGCGCATGACCCGCAAGAGTCCGGTGGGCGCCTTCCGCGCCTTCGGCAAGGGAAAGGGCCTGTCCTTCGGCGGATGGATCAACGCCATCATCCCCATCCTGATCGTCCCCTACTACTCCGTCATTGGCGGCTGGGTGATTAAGTACCTCGCGGAGTACATTCTGGGCCACGGCAGCGCGCTGGCGACGGACGAGTACTTCTCGAGCTTCATTTCCAACGGCTTCTCCTCCGAGCTGTGCTTCGTCGTGTTCGCGCTGTTCACGCTGGCCATCATCTTCGCGGGCGTGCACAACGGCATCGAGCGCGTCTCCAAGCTCATGATGCCCGTGCTGGCGGTGCTGTCCGTCATCATCGCCATCTATTCCGTAACCCGGCCCGGCGCGCTGGCGGGCGTGAAGTACTTTCTGGTGCCCAATCTGGAGAATTTCTCGTGGATGACCGTCGTCTCCGCCATGGGCCAGATGTTCTATTCGCTGTCCATCGCCATGGGCATTCTCATCACCTACGGCTCGTACATGAAAAAGGACGTCTCCATCGACGGCTCCACCCGGAACGTGGAGATTTTCGACACCGTCATCGCCATCATGGCGGGACTGATGATTATCCCCGCGGTGTTCGCCTTCTCCGGCGGCGAGCCGTCGGCGCTGAAGGCCGGCCCGAAGCTGATGTTCGTCACCATCCCCAAGGTGTTCGACAGCATGGGCATGGGCACGCTGGTGGGCATTCTGTTCTTCCTGCTGGTGCTGTTCGCGGCGGTCACCAGCTCCATCGCGCTGACGGAGAGCGCCGTGTCCACCTTCGAGGACGAGCTGGGCTGGAAGCGTCACAAGTCCACCCTGCTCATCGGCGCGATCATGCTGGCGCTGGGCAGTCTGTCCGCGCTGGGCTACGGCCCGCTGAGCAGCGTCACCGTGCTGGGCATGCAGTTTCTCGATCTGTTCGATTTCCTGACCAATTCCGTGATGATGCCCATCGCCGCCATCGCCACCTGCCTGCTGGTTTCCCGGGTGGTAGGCGTGGAGAAGATCGAGGAGGAGGCCACGCAGAACGGCTGCAGCTTCCGCCGCAGGAGGATCTTCAACTTCATGATCCGCTATCTCTGCCCACTCTTCGCCGTCATCATCCTGCTCAGCTCCGTGGCCAACACCTTCGGCTGGATCGCCATGTGATTTTTCACGGTTCATTTCTCCGCTTTATGGGCATATTGATTACCGCATGAAAGGAGACTGAGCCATGAGTCCAAGCAATCGATATTCCGGTACGCAGACGGAGAAGAACCTGCGCACGGCGTTTTCCGGCGAATCCGAAGCCCGCAATAAGTACACCTTCTTCGCCAGCGTCGCCCAGAAGGAGGGCTACGAGCAGATCGCCGCGCTGTTCCTCAAGACCGCCGAAAACGAGCGGGCGCACGCCAGAATGTGGTTTCAGGAGCTGGCCGCGCTGGGCGGCACCGCCGCGAACCTGCTCAGCGCCGCCGAGGGCGAGCACTACGAATGGACGGACATGTACGACGGCTTTGCCAAAACCGCCGAGGAGGAGGGCTTCCCCGAGCTGGCCGCGAAGTTCCGCCTCGTCGCCGCCGTCGAAAGGCAGCACGAGGAGCGCTATCGCGCGCTGCTGCGCAATGTGGAGACCGCGCAGGTCTTTGCAAAGAGCGAGGTCAAGGTCTGGGAATGCCGCAACTGCGGCCACATCGTCGTGGGCACCACCGCCCCGGCGGTCTGCCCCACCTGCAGCCATCCCCAGAGCTACTTCGAAATCCACGCGGAGAATTACTGATTTTCTATCCAAAAACGGGCGAACGCTCCTTCGGCGTTCGCCCGTTTCAGCCTGTCAAAAAAGGTCGCATAAAGCGGCCTTTTTTGATATAATGGGAACAGG
>ERZ780195.986-NODE-986-length-25919-cov-5.110462_pt1 | contig 25919 bp, 14 predicted proteins | sample MGYA00511017_ERZ780195 | MGnify/ENA primary metagenome ERZ780195 (study PRJEB29588, sample SAMEA2159974) | human gut metagenome | biome: human gut; feature: human-associated habitat; material: faeces | place: Denmark | collected 2008/2010 ...
TTCATAAGTCAGGAACGGAGTAACACTGTCCTCACCCATGTAAGGGGCTACGGTTACAGAGTCGATGTCCAGTTCGTCGAAGAATGTGCGGGCATACATGGCAGAGGTATTTCCAATGTCACCACGCTTTGCATCGGCAATGATGAACTGGTCGGGATAATTATCTTTGATATATTTTATGGCAATTTCTGTTTCCAATAAATCCAGTTTAGAAGTATAATCGTTCATAAATTACCTCCGTTTATCGGTCATTATAACATAAATTTTAAAAAAAGTATAGCAATTTAGTGCATTGTTTTTTTAAAAAAAGTAAAAATATGTTATTATATTGTTATACAAATTTGAATTGACACGATAATTTGGTAAAAATGGAAGAATAAGTCGAGGATAACATGAAAAACTTTTTTATCATAAATAAAGTTGCGGGGACAAAACAAGGGGAACAAATTGTAAAAGAACAAGTAGAAAAGCTTTCTTCAGAACAAAAAGCTGGTAATGAATTTATATTTAGAGTTAACTACTTTTCCTACAGAACTAGCAGAATCTTCTTTTGTCTATGAATTATATAAAAATAGTGAAACTATGGCTATAGCAAGTGGTAACTTTGCTAATAAAAAAGAAGGAGATACAATAACACTTTTATCTAATCAAATATTAAATACAAGTAAAGATACATATACATTATATATTTATATAGATGGTAATGTTGATAATCCAGGTACAATGGCAGGAAAGAACTTCTTATTTAAGTTATGGGGTTCAGGAGAAGGAGCAATATATAAAGAAAATGTAATAACTACTCCAGATAGTGCTACAGGAAGTACATCAAAGTTCTTTAATACTGAAGTAATGCGAGAAGAAATACAATCACTTACTATTGCAGAAGATAACACAGTACCAGATACACCAGGAGTAGTATCAAAAGATATATCACAAAATCAAGATGGAACAGTAATGTTATGGTATACACCAAAAGAAGTAACATCAAGTGATGGAAGTACAAAAACAATGTATGATATGTGGATAGGTGGAGAAAATGGAGTATTACAAACAGGAACTAATGCTTCAGGTATGTTTGCTTATCTAACTAATATAGAAAAGTTAGATTTATCAAAACTAGATACAACATATATAACAAATATGTCTAGAATGTTCTATAATAGCTCAGGGCTAAAAAGTATAAACTTATCTAACTTTAATACTAGTAATGTTACTAGTATGAATTATATGTTTAGTGAATGTAATAATTTGTTATCCTTAGACTTGAGTAATTTTGATACAAGTAAAGTAACTGCAATGGTGGGAATGTTTCAAAATGATACAAATCTAAGTAGTATCAATTTTGGTAGTGATTTTAATACAGAAAAAGTTACTACTATGATAGCGATGTTTTCTTTATGTAAAAAATTAAGTTATATAGATTTATCAGAATTTAATACTAGTAATGTAACAGATATGTCTAACATGTTTTATTTATGCTACAAATTATATAATTTAGACATTAGTGGTTTTGATATGAGCAAAGTTACCAAAATGACTGAGATGTTTAATGGCGCCAGCCTGGTAACTATAAAGGTTCCTTCTAAGCTTTCAGAGGATAGAGATACATTTTTGAAAGAAATGAAATCGGGAATGAGATCTGGAAAATGGATTGATGAAACAGCCGATATTAATTATGATAACAAAGCATCAGTCGAATTATCAGAAGGACATTCATATAAGTTTAATCCGGGAAAAATGTATGTCATGTTAAATATGACTAATACAACTGAAGGCAAGGAACTGGCAGCAAGTGTTAAGGGAGGGGCATATGATTATACTTACAAGTTTATAATGTACAACCCTTCTGCTGATAAGTGGACACTTCTTAGTGACTATAGTTCATCACGTTCATATATTCTTAATATGAAAGGAAACGGCGAAAGAAAGATATATGTAGATGTCAAGGACGCACTGGGTAATGTAGTAAGAACATCAAAGACAATAACGCTTACAGGGCAGGAGCCTCTTACAGTCGAAGCATCTAAGAATGAAACAGACAAGCAGGTGACATTCACAGCTGCAGCAGCAGGCGGTTCATCAGATTATACATATAAGTTCATTGTATATAACAAGACAACAGGAACATGGGGCATAGTACAGAACTACAGTGATAAGAACACATGCACATGGACTAAGGGCAGTGCCGGAGACAGAGATTTCTATGTTGATGTCAAGGATTCAGATGGCAATGTTGTGCGAAGCAAGGCGATGAATGTAAAGATTGAAAGCAATAAGCCGACAGCAGTGCTCACACCAAGTGCCACGGTACTTTCAACGGGAGACAAGCTTACACTCACAGCTTCAACAGATAAAACAGGATGCACATACAAGTTCTTAATCTATAACCCAGCAACTAACCAGTGGTTTAAGTTACAGGATTTCAGCAGCAAGAACACTTGTAAATGGACGGCTGGAAGCAACGGAACAAGACAGTTCTATGTTGACGTAAAGGATGCCAGTGGCAATGTGACAAGAAGCAAGGTTGTTAATGTAACAATTGGTGGAGAAGGAGCATTGTCAGTAAAGACAACAGTAAGTGCTAATACAACAAAGGTTGGAGATAAGATAACATTCACAGCAGAAGGAGCCGGGGGAAAGGCAGGTTACACATATAAGATGGTTGTATACAACAAGACAACCAAGACATGGGGGCTTGTGCAGAACTTTAACGCTAATAACAAGATAACATGGACAGCCGGAAGTGCCGGAGACAGAGAGTTTTATATTGATGTCAAGGATGCTGACGGTAAGGTTGTCAGAAGTTCAGTGATGAATGTGAAGACAAGCAATTAAATAAGAACAATTGAATAATTGATGACGAAAAGGGCAGGAACTCTAACGATTGATTTTGAATTGTTAGGGCTTCTGCTTTTTATTGCTTTGCTGGCGGAAGCAGCAGAGGAGATACTTTTTGAGGACCTTTAATGCTTTTTAAGGGTGGGGTAAAACTTTGATTAATTGATGAAAGCCTACTAACTCACAAGCTATGAGTGATTTCGTAGGTGTTTTTTTGAATGTGTTTTGCTAATGAACTGTCAGAAGCCTACTAATCAAGAATAAAGTGGAATTATATTAGGTCTTTTGCAGAGGGAATTATTTTTGCCTAACATTTCTACATTATAAGACCTATTGTTGACACATAATGACGACATATACATGGCTTTGTTATATATTAGACTAAATTACTTGATTATTAGATGCTATCGGGTGTATTATTTTAGTGATAATTATTTAATGTTTCTTAAAGAAACGGGAAGGGGAATATGAAAAAGAAGATTAAAAGAGCAGTTGCGACTGGAATGTCGTTGGCAATGGGAACAGTTATTATGACATCAGACGTAATGGTGTCTCCTGTTATGGCATCTCAGATTAATGGAGAGAAGCCTTATGCTGTAGAGTTATATGCAGCAAGTAATGCATCATATAATGGATTGTACTACTCCACTAGTGGTTCATATGCAACAATTACTGGATATGATGGACAGAGTACAGATATTGTTATTCCGGAGAAGATAGGAAGTTATACTGTTAATACAATTGAGTATGGGGCATTTAAGGATAATAATAAGATAACAAGTGTCAAGATTCCATCAACAGTAACACAGATTGGTAATTCATACGGTTCGGGAGCGTTTGAGAATTGTGCTAATCTTAAGTCCGTTAGTATAGCTGCTGGTGCAGAGACAGCATATATTGGTAATGCAGCATTTAAAGACTGTACTTCTCTTGAGGAGATAACAGTACCGGGTAATTATACAACAATATATTCAGATGCTTTTCGTGGATGCCGTTCACTTAAGAAATTCGTATACAATGATAATGGTATCAGCAGAAAGATACAGAACAGAGCATTTTATGAGTGCACATCACTTGTAAGTTTGTCGTTACCAACATCATTGAATTCTATTGGAGATGAGGCGTTTTCAGGATGCAGTTCACTGACTGCGGTAGATATTCCAGAGGGAGTTAAATTAATTGAATATGGAGTATTTAATAATTGTAAATTGCTAAAAAAAGTTGTAATACCTTCAACAATACAGAGAATTGGAAATAGTTATAATACAGGAGCTTTTCAAAACTGTACATCATTATCAACAGTAACAATAAAAGAGGGAAGTCAGGCAGCTACAATAGGAAGCAATACATTTTCTGGCTGCTCAGCAATTACTTCTATTGTGATTCCAGGCAATTACAGTAAAGTAATGGATAGTGCTTTTAAAGATTGTAAAGGACTAAAGACACTTACATATTCACCATCAATAAATGGAATAACACATAAGATTGGAAGTTATGCTTTTGAAAACTGCCAGTCTCTTGCACAGGTTACATTGGGAACAGGTCTGGAGAGCATTGATACTAAGGCATTTTATAATGATAGTATGATAACAGAAGTTAATATACCGGTTGGAGTGAAGAGTATTGGACAGGAAGCATTTTCTAATTGCACAAGATTGTCAAAGCTGACACTTCCAGAAGGACTTACTGTTATTAAATCAGGAGCATTTGCATCATGCAAATCTCTGAAGTCAGTAGTAATTCCATCTACAGTAACCAGAGTGACAGATAGTTATGTTGCGGGAGCTTTTGAGAACTGCACAGGTCTTACATCTGTAACATTTAAAGAAGGAATTGCAGAAGCAGTAATTGGGCAGGATAGTTTCAACGGTTGTCAGTCACTTTTATCTGTTATTATTCCGGGTAATTATGGCAAAATTGGAGATAGTGCATTTAGAAACTGTACATCGTTAAAAAGTTTTAAATATGCTCAATCAGTCAATAATATTGAACATACAGTGGGAAGTTCAGCATTTAGGGATTGTAAATCTTTAACAAGCATAACACTTGAAAAAGGACTTAAGACAATTGATTCATATGCTTTCTGCAATACTAACGTCGATAAGCTTGATGTACCAGAAGGTGTAACACAGATTGCTGCTGCGTCATTTATGGACTGTAAGAATCTTGCATCTGTTAACATTCCTTCTACAGTAAGCAGTATTGGAGGAGCATATTATGGCGGAGCATTCGAAAGTTGTGCTAAATTAACAGCAGTCAATATTGCAGGTAACAAGAATATTGAAGCTTCGATAGGTTATAGTGCATTTAAAGACTGTGTTATGTTAAAGAATATAGTTATCCCTGGCAATTATAACAGTATTGGAGAGTATGCATTTTCGGGTTGTTCAAGTCTTACAGGCTTTGAATATAAGAAGAGCTCATATGATTTTGCTAATCAGAGTATTGGAAGTCATGCATTTTACCAGTGCATAAAATTAAATGATGTGAAGCTTCCAACTACATTAGGTACTATAGGAAGCTATGCCTTTTATGGCTGCTCTGTATTGCAAAAGGCTATGATTCCAGAGGGTGTAAAGACAATAGGCAATAATGCATTTGAAGGATGCAAGGCACTGGAAACTGTTACAGTTCCATCAACAGTGGAAAGCATTTCCAGAGCATGCTTTGAAGGCTGTACAAGATTGAAGAATGTTATAATAGCTAAAGGTGATACTGATGCTAAGATAAGTTCTTATGCATTTCAGGATTGTACTTCATTAACTGATATATCTGTACCAGGTAATTATGTTAATGTAGACAGTTATGCGTTTAGCGGATGTACTAATCTTTCAAAGTTTTCATGGGAAAAGGGAATGTATGGTTATAACAATCAGTCTCTGAGTGGATATGTTTTTGATAATAATAATAATCTTTCAGTGGCATCACTGCCTTCAACTCTTGGAACAATAGATAAGAATTCATTTTATAATGTCAAATCAACATTTGTGATTGAAGGTGAAACTGGTTCAGAGGCAGAGAGTTATGCTAAGACAAAAGGAATAACATTCAGAAAATATTCACAGCCATTATCAATTAATGCGGTAATATCACCATCAGGCAGTGCTAAGGATGGAGATGTTATTAATATTCAGGCAAATGCATCAGGTGGTTCTTCAGATTATCAGTATAAGCTTGTTGTTTATAATGAAGATACAGGTAAATGGGGCGTTGTCAGAGATTACGGTGAGACAAGCGGATTCACATGGGCATCCTCAACTGGTAACAGAAAGTTTTATGTTAAGGTTAAGGACAGTACAGGCAAAGAAGTGTTAAGTCCGGCTTTGATTAGCATTAACAAAAAGCTTGAAGCTAAGGCATCATATAAGTATGTGAATAATAATATTGAGTTTACAGCTTTAGCTAATTATGGCAGTGGTAATTACCAGTACAAATTCATTGTTTACAATGTAGATACAGGTAAATGGGGAATTATTCAGGATTACAGCAGCAAGAATACATGTGTATGGAATGCTTCTGGAGCATCAGCAGGTAACAGAAAGTTTTATGTTGATATAAAGGATTCTAACGGAACCGTTGCAAGAAGCGCGGCAATGAATGTTAGTACCCAGACAGGTCTTAATGTATCGCTTAAATCATCAGCAGCACAGGTTAATCCGGGTGCTTCAGTAAAGCTTACTGCTAATGCCACAGGAGGAAACGGAAGCTATCAGTACAAGTTCATTGTTTATAATACAGCGACAAAGCAGTGGGGTAAGGTTCAGGATTACAGCATCAGCAATACATGTACATGGATTGCAGGAGCAGCAGGAACTAGACAGTTCTATGTTGATGTAAAGGATGCAAGTGGTAAGGTTGTAAGAAGTGCTGTTAATACTGTTAATGTTGGAAACGGTATGAGTGTCACTGCCACAATTAGTACAAATGCTAATAAGGTTGGAGGTAAGGTTACAATAAGCGGTGCAGCAACAGGTGGAGCAGGCAGCTATCAGTACAAGTTTATTGTATACAATAAGACAACTAAGACTTGGGGTCTTGTTCAGAACTTCAGCACGAACAAGAAGATAACATGGACAGCTGGAAGTGTCGGAGACAGAGAGTTTTATATTGATGTTAAGGACGCTAATGGTAAGGTCGTAAGAAGTTCAGTAATGAATGTTAAGACAACTAAATAAAATAGTGTTAAATAAAAGCAGCAATCATGAGTAATGCATAGGTTGCTGCTTTTTTAATTCTAATAAAAAATTTACATTGAATTTTTCACCCCATTGCATAATCCCAAAACATGTTATATAATATAATGACATATGAGATTATATTGCTACGAAGAGCCAATAGGAGGATATGATGACAAGAACATACGCTGTTAAGTATAAGAGTAAATCAAAGATGTTAACAACACCTGAACAGGTTGCCCAGACTGAGGAAGATATCAAGGCATTAGCACTTGTTAAGGATGCAGTTATTAAGGAAGACGGACAGGTTGTTACTGTTGAGGTTGAGAATGAGGAAGATTTCGAACCGGTTATGGACAGAGTAGTCAACATTTTCAGAAGAATTGATGACAAGTCTGAGGTTTCATACAAGTTCGGTCTTAACCGTGAATAATTCGACGACTATTGATTAGAGTAAGCCTGTGAAGCCGTAGACTGCGTCACAGGCTTATATTATGTGTATGCCGGAACGGGTATGAATTGTTTATGTATTATGTTTATAAAGGAGTAAAACAGTGAGTTTAGAAAGTGAAATTAAGAAAAGAAGGACATTTGCCATTATCTCTCACCCGGATGCTGGTAAGACAACATTAACAGAGAAGTTCCTGCTTTATGGAGGAGCTATTAACCTTGCAGGTTCTGTAAAGGGTAAGAAGACTGCCAAGCATGCGGTTTCTGACTGGATGGAGATTGAGAAGGAAAGAGGTATTTCGGTAACTTCTTCAGTTCTTCAGTTTAACTACGAAGGCTACTGTATTAATATCCTTGATACTCCGGGACATGAGGATTTCTCAGAGGATACTTATAGAACTCTTATGGCAGCAGATTCTGCGGTCATGGTTATTGACGCTTCTAAGGGTGTTGAGAAACAGACAATCAAGCTTTTCAAGGTATGTGTTATGAGACACATTCCTATATTTACATTTATCAATAAGATGGATAGAGAGGCTAATGACCCATTTGAGCTTCTTGATGAGATTGAGAGCGTACTTGGAATTGCTACATGCCCAATTAACTGGCCTATCGGTTGCGGTAAGGAATTCAAGGGCGTATATGACCGTAAAGAGAAAAATGTTTCTTTATTCAAGGCAGCTATGAATGGTCAGAAGGAAGTTGATACTGAGATTGTTGACGCATCGGATGAGGCTGTTCTTAAGGACAGAATTGGTGATGCTTTCTACGACAAGCTTCAGGAAGATATCGAACTGTTAGACGGAGCAAGTGCAGAGTTTGACCAGGAAATGGTAAGTGCTGGTGACCTTACACCGGTATTCTTCGGTTCAGCGCTTACTAACTTTGGTGTACAGACTTTCCTTGAGCATTTCTTATCAATGACAACTTCTCCGCTTCCAAGAAAGTCTGACCAGGGAGTTATTGATCCATTTACCGAGGATTTCTCAGCATTTGTATTCAAGATTCAGGCTAACATGAATAAAGCACACAGAGACAGAATTGCTTTTATGAGAATATGTTCCGGTAAGTTTGAAGCCGGAATGGAAGCTAACCATGTACAGGGTGGCAAGAAGATAAGACTCAGCCAGCCTCAGCAGATGATGGCGGAGGAGAGGCATATTGTTGATGAGGCATATGCAGGAGATATTATCGGTGTATTTGATCCGGGAATATTCTCTATCGGTGATACTATCTGCAAATCTAACAAGAAATTTGCATTTGAGGGTATACCTACATTTGCACCAGAACATTTTGCAAGAGTAAGACAGATTGATACTATGAAGAGAAAACAGTTCATTAAGGGTATCAACCAGATTGCACAGGAAGGTGCGATTCAGATTTTCCAGGAGTTCAATACAGGAATGGAAGAGATTATCGTGGGCGTTGTTGGTGTCCTTCAGTTTGAAGTTCTCGAATACCGTCTTAAGAATGAATACGGTGTTGATATCAGACTTGAGCCGCTTCCATACGAGCATATCCGCTGGATTGAGAATCCTGAGGAAATTGATGTGAACAGAATTGTTGGTACATCAGATATGAAGAAGATAAAAGACCTTAAGGGCAATCCGCTTCTGGTATTTGCCAATAGCTGGTCTGTTAATATGGTACTTGAGAGAAATGAGGGCTTAAAGCTTTCAGAATTTGGAAGAAACTAGTTAATACTATACATTCAGGAGTCAGGTGATTACATGAAATCAGGATACAAATGTAGTGCAAAAAGAATAGCCGCAATTGGTGTCATGTTATGTATGCTTGTGCTGACATGCCTTACGGTTACTTCTGTGCTTAATACTAAGGCGGAAGAGTCCATTGGTCAGGGCCATGTTAATTATGATGTTACAGGCTTAAGAATCAGAAAAGGTCCTACAACAAACAGCAGTATTATTACAACTGTAAGCGGTGGATTTAAGTTTGATATATATGAAGAGACAACTGATGAAGATGGCGATACATGGTATGGCATAGGCTTTTATCTTAATGGCAGTTATGAAAGGGGCTATATATATGGCGGTTACATAACTGTTGATAAGAGAAATGATTATAAGCCGGATGCGGATTTCGAGGAGTACCTGGATTCACAGGGATTCCCGGATAGTTATAAGGATGGGTTAAGACAGCTTCATGCGCAATATCCTAACTGGGTGTTTGTGGCAGATCATAATGGGAAAGACTGGTCGGATGTACTGGATAACCAGAATGTGATTGGTCGAAGCCTTACATATGGCTCAGCTGTATCATCATGGAAATCAGTAGCTGACGGGTGCTATGACTGGGAGACAGGAGAGTACACACAGCTTGATTCAGGAGGCTGGGTGCAGGCATCTTCTGCACTTGTTGAATATGCACTTGATCCTAGAAATTTCCTTAATGCAGATAATATATTTATGTTCGAGAATCTTTCATTTGATGGTTCATTGCAGGATGAGAGTGGTCTTGAGAGCATGGTTGATGGCACCTTTATGGAGAATTCAAGCCATAATCTATCATATGAAGGTAATGATTATACATATATAACCGGTTTGCTTCTTGCTGGGCAGAAATCAGGTGTAAGCCCATATCATCTTGCTTCAAGAATATTACAGGAGCAGGGAAACAGCGGATATGGAAGCAGTATATCAGGAACACAGTCTGGCTACTGGGGTTATTACAATTACTATAATATAGGAGCTTATGCAAGCGGTGGACTGACAGCGGTACAGAATGGTCTCAGGTATGCTTCAAGAACTGATTCAGAGACATTGAGACCATGGAATACGAGAATGAAGTCCATTGTTGGTGGGGCAATATATCTTGGAAAAAGTTACATAAACAGAGGTCAGAATACTCTTTATTATGAAAAATTTGATATGACAGGAAGAGGTCACCAGTATATGACTAATGTTCTTGCACCTAGAAGTGAATCAGTTAAGAGCGCACAGGGCTATAGTGACAGTAACAAGAATAATATAGCATTTATATTCAGAATACCTGTATATGAGAATATGCCTGAAAATGTGTGCGAGATACCTACAGGCAATGGTAGCCCTAATAACAGACTTGAGAGCCTGTATGTTGAAGATTATTCTATAACTCCAACATTCAGTTACTATACGACAGAATATAGTCTGATTGTGGATTATGAGACTTCATCAGTATATGTTGGGGGTTCAACACTCGATTCTTCAGCAGATGTAAGCGGACTGGGGTATCATGATCTTTCAGTTGGAAGTAATGATATTACAATTACTGTTACGGCAGCTAATGGCGATGATCAGGACTATACTATAACTGTTGTAAGACAGGATAAAGAACCTGATCCAACACCGGAACCAGATCCAGAACCGGATGTTGCTTATCCGGGATTTTCAACAACATTATCTGTTGATGAGGATGAAAAATACATAAGTGGTTTAACTGTATCAGGTTATGTCCAGGATGTGCTTGATAAGATTGATAATTATAATGGTGCTTATTCTAAGATACTTAATAAGAATGGCAATGAGAAGGATGGATTAGTTGGTACTGGCGATATCCTTATAACATATAATTCTTCTGGCGAAGAGGTCAGCAGATATGAGATTGTTATATATGGTGACGCTAATGGTGACGGAGAAGTTGATTTATTTGACTTTGTAGTTGTCAAAAGGTCTATACTGGGAATGTCAGAGCCGTCAGGAATATATTGGAAAGCAGCAGATTGTAATAAAGATGGAGAAATAGATTTATTCGATTTTGTTGTTATAAAGAGATATATTCTTGGCTTAGGAGATGTGAATCAGTAAGTAATATATGAAAGGATTACTATGAAAAATATAAAAAGATTACTTGCCTTTATCGGAATATTTATAATGGGTATATCATTAATCCCTGCATATTATGCAAAGGCTGATGAGCAGGTTTCTGTATCTATAAGTTCGGCAAGTGGTACAGTTGGAAGTGAAGTTACAGTAACAGTTACAATATCTGCTGATAAAGACATAGATGGAGCGACAATTAATGTTTCTTATGATAAATCTATAATTCGACCTGTTGATAAAGCAAATAGCGGAGTTGTAATGTTTTCCGCTCTTGAGATGACTAGTGATTCGACAGTTTCAATTTCACAAAAATTTGAAATTATCGCTGCAGGAACAACAACACTTAGCGTTACAGGAGATGCAAAGATATCTGTTAATGGAGAACCTGCAACAGTCAGCAGTTCTTCATCAGGAAAAGTCACTGTAAAAGCTCCAGCCAGCTACTCATCAGACAACACGCTTAAGTCCCTGCAGATAAGTCCGGGAACGCTTTCACCAGCATTTTCACCAGACAGGACAACTTACAATGCAACTGTTGATGCTGATGTCACAGAGCTTGTTGTAAGTGCTGTAGCTAATGATAATGCTGCTGAGGTAAGCATAAGTGGCAGAAGAATGGACCCGGGAAGTAATACAACAACAATTACTGTTACTGCGAAAGATGGTTCAGTTAATAAATATATAATATATACAACAAGACTTGAGGATGGTCAGGAAGCAACAACAGAGGCTGAGTCAAAGACAGAAGCTGTTACAGAAGATGCATCACAGGCGGTTAATAATGATGGAACTGTGACGATAGATGGCAGGAAGTATTCTGTTGTAAAGGATTATTCAGGAATCACAATTCCAGATGGATATCAGGAGATTGACTATGATTATAATGGTCAGAAGATAAATGCGGTTAAAGGCATAAAGACAGGTCTTATCCTTATGTATCTTGAAAGTGAAGATGGAAAAGGCGGGTTCTACATCTATGATGAGACTGCGAAAACATTTTCACCATACAATACTGTTGCAGAACCAGAGATAACATATGTTGTTCTGCCTATAACGAACTCGTTAGAGAAGCCGGCAGGTTATGCACTTACAAGGTTTACCATGAATGGTAAAGAAGTGCAGGTACTTATGGACGCTGACAGACAGTACTGCCTGTTCTATGGAGTAAGTTCTCTTGGAGAGAAGGGATGGTTCAGATACAGGGTAAGTGATGGCTCGATTCAGGCGTATTCTGTTGTGAAATCTGACACTGCTAATGCTGATGTTAAGGCTGATAATGGAAAAACATCAGGAAACAGCAGATTCTGGCTGATGATAGTATTAATACTTGGACTGATAATAGCGGTATTTATAGTGATTACTATTGTTCTTTGCTCTAAGCTTGCGAAAGTGAAGAAGGTGTTTAACATGGCGTCAAAGGATGGTGTTGACCTTGATGAATACACTGAAAAAGTAATTGAAGGGTACGAATCAGACGAAGATGACAGCTACGCGGAACTTGATACATCAACTGACACAGTCTCTTATGGAGATGATAAGTCAGGTAAGAATGATGTAGAAGAGTTGAAGCTCTTTGATGTTGATGATGATAAGTAAATAATTAAAAAGCCTTAGTGAAAATGTGATGCTCAGATTACATTTTCCTAAGGCTTTTTCTTATTCTTCCGGAAGCTTCCAATTTTCTGCCTGACTATAATAGTCGGCTGACATTTCGTTATATTGGGCAGCCTCGTATGGGTCGTCTGTTGCTGCGGCAAGTTCTTCATAACATTTACCAAGCAAAGATAAAGGCTTGTTTCCGCTGCTTGCCACATCAAGTATGCTCTCTGTCTCAAATGCAGCATTATACAGCCACAGCACAGCTTCCTCATAGTCTGTCTGGTTCATGTAAAATGTTCCTAGAATCAGACACATTTCAGCAGGAGGATTGTCGGCAACTGCTTTTAAAGTGGTCTTAAAGAATGCGTCAGTGTCACCGTCTGCCATATATATCTTAGCAAGAATACAGTTGATTTCTTTCATTAAATCATTGCTTCTGCCTTCTTTTGATAGAATATTTTCAAATATATTCCTGAAAGCAATAAAGTCGGAATCTTCACCGGATATAAGAAGTTCTTTACACAGCATGGTAACTACATAATCTTCAATGTGGATACCTTTTTCAAATGCTTTGAAATATGTTGAAAAATCTCTTTTACTATGGTCGCCCGACTGCATGTGAAGAATTTCAATGTCACTGTCATATACGATTGGCGTGAGCCGTACTGTTTCATGTATTGGTGAAATCCATGTGAATGGACGGAGCCTTTTGAAAAGCTTCGGGCGGAGTTCTTTGTGTGCATTGTATACAGAATTATATTCTGATGCATTGACATAATACATCTGAACAATGTCTATCTCTGGAAGAAGCATATGTTTCAATTCTCTTAATGCGTAGTTGTTAGTATCATCAAGCACTTCGTCTGCGTCAGCACTGAATATGTAGTCACATTCAGCTTTGGAAAATGCGAAATTTCTTGCGGCTGAAAAATCATTTATCCATTCAAAATCATATATTTTATCGGTGTAGTGAGCGGCAATTTCTTTGGTATTGTCAGTTGAGCCTGTGTCTACAATAATCAATTCATCATAAGTTCCTGCGTATGAATCAAGACACCTTGCAAGAATGTCCTGCTCATTTTTTACAATCATGCACATGCTTATTGATATCATGTTTTTCTCCTGTTCTTAATTGGATTTATATAGGTTATATCGGTAAATGCCTTGATTTTTTTAGGTATTCGTAAGATACTTGTTATCAATGATAACATATATCTGATACGAGGTACACAATGTCAAAAAAGAAATCTGCAGCAGAACCAGTTGAATATATAGACAGTCAGGCTTTTGACGCGGCGAAAGAGAAGATAATCGGTAAGAGCCATAATGACAAGGGGATAGGTACTTTGTCGGAAAAGACACTGCATGCAGTATTAAAAATGTATTATGAACCCGATGAGGATAATCATGAGGTTGCAATAGATGGTTATTTTGCAGATATATATAACGAGCATGGGATAATTGAGATTCAGACGAGGCAGCTTAACAAGTTAAGGGATAAGTTGTCAGTGTTCCTGAATGAATATCAGGTTAGGGTTGTATATCCAATGCCATATGAGAAGTATTTAAGCTGGATTGAGCCGGAAACAGGGGACATTACTTCTAGAAGAAAGTCTCCGAAGCGATGTTCTGTGTATGATGCGATGTTTGAACTGTATAAGATTAAAGCATTTTTAAAGAATCAGAATCTTAAGGTTACATTGATGCTGATCGATATGGAAGAATATAAGCTTCTTAATGGCTGGAGTTACGATAAGAAGCGCGGAAGTGTGCGTTATGACCGCATTCCTGTTGGAATAAGAAAGATAGTTGAACTGGACTGTCCACAGGATTATATGCAGTTTGTACCAGAGGGACTTGAGAAGAACTTTACTTCAGCGGATTTTGCAAATGCAGCGCATATTGACAGGCAGACTGCTGCCAGTGTACTTGCAATGCTTAATTACATGGAACAGGTTAAAAGAGTCGGAAAGACAGGCAATGCCTATATATATGATATTGAAGAACATTATTGAATGGAGATAGTATGTACTCTGTAAATGGAAACTGCTTTCGAATATCTGTAAGAAATCTTGTGGAATTCATGTGTGCAGAAGGTGATATTGACAACAGGAATACAGGCAGTAATGATGTGAAAATCATGCAGGAGGGGGCAAGGATTCACAGGAAAATCCAGCACAGCATGGGAACCATGTATCATGCAGAAGTGCCTTTAAAGATTGAGATACCGCTTGTATCTGACTTAGGGATTGAGTATGTATTACAGGTTGAAGGCAGGGCTGACGGTATTATTGCAGATATTAATTATGACGAGGATGGCAATAAAGAGCCTGAGAGCGATGCAATAATTGATGAGATAAAGACTATGCAGACAGATGTTTCTCTGCTGAAAGAACCGGTCTATGTGCATAAAGCCCAGGCACTGGTATATGGTTATATATATGCAAGCCAGAAGAAGCTGTCAAAGATTGGAATCCAGATGACTTACGTTACTCCTGAGCCTGAGACAATCAACAAGTTTCTGGAAGAATATACATTTGAAAGAATTGAAGAGTGGTTTAATAAGCTGATTACAGGCTTTAAGAGATGGACTGATTATACATTTGATGAGAGGCATAAAAGGACGGAATCAATCAGAGAACTTAAGTTTCCCTATGAATACAGGGAGGGGCAGAAGAATCTGTGCGTGAGTGTATACAGGGCTATTGAAGATAATACCAATCTATATATTCAGGCACCTACAGGTGTCGGAAAGACGTTGTCTACTGTGTTCCCGGCTGTGCAGGCGTTAGGACAGCAGATGTCAGACAAGATATTTTACCTGACGTCAAAGACAATAACGAGAACTGTTGCGGAGGATACTTATGCTATATTAAGAGATAACGGGCTTCATATGAGAACTGTTACTCTTACAGCGAAGGACAAAATATGTCCACTTGATGAGCGCAACTGCAACCCCGTGGCATGTCCTTATGCCAAGGGGCATTTTGACAGGATTAATGATGCTGTGTACGACATAATAACGAGCCAGATGGTTATCGGAAGAGATAATGTCATGGAATATGCCAACAGACATAATGTCTGCCCGTTTGAGATGTCGCTTGATGTTTCGTACTGGTGTGATGGAATTATATGTGATTATAATTATGTATTTGACCCGGATGCGTCGCTTAAGCGGTATTTTGGCAATGGTGCGAAGGGTGATTATGTGTTTCTTGTGGATGAAGCACATAACCTTGTGGACAGAGCAAGAGAAATGTACAGCGCAGTGTTGAAAAAAGAAGATTTTCTTGCGGCTAAGAAGCTTGTCAAAGAGATGGACAAGCGGCTTGCAGGCGCACTTGACAGATGTAACAAGCAGTTGCTCGAATATAAAAGACAGTGCGATACATTCATGGTTGTGAGTGGTCTTGGAACATTTCCAGCCAGCCTTGAGCGTGTCATGGGACTTATGCAGAAGTTTATGGAAAGGCATAAGGGTGAGCCTGTGACTAACGAGCTGCTCGAGTTTTTCTTTGCAGTGAGACATTTTCTTAATATGTATGACTGTGCTGATGAAAAATATGTCTATTATAATGAGCATGATAATGATGGAAACTTTCTTGTACATCTGTACTGTGTTGACCCGTCTGGCAACATAAGTGAGAGACTTTCACAGGGCAGAAGCACGGTATTCTTCTCAGCAACGCTGCTTCCGGTCAATTATTTTAAGGAAATGCTTTCAGGTGATGTATCAGAAAGAGCGGTGTATGCACACTCTTCTTTTGAACCTGATAATAAGAGAATTGTCGTGGCTACTGATGTGACAAGCCGTTATACAAGAAGAAACGCAAGGGAATATGCCAAGGTACATGATTATATTATGCATATGATTTCTGGCAGAAGCGGCAGATATATGGTGTTCTTTCCGTCATATTCTTACATGGAGAGTGTTCTTGAGTGCTTCAGGTGGGAAAATGGTGTTAATGTGGTCGAATGTGGTGGAGAAGATACATTTTTACCAGAAAGCTGTGTGAATGTGCTTGTGCAGGGAAGGTTTATGAAGGAGGCTGACAAGGAAAATTTCTTATCAGCATTTTACGAGGAACTTCCAGAAGGGGCTTCGCTTGCAGGATTCTGTGTGCTTGGAGGAATATTTTCCGAAGGCATTGACTTAAAGGATGAGAGCCTTATCGGAGCTGTCATTGTTGGAACTGGGATTCCGATGGTGTGCAGGGAGCGTAACATTTTAAGGGATTATTTTGATGAATTTGGCAAAAATGGATATTCGTATGCTTATGTTATTCCGGGAATGAATAAGGTGCTTCAGGCAGCAGGAAGGGTTATAAGGACGGATACGGATAAGGGCGTTATTGCACTTCTGGATGACAGATTCATGACTGGTGAATATGAGCGTATGTATCCTAGGGAGTGGAACAGGATATTTCCGGTCAGTCTGGGTAATGCTTATAAATGTATTAAGGATTTCTGGACGGAACAGGATATGTAGAGCATTGATAAAAAATGTACAATGTTAGAACTTGTAGTCGGACTGTATGTGTGATAAAATTTAGACAGATATTATTAAGGTCCGGATATATGATGATTTGGTTTGATTATGGGAGATGGGCTTATGCAGAACGTGGAAGAGATTAATAAGAATATAGAAAACAAAACTGTAGACAAGCAGGTCTGGCAGTCTCTGGGATTTGATGAATTACAGGCTATTGAGATTATCAGAGGAATTGAGAATGGCATTGATGTGAGTGTGTATTGCAAAGAGGAATTCAATGCTGCCCAGATGAAAGCATTAAGACTTGGTCTGGAAGAAAAACTTGATGTAAGCAGATTTGCAGATGCACAGTATGATTATATGCAGATGGAAGAACTGAAGCAGGCTGTGCGTAGCGGAATGAATATGGATGATATATGTAATCCTAAGTTCAGTCATTCTGTTATGAGAGAGATAAGGCTTGCATCAGAGCTTAATTATGATCTGACCAGGTATGCAAAGCTTGGTTATTCAGGAGAGGTATTAAGACAGATAAGACTTGCAAAAAAAGAAGATATTGACCTTACATTTTTTGTTGAGGATAATTATGATGAATATCAGCTCAATGAGATAAGGCTGGGAATACACAGCTGTGTCGACATAACTAAGTATCTGCTTCATGAATATAATGGGAAACAGATGGAACAGATCAGACTTGGACTTGAGGAGGGGATAGATGTTACTCCGTATAACATGGTTGGATTTTCATCAGGACAGATGAAGCAGATAAGACTTGGACTTGAAGAAGGAATAGATGTTTCTGAATATGCAGATCCGTTTATTGATGCGGTAAGCATGAAAGAGGCAAGACACAGAATTTCTGATAAATGGAATGACGAGAAGCCTGCACTTAATGAATTGCAGTCACAGGAAATTCTTATGGGACTTACAAGCGGTGTAGATGTTTCTTTATATGCTGATCCAAGATATACCTTTAAAGAGATGGAGAAGATAAGACTTGCACTTGAGAGGGGAAGTAATCTGGATGGGCTGCTTAAGTATGGATGTTAAGATGCAGCTATTACAGTACAGTGTTTTGATAATGAATGGATAAGACCTTCGGAAAGGGGGAACAGCATGAGCAATACAGAAATAGTTAATGAAACAGCTGATATAGATGATATCGAGTTACATGAGGTTTATGTATATATTGCAGATGATAATATGAGCGCATCAGTCAAGCTTGGCAAATGTGATGAAGGATATACATATGATGAAGTCATGAATAAGCTATCGCTTAATGGAATTAAGACGGGAATAGATGAAGAAAAAATTCGATGGATGATTTTACAAAAAATATATGACCAGCCTGTTGAAGTTGCTTTTGGTAAACCGGTAGAGGCAGGAAAAGATGGATATTATGAGTTTTTCTTTGATACAGATGCAATTAATAATAACAGACCTACAGTAAGAGAAGATGGTTCTATTGATTACTTTAACCAGAAGAGATTTGAAAAGGTTAATGAGGGTGATTTGCTGGCAAGATATCATGAGCCGACTAAAGGGGAGTTTGGCTTTGATGTATGTGGAAAGCTGCTTGTTCCTAAGCAGGGTAAACCAAAGCCAAGACTGCATGGTAAGGGCTTTAAGACATCTGATGATGGTAAAGAAACTTATGCTGCAATATCTGGAAAGATTGAATACTGTAACTATGATTTAAGTGTTGTTAATGTATATGAGGTTAATGGTAATCTAGATATGAGCATGGGGAATATTGACTTTAACGGGGATGTTAATATTACAGGCAGTGTGAGAAGTGGTGTAACAGTTCATGCCATGGGAAGTATATATGTTGGAGGCTTCGTTGAGGGAGCAACACTTATTGCTGGGAAAGATATTGTATTAAAGGATGGTGTTAATACTAAGAATTCAGGAAAAATCGAGGCAGGGGGAAATATATCAGGCAGATTTTTTGAGAATACAGAGGTTATTGCCAAAGGAGACTTACAGTGTAATTATATTCTTAACTGCAGGGTGCTTACATATGGCAGGATATTTGTTGAGGGACCCATAGGTTCTATTATAGGTGGTGATGTAACTGGTGTTATGGGAATCAGTACTACATCATGTGGACATGAAAGCAATGTAAAGACTTTGTTGAGAGTTGGTTCGACCAAAGAAATCAGAAAAGAATATGCAGAACTTATTATGGAACTTAAGGAAGTAGACGGACAGATTGAAACTTTTGAAATGGCTAATAAGAAGTTTGAGATGATTAAACAGAACATGCCTGAAAAGTATGATAGTAAAATGGCATTGAGAGTTACCCAGTCAAAGATTGTAAAGATGGCTCAGAAAGCCAAGCTTGAAGAAAAGAGCAAGGCATTATACAATCTTATAAGAGATTCAGAGAGAGCAGTTGTTAAAGTAAAGAATCATATATATCCGGGAAGCAGGATATATATGGATGATAAGACTTACATGCCAAGTTCTGTATTTTCACATATTATTGTTAAGAAGACACCAAGCACGATTATTCTTAGGGATTATGATGAATAAGTATATTACAGGGAGAGTATTATGATAGAAGAAGTTGTTTCGGTGGAATTGCCGGTGCATGAAAGGCTGGTAGTAAGAAAGAACAGACTTATGAATGAAGAAAACGGCATAGATATGCCAAGGATTTCTATAGTTACAGGCACTCATGGGGATGAACTTGACGGACAGTATATCTGCTATGAGGTTATCAGAAGGATTGAAAGAGAGAAGAATAAGCTTAAAGGAATTGTAGATATTTATCCAGATATTAATCCTCTTGGACTTGATACAGGTTCAAGAGGAATTCCTATGTTTGACCTTGATATGAACAGGGTTTTCCCTGGCGATAACAATGGTGCTATGGCTGAATATGTGGCAGCAGGTATTATTGAAGATATTATTGGAAGCGATCTGTGTATTGATATCCATTCAAGCAATATATTTGTAAATGAGATGCCACAGGTAAGAATTAATGATGATACGCAGGAAAAGCTTCTTCCTTATGCGAAGATGATGAATGCACAATTTGTGTGGATATATTCGTCTATTACTGTGCTTGATGCAACTCTTGCCTATAGTCTTAACCATCTTGGTGTGCCTACTCTTGTTACGGAGATGGGTGTTGGAAACAGAATTACGCCAAAGTATTGCAGGGATATTGTTGATGGTATATTTAACCTTATGTCTCATATGGGGATATGGGATGATGAGCCGAAAGAAGTGAATGAACCTATTATCTCTACAGAGGGTGAGGTTACATTTCTTACTGCTAAGGAAAGCGGAATATTCGTATCAGCAGTTGATTCTATGGGAAGGATTGGAATTGGAACGCATATAGGAGATATTATCGAACCTATTGAGGGAAGAATAATCCAGAGAATTGAATCGCCTACAGATGGAATTATATTTACATTAAGAGAGAATCCGGTAGTACATAAGGGGGCTCTTATAGCAAGAGTTTATGGTGGCAGATAATGAAGAAAGAGATTATTTATTCGTTAAAGGGTATATATAGAGAAGATTATCAGATAGAAGGCTACAGATTCGGCGGTGGTGAGAAGTCGGCATGTATTGTTGGTGCATTAAGAGGTAATGAGATACAGCAGCTGTATATATGTTCGCAGCTTGTTAAGGCACTTAAAGAGCTTGAGGCTCATGGTGCAATATCGCACAATCATGAGATTCTTGTTATCCCATCTGTTAACAGATTTTCCATGAATGTTGGAAAGAGATTCTGGCCTACAGATAATTCTGATATAAACAGAGCTTTTCCTGGGGATGTTAATGGAGATACAACCAAGCAGATAGCAGGAACACTTTTTGACAGAATTAAGGGTTACAGTTATGGCATACATTTTGCGAGCTTTTATATGCCGGGTGATTTTATTCCTCATGTAAAGATGATGGATACAGGATTTCAGAGTGCAAGTCTTGCCAATCTGTTCGGACTTCAGTACGTTGTTATTAGAAAGCCGAAGCCAATGGATACAGTGACACTAAATTATAACTGGCAGATGAATGGTACTAATGCGTTTTCAATATATACTAACAGCACAGATATGATTGATGAGAAATCTGCAAGACAGGCTGTGTCATCTGTTCTCAGGTTTTTAACCAGAATGGGTATACTTAAGTACAACAATCACAGTGGATATATTGCAAGTGTTATCAACGAATTTGACCTTATGGCAGTCAAGACTTATGATGCAGGATTTTACAAGAGACTTAAAGAGCCGGGTGATCCTGTATATCATGGTGAGCTTATAGCACAGATTCTTGACCCATGCGAGGGTACTGTTAAGAGTGAGATAATATCACAGACAGACGGTATTGTTTTCTTCGCACATACAGGTCCTACCGTAATGGGTAATCAGGTTGTTTACAAGATAATAAGAAGAATGCATGAATAGTTGTTTGAAAATATGTTTTATTGTGATACAATGGTTAAATATTAATAATTAATATAACTAATCTCAGGAGGAAGATATGAGCGGCGTAAAGAGAGTTTTTGTCGAGAAAAAGAAACCATTTGCAGTTAATGCGAAAGAATTACTTGAGGAGATAGGAGGATATCTTGGAATAAAGACTATTACAGATGTAAGAGTTCTTATCCGTTATGATATTGAGAATCTTTCAGAAGAAACATATAAGAAAGCACTTACTACTGTTTTTTCTGAGCCACCGGTAGATGATGTTTATGAGGGAACATTTCCAGTGGGAAAGGACGATTTCGTGTTCTCTGTAGAGTATCTTCCAGGACAGTTCGACCAGAGAGCTGATTCTGCAGAACAGTGTGTTAAGTTCTTTAATGAGAATGAGACACCAGTTATCAAGACTGCTGTAACTTATGTATTGACAGGAACTGTTACTGATGAGGAGAAGAACAGGATTAAGGAACACTGCATTAACCCTGTTGATTCAAGACAGGCAGCAGAGGATATTCCAGAAACTTTAGTTACTGAGTTCAAGACTCCTGCTGATGTTATTTATTTTGACGGATTCAAGGATATGCCAGAGGATAAGTTAAAGGAATTATATGATTCTTTAGGACTTGCCATGACATTTAAGGATTTTAAGTTCATTCAGGAGCATTTTGCTAGTGTTGAGAAGCGTGATCCTTCTATGACTGAAATCAGAGTACTTGATACATACTGGTCAGATCATTGCCGTCACACAACATTTGCAACAGAGCTTACAGATGTTAAGTTTAAGGACGGATTCTATAAAGCCCCTATGGAAGCTACATATAACAAGTATCTTTCAGACAGAGCAGAAATATATAAGGACCGTAAGGACAAGTTCGTATGCCTTATGGACCTTGCACTTATGGGTGCTAAGAAGTTAAAGGCTGAGGGTAAGTTAGCTGATCAGGAAGAATCTGATGAGATTAATGCCTGCTCAATTGTTGTTCCAGTTGAGATTGATGGAAAGACAGAGGAATGGCTTGTTAACTTTAAGAATGAGACACATAACCATCCAACAGAGATTGAGCCATTTGGTGGCGCAGCAACTTGTCTTGGTGGTGCTATAAGAGATCCATTGTCAGGACGTACATATGTATATCAGGCAATGAGAATTACAGGTGCAGCAGATCCTACTGTTCCGGTATCAGAGACAATTCATGGAAAGCTTCCACAGAGAAAGCTTGTTACAGGTGCTGCTCACGGATACAGCTCATATGGTAACCAGATCGGACTTGCTACAGGATATGTTAAGGAAATCTATCATCCTGATTATGTTGCCAAGAGAATGGAGATTGGTGCAGTTATAGCTGCTGCTCCAAGAAGTGCAGTTAAGAGAGAGAATTCTGACCCGGGAGATATCATTATTCTTCTTGGTGGAAGAACAGGACGAGATGGATGTGGCGGAGCTACAGGTTCATCTAAGGTTCATACAGAGAAGTCTATTGAGGATTGTGGTGCTGAGGTTCAGAAGGGTAATGCTCCTACAGAGCGTAAGATGCAGAGACTCTTCAGAAGACCAGAGGTTACTAAGCTTATTAAGAAATGTAATGACTTTGGTGCAGGCGGTGTATCCGTTGCAATTGGTGAGCTTGCAGCAGGTCTTAAGGTAGATCTTGATAAAGTTCCTAAGAAGTATGAAGGTCTTGATGGAACAGAGCTTGCTATATCAGAGTCTCAGGAGAGAATGGCTGTTGTAGTTGATCCTAAGGATGTTAAGGAATTCCTTCAGTATGCTGCTGAGGAGAACTTAGAGGCAGTTGAGGTAGCTGTTGTAACAGAAGAACCAAGACTTGTTCTTAACTGGAGAGGCAAGGATATCGTTAATATCTCAAGAGCATTCCTTGATACTAATGGTGCTCATCAGGAGACTAAGGTTGTAGTTGATATTCCTTCACAGGAAGACGATTACCTTAAGCCGGTTAAGGTTACAGATGTACGCGGTAAGTGGTTAAAGACTTTAGCAGACCTTAACGAATGCTCACAGAAGGGACTTGTTGAGAGATTTGATGGTTCTATCGGAGCCGGTTCAGTATATATGCCATATGGTGGTAAATATCAGCTTACAGAGACACAGAGCATGGTTGCAAAGCTTCCAGTGCTTAAGGGTTCATGCGATACAGTAACTATGATGTCTTATGGATTTGATCCATATCTCTCATCATGGAGCCCATATCATGGAGCAATCTATGCTGTTACAGATTCTGTAGCTAAGATTGTTGCTGCCGGTGGTGATTTCAGTAAGATCAGATTCACATATCAGGAATACTTCAGAAGAATGACAGAAGATCCAGAAAGATGGAGCCAGCCATTTGCTGCACTTCTTGGTGCATATGAAGCACAGATGGGATTCGGACTTCCATCAATCGGTGGTAAGGACAGTATGTCAGGAACATTTGAACATATTGATGTTCCACCAACACTCTGCTCATTTGCTATTGATGTAGCTAAGGAAGGAGATATTATTACTCCTGAACTTAAGAATGATGGTGATGTATTAGTCAGATTTGATATTAAGAAGAATCAGTATGATCTTCCAGATTTCGAACAGGTTAAGGCACTCTACAGTGCAATACATGAGCTTATCCAGAAGAAGGCAATCGTATCTGCATATGTTCTTGATGCTAACGGACTTGTGCCAGCACTCAGCAAGATGGCATTTGGTAACAAGTTAGGATTCGAAATCAGTGCAGATGTTAAGGAAGATGACCTCTTTGCACCAGCTTATGGTTGTATCGTTGCAGAAGTTCCAGCAGACAAGCTTAGTGAGATTACTACAGCTTATACTAGGGTTGGTACTGTTAAGGATAATGGTAAGTTCACATACAAGGAAGTTTCAATTAATGTAGAAGAAGCATTAAGCGTATGGGCTGATACCCTTGAGGGTGTATTCCCAACTAAGGCTTCTAAGGAAACTACACCGGTTGAAAGCAAGTTATATGAAGCACCAAGCGTACATGTATGCAAGAATAAGGTTGCTAAGCCAACAGTATTTATCCCGGTATTCCCAGGAACTAACTGTGAGTACGATAGTGCCAAGGCATTTGAAAGAGCCGGTGCTGATACAATCGTTAAGGTATTCAAGAACCTTGATGCTGAGAGTATCAGAGAGTCTGTTGATGAATTTGAGAAGGCTATTAACCAGGCACAGATTATTATGTTCCCTGGTGGATTCTCAGCAGGTGATGAACCAGATGGTTCTGCCAAGTTCTTCGCGACAGCATTCCGTAATGCCAAGATGAAGGAAGCAGTTGAGAAGCTACTTAATGAGAGAGATGGTCTTGCACTTGGTATCTGTAATGGATTCCAGGCACTTATCAAGCTTGGTCTTGTACCTAATGGTAAGATTACAGGACAGGATGCACAGTCACCTACACTTACATTTAATACAATTAACCGTCATATCTCAAAGATGGTTTATACAAAGGTTGTATCAAACAAGTCACCTTGGTTACAGAATGCAGAACTTGGTGGAGTTTATGTAAACCCAGCATCACACGGAGAAGGAAGATTTGTAGCACCTGAAGAATGCATTAAGGAATTATTTGCAAACGGTCAGGTTGCAACACAGTATGTAAACCAGCAGGGACAGCCTACAATGGATGAAGAATGGAACGTAAACGGTTCATACTATGCTATTGAAGGTATTACAAGTCCTGACGGCAGATGCTTTGGTAAGATGGCTCATATCGAAAGAAAGGGTCGTTCAGTAGCAACAAATATCTACGGAGAACAGGATCTTAAGGTATTTGAATCAGGTGTAAACTACTTTAAATAATAAGTAAAACATACAAGAACATAACAAGAAGCTTTCACAGGGATAGTTGTCTAACACTATCTCTGAAGGGCTTCTTGATTTAGTTTTGGAAAGGAGGACCATATTGAGTTATTTAAAGAATCTAAAATGGGAAATGGTTTTGTATTCAATTCTTTCTATAGCAAAAGGTTCTACCTTAAATCCGCCATTTGCAAAAACACCATAAGCTCTTGTCATTTCAAATAATTTTACACTGTTTGAACCGAGAGAAATTGTATAATCATAAGGAATTGGTGTTGTAATTCCCATTAC